>Ga0081540_1002434_pt1 | contig 15154 bp, 9 predicted proteins | sample TabmetS2T1R1_FD_71024 | JGI IMG/M metagenome (GOLD analysis project Ga0081540, IMG submission 71024) | Tabebuia heterophylla rhizosphere microbial communities from the University of Puerto Rico - S2T1R1 | ecosystem: Host-associated > Plants > Roots > Rhizosphere ... | reverse complement strand
AGACCCTCAACCAGCTCCTGGTGGAGATGGACGGCTTCGAGAGCAACGAGGGCGTCATCCTCATCGCCGCCACCAACCGCCCGGACGTGCTCGACCCGGCGCTCCAGCGCCCCGGCCGGTTCGACCGGCGGATCGTCGTCCCCCGGCCGGACCTCAATGGCCGCATCGGCGTCCTTCAAGTACATACCAAGCGCGTCCCGCTCTCCGGCGAGGTGGACCTCGAGGTCATCGCCCGCGGCACGCCCGGGATGACCGGCGCGGACCTCGAGAACCTGGTCAACGAAGCTGCGCTCTTCGCGGCCCGCCAGAACAAGGAGCGGGTGGACAACACCGACTTCGAGTCCGCCAAGGACAAGGTCTTCATGGGCCCCGAGCGGAAGTCCATGATCATGACCGAGAAGGAGAAGCGGAACACCGCGGTGCACGAGGCCGGGCACGCGCTGGTGGCCAAGCTGCTCCCCGGGTGCGACCCGGTCCACAAGGTCACCATCATCCCCCGCGGGCAGGCCCTCGGCGTCACCTGGTCGCTGCCCACCGAGGACAAGTTCAACCTCTACCGCGGGGCCACGCTGGATCAGATCTGCATGGCGATGGGCGGGCGCATCGCCGAGGAGCTGGTCTTCAACGAGATGAGCTCCGGCGCGGCGAACGACATCGAGCGCGCCACCGAGACGGCCCGGGCGATGGTCTGCCGGTGGGGCATGAGCAGCAAGCTCGGTCCCCTGTCCTTCGGCAGCCGTGAGGGTGAGGTGTTCCTGGGACGGGACTTCTCCAGCCGCCCCGACTACTCGGAGGACACCGCCCGGCAGATCGACGTCGAGGTCCGGGAGATCGTCGTCGGCTGCTACGAGCGGGCGAAGAAGCTCCTCACCGACCACTTCGAGACCCTGAAGCGCATCGCGGATGCGCTGATGGAGTACGAGACCCTCGAGGCCGAGGACGTGGAGATCCTGGTCAACGGCGGAACCATCACCCGCGAGCGGCCGAAGCCGCGGGTCCAGACGCCCCCGAAGACCAAGGAGAAGGAGAAGCGCCGGATCCTCGAGGGGATCCAGCCGCTTCCGGCGCTCGAGCCGAACAAGGCCTGAACCCTGGGCCGGGCGGGACCTTCTCTGCCCTCGCTGGCTCCGGCCGGCGAGGGCAGTGCCGTCTCTGCAGGTCGGGTCCGAGCTGGTCCGAGGTCCACGACGAGAAGCGCCCGGAAGTGACGCTGAATGGGCAGGAGGACGCCGCCCTGCGCGTGCCGGCTGGCCTGCGCGAGATCGGGCGCTCCCGTCTCCCGGGCAGGCGGCCCTCTGCGCGGCAAAGCCTCCCGTCCGGGTGAGCGTTTCTGCACGTGGAGCGGGCGTCCACGTGCAGAAACGCTCACGGAGCCAGGGCGCGTTGCCGGCGCCCGTCTGAGCACGCCCGATGGCTGCGACGCCCGGGGGCGGGCTTTCTCTGCTAGCACTTCGAGGCGGTGATCCTCGCCCGCCCCATCCACCTCGACCGCGACGACGACCTGGAGCCCGTCTGGGAGCGGATCGGCCTCGCCCCGACCGTCCGGCAGCCGCTGCTCGACTCCCTGGGGCACGGCATTCTCCTGGTGACCGGCCTCGGAGCCGCCGACACACGCCTCCTCCGCGAGGTGGAGGACCCGCGACTGACGGTCATCCTCTCCGACCCCGGCCGGCGACCTGGTGGGGCGACGGTGTCCGGAACCCGGGCCGGCCTCGAGGCCCTGGCCAGGCTCGCAGAGATCAGCGGGCGGCTCGAGCTGGCCCGTGCGCTGGATGCGGCCACTGCGGCCGACGTCCCTCCCGACCCGACGGTGCTGGGCGGGCGCACCTTCCAATGGGGTGAGCGGACCCATCTCATGGGGGTGGTGAACGTCACCCCGGACAGCTTCAGCGACGGGGGACGGCACCTCGAGCGCGAGGCCGCCGTCCGGCACGCCCTTTCGCTGGCCGAGGCCGGGGCGGACCTGGTGGACGTCGGCGGCGAATCCACGCGGCCGGGCGCCGAGCAGGTTCCGCTCCAGGTCGAGCTCGATCGGGTGCTTCCCGTGCTCGAGGCCGTCCGCGCGAGGAGCGACGTCCCGGTCTCCATCGACACCCGGAAGGCCGCGGTCGCGCGCGAGGCGCTCCGGGTGGGTGCGGTCCTGGTGAACGACGTGAGCGGGCTGGGGCACGACCCCGCGCTGGCCAACGCCGTGGCCGAGGCCGGCGCCGCCCTCGCCCTGATGCACATCCAGGGAACGCCCGAGACGATGCAGGCGGATCCCCGCTACGACGACGTGGTCGCCGAGGTGATCGAGCTCCTCTCCGGACGCATCGACCGCGCGGTGGCCGCCGGGGTCGCCCGCGAGCGGATCTGGGTCGACCCCGGCATCGGCTTCGGGAAGACCGCCGGGCACAACCTCTTTCTCCTGAGACATCTGGGCGAGCTGCGGGTCCTCGGCGCGCCGGTCCTCGTCGGTACCAGTCGCAAGCGCTTCATCGGCGCGCTCTCCGGCGGGAAGCCTCCGGAGCAGCGCCTCCCCGGAAGCCTGGCCTCGATCGCCGCGGTCGCGGTGCTGCAGGGCGCGGACGTGGTCCGGGTGCACGACGTCGCCGAGGCGAGGGACGCGCTCGCGGTCGCGGATGCGATCGCCCGGGCGCGAGAGGGCGGTGATTCATGGGGGCCGCCTCGAGGCTGAGGCCCCGAGCCGAGGCCGGCGGACACGCCGGATCTCCGCGACCGATCGCCGCTTGAAATCGCCGCCGCCGCATGGCCTCTTGCCTCGTGGGACAGTCGGCAGGAGGACCCTGATGGCACTCGAGCATCTCCTCGAAGTGGGTGAGGGCATCCCGGCGCCGGAGAAGGTGCGCCGCGCCGCCAACCTCCAGGACGTGCGTGCCGAGCACGCGCGCAGCCTCGCCGACCCCGACGGGTTCTGGGCCGAGCAGGCCAGGCGCTTCCGCTGGTCGCAGCCGTGGACCCGGGTCCTGGAGTGGAAGGTCCCCGACCACAAGTGGTTCCTCGGAGGGAAGCTCAACATCACCGAGAACGCCCTGGACCGTCACGCCGACGGGCCACGACGCAACCACCGGGCCTTCATCTGCATCGACGAGGACGGCACCGAGCGAAGCATCACCTACGGCGAGCTCCGGGACCTGGTCTCCCGGCTGGCCAGCGGGCTGCGCTCGCTCGGGGTCGGCGTGGGGGACCGGGTCATCATCTACATGCCGCTCACCCTCGAGGGCATCGCCTCGATGCTCGCGGTGGCCCGCCTCGGCGCCGTCCACTCGGTGGTGTACGCCGGCCTGGGCGTGGGGGCTCTCCGCGATCGGATCGTGGACGCCGGCGCGAAGGTCATCATCGCGGGTGACGTCGGCTTCCGCCGCGGAAAGCCGGTGGAGCTGCAGGCCATCATCGACGAGGCTCTGACCGGCCTCGAGGTTCCCCACGTCGTCTGGTTCCAGCGGCGCTCCGGCGGCGGCCGGGCGCTCCGGAAGGGCGAGGTGGACTTCCGCGAGCTGGTCCAGCGCAGCAAGCCGGACGTCGCCCCGGCGCAGGTGGACAGCGAGCACCCGCTGTTCATCCTCTACACCTCCGGCTCCACCGGAAAGCCGAAGGGCGTGGTGCACGTCCACGGCGGCTACATGGTGGGGACCGCCTACCACCTCAGGACCTTCTACGACCTGAAGGACGAGGACGTCTTCTGGTGCACCAGCGACATCGGCTGGGTGGTGGGCCACTCCTACATCGTCTACGCGCCGCTGGTGGAGGGCATCACCACCGTCGTCCGCGAGGGAGCGATCGACTTCCCCGACCCCGGCATCGCCTGGCGAATCGTGGAGAAGCACAAGGTCAACGTCATCTTCACCGCCCCCACCGCGCTCCGGATGTTCATGAAGTTCGGCGGTGAGCTTCCGGCGAAGTCGAACCTCTCCTCGCTGCGACTCATCACCGTGGCCGGGGAGCCGCTCAACCCCGAGGCCTGCCGCTGGGCGTTCGAGCACCTGGTGGAGAACGGCAAGCGCGGCTTCATCGGCGACAACTGGTGGCAGACCGAGCTGGGCGGTCCGGCGCTCGCGACCCCGCTCTGCATTCCCGCGCGACCCGGAGCGGTGGGAATCCCGCTGGCCGGCGTGGACGCGGTCGTGGTCGACACCGACGGCAAGGAGGTCCCCAAGGGGCAGGGCGGGGTGCTCGCGCTCCGGCGGCCGTTCCCCCACATGATGCGGACGGTGTGGGGCAACCACGAGCGGTGGCGCCAGTACTGGGAGGAGATCCCCGGAGAGGTCTACGCCGCGGGCGACGTCGCCAGCTGGGACAAGGACGGATACTTCACCGTGCTCGGACGCAGCGACGACGTGCTCAACGTCGCCGGGCACCGCATCGGCACTGCCGACGTGGAGAGCGCCCTGGTCAGCCACCCGGCCATCGCCGAGGCGGCGGTCATTGGCGTCCCCGACCCGATCAAGGGCGAGGGCATCAAGGCCTTCTGCATCCTCCGCGCGGGAAAGAAGGGAAGCCCGGAGCTGGAGAAGGAGCTCGTCGAGCACGTGCGCCACGAGCTCGGGCCCATCGCCACCCCCAGCGCGATCAAGATAGTGGACAAGTTGCCGAAGACCCGGAGCGGAAAAATCGTCCGGCGGCTGCTCAAGGCCCAGGAGCTGGGCAAGGACGCCGGCGACCTGTCGACGCTCGAGGAGTGACACCCACCCCCGGCCACCTCGCTTGCCTTGCGGGGGACGGGGGCGGTCCCTAGCATGGGAATCGACCCGGGCGGCGTGACGGGCGGCGGGAGGGTCGCACAAAGTGAGGTTGATGAGGCTTCCTGAGAGTCAGGCGAAGACGAGGCTGTTCGGCACCGATGGTGTTCGGGGCACGGCCAACGTCTGGCCGATGACCGCCGAGGTCGCGATGCAGCTGGGGCGGGCGCTGGCCTTCCTCATCCGCAACGGCAATCACCGGCACCGGGTGGTCATCGGCAAGGACACCCGACTCTCGGGGTACATGCTGGAGCAGGCGCTGGCCGCGGGGATCACGTCGATGGGCGTGGACGTCGAGCTGGTGGGCCCGCTGCCCACGCCCGGCATCGCGAACATCACGACCTCGATGCGCGCCGATGCCGGCGCGGTCATCTCCGCCTCGCACAACCCCTACCAGGACAACGGCATCAAGTTCTTCTGGCGCGACGGGTTCAAGCTCCCCGACGAGACCGAGGAGAAGCTCGAGGACCTCGTCACCAGCGGGCAGATCGACGAGATCCGCCCCACCGCCGACAAGATCGGACGCGCCGTCCGGCTCGACGACGCCAGGGGCCGCTACATCGTCTTCCTCAAGAACACCTTCCCCCGTGAGCTGACCCTGGATGGGCTGAAGATCGTCGTCGACTGCGCCCACGGCGCTGCCTACAAGACCGCGCCCTCGGTGCTCCAGGAGCTCGGCGCGAAGGTGGTGTGCCTGGCCTGCGAGCCGAACGGTCTCAACATCAACGACGGCTGCGGCGCCGTGCACCCCGACAGCATGGCGAAGGCGGTCCTCGAGCATGGCGCCAACCTGGGTCTGGCGCTGGACGGCGATGCGGACCGGCTGATCGTCGCGGACGAGAAGGGCCGCATCGTCGACGGCGATGCGATCATGGCCATCTGCGCAGGCGAGCTGATGGCTCGCGAGCGCCTCCGCACGAAGACGCTGGTCACCACCGTGATGTCCAACGTGGGCCTCGAGCGGGCGGTGAGCCGCTGGGGCATCCAGGTGGTCCGGACCAAGGTCGGCGACCGGTACGTGGTCGAGGAGATGCGCCGGGCCGGGCACAGCCTCGGGGGCGAGCAGTCGGGCCACCTGGTCTTCCTCGACCACGCGACCACCGGAGACGGAACGCTGGCCGCGCTGCAGCTCCTGGCGGTGATGTGCCGCCAGCAGAAGCCGCTGTCCGAGCTGGCGAGCATCTTCGAGCCGGTTCCGCAGACGCTCCTGTCGCTGGTGGTCAAGGAGCGAAAGGACCTCGAGGGACTGACGGACGTGAACGCCGCCATCGAGGCCGTTCGGGCCAAGCTGGGCAAGGAGGGGCGGGTCTTCGTCCGGTACAGCGGGACCGAGCCGAAGGTGCGCATCCTCATCGAGGGCCCGGACAAGGCCCGGAACGAGGAGCACGCGCAGATCATCGCCGCTGCCCTGACCGCTGCACTTGGCTGATCCCGCGGACCGTCGGTCCACCACATCTGCCTAGACTCGGGGCCCGCGCCTGGAGGCGCAAAGCCCATGAGTCGACGGATTCCCTTCATCGCGGTCAGGCTTGGCCTTTGCTCTCTTCTGGCCGCGAGCTGCGCTCACGCGCCGGGCGACCCGCCGGCGGCCAGCGCCGCGGGTGGCACGCGGACGGAGAGGATTGCCACCGGGCAGCACATCAGCCCCAGCGCGATTCCCGGGGCCACCCAGGTTCTCTTGAATCCTGGTCTGGCCGCCTACCCGAGCTTTGTCGCCGGAGAGGCGGTGAAGTCGGCTCTGAGCCCGGATGGCAAGACCCTGGCGATCCTCTGCGCCGGGCAGAACTCGGTCAACGATTCCGGGGGAAAGCTCGATGTCGCGAACTCGACCCAGTTCGTCTTTCTCTACGACGTGAGCGGCGCTCACCAGGGCTCTCCCGCGCTCGTTCAGGTCATCCAGCAGACCAACGCTCACGTCGGCCTGGTCTTTGGTCCGGATGGCCGGCTGTACGTCACCGGTGGCAAGGACGATGCCGTCTACGTCTACACCCCCGGCGGTGGGAAGTGGGCGCTCAGCAGGACGATTGCGCTCGGCCATTCCGGCAAGGGACTGGGCATCGAGGTCGAGCCCAACGCGAGCGGCCTCGCCCTGTCCGCCGACGGTGCGACGCTGGTGGTGGCAAACAACTACAACGACTCGATCAGCGTGGTGGACACGGCGAGCGGTACCGTCCGTTACGAACATGACCTCAGGCCGTACTTCGCCGGCAACGAGGGCGCGAAGGCCGGTGTCGGCGGCTCGTACCCGTTTGCGGTGCTCCTCGTCGGAAGCATCGCCTATGTGTCCTCGGACCGGGATCGCCAGGTCATCGCCGTCGACGTGAGCAACCCCGCCAGAGGCAAGCTCGTGGCCCGGCTTCCGCTGGACGGGAACGCGCTCGGGATGGCGTTCGACGACGCGAGCTCGAGGCTCTTCGTCGCTCAGGACAATGCCGATCAGGTCGCGGTCATCGATACCCGGACGAACTCCATCGTTCAGAAGATCGATGCCCGGGGCCCGGCCGAGCTCTTCGCCCGCGGCGACGGCGGCAAGCACTACACCGGAGCCGGGACTTTCGCCGTCACCCTCTCATCCGACCGCCGAACGCTCTATGCGGTCAACTCCGGCTCGAACTCGATCGCCGTCATCCCCCTCCAGGGTGACCACGCCTTCCGGGTCATCGGCCTCATCCCGACCGCGTACGAGCCGCACGACGTGACCATCAGCCCCGACGGCATGTGGATGTACGTCGTCAACGGCAAGAGCGTGACCGGCCCGAACCCGAAGGCCCGGTACTCGCAGATCGCCCGGATCACGTCGAGCTCGACGCCGGAAGGGAAGGCGGCAGCGGCCGAGGCAAAGGCAGCGAACCAGTACCAGTTCCAGCTCGAGCGCGCCTCGCTGCTCGCTGCACCCGTGCCGAGCCGCGACGAGCTGAATCGTCTCACCCGGATCGTCGCGGCGAACAACTTCTACGACGCGGAACGCCCCGAGGATCGAAAGGTGATGGAGCAGCTCCGCCAGCGCATCAAGCACGTCATCTACATCGTGAAGGAGAACCGGACGTTCGATCAGATCCTGGGAGACCTCGGAAACGGCTCCAACGGGGACCCCTCGCTGACGCAGTTCCCCGAGCCCTTCACGCCGAACTTTCACCGTCTGGCACGCGGCTTCGTGACCCTGGACAACTTCACCGATCCCGGCGACGGCAGCATGGACGGCTGGTCCTGGAGCCTTCAGGGACGGGTGACGAACACCGAGACCATCACCCAGCAGATCGCCTACGGTTTCGTGAACCGCGGTCTGTCGTTCGAGTCCACAGGCGAGAACCGGAACGTCCCGGTCAACTTCCCCACCGTCGCCGAGCGCGACGCCGCGGTGGGGCCCGCGGGGACGACCGAGTACACGGCGGCCACCACCGCGCTCCCCGGAGGGACGGAGAACCTCCTGACCGGGACCGGGAACCATGCATCTTCGGATGCTCCGTTCGGGAAGGAGCAGGGCTACATCTTCGAGGCCGTGCTCCGGGCGGGCGGAACCGTCCGGAACTACGGCTTCCTCGTCGAGAACGTCGGTCCCCTCTGCACCGGCGGAAAGTCGCCCCCGTGCCCGGGCGCGGAGATCACCGAGCCCCATCGGGCGGGCATGATCCAGGTGGCTGCTCTGACGCCGTCGCTGACCTCCGTGACCGACCTGTACTTCCGCGGCTACGACCCGACCTACCCCGACCTGTGGCGGTACCACGAGTGGAAGCGGGAGTTCGATCAGTTCGTCGCCAGCGGCAATCTGCCGAGCCTCACCCTGCTGCGCCTCGGCGGCGACCACACCGGCGCATTCGGCACGGCCCAGGGGAGAGTGAACACGCCGGAGACGCAGCTTGCCGACAACGACCTCGCGGTCGGTCTCGTCGTCCAGGCCCTGGCGAACAGCCCTTACGCGAAGGACACCATCCTGATCGTGCTCGAGGACGACTGCCAGGACGGACCCGACCACGTCGACTCACACCGGGCGACCGCCTTCGTCGTCGGCGCATTCGTGAAGCAGGGCACGGTGGTCAGCCAGCAGTACAGCCAGGTCAACGCACTGCGGACCATCGAGGACATCCTGGGGACCGAGCACCTCAACCTGAACACCGCGTTCCAGCGACCGATGGTCGAGCTGTTCGATCTGGAGGCGAGGCCGTGGACCTACGAGGCGGTTGCCTCGACAGTCCTGAAGCAGACGTCACTCCGGATGCCTGAGGGAGTCAGATGGGCAACGGGGCCGGACGTCCGACCGAAGCACGAAGCGTCCTACTGGGCGAGGGTCACCCGTGGCTTCGACTTCTCCGACGCCGACCGCGTGCCCCCGCTGCGCTTCAACCAGGTCCTGTGGCGGGGGCTCATGGGCAACCGCCCCTATCCGGAGCTGACGGGTCCCCGACGCGAGGACGATGACTGAGCGCTGTGAAAGCCATCGCGGCCGTGCAGTCGACGGTCGTTGGCGCGCGTCTGTACGGCGCGCCGGCCCAGGCGACTGATTCGGATCGGGCCGGAAGTCGCGATACAACCCCGATCACATGGGACAGCGACTCGGCGTCAACGTCGACCACGTGGCCACTCTGCGGCAGGCGCGTCGGGCCACCTACCCGGACCCGGTGACGGCCGCGGCGCTCGCCGAGGTCGCGGGGGCGGGGCAGATCACCATCCACCTTCGCGAGGACCGGCGGCACATCCAGGACCGGGACCTCAAGCTCCTCCGCGAGACCTGCCAGACGCTCCTCAACCTCGAGATGGCCGCCACCCAGGAGATGGTGAAGATCGCCTACGAGGTGAAGCCGGATCTGGTCACCCTCGTCCCCGAACGGCGCGAGGAGCTCACCACCGAGGGCGGTCTCGACGTCACCGGCCAGCGCGACGCGCTCGCCCAGGTGGTCCGGCTCCTCAAGGACGGTGACATCCTCGTCTCGCTGTTCATCGATCCCGACCTCGACGCGGTGCGGGCCTCCCACAAGCTGGGCGCCGACCGGATCGAGCTACACACCGGCCGTTACTGCGAGGCGCGCAACGAGAAGGAGCGCGCCCGGGAGCTGACGCGGGTCGTCGACGCGGCGCGCGCCGGCGGAAAGCTCGGGCTCGGGGTTGCCGCCGGGCACGGGCTCAACTACGACAACGTTCAGGGGATCGCCCGGATCGACGAGATCGACGAGCTGAACATCGGCCACGCGATCGTCGCCCGGGCGGTGCTGGTGGGCATGGACCGGGCCGTGCGGGACATGCTGGCACTGATGCGGGGCGACTGACATGGCCGTTCACGGTCTCGGGATGGATGTCTGCTCGGTGGAGCGGGTTGCTCGCGTTCTCGGCGGGCCCAACGGCGCGCGCTTTCGCGAGCGGGTCTATACACCCACCGAGGTGGCGACCTGCGAGGGTCGATCGGACGCGGCCACCGCGTACGCCGCCCGCTTCGCGGCGAAGGAGGCCCTGGTCAAGGCGCTGGGCGCGCCGCCGGGCCTCCGCTGGCGGGACATGGAGGTGGTGAAGGCCTCGAACGGAGCGCCGGCGTTCACGCTCACCGGCGTCGCATTCCGGGAGGTCGCGGCGCGCGGCGTCCGCGTTCTCCTCGCCCTCACCCACGACGCAGGGGTCGCCGCGGCGACGGTGGTCCTCGACCACCTCTGAGCGGCGCGACACGATTTCGCCCCGGAGGACGCCGTCGTCAGCGTGTCGAACGGCTTCTCCTCTCGACTGTCAACGCGCCTCGAGACGGTGGTGAATCGCGGGTCTTGCACCCAAGATGGCACTGCGTCGCGCGTGAACTTGCAGGCCAGGGTCTTCGGCTGCACGCTCGGGTCGGATCATGCAACCGCTGCTGACCGCCGCCGAGACGCGCGCCGCCGAGGGCGAGGCCGAGCGTCGCGGTCTTCCGCCTTCCATCCTGATGGAGAACGCCGGGACGGCGGTGGCGGAGGCCGCGACGGCGCTCGGAGGCGCCGCCTCCCGCTTCCTGGTGATCGCCGGGCCCGGAAACAACGGCGGAGATGGCTACGTCGCCGCCCGGAAGCTCCACGCCGCCGGCCGCCAGGTCGACGTGTGGCGGCTGGGGGACCCGGCCCGACTCAAGGGTGACGCTGCCCGGAACCACGCGGCGGCGGAGCAGGGCGGCGTGCCGGTGCACTCCTCCGCGGCGGCGCTGCCGCTCCGGCCAGGAGACGTGGTCATCGACGCCCTGTTCGGCACCGGCCTCGCCCGTGCGCCGGACGGTGACGCAGCCGACGCCATCCGGGCGATGCTCCGCTGGCATGCCGAAGGGGTTCGCGTCCTCGCGGTCGACCTTCCCTCCGGGCTCTCCAGCGACACCGGGCGCGCCTTCGAGCCCTGCGTCGCCGCCGACCTCACCGTGACCTTCGGAGCACGGAAGCTGGGCCTGGCGCTCGAGCCGGGAGCGACGCTGGCCGGCCGGCTCGAGGTCGCGGACATCGGGCTCGCCGCGCTCGCGCCATCCACCTGGCTCCTGGAGCCGTCGGATGGCCCCCGGTGGCTTCCAGCGCGCCGCTCCGACACCAACAAGGGCACCTACGGACACCTGCTGGTCGTCGCCGGCAGCCGGGGGAAGAGCGGAGCGGCCGCGCTCGCCGGGGTGGCGGCGCTCCGGAGCGGCGTGGGCCTCTGCACCGTGGCCACTCCCGCCGATGCGCTGTCCGACGTGCAGGGACACGCTCCGGAGCTGATGGGGGTGGCGCTCCCGGCGGCCGCCGTGCTCGGGCCCAGCCACCTCGACGTGCTGCTCGCCGCCGCCGAGGGAAAGGACGCGCTGGTCATCGGCCCCGGCATCCCGCGCGGGCCCGACACCCACCGCCTCTTCGAGGAGCTGCTCGCCCGCCTCGACGTCCCGGTCCTGGTCGACGCCGACGGGCTCAACGCGATCGCCGGGCATCCCGGGCTCCTGGCCCGGAGCCGAGCGCAGGTGGTGCTCACCCCGCACCCGGGCGAGATGGCCCGGCTCGCCGGCAAGACCGTCGCCGAGGTCCAGGCGGACCGGATCGCGACCGCGACCGGCTTCGCGCGGAGCCATCGCACGGTGCTCGTGCTCAAGGGCGCCCGGACCGTCGTGGCGGACCCGGGTGGCGAGGTGCGGGTGAACCCCACGGGCAACCCCGGCATGGCCACAGGAGGGACAGGAGACGTGCTCTCGGGAATGGTGGGGGCCCTCCTCGCCCAGGGCCTCGCACCGCTGGATGCGGCGAGCCTCGGGGCGCTCGCCCACGGGCTCGCCGGCGACGCCGCCGCGAGGCGGTGGGGGCGTCTCGGGCTCATCGCCTCGGATCTGATTGAAGCGCTCGGCGAGGTGTGGACCGCATGGGGACGATGACCTTCTCCTCCGCTTCGCCCGAGGAGACCCGCGCGCTCGGCGAGGCGCTGGGGCGCGTGCTCCAGGAGGGCGACTTCGTCGGCCTGGTGGGCGACCTGGGGGCGGGGAAGACCGAGCTCGCCCGGGGCATCGCCCGCGGGGTGGGGCTCCGGGACGAGGACGTGACCAGCCCGACGTTCTCCATCGTCCACCAGCACCGCGGACGGATTCTCCTGACCCACGCCGACCTGTATCGACTCAATGGTCCGGCCGACCTCGACGGCACCGGGTTCCACGAGCTTCGCGACGGTCCTGGAGCCACCCTGGTCGAGTGGGTGGACCGTGTTCCCGGTGCCGCGCCGCCGGACGCCATGCGCATCGTCCTGGTGGAGCCCGGGGAGAGCGCGCGCGAGCTGCTCGTCACCACCACCGGCCCGCGCGCGGAGCGGCTCCTGCAGCGGTGGAAGGACGAGCTGATCGCGCTCGCCGGCTGATCCTGGGCCTGACCTCCGCGGGTCTTGAGGGCCAGGACGCCGCGGCCCGGGAGTCCCCGACGCCGGGGGCGCCGTGTCACATGGACGCCCCGGCCGTGACTCAGCCCTCGCTGTCGCCTTCCTCCTGCGCGGCCAGGCTGTCCAGGCGCGAGTAGAGCCGCCGCCGGGTGATGCCCAGCAGCCGGGCGGCGGCGCTCTTGTTCCCGGCGGCGCGCTCCATCGCTGCGTGCAGCAGCTCGCGCTCGAATCCGTCGAGGTCGAAGCCGGGAACGAGGAGCTCGAGCACCACGTTCCGGCTTCGCGGCGGGACGCCCAGGGTGAGGTGCTCGGCCGTGATCTGCGCCTCGCCGGCGAGGATCAGCCCGCGCTCGAGCACGTTCTCCAGCTCGCGGACGTTCCCTGGCCAGGTGTGCTGCTCAAGGCGAGCCCGGGCGAGCGACGACAGCCGCTCCTCCGGGATGCCCCGCGCAGCCAGGAAGCCCAGCGCCAGCGGGATCACGTCCTCGGCGCGCTCGCGGAGCGGCGGCACCATGATGCTGAACACGTTGAGCCGGTAGTAGAGGTCCTCGCGGAAGGTGCCCGCGGCCACCGCCGCCTTGAGGTCGCGGTTGGTCGCGGCGATGACGCGCACATTGGCCGTGCGCTCGGTGGTGCTGCCCAGCGGGACGTACACCCGGTCCTGGAGGAACCGGAGGAGCTTCACCTGGGTGGCCGCGGTGATGTCTCCGATCTCGTCGAGGAAGAGGGTGCCTCCCTCGGCGGCGGCGAGGTGCCCCAGGCGCCGCAGCTGTGCCCCGGTGAATGCCCCCTTCTCGTGTCCGAAGAGCTCCGACTCCAGCAGGGCCTCGGGCAGCGCGGCGCAGTGCACCTCGACCAGCGGCCCGGTGGCAACCGCGCTCGCATAGTGGATGCGGCGCGCGATCTGGCTCTTCCCCGTGCCGCTCTCGCCCATGAGCAGCACGGTGGTGGGGGTGGGCGCCACCCGCATCGCCGCATCCAGCGCGGTGCGCATGGCCGGGCTCTCTGCCACCAGGTGCGGCGTGAGACGCTCGACGAGCGCGGAGGACCTCCGGCGCATCGCCCGCTGCTCGCAGAGGCGTCTCACCCGGACCCGGAGCTCCTCCATCGAGAAGGGCTTGGTCAGGTAGTCCGCGGCCCCGCGCTTCATGGCCTCGACCGCGTTCTCGGTGGTCGCGTGTCCGGTCATCATGATGACGTCCGGGGGATCCCCCTGCTGCACCGCCGCGGCGAGCACGCCGAGGCCGTCCACCTCCGGCATGCGGAGATCCGTCACCACCACGTCCATCGCGAAGTTGGACATCGCCGTGAGCGCCTGCTTCCCGCCACCGACTCGCTGCACGTGGTGCCCGTCCAGCTCCAGCATCTCTGCCACGAGCTTGCCCAGCTTCGGCTCGTCGTCCACCACCAGGATGTCACCCATCACCCGGCCTCCTCTGTACGCGGCAGCTCGATGCGAAACGTCGCGCCCGGTGTCGCGGGCAGAAGCGCCAGGCTGCCTCCATGGCGCTCGACGATGCGGCGGCTGACCGCCAGTCCCAGTCCATTGCCGTCCTCCCGGGTCGTGCAGAAGGGCTCGAAGAGTCGAGGGCGGATCGCCTCGGGGATTCCCGGGCCGTCGTCGGCGACGTCGAGCCGGATCCGGGCTCCGTCCGCGGCAGCCTTGAAGTGCACCCGGTTTGCACCGGCCCGCGCCGCGTTGGCGACGAGGTTGAGGAGCACCTGCCGGAGCCGCCCACCGTCGCCCTGGAGGTGCAGGCCCGCGGGCGACTCGACGTCGATGGTCACGCCGGTGGCGGCCCGGCTCGCCCGCGCGGCGTCGTCCAGGAACGAGGCCAGCTCGAGCGAGGTTCCGGCGAGCGGCCGGTCGCTGGAGAGATCGAGGAAGTCGTCCGTCAGCCGCCGCAGCCGGGCCACCTCACCGAGGATGTCCTCCAGCGCCTCGCCGTCGCGCTCGCTCATCCGTCCTCGCCCGCGCTCGACCATCAGCTCCACCGTTCCGCGGATGACGCCCAGAGGATTCCGCACCTCGTGCGCGACGGTGGCCGCCAGCTGGGCCACGGCGGCGCCCCGGGCGGCGCGGGTCGAAAGGTCACGCTGGCGGCGCTCGGCGGCGGCCCAGCCCGCGGCCACCAGCGCGGTCAGCAGCGCCGCACAGGCCGAGAGGAGCCACCCCACATGGAGCGCCCGGTCGAGGTCCGTCTGACTCGCTGCGTAGGCCTCGCCACCTTCCAGCACCAGCACCCGATCCACCGTTCCCGTGCGCCGCACCGGAAGGTAGGCCGACGCCACCCGGGCCTCGCCGATCGCCCACCCCAGCGAGAGGCTGGGCTCACCCGCCAGCGCCCGTCGCACCCGCGTTGCGTCCACCCGCAGGAGGTCCACCGGGCGGTCTGCCGCTCCGGCGGGGTCGAGCACGACGCGCAGGCGCGAGTCGAGCAGCAACGCCCCCTCCAGACCGTTGGCCTCCACCACCGAGCGGAGCCACGGCCCATCCGGGACGAAGCCGGGTTGCTCGAGCGTGCGGGCCGCGGTGATGCCTGCGCCGCGAAGGCGCTCCTCGGTGGCCCGCTGCAGCGCGCTCGAGGCCGCGC
>Ga0081540_1002433_pt1 | contig 15156 bp, 11 predicted proteins | sample TabmetS2T1R1_FD_71024 | JGI IMG/M metagenome (GOLD analysis project Ga0081540, IMG submission 71024) | Tabebuia heterophylla rhizosphere microbial communities from the University of Puerto Rico - S2T1R1 | ecosystem: Host-associated > Plants > Roots > Rhizosphere ... | reverse complement strand
CCCAATCGGTGATGGATGTCGGGGGTCCCCCCGCTTTCTCGTCGAGCGCTACTTCACGCCCTTCCCCGCATCCCACGCTCCCTGCATCTTGCGGAGAACCAGGATCTGCCCGGTGTGGTACGCGTTGTGAGTCGCGATCCTCCCCAGCGTCGGCGCCCACGCCTGTAGCGTCTTGTCGTCCGCGGCCGCGACCAGCTTCTCCAGCTCGGTCAGGACCCGTTCCAGCTCCTTGCGGGTCTCGTCCCACCTGGCCTGGTCGAACGCGTTGAACGTCTCGTCGTTGTTCCCGTCGAACTTCGCGGCCGCCACCTTCTTGAACTTGGCCAGGTTCTGCGAGTTCCAGAACAGCAGGTGGTTCGCGAGCTGCCCGATGGAGTGGTCGCCGCCCTGAGGCTTCCAGCTCGCCTGCGCCGCCGTGACTCCGTCCAGCGCCGGCTTCACCGGGACGAACCAGTCCTGCTGGTCGTGCGTCATCTTGAGCTGCTCGAGCAGGCTGCTCTTCAGCGTGACCGGCTTCGCAGCCCCCTCCGCCGCGAGCACCGGACGGGACAGGACCAGCAACATGACCAGCGCTCTCATCGTGACCTCGTTCGGGAGAAGCCTGCCGACGGGAGACTAGCCGGTCGCTCGACTCGCCCGGCGCCGTTCACTGCAACGACCGCAACATCCGCCAAGCCGATTCACTTGACCTTCTCGATGTCGCCCGGCTTCCAGCTCTTGTCGATGGCCGCCTGGGTCGGTCCATACAGCCGCAGGATGGCGAAGTACCCCTTGCCCTGCACCGTCGCGAGCCAGTTCGCCTCCTTCCCCGCCGGAGCCCGGGGCCCGAGATAGAGGTCGATGCTGCCGTCCGCGTTCGCCGCAGGCTTGTCTTTCGAGCCGAGCGATGGGAACGGGCGCCCATTCGCCAGCCCCGAGGCATTCTCCGAGTCGTATACCGTCAGCGACCAGAAGAGCGCTGCAGGCACGTTCGGCGGGAGGTGAACGCGATAGCTTGAGCCACCCGACAGATGGCTCCCGTCGGCGTCGGTGAAGGCGATCATGTACTTCGCGCCCTGGCCGGCGACCTGCGAGATCATCCCCGGGCTGATCGAGTAGTAGTCGGTGAAGAACCACGTCCGCGTGTCGATGTCGCGGTAACCCTCCGCCTTTCGCTGCCAGGTCAGGTCGAATGGCCCTCCGGGATTGACCGGCGTGCCGTCGGCGATCGGATTGACCCACCGCCGGTCCGGATAGAGGCGCAGGTCTCGCCCTGCGACCGCCGGCGCCAGCCCGATGATCCGACTCATCCGGTATCCATCCCTCGCGGCGCGGTCGAGGATCTCGCGTGACTCGGCGTCGGGCTGGAACGGCTGACCCTTCACGATGCCGATCGACGCGAGCATTCCCAGCCAGTCCGGGTCGGCGAGCCGGCTCCCCTCCTCGTCGACGAGCCACTTGAGCTGCTCCCACGCGCTGAAGTCGCTGCGGGGGAGCATGTTCGCCGAGGTGGCCGAGCCGTCCGGGAACTGCATGGGCTTCGCGCTGGCCTTCTTTCCCAGCGGATAGATCTTCGATCGCTCGATGAGCTCGACGGCCGGACCGAGATTCGCCGGGTCCTGATAGAAGGCGCGCAGGAAGATGAAGACGTTGTTCGTCGCCGAGCGGTAGACGTAGTGGCCCGACGGGACCTTCCCCTTGTACCCCGGCGGCAGCAGCAGGAACTTCCCACCCTTGCCGCGATCGGGTCCTGGCAGGCCCACGTCGCCGAAGAACTTGCCTCCATCGACGGGAATGGGGTGCTGCCAGAAGTCCAGGAGGATGCCCTGCAGCATCGGTGGCGCCTCGAAGACCAGCGGTCCGTCCTTCCCGAGATCCACGTAGCTCAGCGCGTAGATCACGTCCGAGTTCGGAGTGGTGATCAGCGTCCTGGCGTTGAGCCGCCCCTTCCAGGTCGGCAGGACGTTGTACCCGGCTCCAAAGAGCTTCTCCGAGCCGTACTTCATCCCCAGCGTGTTCAGCAGCGGGAGCGCCCAGAGGTACGTCTGCGTGGCGCGCTGGTAGAGGAGGTCGCGCTTCATCGCCGCGACCTGCGCGGAGCTCGGATAGCCCTCCTCGAGGGGTTGCATCCATGCCGCGGGGCCACTCGCCGGCGCCGGCTGCGGCGCGGCCTGAATCGCCGCGTCCTTCGCATGGGACGACGAGGCCAGAACGACGACTGCCAGGAAGCCCGTCCGACAGCAGTGCCTCAAGACACTCTCCTCGCGTGGACCGCCGGCGCTCGCGCACCCGGAACGGGTAGGCGCTTCGCCTTATCCTCCGAGGAGAATTCGCTGCGGTCTCAAGCGATCTGACTCACGTCGATCGTTTGGTCGCAAACAGCGGGCCGCGCCGCGCGCATTGACCCTTGGTGCAACCAGCCGCGACTGACCCGGAGCTTCGTCAGCGCCCGGCGCTGGCTGCACCGTACTCATCGTGGCGCTTCCACCAGAGGCCGTCCCCCTCGTTGCGCCCCTTCGGTGCACGGTCGAGCCACTGGTACATGCCCCACAGACCATCCAGCCCGCGCGCGTAGGCCGAGTACGTGTGGTAGACCGCGCCGTCCTCGAGCACGAATGCGCTCACGCCCGGCCGCTCGCGAACGTACGTGGCCGGGTCGGTCCCGGCGCTCGCCGCAAACTCGGCCACGCCATCGGCGTGACTGGCGTCCCACTTCCCCTCGCGACGGTAGTTGTACTCGGCCCCACCCTTTCGCTGCTGCTCCTCGGTGATCCGCACCGCGAAGTCCGCGTTGAAGTCGCCCCCGAACGAGGACGCCCAGGGGAACGTCCACCCCAGCCGTCGCTTGTAGGCCTGAAGCTTCGCCAGCGGCGCCCGCGACACCGCCATCAGCGTCACGTCGTGGTTCGCCAGGTGGACGAAGAACCCATTGAACCCGTCCGCGATCGCCGAGCAGGACGGACACCCCGCCGCATAGTCCGGACCGAACATGAAGTGGTACACCAGGAGCTGCGAGCGCCCCCGGAAGAGGTCCTTCAGCGAGGCCTTCCCCTCGTCGGCCTCGAATCGGTAGTCCTTGTCGATCCGGACCCACGGCAGCTCCTGCCGCCTCCGCGCCAGCTCGTCGCTGCGCCGCGTGAGCTCCTTCTCCGCCTGGAGCAGCTCCAGCCGCGCTGCGAGCCACTCTTCCCGCGTCCCCGTCTTGTGCGTCGTCATGGTCGGCATCTCCTCGTGCGCAGGTACCTAGTCACGGGAACCCAGCGGAGGGGAGTGACAAGCGTGACGGGATTCGTCGGGGGCCAGACCCCGGCGCCGTCCTATGTCGCCGGGGGCGGCCGGCGGAGCACCCCGAAGCGTAGGACCAACCACGCCAGCAGCGCGCCGAGTGCCATCAACGCCCCGATGGCCACCGCGATGCGCACCAGCGTTCGCGTCATGAGCCCTTCCAGGTCGGCCATGGTGCGGGCTCGCATTCCCTCCGCGCCCTCGAGCCCACGGGCGAGCTTCGCGTCCAGATCCGCGAGGGTGGCCACCCGCTGACCATCCACGGCGCCGAACACCGCCACCCGTTCCTGCGTCACTCGATCGAACGAGTCGATCCGCTGCCGGTCGATGTCACCGAGCACCGCTACCCGCTCGCCGCGAAGCGAGCTCACCGCCGCCCCGGAGACCTCCTTCATCCCCGCGGTGGAGAGCAGCGTATCCGCCCGGGTGAGGACCCCGTTGGCGGACTGCAACGTGGCCAGCGCAAGGCGCCCCGTGTCCGTGCGCGCGGCATCGATCGCCGCGAGCTCTGCTTGCCAGCGGACGCTCCTGGGGAGGGACGCGGCGTAGATGTCGAGCTTGGTGCTCATGTCAGCCACGCTGGCGGTGACCGACCCGAAGGTCTCGACGAGCCCCACCTCCTGGTCGCTGGCGATCCGGGCCAGCAACGGCTGGATCGATGGGCGGGCGGAGAACGGAAAGCCAATGGGGTGCTGGTGCGCCCACTGGGTGACGAACTCCTTGAGCCGGGCGTGGCCCTCTGGCTTCCGGGCGATCGACTTGGCCTCCTCGTCGACCGCCGCGGTGATGGTCCGCGCACCGTCCTGAACGATGGGTTGCAGGGCGCCAAACTTGTCCCGGAGCGCTCCGGTCTCGACCGCGTCCTGGACCTGGAGCGCCAGGGCCCACGTCTCCACCGCCGCCCCGAGCGGATCCGGACGGAAGAGAGCCTGCTGAAAGGCCGCGGTGCCATCGAGCTTCCAGAGCAAGGCCAGCCGCCGGAGCTCGGGATCGAACGTCTTCGCGAGCATCCGGTCGCCGGTCAGCTCGATGATCCCCGGAAGCCGGATGGCCAGGTTGTTCGCCGTGGCGCGGTATTCCAGAGCCGTCGCCTCCGAGTCACTCGCCTTGATCAGCGCGGTCCTCGAGCCGCCCCCGGACATTCCCGTGCAGGCAGCAAGGAGGACGGCGCCCGCGCAGAAGAGACCACCGATGCGCGCCACATCCATCGGGCACCTCCCCGGACACCCTAGACCGGCTCCAGGCGTCCGGCACGACTGCCCTGCGGCGAGGTTCCCTGTGGCGAACGATGGCGGGCGCCCCTCAGCGCCCCGAGCTCACCACCCGGTAGGCCTCCAGTCGCTCGGCCAGCTCCACCGGTCGACTCAGCGCAGGCGTGTGGCCACTGTCGATCTCATCCGGCGTGATTCCGAGGCGGTCACGCACCACCCGCCGGACCCACGCTGCCGGGAACAGCCGATCGTTCCGGCAGAGCAGGAATCTCGTCGGCACCTTCGGCCAGGCCGAGAGCGGCCACGGTTGCTTCCCCGGCGTGTCCGACTGGCGGCGGCCCCGCTTCAGCGCCTCGCGCGCCAGCCCCGGCGGGACGTCCTGATAGAAGATCTCGATCTCGCTCGCCCCGCTCGGCGACTCGGACCTGAACCCCGTATTCGCGAACATCTCCTCCGCGGATTCGCCGGGGGACGGAACCATCGCTGCGACCAGAACCAGGAGGCGCGCCGGAACCCGATCACAGACGATCGGCGCGACGTAGCCGCCCGACGACTGGGCGACGACCAGCGGAGCCGGACGGTCGCCGATCGCAGTGACGACCGCATCCGCGTATTCCAGCAGGCCGGCGGAATCGTCCTCGACCGGCAGATCCACCGCGATCGTCTCGTGCCCGCGCTTCCGGAGCTCCGCCTCGACCAGGTGCCAGTACCAGCCCACGTCGCCGGCGCCGTGAATGAGCGCGTAGGTCGCCATCGTCGCGACGCAGAAGGTACCCCGCCGCCATCCATTGTCGAGGCATTCCCCGTGGCGCTCGCCCCCCGTCTCGCTGAGCGAGCGCCGACCGCTCCGTTTCGCTCACCCTCCCGTCAGACCGGTCGATCCGAGCTTCGGCAGCGCAAGCCCGTCTCCTCCTGGAATCGGAGTCAGCCGTCCATCATTCTCGATGGCGTACGCCCCAACCTCTCCTCGCCCGCTGTAGTGCTGGAAGAAGAACCTCCCGTTGCCGCTGACCACCGAATCCACCGGCCCGCTCGAGAGGCCACCGATCCCCGGCCGGAACGCCTCGGCCGGATGGAGGAGCGCCACCGCGCCGCCCGCATCCAGCGCGTAGACCGAGACGTTCCCGCTCCCCGTGTTGGACACGAAGGCCAGCCGCCGATCCGGAGTGATCGAGATCCAGCAGGCCGCCACCTGCCCGTTCGCGACCGAGGAAGAGATCACCTCGAGATGCGTCCCGTTCAGCCGGTACGAGGAGAGCGCTCCGGCCATTGCCTCCGACACCAGGAGGACGGAGCGACCCGGCAGAAACAACCCGAACGGTCCTGCTCCGGCACTCGGATTGTGCGTCGGCGCGTCCAGACGCCCATCCCTGCGCACCGGGAAGACGCTGATCGTGTTCGTCATCAGATCCGCGACGAGCAGACGGTCCCCTTCCTTCGTGAACAGGAGGTGCGTCGGCAGGGAACGCGAGGGGTCCACCAGCTGCTGGGTCGAGCCGGGGATTGGATGGAGCTCGCCGCGCTGATCCAGGCGGAACCCGCTCACCGTCGCCGGCACTCCCTTGGCCGGCTGCCCGACATTGCCGACGTAGAGAACCCGGCCCTCGAAGGCCAGGGTGTTGGGAAGCTTTCCGCCGGAATCGACGGTCCCGATCCGCTCCAGCCTTCCCGACCGACCGACCCGGAACGAGGCCACCGTGTTGCTCAGCGGGTTCACCGCGAACGCCCACCGGCCGTCCTCGCTGAGAAGGACCGACTCATTCGAGAAGAGCGGATCCACGCCCCGCTCCACGAGGTCGGGGACGATGAGGCCCGCCGTCCCCCGTCCTCCGCTGGACGTCGTCTCCTCCCAGATGAGCCGCCCGTCCCGGTCACGCGAGTAGCGAGCCACCCCGTTCAGCTCGTCGTTGGTCAGCGCGTAGACGTCGCCGGCCCTCCGTCCCTCGTCTTTCCCCTCGCCACCGAGGCCGAGCGCCTCGTCACTCTCCTGGGTCTGCGCCTCGGCGCGATCGACACAGGCGCTTCCCGCCCAGAGGCTCGTGAACGCAACCATCGCCGCCACCCGCCAGTCCCTCACCATCTCGCTCCCTCCTGCTTGCACCCCGTCATTGGGTTGCAGCAGCCGCTATGGAGAGCGCGGGAGAGCGGTTACAGGCGGAAGCCCGACCGGGAACAGTCGGGGACGGACCACGGGCACGCGGTTCAACCGGTGACGTGACCTGTGGCGCCCGGTCCGATGGAAAGAGTTCGCCGGGACAAGCCGTTCGCAGGTCAACAGTCAGGACGTCCGTGAGTACTCCTGATGCAGCTCTGTGGTGAGACCCGCCGGACCGACGCCTGCCTTCTCCGGAACGGGAGGTCACATGTCACTGGTACGGATGCGGGCAGCGAGCCTGGCCCTCGCGGTGCTCGTCGGAGCGGGCTGTTCGGAGACGGTGCCGCCCAAGACCACTCCCCCCGACACCGGTCCGTTCGAGTTCGGCGACGCTCCCGACAGCACCAATTCCTCGGGTGCCCAGATGACCGCCTACGTCGGGGTGATGGGCCAGTTTCCGACGGCCACCACCCCTGCCAGCGGCCCACCGGGGCCGTTCCACCGCAACGTCAGCACCCACTACGTCCTGGGCTACGGGCTGAGCCTCGAGGCGCAGGCGGAAAGTGGGACCGACGACGACGGGAAGAACAACATCCAGCCGAGCAGCGACGCATCCGATGGCGACGCAAGCGACGACGGGTTCTCCGTACCGGCGGACCTTCCGCACTGCACCCGTGTCGCCCTCCGGGTCGCGGTGACCGCCTTCGACGCCGGACAGAGCTTTCCCGAGCAGGCCCTGGTGAACGTCTGGATCGACTCGGACCGAAGCGGCCACTGGGGCGAACAGAACACCTGCGACGATGGGTCGGTCGCCTCCGAGTGGGCGGTGCGCAACTTCGCCGTCCAGCTGACCGGTGCCGGAACCCGGGTCATCGACTTGCCGCCGGCGGTGGTCTGGAACCCCGAGCCCGGCAAGGACATGTGGATCCGCGTCTCGATCGCCGATGCCCCTGCGCCCGGCGCGGATGGAAGCGGACCGACGGGCGGGTACGCCCTCGGGGAGACGGAGGACTACCTGGCCGAGGCCGTCGGCTCTCCCGGGTCGGTCTCCATCCCCCCACTGCGCGTGGTCGACTTCACCGCTCTCCCCCCACCGCGCGACCACACCGGCGGAGACGGCTTCACCGGTCCGCCGGCGGATCTGAAGGAGGTCGATCTCGCGCACCTCGGTGGCTCCACCGATGGCCCCGCCATCCCGCTGGTGGTGAGCGTCGTGGGAACCGGCTTCTCGGGAAAGCTGTCGAGCTGGACGATGGATTCCATCCCGCTGGGGCCGACGCATCTGAAGGACAGCCCGACGATGGTCGGCATCAAGCACCGCCTGCACGTGCTGACGCCACCCACCTCGCCCAAGCTGGAGCACGAGATGCTGATCAGCGGGCTCGTCCGGGACGGAACGCTGTGGCTCACCTCCTGGCAGGTCGAAGGTGACGGCACGTTCACCGTCCTCGATGCGCGAGGCTATGGCCCCAACGCCGGCGTGAGCGTGGAGGAGTACGCAATCGCCCACCGGGGAATCGTCGTCGAGACCAACGAGAAGCGGTACCAGGTGGTCACTCCCGTCCTTCACGGCGGCAAGCTTCGCGTCATCACCTGGGAGGTGAATGGGTTGACCGGTGCGATCGCCGGTCGCCAGGACAGCGGGGATGTCGCGGTCAGCGCCGCCTCGTTTCCGAACCTCAACGTCGTCTTCGCGGAGGGCGAGGACCCCGGGCCCCTGGCGGTGACCCAGCACTACACCGTCAGCCTCATCGACAACTTCCTCAAGATGGTCAACGTCATCTGCGCGGTGAGCGATTCCGGCGCACCGACCCTCCTTGGCCAGTGGACGTCCGGCCGGGACATCCAGAATCTGAACGGCGTCACGACCACCACCTCCACCCTGGCAACCGCGCCGCTGGCAAAGACCGGCTTCATCTCCACCTCGGCGGTGAGCACCGGGACGCCGGCCGTGCTCGCCTGGGAGAACCTCAAGTCGGTCTGCGGTGACCCCGTCTGCGCGCTCCAGCCATCCAACATCAGCGACAGCACCTTCGACGCGAGTCCCGGCACTCCGGGAGTCCAGCAGTCGGCGCCCACCGTGGTCACCAGCCGGGTCGTGCTGCGAGATCCGATCTACGACGACGATCTCTTCACGAAGAATCCGGACATCCAGCAGGCAACTGCCAGCGTTCGCAAGGTGATGGTGGCGGTGGTGACCCTGGAGGCGGTGGCGAATGGCGATGCCTCGCTCGATGACCCGGTCACGGTGAGCGCCGCGGCGGCAGGGGTCAACGGGAAGGCCGACGCGATGGGCCTCCAGGAGGGCGAGGTCCTTTCTCTCCGAGACCTCCTGTACGGAATGCTGATGGTCTCGGCCGGCGATGCGACCTGGGCCATCTCCGAGCACATCGGCGGCTCGCTCCAGGGAATGCTCGACCTGATGAACGCGAAGGCGGCCGACCTCGGGATGGACACCACGTTCCACTGTCAGCAGGGCACCGCGTTCTCCAGCGTCTCGTACTCCACCGCGCGGGATCAGGCGACGCTGTGGTCCAGCGTCCACGACGACCCGGTGTTCATCGAGTTCGTGGGCAAGACCCAGGCAGACATCTGCGGCACGCTCCCGGACAACTCTGAGCTCTGCCATCCCGCGATTCCACCGATGACCAAGAGCATGAATCAGTATCCCGAGCTCGATGGATGGAAGACTGGAGGCAACGGCGGCAGCTGCGGTCAGCTCCCCGCGTACGCCAGCCTTCCCGACTGTCCGTCGGGTGGGTGTCTGGCGGTCCAGGCCACCCGGCTGGGAAGGCCCCTGATCGCGACGGAGCTACAACCGGTCGGCCAGACGCCGAACCGGTGGCCCGACGCTCGCGTGCTGTTCGATTACGGGTACCGGCAGATCTTCACTCCCGACTTCCGCGGGGACAGCGGCAACCAGGGGGGACCGGCCCTGAATTTTGCGATCGACGGCGTGAGCGACACCCATGCGGTCAGCGCGACCCTGGTCGGCGCGAACGCGATGCGACTCTGCAACTGGAGCCCCCAGGTGGGACTCGGCCTCCTCCCGGTGGGAGGGTGCACCACGCTCGCGTTCTCCGGGATGAGCCCGAGCATGGACGCGGCCCCGGGGAGCCAGCCCGAGCTGGTGCGCCTCTCCACGGTGGAGGCCGAGGGCGATTACCTCCTCGGACGGCGCGAGAACGGTGGTCTGCTCCTTCAGCTCTGGCGTGTGGGGCAGAAGAACTTCTAGAGCTGCCAGCGCGGAGGGGCGCCGACTGCAGGCGCCCCCGCGCGCGATGGCTCACTACACGTCGAAGCGGTCCAGGTTCATCACCTTGGTCCAGGCCGCCACGAAGTCCTTCACGAACTTCTCCTGGGCGTCCGCGCTTCCGTACACCTCGGCCAGCGCCCTCAGCACCGAGTGCGAGCCGAACACGAGATCCGCCCGGGTGCCCGTCCACCTCAGGTCGCCGGACTTGCGATCCCGCCCCTCGAACACGTCCTTCGCGTCCGACGTGGGCTTCCACTCCGTGTCCATGTCGAGCAGGTTCACGAAGAAGTCGTTCGTCAGCGCGTCCTTCTTCTTGGTGAAGACCCCGTACTTGGACGGACGGGCGTTGGTGTTCAGGACCCGCATTCCTCCCACCAGCACCGTCATCTCGGGCGCGGTGAGCGTCAGCAGCTGCGCCTTGTCGATCATCAGCTCCTCGGTCGACACCGGCGCCTTGGCCTTCTGATAGTTGCGGAAGGGGTCGGCGAACGGCTCGAGCACCGAGAACGCCTCGATGTCCGTCTGCTCCTGCGTGGCGTCGGTCCGCCCCGGCGTGAAGGGGACCTTCACCTTGACCCCGGCATTGGCCGCTGCCTGCTCGATGGCCGCGTCGCCGCCAAGCACGATCAGGTCGGCGATCGAGACCCTCTTGCTATTCTTCGAGCCGTTGAACTCCTTCTGGATCTTCTCGTAGGCCTTCAGGACCTTCGCCAGGTCCTTCGGGTTGTTGACCTCCCAGTCCTTCTGCGGGGCCAGACGGATACGTCCGCCGTTCGCACCGCCACGCTTGTCCGAGCCACGGAAGGTCGATGCCGACGCCCAGGCGGTCGACACCAGCTGCGAGATCGACAGGCCTGCGCCGAGGATCTCCTTCTTGAGCTTCTCGACGTCCTTGTCCTCGATCAGCTTGTGATCGACGGCCGGCACGGGGTCCTGCCAGAGGAGCTCTTCCTTCGGGACCTCCGGGCCGAGGTAGCGCACCCGTGGGCCCATGTCGCGGTGGGTGAGCTTGAACCAGGCGCGCGCGAACGCGTCGGCGAACTCGGCCGGGTTCTCCATGAAGCGCCGGGAGATCCGCTCGTAGGCCGGGTCGAACCGGAGCGAGAGGTCGGTGGTCAGGTAGTTCGGGGCAATCTTCTTCGACTTGTCGTGCGCGTCCGGCACCGTGCCTGCGCCCGCGCCACCCTTCGGCTTCCACTGCTGCGCACCGGCCGGGCTCTTGGTCAGCTCCCACTCGTACCCGAACAGCTGCTTGAAGAAGTCGTTGCCCCACCTGGTCGGCGTCGTGGTCCAGGTGAGCTCGAGGCCGCTGGTGATCGCGTCACCCGCGTAGCCAGTGCGGAAGCGGTTCCTCCAGCCGATCCCCTGATCCTCGATGTCTCCGCCTTCCGGATCGAACCCCACGTGCTCCTTGGGGCCTGCGCCGTGGGTCTTGCCGAAGGTGTGGCCGCCGGCGATCAGCGCCACCGTCTCCTCGTCGTTCATCGCCATGCGGCGGAAGGTCTCGCGGATGTCCCGCGCCGCCTTGACCGGGTCCGGGTTGCCGTTGGGGCCTTCCGGATTGACGTAGATGAGCCCCATCTGCACGGCACCAAACGGGCCCGCGAGCTCGCGATCACCCGAGTACCGCTTGTCGCCGAGCCACTCGGTCTCGGCGCCCCAGTTGACGTCGTTGTCCGGCTCCCACACGTCCTCGCGACCACCGCCGAACCCGAACGTCTTGAAGCCCATCGTCTCGAGGGCGACGTTGCCCGCGAGGATCATCAGATCCGCCCAGGAGATCTTCCGGCCATACTTCTGCTTCACCGGCCAGAGCAGTCGCCGCGCCTTGTCCAGGTTCCCGTTGTCCGGCCAGCTGTTCAAGGGCGCGAACCGCTGCTGGCCTCTCCCGCCGCCGCCGCGGCCGTCACCGATCCGGTACGTGCCGGCAGCGTGCCAGGCCATGCGGATCATCAGCGGGCCGTAGTGACCGAAGTCCGCCGGCCACCAGGGCTTCGAGTCCGTCATGACCGCCGCGAGGTCCTTCTTCAGAGCCTTGTAGTCGATGCTCTTGAACTCCTTCGCGTAGTCGAACTTCTCGCCCATCGGGTTCGAGCGGTTGCCGTGCTGGTTGAGCAGCTCGACGTGCAGTGCATTCGGCCACCAGTCCTTGTGGGTCGCTCCGCGGCCAGCGATGTGGTCGAAGGGGCACTTTGCTTCGTTTGTCATGGGGGAGGCTCCTCTCTCGGTGGGCGAACCCTACGCCTCGGTCCGTCGAGAAATCGAGTGCTCTCGATGCCCTGCCGGGCTCACCGCCAGGTCGGTGTTCACCGATTCTTCGGTGTGCAGGACGAGTCCCCCGACGCAACGCGGGGCCGGTTCGGCGCGACCGCGGTACAGATGTCCGGGAGACGGCACAGGGCCAGCCGCGCGTGCACCTGGAGCGCTGCTCCGGGACCGTCCAGCTTCGACGACCCCATGTCCTCGCCACCGGACGTCTCGACGCCGCGCTCGAGGGGCGGTCGGTGGTACGGATGTCGCAGCCCCCGGTGGACATGCTCCACCTGTTTCAGCTCGGCCCGATCGTCGCCGGGACGCGGCGGACCTGGCTCCTCTCCGGCGTCACCGAGAAGGGGGGATTCCTCCACCCGTTCATCGGAACGGACGTCCCGTCCGGGCTCGCGACCTTGTCTGCGCGCGTGGGCGCGGCGGGACTGCGCGTCGAGCCAGCTCTGGAGGGCGCCGGCGCTCGCTTCGGGCTCCCGGCCGAGCCGCTGCCGGCCAGCGCCCGGGTCCCTCGCGCAGTCCTCGCCTTCGCGTCCCTGACGTCGTTCCGGCTGTTCAGGACGCCGGGGGTCGTCGCCGGGTTCCTCGAGTCCTGCGTCGCGTTCGAGAAGGCACGACCGTGGACCCGCTGCGGGACGGACGAGCGGTTCGGGATCCTGATGGCCGAGCGGTGGCGGTGCTGGACGCGTGAGCTCGTCGTCCTCGGCTCCGGTGGCCGGCCCCGCGGACTCGAGCTTCACGAGCGCTCCGGACCCGCGTCCGGCCTTTTCCGCCGTCGTCGAGGGCTCGACTCGCTTCTGGTCACGTTCGGGACGGGTCCGGCGTGGGCGGTCGAGGCGGTGCGAGAGGCGTACGGTCTCGACGAGATCCCCACCGTGCTCCGGATGGAACCTGGATCCCGGCAGGAGCCCCGGCGCGTGGAGTTGCTCCAGCTCGCGGCCGCGCTTCGATCGGCTGCGATCCTCGGCGCCGAGGGGGCGTCTCCGGAGTACGGGGCCGAGGTCGTTCTCTCGGCTGACGGCCACGAGATCGAGGCCGTGGCCGCGCCGATCTCACCCGAGCGGGTGACGCGCCCCGTGGCAGTCACGGTTCCTGAGACACCCCGGAACGCGCCGTGCCCCTGCGGTTCGGGACGGAAGTTCAAGCGCTGCCACCTGACGGACACAACCGCGGCTGGGGACGGCCGAACGCGCCTGACTGTCTAGCCTTATTGACAGATCGCGCGCCCGGGTGACATCCAGGCAGCTGCTGCAGCTCCTCCGTCGCCTCGGGTGCGTGGAAGTCCGACGGAAGGGCTCAGACGTGATCGTCCGATGCGGAAGGCGTCAGTCAGTGGTACCCGTTCACGCCGGCGAGCATCTGCGTCCCGGCACGCTCAGGGCGATCGAGCGGCAGCTCGAACCGTGCCTCGGAAGGGGCTGGCTGAAGCGATGACCCGGTTCACGGTGCTGTTCCGGCGTGACGAGAACGGCTGGTGGGTCGCGCAGGTCCGGGAGGTTCCTGCTGCGATCACTCAGGGGAGAACCCTCGCGGAAGCTCGTCGGCGGATCCGGGAGGCCCTCGCCCTCGCCGTGGATTCCGACGTGGTGGCCCAGGGCGCCACCTTGATCGACGACGTGCAACTTCCTCGGTCCGTCCGGCGTGCCTTGCGCGCCGTCTCCGTGTCGAGGACGCGGCTCGAGCGCGAACGCCGTCGCCTCTCCGCGGCAAACGATGCCGCGCTCTCCGAACTGATCGGTCGCTTGAAGCTCAGCCTTCGGGATGCGGGTGAGCTCCTGGGCCTTTCTCACCAGCGGATCCAGCAGCTCGAGCTCGGCAGGTCTGCCGCCCGGCAAAGCTGACCCCCGGTCCCGGGTCACGGGCCGCGGGGCCGGCCTGACCCGCGCGACCTGATTTCACCCACCCCTCGCGCAGTGGCGACCGGGACCGGCGACCTCGCCCCACTCGGGGAATTCCGGTCTGTGTCGGGAGGGTGTCAGCGTCGCCGCTGGCGAACTTCTTGCTCGGCGCCACCCCGGCGAAAGGGGCGCAGCAAGGCGATGCCGGAGATCTCGGCGGACGGTGATGGGTGTATCCGGCGACGGTGCCTCGACTGTGGCAGGCACTTTGCCAGCGGCCTCGAGCAGCAAGACGGCTACTGGTGTCCCTACTGCGGGGCGCAGCGCTCCTGGGAGTGCTGGTTCACCCCCCTCCAGCAGAGATACCTCGACGACGCGCTCGCGGAGGACGCTCTCGCCATCGCGGACCTGGGCCTCGAGGACCCGTACCACCCACCCCCTCGCGCGCCGCTGAACGAGTCCACCGCCGATCTCGCGACCGTCGCGGTGGCGTGCCACCCGGGCGCGCCGCTCAAGCTCGAACCCGGCTGGTCGAAGGCCGCGTGGTGCCACCTGTGCGGCGCCCAGCCTCAGGTCGGGCGCACGGCCCTGGGCAGGGTGCGCCTGCGACGACGGGAATCCTGAGAGTCGGCCTCTCCTCTAGTGAGCCGCCGGTGAGGGTGGCGACGCGCTGCCGTCGAGCCCGAAGAACGTCCGGAGAATCTTCACCGGCACCGTCCCGTGGCCGACGAGCTGCTGGTTGAACGTTCGCTGATCGAACTTCCCGCGGGCCTTCACGTCCCGCTCCAGCGCGTGGATCTCGTCGAGCCCGAGGAAGTACTGGCAGAGCTGGGTGGAGTCCAGCTTGGCCCGGAGCAGCTTCTTCTCCGCCAGCGCCTTCTCCTGAAACCCGTCCTCCTCCATGAAGCGGAGCGCCTCCGCGTCGGTCATCTCGCCGCGCTGGAGCTTGATGTCGAGAAGCGCGTTCGCCGCGACGATCATCCCGCTCCACAGATCTCTCAGCGCGTACCTCGCATTCTCCTTCCCTCCGAGCCCCTGCTCGACCAGGAGCGTGGTCCCGTACACCGCCCACCCTTCCGCGAACGCTCCGCTCCACAGCGTGCTCCGGAGCGGATTCGGACGCTGCCGCGCATACCAGGTCTGCGTGTGGTGACCGGGATAAGCCTCGTGTGCCGAGGTCAGCGTGATCGCATACCAGTCGTTCGCGCGGAGATAGCTCTCCACCTT
>Ga0081540_1002432_pt1 | contig 15158 bp, 14 predicted proteins | sample TabmetS2T1R1_FD_71024 | JGI IMG/M metagenome (GOLD analysis project Ga0081540, IMG submission 71024) | Tabebuia heterophylla rhizosphere microbial communities from the University of Puerto Rico - S2T1R1 | ecosystem: Host-associated > Plants > Roots > Rhizosphere ... | reverse complement strand
GTCCATCGCCTCCCCGCCGTACGACGTGGTCAGCTCGTCCGAGGCCCGGGCGCTCGCTGCAGGGAAGCCGCGGAGCTTCTTCCGCATCAGCCGGCCCGAGGTCGACCTTCCACCGGAGGTCGACGAGCACTCCGACCCGGTGCATGCCCGCGGGCGGCTGGCGCTCGAGGAGTTCCGCCGGAACGGCTGGCTCGTCCTCGACGACGCGCCCCGCTTCTCGCTCTACCGCCAGCGCATGGGGACCCACGCTCAGACCGGCCTGGTGGCCTGCGCCAGCGTGGACGCGTACGTGCGCGGGGGCATCAAGCGCCACGAGCTCACCCGTCCGGACAAGGAGGACGACCGGACGCGGCACGTCGACGTGCTCGACGCGAACGACGAGCCGGTCTTCCTCGCCTACCGGGCACGCGCCTCGGTGGACGCGGTCATTCGTCGCGGCGCCGACCGCTCACCTGACGTGCGCTTCACCAGCGACGACGGTGTGGAGCACACGGTGTGGGTCCTGCCGCCCTCGGAGAACGCGGGCATCGAGAAGGCGCTCTCGGAGGTGGACACCCTCTACATCGCTGACGGCCACCACCGGAGCGCCGCGGCTGCGCGCGTCCAGGCGCTGCGCCGGGACCGCGGCCAGGGCGGAGGAGAGACGGACTGGTTCCTGGCCGTCGTCTTCTCGCACGAGGCGCTGCAGATCCTCCCCTACAACCGGCTGGTGAAGGACCTCGGCCCGGGCGGCAGCGCGGCGCTGCTGGAGGGGCTGCGCGGCCGGTTCGACGTCGCGCCCGCCTCGCGACCCGAGCCGGACGGTCCGCACCGGTTCGGCGTCTACCTCGACGGCCGCTGGTGGGGGGTCTCGGCCCGGCCGGGGAGCGTCCCGGCGGATCCGCTCCGGGCGCTCGACGTCTCGATCCTCCAGGACGGCGTCCTCGGCCCGCTGCTCGGCATCCAGGACCCACGGCGCGATCCGCGCATCGAGTTCGTCGGTGGCATCCGCGGCACCGGCGAGCTGCAGACGAGGGTCGATCGCGGGGAGGCCCGGGCCGCCTTCGCGCTCTGGCCCACCTCGATGGGCGAGCTCCTGGCGATCAGCGACGCCGGGGAGATCATGCCTCCCAAGTCGACCTGGTTCGAGCCGAAGCTCAGGTCCGGGCTCTTCCTCCATCCGTTCTGAGCGGCGGGGACGTCAAGTCGACGCGACAGCGAGGCCGGCTGAGGCGTAGTGTCCGCGCCGCCTGGTCACACCGTGACCTCGAGGGGGTGGACCGATGCGATCTCGACGGCAGTGGTTGCTGCTCGTTCTCCTGGGCTGTCTTCCTGCGCCGGCGCTCGCACAGCAGAAAGCAGCGGCGCCGCAGGGGAAGCCCAACATCCTCGTCATCTTCGGGGACGACATCGGGATGTGGAACGTGGGGGCGTACACCCACGGGTTGATGGGCAGGACGCCCAACATCGACCGCATCGCGGCCGAGGGGATGCTCTTCACCGACCACTATGGCCAGCCCAGCTGCACCGCCGGTCGGGCGGCCTTCATCACGGGCCAGCTTCCGATCCGCACCGGCATGACCACCATCGGCATCCCCGGCTCGACCCGCGGGATCCAGAAGTCGGATCCGACGCTGGCAGAGGTCCTCAAGTCGCAGGGCTACGCGACCGCGCAGTTCGGCAAGAACCACCTCGGAGACCGGAACGAGTTCCTTCCCACCGTGCACGGCTTCGACGAGTGGTTCGGGAACCTGTATCACCTGAACGCCGAGGAGGAGCCGGAGGAGCTGGACTACCCGGGCCAGAAGAACCCCGAGTACGCGAAGAAGTTCGGCCCTCGCGGCGCGCTCCACGCCTGGGCGACGGACAAGGACGACGCGACCACCGACCCGAAGTTCGGCCGGGTGGGGAAGCAGCGGATCGAGGACACCGGCCCTCTCACCCGCAAGCGGATGGAGACCTTCGATCAGGAGGTGACCAACGAGACCCTGAAGTGGCTCGACAAGAACGGCAAGGGCAGCAAGCCGTTCTTCTGCTGGTTCAACACCACCGCCATCCACATCTGGTCTCACCCCAATCCAAAATATCTGCAGAAGGCCGTCGACGAGGGGCGCGCCGAGCAGGACGTCGTCCGCGCGAAGATGATCGAGCACGACGAGCAGGTCGGCTCGCTCCTCAAGAAGCTGGACGAGCTCGGCATCGCCAACAACACGATCGTCATCTACACCACCGACAACGGCAACGAGCTGCTGCTCTGGCCGGACGGCGGCTACGCGCCCTTCCGCGGGGAGAAGGGCACCACCTGGGAGGGCGGCGTCCGCGTGCCGATGCTGCTCCGCTGGCCGGGGAAGGTGAAGCCGGGCAGCGTCTCCAACGGCATCCAGAACCACGAGGACCTGTTCGTCACCCTGGCCGCGGCCGCGGGGTTGCCCAACCTCAAGAAGGAGCTGCTCACCGGGAAGAAGATGGGGGCCACCACCTACAAGGTCCACCTCGACGGGTACGACAACACCGCCCACTGGACCGGACAGAGCGACAAGTCCGCTCGCCGGGAGATCTTCTACTACGACGAGACGGACCTCATGGCAGTCCGGGTCGACGCCTGGAAGGTCCACCTCGGCGTGAAGCACAACGGCAGCTGGTTCGACGAGAAGGCGTACCCGAGCGTTCCGTACATCATCAATCTCCTGATGGATCCGATGGAGAAGATGACCCCCGACTCCGAGGAGTGGGGCTACGCCGGCAAAAAATTCGTGGCGCAGAAGCTCTGGGCTCCGACCGCCGCCACGGCCGTCATCGCGGCCCATCTCAAGTCACTGGCCGACTTCCCTCCCAGCCAGGGCGCGGACACCCTGAGCATGCGCAAGGCAGTGGAGCAGGCGATGCGCAAGCTCGAGTCTCCGCACGGCAGCAGCAACTGAAAGGGGCGCTGGCTCCGCAGCAATGAACGTCGCCGTCCAGGTGGTCGTGCCCGCGGCCGCGGTGCTGATGCTCTTCGCGCTCGGGCTCACGCTCGACGGCGGGTCGCTGGCGCGACTGCTCCAGCAACCGCGGGGCCTGCTGATCGGGCTCGCCAGCCGCTGGTTGCTGGTGCCCTCCCTCGCGGTCGCGATCTGCCTCGTCGACAGGCCGGCTGCGCCCATCGCCCTCGGGCTGCTCCTGGTGGCCTCCTGTCCGCCGGCCACGCCCGCGCCGGCGCTGGTCCGGGCCGGGGGCGGGGACACCGCGCTGGGAGTCGCCCTGACCGCGGCCACCAACCTCGCCAGCGCGGTGGTGCTTCCCCTCTTGCTCTCGGTGGGCTCGGTCCTCGTGGGGATCGAGGGGCGGGTCGATCCGGCGAGCCTGGCCCGGGTGGCGCTCCGGATCGGTGCGCTGGTCATCGTCCCGACCCTGCTGGGGATGGCGCTGCGGCGTGGGCGACCGGCGCTGGCTCGTCGGCTCGAACCGCGGGTGACGCCGTTCGCCCTGATGTTGCTGGTGCCGATCACCGTCCTCGTCCTCGTCTCGTCCCGCGAGGTCGTCATTCCCTCGCTGGTCGCGTCCGGTGCCGTGGCGCTGCAGCTCAACCTGGCCGCCCTCGTCGGCGCGGCCCTTCTGGCCCGCATCGGCCGCCTCCCGCCCGGCGAGGCCCTGGCGGTGGTCGTCAGCTCCTCCCTCTTCAACTTCGGCCTGGGTGCCTTCGTCAGCCTCACCCTGCTGGGTGACCCGCGGGTCTTCGTCCCGGGAATCTCCTACGGCGCGCTGATGTGGCTGACCGCCGCCCCCGTGGCGGCATGGGCCCGTCGGGCCGCCGCGCGCAGGCGGGGCGAGCCGGTGGGGCAGGGCGCGGTCGGACGCGGGTAGCGGGCTCAGTCCGGGCGCGTCGCTCCGGGACGGTACCGGAGCTGCACCACGCCCGAGGGCAACGGTCTGGCGGATTCGAGGACGAGGCCATGCCGCCCGGGGCTGGTGGCGAAGAGCCGCACGCCCGTTCCCACCAGGACCGGGACGATGGAGATGGTCAGCGAGTCGAGGAGGCCCGCGGCGAGGAACCGGGTCACCACCTCCCCGCCGTCGGCATAGACGTGGCGGGCGCCCTCCGCCCCGAGCGCCGCGAGGACCTCCGCCGGCTCTCCCCGGAGGAACCGCTCGTTGAACCGGGGCTCCCGCGGCTGGCGGCTCAGCCCCGCCACCCGCCGATCGCCGAAGGGCCAGGCCCCGAACCCGAGCACCGTCTCGTACGTCTTCCGGCCCATGAGCAGCGTGTCCACCGAGGCGTAGAAGTCGGCGTAGCCGTGCTCCTCCTGCTCGAAGGGCTTCAGGAATCCCAGGCCGCCGTCCGCCTCGGCGATGAAGCCGTCGAGGCTGGCGCCCAGGAATGCGGACACTCGTGGCCGGGCCATGGCGGACTGTGCTTCTACCCCTCCTGCGCCGGGGTGTAGAAGTCCGGCCCATGCGAGCGATCAACTTCAACGCGGGTCCCGCTGGCCTCCCTCTTCCGGCGCTCGAGCGCGCCCGGGACGAATTCATCGACTTCAAGGGCTCGGGAATGTCGATCCTCGAGCACAGCCATCGGGGCAAGGAGTACGAGGCGGTCCACGACGAGGCGATCGCGCTCCTCACCAAGCTCCTCGGCATCCCCGACAGCCATCAAGTCCTGTTCCTCCAGGGCGGCGCGTCGCTGCAGTTCGCGATGGTGCCGATGAACTTCCTCCCGAAGGGCGGCTCGGCGGACTACATCGTCACCGGCACCTGGGGCGAGAAGGCGCTCGACGAGGCCAAGCTCCTCGGCACCCCCCGGGTGGCGGCCACCACCATCGGGCCGGACAAGCGCTACACCCGCATCCCACGCCAGGCGGAGCTGGAGCTGGACCCGAAGGCCGCCTACGTCCACCTCACCAGCAACAACACCATCTTCGGGACCCAGTGGCACGCCTGGCCGCAGGTGGGCGCGGTCCCGCTGGTGGCGGACATGTCCTCGGACTTCCTCTGGCGGCCCACGGACGTCTCGCGCTTCGCCTTCATCTACGCCGGCGCCCAGAAGAACCTCGGCCCCTCCGGGGTCACGGTGGTGATCGTCCAGAAGGACTTCATGGCGAAGGGGCGGAAGGACATCCCGAAGATCCTCCGCTACACCACGTTCGCCGAGAACAACTCGCTCTACAACACGCCGCCCACCTTCGCGATCTACCTGACGCGCAACGTGCTGGCCTGGATCGAGGAGCAGGGCGGGCTGGTGGGGATGGAGCGGCGGAACAACGAGAAGGCCGAGACCCTCTACTCCGCGCTCGACCGGATGAGCGGCTTCTACCGCGCGCCGGTGGAGAAGGCCGCCCGGAGCACGATGAACATCGTCTTCCGCCTCCCCACCGAGGAGCTGGACGACAAGTTCGTCGCCGAGGCCAAGAAGCAGCGCATGGTGGGGCTCAAGGGCCACCGCAGCGCGGGCGGCATCCGGGTGAGCGCCTACAACGCAGTGAGCCCGGAGAATATCCGGACACTGGTGTCGTTCATGGAGTCGTTCGCCAAGGCCAACGGCTGAGGCCACAACCACGGGAGAGACCGATGGCTGCAACGCTGCGCATCGCGCTTCTGCTGCTGTGCTCGCTGGTGGCGTTCCCGGTGACCGCCAAGGACATCGACGGGCATCAGATCCCGGACACCGTGTCCCAGGACGGGAAGAACCTCTCGCTCATCGGAGCGGGCATCCGGAACAAGTGGATGTTCAACGTCTACGTCGGGGCGCTCTACGCCGAGAAGCCCACCTTCAACGCGGCGAACCTCATCAAGTCCGAGCAGATGAAGCGGATGGACCTGCACATGCTCCGCGACGTGGGCAAGGACAAGATCGTCGAGTCGATCCGCGAGGGGTTCGAGAAGCAGTCCAAGGCCCAGATGCCCGCGCTGCAGGCCCGGCTGGACCAGCTCGCGGCGGCGGTGCCCGACCTCAAGAAGGGCGACGTCCTCTCGCTCACCTACGTCCCGGAGAAGGGGGTGGTGGTGGGCGGGGCGGCCAAGGAGACGGTGATTCCCGGGAAGGACTTCGCCGATGCGTTGTTCTCGGTGTGGCTCGGACCGGACCCCGTGGACGGGGATCTGAAGCGGAAGCTGCTCGGCGGCTGACGTTTTTCCGCTAGGGTGCCGGGCCCTCCAGACCCTCGAAGGAGCTGACCCGCACCGTGAAGCGCCTCCTCGTCCTCTCCCTCTTCGCCGGCGGCTGCGCCTCCGCGCCTCCCAGCACCCCTGCTCCTGCCGCGATGCGGGAGCCTGCCCCCCTCGCCGCGCCGCCGATGCCCGCCGGGCTCGACGCCGCGGCGCTGGACCCCTCCGCCAACCCCTGCGACGACTTCTACCAGTTCGCCTGCGGCGGCTGGCTCAAGTCCACCCCCATCCCGCCGGAGCGGAGCGAGTGGGGGCGCGGCTTCAACGTCATCCAGGATCGGAACGAGCAGACCCTCAAGGAGATCCTCGAGGCGATCGCCGCGGGGAACGCGCCGCAGGGCACGCCCTACGCCAGGCAGCTCGGCGACTACTACGCCACTTGCATGGACGAGTCGAAGCTGGAGGACGCCGTCCCCGAGCTGCGCACCGCGCTCCGCCGGATCGACCGGATTGCCACCTCGAAGCAGATCGCCGCGGAGGTCGCCCGGCTGCACGACGCGGGCGCAAACGCGCTGTTCGCCTACGGCTCGACCCAGGACTTCAAGGACGCCACCCAGGTCATCGGGATCGTGGAGCAGGCGGGGCTCGGGCTGCCGGACCGCGAGTACTACCTGAGCGATGCGCCGAAGATGAGGGAGATCCGCGAGGGCTACCGGGCCTTCGTGGCCAAGATGTTCGAGCTGCTCGGTGATACCTCGGCGGTCGCGGCGAAGAAGGCCGACCAGGTGCTCGAGTTCGAGACCAAGCTCGCCCAGGCGAGCCTGGATCGCGTCTCGCGGCGCGACCCGAACAAGATCTACCACCGCATGGATCCGAAGGCGCTGGTGAAGGCGGCGCCCGGCTTCGACTGGAACCAGTACTTCACCGCCGTCGGCACCCCGGGGGTCCAGGCGCTGAACGTGACCCACCCGCCGTTCGCCGCGGAGGTGGGCCAGCTGGTCCGGAGAGCCCCGCGGCAGCAGCTCAAGACCTACCTCTCCTGGAAGCTGATCTCCTCGCAGATCATCGCCCTGCCGAAGCAGTACTCCGACGCGGCGTTCGCCTTCCGGAGCAAGTTCCTCACCGGGGCGAAGGAGGACCTGCCGCGGTGGAAGAAGTGCGTGACCGCGACCGACCAGGGGCTCGGCGAGGCACTGGCGGTGCCGTACGTGAACCAGACGTTCGGCGCGGACGGGAAGGCAGTCACCAAGGCGATGGTCCAGCAGATCGAGCAGGCCTTCGACGCGAACCTCGACACCCTGGCCTGGATGGACGCGGCCACCAAGGCCAAGGCCCGCGAGAAGGCGAAGGCGGTCTTCGACAAGATCGGCTACCCCGACAAGTGGAAGTCCTACGATGGCCTGGTCACCGACCGTGGCACGTTCCTCGGAAACCGCATGCGGTCGGAGGCCTACGAGAACGCGCGGGACCTCAAGAAGATCGGCAAGCCGCTGGACCGCTCGCTCTGGCTGCTCACCCCGCCCACGGTGAATGCCTACTACGAGCCGCCGATGAACGAGATCGTCTTCCCCGCCGGCATCCTCCAGCCTCCGTTCTTCAACAAGGGGGCGACCGACGCGGTGAACTTCGGCGCGATGGGCATGGTGGTCGGCCATGAGCTGACCCACGGCTTCGACGACGAGGGCCGGCAGTTCGATGCGCAGGGCAACCTCGCCGACTGGTGGACGCCGGAGTCGGGCAAGGCCTTCGTCGACCGGGTGGGCTGCGTGAAGCGGCAGTTCGACGGCTACGTCTCCATCGACGACCTGCACGTGAACGGGGCGCTGACCCTGGGCGAGAACGTGGCCGACCTCGGTGGCCTCAAGCTCGCCTTCGCGGCGATGCAGGCCTACGCCAAGGCGCACGCGGACAGGATGCCCGCGCCGAGCCGCTTCACCCCGGAGCAGCAGTTCTTCCTCGGACACGCCCAGGCCTGGTGCACCAACACCCGTCCCGAGGAGGCCCGCCGCCGGGTGACGGTGGATCCGCACGCGCCTCCCCGGTACCGGGTCAACGGGCCGCTCTCGAACCTGCCGCAGTTCCAGCAGGCCTTCGGGTGCAAGGCGGGCGACCGGATGGTGGCGGCGCCGCAGAACCGCTGCGAGGTCTGGTAGCGCCTCGGCAGGCTCAGTCCATCGACAGGGTCCAGTGCACCCGGTCGAGACGCTGGAACCCCGCCCGGGCGTAGAGGTTCGCCGCCCGGGCGTGGCTCGCCTCGACCTCCAGCTCCACGGCGCGGCATCCACGGGCCCGGGCGACGTCCAGCGTGGCCTGGAGCAGCAGGGCGCCGGTTCCCCGTCCTCGCAGCTCGGGGAGGACGTAGAGCTCCTCGAGCCACACGACCCGGCCGCCGCGCTCCAGGGTCCACTGGAAGGAGAGGAAGGCGAGGCCCACCGGACGACCCGCGTCGCGGGCCACGAGGATCAGCGCCCGGCCGTCGTCGAGCAGCGCTCCGGAGACCGCCTCGGCGAGGAGCTCGGGCGCGAGCGGGATGGCGTGCTCCTCGAGCTGCGCCGCCAGCAGCTCCACCACGAGGGGCGCCTCCTCGGGGCGGGCAGGGGTCGGTGGTTCGATCGACATGGGCGGAAGGTCCTCGGGACGACCCGGAGCGTGACGCCGGATAACGAGGTCGCGGTCCGCCCGCCGACCGGAAGGGTGCTCAGCCCCCGCCGGTCGCCGGCTGGAGGGCGCGGACGACGGACGCGAGGTCGGTGATCACGGTGTCGCCGCTGTAGCGGAGCGCGGAGAGGGACCGCTCGCCGGCCTCGGCATGCCCGGACCCGCAGGCATCCTGGACCAGCACGGGGATGAAGCCGAGATCCGCGGCGTGGCGGGCAGTGGGCTCGATGCCGACCTCGAGCGCAATGCCCGACAGCAGCACGCTGCAGACTCCGAGGTCGCGGAGGAGGATCGCCAGGGGCGTCCCCTCGAAGGCGGACATGGTCACCTTGTCCAGGACCACGTCCTCCGCCCGCGGCGCGAGCGCCTCGACGATCTGGACGGCGGGAGAGCCGAGCTGGAGCACCGCCTTGAGCTCCGAGGCCTGGCGAGCTCGCTGCCAGGTCTTCGCCATCCGGAGCTGGCCCACCCCGGCCCAGGCCAGCGGCACGTTGTAGTGGCGCGAGTAGACGATGCGCATCCCGGCCGCCCGGGCGCCGCGGATGAGCATCCCCACCCGTTCCACGATCGCCCCGCCGTCGGCCAGCTGGGGGACGATGCCCGCCTGCATGTCGTAGACGAGGAGGGCGGCGCGGGAGGGCGCGCAGATCTCCTCCAGGCTCTCGGGGATGCTCACTGCCGTGCTGCGGTCCATGGCGCGTCTCCTCGCTGCTCAGCGGCGGGTGCCGGGGCGGGTGCTCCGGTCGTAGGGCTCGCCGACGTCGACGGTGGGTGACATCAGGGTCTCGATCGGCAGGGGTGCCTGGAGCGGAACCAGGGTCCACTCGAGGAGCCCGGCCCGGGTGAGGGGAAAGTCGTCGATGTAGCGCCGGGCCTCCTCCACCGAGGGAAGCTCGAAGACGATGACCACTCCCGGCTCGTCAGCCCGGGCGTAGTTCTCCCGCACGATGCCGGCCTTCCAGAGGCGCCAGACGTTGGAGACCTCTTCCGGAAGATAGGGCTCGATGGTCTTCATCGTGACCCCGGGCTTGAAGCGATCGAAGGCGATGATGCGCATGACTGACTGGCTCCGAAGGATGAGGCATCCCCGGCATGGGGAGCCATCCAGTCAGTAAGCGGGGGTCCGGATGCGGACTACGAACCAGTTGGTGCGTTGTGCGGCCGCAGCGTCCAGGCCGCGAGGCCCAGGACGAGAGTCACCGCGACGCTGAGCACGAGCGGCGGGAGGAAGAAGAACCGCACCACGAGGACCAGCTGCGCGACGTTGGCGACGAGGAAGGCGAGGACGAAGGGCCTCGCCCGCGCCGGCGCGTCGGCCGCGAGCCCGGCGACGAGCCACAGCACCACTGCTCCCAGGAGCTGGAGCACGCTCTGGATGAGCCCGAAGCCCTGGTAGAAGTCCCAGTAGCTCCGCGTGCTGCCGAAGACGTCGAAGGTGAAAGACTTCATCCCGCCCACGACCAGGTCCGTGTGCCCTCCCGTCGACGGCGTCCACGGCATTCCAGCGGTGTGCCCGAGGAAGAAGAGGAAGCTCAGGACCGCGGCGATGCGGAGAAGCCGGCGAGGGGTCATCGCGAGGAGCCAGCCATGGCTGCGGGGTTGAACCGGAGATTCTACTGCGGAGTCGAGCTGGCCCTGGAGATTCTTCAGGGGAAGTGGAAGCCCGTCATCCTGGCCCACCTCAAGGAAAGCCCGATGCGGTACGGCCAGCTGCGCGCGGCGATCCCGCGGCTCAGCGACAAGATGCTCTCCCAGCGACTGCGTGATCTGGAGGAGCAGGGGCTCGTCTCCCGCGCCAAGACGGGGAGCCGTGGCTCTCCGTCCACCTACCGGCTGACCCGCCGGGCCGACTCGCTCCGTCCGCTGCTGGGAGCGCTGAACGACTGGGGGTTCCAGACCGCGTCAGAGGTCGGTGCGGTCGTGGAGTACGCGGACGTGCCCGGGCTCCGCCGGGCCCGGACGTCCCGCGGCGGCTAGCGCGGGGAGGGCGGGCCTCCGCCCCGTTCGAGGGTCGCGACGCTCTCCGCTTCGCTGCGACGGCAGGCCGCCTCGCGGGCACGGCGTGCCGGAGGACCGCAGCGGCGGACCGCTCACCGGAGATCCACACCATCGGATGCGCGCTCCGCGAGAGAACCGTGGTCGCCCGTCCGCGCACGTGCGGGCGGCGAAACGGAGCTGCCCATGCGTTGCATCCTCCAGATCTCTCCTCTGTGTCTGCTCGTCTTGGCGAGCGTCGCGCGCGCGAGCCCTCCCCCGGACGACGACCATCTGGCGTTCGCCGAGGTCCGCGAGGATTCCAGGCGAGGCGCCGCCGAGCACCTCCGCGCGTCGCTGCTCGCCGCCGATGCCGCGCTGAACGACCGCATCCGGAAGGTGGGAATGGTGAACGCGCTCCTCGACGCCATCACCCATGACGCGGTGGTGAACGTCCCGGGCCAGGACATCGCCCGCGGGCGCAAGGCAGCGGAGGCCGCGCTCCGCGCCGCCATTCCCACGCCGACGACCGCGACGTTCGATCGTTCGACATACACCGGCAACGTCTCGCACGACGGCTTCCTCGGCTACACCTTCGGCCGCGGGACGGCGCAATTGCGTCAGCCGGATGGCTCGGTGCTCTCGCGCTACACGCTCTACATCACGGCGTGGCGCCGCGAGGGGATCCACTGGCGCGTCGAGGCGACGATGTGGAACACCAGCACCCTCCAGCCGACGGATCCGCCACCGGGGCTCGCACTCTTCGAACCAGGTGACCGGGGGACGCCGCGCTGGGCGCCGCGGCGCTGGAACGCCGCCTCAGCGCTCCTGGCCGACCGGAACTTCGCGGATCTGTCAGTCGCCCAGGGCTACACCGTGGCCTTTGCCGCGTACGTGGCGACGGACGGGACGAGCGTCGCCGGCCCGGTCTACTGGGGAGAAGACGAGGTGGTTGGCATCGCCTGGGCCGGGTGGACGCCGGTGGAGACTCTCTCCTGGACGCCGACGATCTCCGGCTCGACGTTCAGCGGAGATCTCGCCTGGTCGACCGGGAACAGCGAGTACGTGCTCAGGAACCCCGACGGCTCGATCGCGATCGACTCCTTCAGCAAGTACGTCACCGTCTGGGCGCGCCAGCCGGACGGCAGCTGGAAGTTCATCCTCGACGGAGGAAATGGCCGGCCACCGCCGGCGCCGTGACCGACGGACCGGCTAGAGGAGGGCGAGCTGGTCTCCGGCTCGCTCCGGACGGCGGAAGGTGTCCGGCCGGGCCTCGTCCGGCCAGCGAGGCTCGAGGCCGACCTTCCGGGCCTGGGCGGCGAAGAGGGCGGCGATGGCGTCGGCGTACTGCCCCTCGCCGCGTTGCCGGAGTCCCCAGGTCGAGTCGTACATCTTCCCGCCGCGCGTCTCCTGGATTCGATGGAGAACCTTCTCCGCGCGGAGGGGGAGCGCCTCGCGGAGGCGTTGCTCGAACACCGGGCGGACCGAGCCCGGGAGACGGAGGAGGACGTAACCCGCGAAGTGCGCTCCCGCGTTCGCCGCGTCGGCCAGGACGCGCGAGACCCCCTCGTCGAGCCCGGGGATGACCGGCGCGATGCTGACCCCGACCCGGATTCCCGCGGCCGACAGGCGCTCGATGACTTGCAGCCGGCGACGCGGCGTGGCGACTCCCGGCTCGATGGCCCGGGCGAGCTCCTGGTCGTGGAAGGGCAGGCTGATCGCGACGCTGAGGCTCGCATCGCGGGCGAGCTGCTGGAGGACATCGACGTCGCGCTCGATGATCGGCGACTTGGTGATGATGCCCACCGGGTTGCGGAACTCGGCGCACACCTCCAGGCAGCCTCGGGTCAGCCGGAGCGAGGCCTCCAGGGGCTGGTAGCAGTCGGTCACCCCGCTGAAGACCACCAGCTCTCCCTTCCAGGAGGGCTTCCAGAAGGCTTCGCGGAGCAGCTCCGGGGCGCGCCGCTTCACGACGATCTGGGTGTCGAAGTCGGTCCCCGCGCCGAACCCGAGGTACTCGTGCCCGGGGCGCGCATAGCAGTAGGCGCAGGCGTGCATGCAGCCCCGGTAGGGGTTCACGCTGAAATTGAAGCCGACGTCGGGACTGTCGTTGGTGGCGAGGATGCCCTTCGTCGAGTCGTCCCAGACGTGGACCGCGGCGCGCGGGTGGTCCTCCTCGAGGTACTCGAGGGCGTTCGGCGAGAACGGGTTCGGCGGGTTCGACCAGGCCTGGGGCTTCACCCGGTAAGCCTTATCTGAACGCGCGTTCAGAGGCAAAAGGTCCGCCTCACAACCGTCGTCTGGACGTGCTACCCCGCCGTTCGACTCGGGACCGCAGGGGGCGCTGGATGTTCGCTTCCGCCAGCCAGGGAATCGTCTCGGTCTGGGCCACCGCTCCGGGCGCGCCCCTCAGCTCGACGAACATCTTCGCCCCGGCGTCCACCCCCGCCCAGGCGATTCACGAGCTGGCGCTGTTCATCCTGATCGTCGCCGCGGCGATCTTCCTCGTCGTCTTCACCCTGCTTGCCTACGCGGTCGTGCGGTTCCGCCGGCGGCCAGGGGATCCTCCCGGTGAGCCGCCGCAGGTCTACGGCAGCCGGCAGATCGAGCTGGCCTGGACCATCATCCCGGTGCTGATCGTGGTGGTGCTCTTCCTCTCCACCTCCCGGGTCATCTTCCAGATCCAGCATCCGCCGCGTCCGCCCGGCGCGGTGGTGATCACGGCGATCGGCCACCAGTACTGGTGGGAGTACCGCTACCCCGGGCTCAAGGTCGTGACGGCCAACGAGCTCCACGTTCCGATCAGCGATCCGGCCCGGCCCACCCCGACCTTCCTCGAGCTGTGGTCCGCCGACACCAACCACAGCTTCTGGGTCCCGCGCCTGGCGGGGAAGACCGACCTCATCCCCAACAAGCGGAACGAGATGTGGATCGAGCCCCGGGAGCCCGGCCTCTATCTCGGCCAGTGCGCCCAGTACTGCGGAACGCAGCACGCGAAGATGCTCCTCCGCGTCTATGCCCACACCCCCGAGGACTTCGAGCGCTGGGTGAGGGCGCAGGCGCTTCCGGCCACCGAGAATCCCTCGGTGGCGCGGGGGCGCCGGCTGTTCGAGCAGACCTCCTGCGTGAACTGCCACACCGTCGCCGGGACCTCGGCCAGCGGCCGGTTCGGGCCCGACCTCACCCATCTCATGTCCCGGGAGACCCTCGCCTCCGGGGCAGCGCCCAACAACCGGGAGACCCTGCGCCGCTGGCTGGAGAATCCCTCGGCGATCAAGCCCGGAGTGCTGATGCCCCCGATGGGACTCTCTCCCGACGAGATCGACGCGATGACCGACTACCTCCTGAGCCTGCACTGAGGAAGACGCGTGACCACCCAGTCAGAGACCTGGCCCACCACCGAGAGCGCGCGGCGCCCCTGGGTCGATGAGCTCCAGCGGTGGCTGACCACGGTCGATCACAAGCGGATCGGCATTCTCTACGTGCTCTTCGCGCTTCTCTTCCTGGTGGTGGGGGGCATCGAGGCGTCGCTGATCCGCATTCAGCTGATCCGAGCGAACAACGACTTCATCGCCCCGCAGACGTTCAACCAGCTCTTCACGCTGCACGGCACCACGATGATCTTCTTCGTGGCCATGCCGCTGGTGTTCGGCTTCGCCAACTACCTCGTCCCGCTGATGATCGGCGCGCGGGACATGGCCTTCCCGCGGCTCAACGCCTTCAGCCTCTGGCTGACGGTCTTCGGGGGATTCCTCCTCTACTACAGCCTGGTCGGAGGCTACGGGCTCTACGGCGCGGGGAACGCGCCCGACGTGGGCTGGTTCGCCTACGCGCCGCTGACCTCGAAGACCTTCTCCCCCGGCCACAGCACCGACTACTGGACGCTGTCGCTGCTGGTCTCTGGCTTCGGGAGCATCGCCACCGCGATCAACATCATCACCACCGTGTTCTGCCTCCGCTGCCCGGGGATGACCCTGGGCCGGATGCCGCTCTTCGTCTGGCTCGCCCTGGCGATGGCGATGCTCGCCATCCTCGCCATCGGCCCGCTCACCGCCGCCCAGGCGATGCTGATGATCGATCGCTACCTCGGGGGCCACTTCTTCGACACCCAGGCCGGCGGATCCGCCGTGCTCTGGATGCACTTCTTCTGGGTCTTCGGCCATCCCGAGGTCTACGTCCTGGTGATACCGGCCTTCGGGTTCGCCTCGGAGATCATCCCCGTCTTCTCGCGCAAGGCGATCTTCGGTTACCCGATCATGGTGGCGGCGACGCTGGCCATCGCCTTCGTCAGCATCAGCGTCTGGGCGCACCACATGTTCACCGTGGGGATGACGCCGGCGGGGAACACCTTCTTCGTCCTCTCCACCATGGCGATCGCCGTCCCCACCGGGATCAAGATCTTCAACTGGCTGGCCACCATGTGGGGCGGGAGGATCGAGTTCCGGACGCCGATGCTCTTCTGCGTC
>Ga0081540_1002431_pt1 | contig 15164 bp, 10 predicted proteins | sample TabmetS2T1R1_FD_71024 | JGI IMG/M metagenome (GOLD analysis project Ga0081540, IMG submission 71024) | Tabebuia heterophylla rhizosphere microbial communities from the University of Puerto Rico - S2T1R1 | ecosystem: Host-associated > Plants > Roots > Rhizosphere ... | reverse complement strand
GTCAGCACGTCGACGAATGGCACCTCGGCGATGATGCCCTTGAACAGCTCTGGCGCCATATTTGCGACCGCACCCATCAGCATGCCGCCAGCCGAGCCGCCATGTGCCACGATCTTGCCGGGGCTGGCAAAGCCGTTCGCGGCGAGATAGCGGCCCGCAGCGATGAAATCGGTGAAGGTGTTGACCTTCAGCGCCCGCCGGCCTTCCCGATACCAGCGATAGCCCTTGTCCTTGCCACCGCGGATATGCGCCATGGCGAAGACGAAGCCGCGGTCAACGAGGCTGAGGCGATTGGTCGAGAACGATGCCGGCATGGAGATGCCATAAGCACCATAGCCGTAGAGCAGGAGCGGTGCCGATCCGTCGAGCTTCGTCTCGGCGCGATAAAGCAGCGAGACCGGCACCAGTTCGCCGTCCTCGGCTGGCGCAAAGACGCGGCGCGTGACGTAGTCTGCCGGGCGGTGGCCGCTGGGCACTTCCTGGGTCTTGCGCAGCCGGCGTTCGCGCGTGGCCATGTCGTAGTCGAACACCTGGCCGGGTGTCGTCATGGAGGAGTAGTTGAAGCGCATGACGGGCGTGTCGAACTCAAAACCGGGCACCATGCCGAGCGAATAGGCTTCCTCGTCGAAGGCTATGGCGTGCTCCTCGCCATCGGCCCAACGCCGGATGACGATCTGAGGCAAGCCCTGCTCGCGCTCCAGCCGGACGAGGAAGTCCTGGAACACCTGGATATCGAGGATCAGCCGGCCTTGCCGATGAGGCTCGATCTCGCGCCAGTTTTCCCGACCGGGATTAGAGAGCGGCGCTTCCACGATACGGAAATCCTCCGCACCCGCGGAATTGGTGCTGATGACGAGCCGGTCGCCATGATGCTCGACGCTGTATTCATGCCCAGGCTCACGTGCAGCGACGAGGATTGGCTCCGCCTCGACATTCATGGAGTCGTATAGGCGGATTTCCGAGGTCTGATGATCGCCGGTCTGCACGACGAGAAAGCGGCGGCTGGAGGTCTCACCGACATGCACGGAAAAGCCGATATCGGGCTCCTCATAGACCAGCACATCATCCTCTGTGGATGTGCCGAGCCGATGACGGAACACCTGACGTGGCCGATGATTGTCGTCGAGCCTGCTGTAGAGCAGCCACTTGCCGTCGGCGCTCCAGACCGCACCGCCGGCGATATCGGAAATGGTGTCCGGCAGATGTTCGCCGGTCGCGATGTCGCGGAGCTTCAGCGTGTAGTATTCCGAGCCGGTGTCGTCGGTGGCATAGGCAAGCAGGGTGTGATCCGGGGAATGCGCAACACCGCCGATGTCGAAGTAGGCCAGCCCCTCAGCCAGTGCGTTGCCATCGAGCAGCACCTCCCTCGCGCCGCCGTTTCTCGGCTCGCGGCAGAACAGCGGATGCTGGCCCCCGGTCACGTAGGAGCGGAAATAGGCCCATTCACCGTCGGGCGATGGGACAGTTGAGTCATCCTCCTTGATGCGGCCCTTCATCTCCTGGAACAGCATCTCCTGCAGCGCTGCCGTGCCGTCCATCGCGGCTTCAGTATAGGCGTTCTCGGCGACGAGATAGGCGCGGATGTCGTCAGCCAGGACAGAGGGATCGCGCATGACTTGCTGCCAGTTATCGGCCCGCAGCCAGGCGTAGTCGTCCGTCCGCTCCCGTTCGTGATGGAGGGTGGTCAGCGGCCGCCGCTGGGCGACGGGCGGAACAGGCAAAATATCGGCCGGCTTCGTATCCATAACTCTTCCCCGCTGTTGTCCCGCGTACTTAAGCCGCGCCAGGTGGCGCTTTGCAAGACCGGCTATGATTTCGGCTCAAAATCCAGCGCGACGCCATTCATGCAATAGCGCAGACCAGTCGGCTTCGGTCCATCAGGAAACACATGGCCGAGATGTGCGCCGCATTTTGCGCAGCGAACCTCGGTGCGGCGCATGAAGAGCGAATGGTCCTCATGCTCACTCACCACGTCATCCGAGGCGGGCTTGGTGAAGCTCGGCCAGCCCGTACCGGATTCAAACTTGGCCTGCGATGAGAACAGCGGCTCACCGCAGCAGATGCAGCGATAGATGCCTTCGCGCTTTTCCTTATTCAGCGGGCTGGTGAAAGCCCGCTCGGTGCCGTGCTTGCGTGTAACGTAGTAGGCCTCGGGAGAGAGCTGCGCTTTCCACTCGGCATCGGTTCTATTCTTGGGGTCCTTTTCCACGTTTTTCTTGGCTCCCATGGCTGCTTGTTTCGTCAGGAATATGGGGCGTGGAGCTCCGTTTCAGAAGAGATGGGGCAACTTGCGAAGTTGGATCACAGCGGGAATTGCACAAAGCTGCGAAAACTACGGAATGTGGCGTAAGAGACACATCATTCCGCTCAGTGTTGACAGATATCTCATCATGCGAGACAGCATCGCGCGATGGAGCTAACCGTTACGCAGCCAGTGCTCATCTAAGCAGCCACGACCTGCAGCCAGTCTTCCGAAGGAATGACTTGGCCGTAATTTGACAGAGAGATCATTCGCGCACGAACGACCAATGGTAACTTCGACCGACACCCTCCTTTTTGACGGTCAAGTACGCAGGCAGCGGAAGGAAATCGCTGCATGATGCGACGGAGCAATCTCGAAATAGGTGGGGTAGCGCTCCGTCTTATGTTCGTTCTCTGCCCCGCTCTGCTTTGTTTTCCCGGCCCGCTCACTGCCGCGGAGGCTGGTCATAGCATTGATGGCGCCGGCATGAGCCTGCTGTGGGTGCTTCCCTTTGCCGGCATGCTGCTCTCTATCGCGTTGTTCCCGCTTCTGGCAGCAGAGTTCTGGCATCATCACTACGGCAAGATCTCACTATTCTGGGCGCTGGTAATCATCCTCCCTCTGTTGCTCCGTTTCGGCCCTGCCGCTACATCCGATCAGCTGCTGCACACACTGCTGCTGGAATATTTTCCGTTCATCGTGCTTATTGCGGCGCTGTTCACTATTGCAGGCGGGATCCTGGTGACGGGAAACCTGCATGGATCGCCCACCGTGAATACCGGACTACTTGGTGTCGGCACGGTGCTTGCCAGCATTGTCGGCACGACAGGCGCCTCGATGGTCCTGATCCGGCCACTCCTGCGCGCGAATGACGAACGACGTTACAACGCACATACCGTCGTCTTCTTCATCTTCCTGGTATCGAATATCGGCGGCTCGCTGACACCGCTCGGCGACCCGCCGCTGCTCCTCGGCTTTCTCAAGGGGGTCGCATTCTTTTGGCCGCTTGTCTCGATGTGGCTGCCGATGGCGCTTACCGCCGGCATTCTGCTGCTCCTGTTCTTTCTGCTCGACAGCTACATCTACAGCAAGGAAGGGCAGGAGCGTCGCAATCCGACGCCAGATGATCCGCCATTCCGCCTCTCGGGGGTGAGCAACATCGTCTTGCTGGCGCTGCTGGTTGGGGCGGTACTGATGAGCGGATCCGTCGATCTCGGCGAGTTATCGCTCGGCAGCGTCGCCGTCGATATCACCGGTCTCGTGCGCGATATCGTGCTGATTGGGCTCGCCCTGGCGTCGCTTCAGATCACGCCTGCCTCGATCCGCGAGGCGAATCGCTTCAGCTGGGAGCCGGTCATCGAGGTGGCCAAGCTGTTCGCCGCGATCTTCGTAACCATTATCCCGGCAATCGCTATCCTGCGGGCTGGCGAGCATGGTGCGCTGGCGTCGCTTCTCCGCCTCGTCTCGAACGAGGACGGCACGCCGAACAACGTCATGTATTTCTGGCTGACGGGATTGCTGTCGAGCTTTCTCGACAATGCCCCGACTTACCTGATCTTCTTCAACACCGCAGGTGGTGATCCCGCCGTCCTGCAAGGCTCGCTGCACACGACACTGCTGGCTATATCAGCAGGGGCTGTGTTCATGGGCGCCAATACTTATATCGGCAACGCACCCAACTTTATGGTGAAGTCTATCGCCGAGCGGCATGGCGTCCCGATGCCGAGCTTCTTCGGATATATGGGATGGTCCGGGTTGTTTCTGCTTCCGACTTTCGCCCTTATCACGCTGCTGTTTTTCACATAGAGAAAAGAGGGCTTTGAAGAATCGGAGCAATTCATTATACCCATTCGTAATACATCTGCGGCATACAGACGCAATTTGAGTACTATGCCGCCGCTGCCTTAGCCGTTCCAGCAACCTGAAGCATTGAGCTGTGTTATTCGGCCAAGTGTGGGTTACTCCAACTGAGATTGCGGCAATCTGCAGAATTATGTGGCTTTTACCACTCGAATAGCATAACTATGGCGGAAGTTGGCAGAAAGTGCCCAGTTTTGCGGTATTTCGTCGCTTCCCACTCAAATTTGAAGAAGTGGCGCAAGCGAAGCGTGGCCTAGCTTGTGAACTGCTGGCGTAAAATTTTTTGCCATAAAAACCAATCCATTGGCATCTGCTCTAGCAGTGTTGATTAAGAGCGACAGAGATTGGGACAACTTGTTGATCACCTTTCTTTTCCTTGTAAATAATCAGCTTTGGAATAATATGTTTGATGGAAGACCGGTAGCGCGTGTCTGTAGTTGCAAAAACACCTCAATGATGAAGACAGCGCATCGGCCTTATCTTCCTCATTCTGGGAAGTTGGTCCGCCAGGGTCCCCAGACTTGGCGAGCCCCTAGATGAAGCCAAAACAACGTCCGCAAAGGACACGAGGAGACCGCATATGATGGACATGAAGTCCGACAGCAGTGATCTGGTCGAGTTTACGACGACTATCGTCTCGGCCTATGTCAGTAATAACACCGTGATCGCAGGCGACCTGCCTTCGATCATTAACGATGTTCACGATGCGCTTGCGCGGGCTTCGCTGCATGCAACGCAGCCGCCGAGTGAAGAACTGAAGCCGGCGGTTCCGGTGAAGCGTTCGGTGACCCCGGAATATATCGTCTGTCTCGAAGACGGTAAGAAGTTCAAGTCGCTCAAGCGGCATTTACGGACGCATTACAATATGTCGCCCGAGGAGTACCGCGAGAAGTGGGGTCTGCCGCCGGATTATCCGATGGTTGCGCCGAACTATGCGGCGGCTCGCTCTGAGCTAGCGAAGAAGATGGGCCTCGGCCAGCGCCGGAAATAGGCGTCGGGCAAGCCGATTAGATTCAAACCACCAGCGGGCTTCGGCCCGCAGTGGTTATCTGCTTACGCATTCTCTAACGGGCTTCGCCTCAAGCCGCCGCGCGGTGACGCTGTGCGAAGCCCGTTCGTATGAATCGCGCCAATTCCTGCGCAATGTCGAGTGGCCCCGCGGCAGGCATTCGCAGGTTGATATAGAACAGCGGCAAAGGCGGCAGACCGTATTCCGGACCGAGCACGTGCAGATTGCGTGGCACCGAACTGGTCATCATTGGCGCTACCGCCAGATCGGCTTCGATCGTCGCGCAATAGGGCGCGAAATCGCTGGTCTCGCAGGTTATCCGCCAATCGCGCTCCGCCCCGCTCAGAGCACGAACCGTTGAAGCCCGGAAGGCGCAGGTCGGATCGCCGAATGAAACCGGAAGCGGATCGCGCGAATGCGCATCCCCGCCGCGGGCGCCCACCCATACCAGCTGATCGGCCATCAGGAAGTCGCTGGTTCCACCAGGCTCTCTTTCGGTTGTAAGCGTCAGGTCGATCTCGCGGTTGTCCAGCATACGTAGCAACCTCGCCGTAGCCTGACACGTCAGTGTCACGCGTACGCGCGGCCAGCACTGGTTGAAGGTCTTCAGAATTGGCGGCATGAAGGGTTGGACGATATCGTGCGGCACGCCTAAACGTACTTCGCCTTCGAAGTCCGGCGAGGTCATGACACCCCATACCTCGTCGTTCAGCGCGAGGATGCGCTGCGCATAAGCGAGCAGCCTCTCCCCGGTCGGTGTGAGCGCCAGACGGCGCTGTTCACGGTCGAACAGCGAGAGGGCGAAGAAGTCTTCCAGCCGCTTGATCTGCTGGCTGACAGCCGCCTGAGTGAGGTTCAAAACCCTTGCCGCAGAGGTCACGCCTCCGGTTTCTGCGACCGCTGCAAAAGCCCGCAAAAGGCCTACATCGATGTCCCGCCTCATGAATTTCACCTCATAAAGAACGCTTATCATCTAGATAATAAACATTCATTTCCGTTATGAAAAGTCCTCCCTATCTTATAGCTGCGCGCGCACCTCACTTTTCTGAACCTTCTGTAGAAAATGGTGCCAGTCATGTTGATGAGAACAGGATATGAGGGCCTGGCGAGACCGGTGCGGCCATCGCTGCTCTCAAGGACGTTCGCCGTGGTTTCCTCCCTTACCGCGGCAGTCGAGAGCTTTGTCGAGTTTCGGCGTCAGCGCCGCGAGCTCCTCGGCCTCGATGACCGCATGCTGAAGGATATCGGCCTCAGCCGCGCCGACATCATGCGGATCAAGCCTATGCGCGATCCACGCAAACACCGGATGTAGAGAATGGACCCGCATATGAAAGAAGAAAGGGCGACCTCACGGCCGCCCTTTCGTGCTTACCCCTCGCGTAACGGCTGATAGTCAGCCGGAAATATCGTAGGCCGCAAGCGCCGCCATATTCACCAGATCGCTATCGGTTGAGCCAAGCGAGGCGATTTGCACCGGCTTGGATAGGCCGACGAGCAGCGGCCCGATCACCGTCCCGCCGCCAAGCTCCTGCAGCATCTTGGTCGAGATGCTTGCCGAGTGGAACGCCGGCATGACCAGCACATTCGCCGTATCCGACAACCGGCAGAACGGATAGAGCGCCATCGCCTTGCGGTTCAGCGCCACATCGGCAGCCATTTCGCCGTCATATTCGAAATCGACGCCGCGGCTATCCAGGATCTTGACCGCTTCCCGGACGCGCTCGGAACGCTCGCCCTTGGGATGCCCGAAGGTAGAGTAGGCCAGCATTGCCACGCGCGGCTCAAAGCCGAGGCGCTTGGCAACTTTAGCCGCTTCGCAGGCGATGTTCGCCAGCTGCTCGGCATTGGGCATGTCGTGCACGGACGTATCCGCCACCAGCACGCTGCGCCCGCGCGAGATCACCAGTGAGACGCCGATCACCGTGCGGCCGGGCTTGGTGTCGAGCGCATGGGTGATGTCCTGGAAGGCGGTCGACCAGTTGCGCGTCGTGCCGGTCACCAGGCCGTCTGCATGGCCGCATGCGACCATGCAGGCGGCGAAGACATTGCGGTCGGTATTCACCAGACGCTGGCAATCACGGAAGAGATAGCCCTGCCGTTGCAGCCGTGAATAGAGGAACTCGGCATATTCTCGGTTCTGATGCGACAGTCGCGCATTGCAGATCTCAATGTCATTACGATAAGTGAGACCGCTTGCACGAAAGGAGTCGAGGATTGGCGCTTCACGCCCGATCAGCACTGGCTGGCCGAGTCCAGAATTGAGATACGCGTTCGCCGCGCGCACCACGCGGTGCTCCTCGCCTTCGGCGAACACCACGCGCTTCGGCGCCTCGCGCACCTGGGCGAAGATCGAGTGCAGGAAAGCGGCCGCCGGATCGAGGCGACCATCAAGCTTCGCTTTATAGGCGTCCAGATTGGCGACGGGCCGGCGTGCGACGCCAGAATCCATTGCCGCCTTGGCGACGGCCGCTGGAATCCGGCTGATCAGACGCGGATCGAAGGGAGCCGGGATCAGATATTCTGGGCCGTAGCACAGCCGCCGGCCCTGATAGGCAGCGGTCACCTTGTCCGGCACATCCTCGCGGGCCAGCTCGGCCAGCGCCCGGGCTGCGGCAATCTTCATCTCATCATTGATGGTGCGCGCCTGTACGTCGAGCGCGCCACGGAAGATGTAAGGGAAGCCCAGCACGTTATTGATCTGGTTCGGATAATCCGATCGACCGGTGGCGATGATGGCGTCGTGGCGTACCGCGCCGACCTCTTCGGGCGTGATCTCAGGATCGGGATTGGCCATGGCGAAGATGATCGGTTTATCCGCCATGCTCGCCACCATCTCCTTGGTGACGGCGCCGGCAATCGACAGGCCGAAGAACACATCCGCTCCTTCCAGCGCATCGGCAAGGGTGCGGGCCTTGGTGTTGACGGCATGGGCCGTCTTCCACTGGTTCATGCCCTTCTCACGGCCCTGATAGATCACGCCCGAAGAATCGCACAGGATCGCGTTCTGATGCGGCAGGCCGAGTGCCTTGATCAGCTCGAGGCAGGCGATCCCCGCTGCGCCAGCACCATTGCAGACGAACTTCACATCCTCCAGCTCACGGCCGGTGAGATGCAACGCGTTAATGAGGCCGGCGACGGCGATGATTGCCGTACCGTGCTGGTCGTCGTGGAAGACGGGGATGTCCATCAGCTCGCGCAGGCGCTGCTCGATGATGAAGCAGTCCGGAGCTTTGATGTCCTCGAGATTGATGCCGCCGAAGGACGGCCCGAGATAGCGCACCGAATTGATGAAGGCGTCCACATCCTCGGTGCCGACTTCGAGGTCGAAGGCGTCGACATCGGCGAAGCGCTTGAACAGCACCGCCTTGCCTTCCATCACCGGCTTCGAGGCAAGCGCCCCGAGATTGCCGAGGCCCAAAATAGCAGTGCCGTTGGAGATCACCGCAACGAGATTGCCCTTCGCCGTATAGTCATAGGCAAGGCTCGCGTTCTCGGCGATCGCCTGCACGGGAATGGCAACGCCCGGTGAATAGGCGAGTGAAAGGTCGCGCTGGGTGACGACCGGCTTGGTCGGCATGATCTCCAGCTTGCCCGGCTTGCCCATCTGGTGGAAGTGAAGCGCATCCTGCCTAGTGAAGGCGGCATCAGCCGATTTGGCAATCCGCACGGCTGGCTTCTCTGCTGGCGTTTCGCGAGAAGGGTTGGACGCGCCATTGCGCGCCTTCCGGGAGGAGCGAGTGGTTTCGGATAGACTCATGTGTTTAACTTGGATGTTTCCTCAGGACGTTATCGTCCGGTGTTTTCAAAAAAATTTGAAGTCGCGACCATAGCGCTGGCAACGCTCCTTAACAAGCGGTGCATTTCTCGGATGTAGCGCTTTCCAGCACTGTTCACACCGCGTTATGCAGTTTTCCTCTGCGATTGTGGACGAATTGCGCCGGCTGGCGACAGTGAAGGAGCGTGGGCAGTATGAAGGGACGCGCATCCCTCCGCGCAGTGCCCGAGAGCGTGGCGCCTGCCGAGGCAGTTTCGGAAGAGGCGCTTGGCGTGGTCGGCCTTTCTGCTGAGGCGATGACGCCGATGATGGCGCAGTACGCCCAGATCAAAGCTGCCCATCCCGACTGCCTGCTGTTCTACCGCATGGGCGACTTCTTCGAGCTGTTCTTCGACGATGCAGTGAAGGCTTCGCGCGCGCTCGGCATCCAGCTCACCAAGCGCGGCAAGCATCAGGGCGAAGATATCCCGATGTGCGGCGTGCCGGTCGTGCGCTCCGATGAATATCTGCTGAAGCTGATCGCCGCGGGCTTCCGCATTGCCGTTTGTGAGCAGCTCGAAGATCCGGCCGAGGCGAAGAAGCGCGGCGGCAAGTCCGTGGTCAAGCGCGACGTGATCCGGCTGGTCACGCCCGGCACCATCACCGAAGACACGCTGCTGGATGCTGGCGCGAACAACTATCTGACCGCTCTATTCGGCAGGACCGGCGAGGAACTATTCGCCCTCGCGTCTATGGATATTTCCACCGGGGAGTGCCTGGTTAGCGAATGCAGTGCCGCCGACCTCGCCGGCGAACTGGCCCGGCTCGCTCCGAAGGAGGTTCTGCTCGCCGCTAATCTCGACGGCGATAAGAAGCTGCGCACGATGATCGAGGGCCTCGGTGCGGCGCTTACGCCGCTGCCCGATATGTATTTCACCGCCGCTGCCGGCGAGGCAGCATTGAAGCGCGAACTGGGCGTTGCGGCGCTCGACGCCTTCGGCACTTTCACCCGGGCTGAGCTGTCGGCGTTCGCCGCGCTCCTCAAATATGTCGAGATTACCCAGATCGGCGAGAAGCCGGTGCTGCGCCCACCACGCCGGGCCGGCTCCGGCAGCCTGCTCCTGATCGACGCATCAACGCGCGCCAATCTCGAGCTGACGCGCTCGCTCGGTGGGCGCAAGCAGGGGAGCCTGCTTGCCGCGATCGACCGTACCGTCACGTCGGCCGGCGCCCGGGAGTTGGCAAGCCGCCTTGCGAGTCCGCTGATTGCGGCGCAGGCCATCAATGCCCGGCTCGACGCCGCTGCGTTCCTTATCGACCGGCAGATGCTGCGCTCTCAGCTCCGCGATGTGCTGAAGGCGGTGCCCGATATCGCTCGCGCCCTGTCCCGGCTGGCGCTCGGACGCGGCGGCCCTCGCGACCTGGGCGCCCTGCACGACGGCCTGGCCGCAGCGTGCGACCTCGCCTCGCGCCTCGCCGTAGCCGACGGTGCTCCCGCTGAGATCGGCGCGATCCACGCGCGCCTCGCAGCCGAAGACAGCGGTCTTCATGACCAGCTCGCTGCCGCACTCGGCGATGAGCTGCCGCATCTCAAGCGCGATGGCGGCTTCATCCGCGCGGGCTTCCGCAGTGATCTCGACGAAAACCGCGCCTCCCGCGACAACAGTCGTGGCGTGATCGCGGAATTGCAGGCTCGCTACGCCAATGAGACCGGCGTCAAGGCCCTGAAGATCCGGCACAACAACATCCTTGGCTATTTCATCGAGGTGACGGCGAACACCGCCGCGCCTCTGCTGAAAAGCGACGCCTTCCGCCACCGGCAGACGCTCGCCAACGCCGTGCGCTTTACCACTGACGAGCTGGCCGGCACCGAAGCACGCATCATGGGGGCGGCGGAGCGCGCGCTTGCCATCGAGCTCGAATGCTTCGACGCACTCGCCGCTCTGGCCATCGCCAACACCCGGACGCTCTGCGCCATGGCCGCTGGGCTCGCGGAGCTGGATGTCTACGCTGCTCTTGCCGAACTGGCTGAAGAGCAAAACTACGCCCGGCCCCAGATCGACCGATCGCACGCCTTCCATATCGAAGGCGGACGCCATCCGGTCGTCGAGCAGGCGCTCGCCAAAGCGCGCTCCGGCCCCTTCATCGCCAATGACTGCGATCTGACGAAGCGCCGGCTCTGGCTCGTCACCGGGCCGAATATGGCCGGTAAATCCACTTTTCTGCGCCAGAATGCGCTGATCGCGATCCTGGCGCAGATGGGCAGCTATGTGCCGGCGCGGTCGGCCCACATCGGCGTGGCGGACCGGCTGTTCAGCCGCGTCGGAGCCTCCGATGACCTTGCGCGCGGCCGCTCCACCTTCATGGTCGAGATGGTCGAAACGGCGGCCATCCTCAATCAGGCGACCGACCGCTCGCTCGTCATTCTCGACGAGATCGGCCGGGGCACGGCGACCTTTGACGGCCTCTCCATTGCCTGGGCCGCCGTCGAACACCTCCACGACGTCAACAAGTCTCGCGCGCTCTTCGCCACGCACTATCACGAGCTGACGGAGATCGTGGATAAGCTGGAGGGCGCTACTAATGTCACAGTCTCCGTGAAGGAGTGGAAAGACAACATTATCTTTCTTCACGAGGTGGTCACCGGCGCGGCCGACCGGTCCTATGGCATCCAGGTGGCCAAGCTCGCCGGCCTTCCGCCCGCGCTGATCGCCCGCGCCCGGCAGGTGCTGGCCCGGCTGGAAAAGCGGCACGGCAAGCCGCGTGCCGCCCTTGAAGACCTGCCGCTCTTCGCGTTGATGGACCCACCCGAGCCCGAGCCGGAAGCCGCGCCCGATCCGCTCCATGACGCCCTTACCGCCATCGATCCGGACAGCCTCTCGCCGCGCGATGCGCTGGAGGCGCTTTACCGCCTGAAAAGCCTCCTGGTTGCGAAAGGTTAGCGCAGGCGGTGATTTTGCCAGGACAGGCGCTTCACAACCGCCTGTGTCCCGTGTAAGCGAAAGCTAACGCTCGCGCTCTAACTTCGAAAAGCAACAAGGATCCCCATGGCCATCGCCCTTAACAGCTCCACTCTGGTGACGGTCTTTGGTGGTTCGGGCTTTGTCGGGCGCTATGTGGTGCAGGCGCTCGCCAAGACCGGATGCCGGGTGCGCGTCGCCGTGCGCCGGCCGGATCTGGCGCTGTTCCTCCAGCCGCTTGGCGGTCTTGGACAGATTCACGCAGTGCAAGCCAATCTCCGCTACGAAAATTCCATTCGTCACGCCGTCGAAGGTACTGACGCGGTCGTCAATCTCGTTGCAATCCTGCAGCAGAGCGGCAAGCAGACCTTCCGTGCAATTCAGGGCGTCGGCGCGGGGCTCGTCGCCCGCGCAGCACGCGAGGCCGGCGCGAAGAGCTTCGTCCACATCTCCGCGATCGGCGCGAACCGGCTCTCGCCCTCGGCCTATGCTCGCACCAAAGCCGAGGGTGAGGATCTTGTCCGACGCGCCTTCCCCGCCGCCGTCATCTTGCGGCCATCGATCATGTTCGGCACGGAAGACCAGTTCTTCAACCGCTTTGCGGCCATGGCCCGCATCAGCCCGATCATGCCTCTCATTGGTGGCAAGACGCGTTTTCAGCCCGTCTTCGTCGGCGATGTGGCGCAGGCCGTGCTCGCCGGCCTCGATGGACACGCCAGGCCGGCCGTCACTTATGAGCTGGGCGGTCCGCGCGTCTACACGTTTCGCGAAATCCTCGATCTCGTTGGCGACTGGACCGAACACCGCAGGCCCTATTTCCCGATCCCGTTCTGGCTTGCCAAGATCCAGGGCTTCTTCCTGCAGATCCTGCCGAACGCGCCCCTGACGCTCGATCAGGTGCGCCTCCTCCAGAGCGACAATGTCGTCTCGAAAGAGGCCGAGAATGAAGCCCGCACTCTCAGCGCGCTCGGCATCACCCCCCGCGCCGTCGAAGGTATCGTCCCGAGCTATCTGACGCGCTTCCGGCCCAAAGGCGAGTTCTCGCTGCGGAGCGTTTGAGCCCCCGTCGAAGGTTTGATGCCGGTGATGACCCCGCGCCGGATGCGACACGGTGCCCACCAGTTAAATTCCAGACGTGTGTCAGCTGACACCTCAACGCCCCATTCCCAGAATAATACACTGCGTGACGTCGCAGACTTGCGACTCAGCCAATCCCTATTAGAAGAGTGAGAAGACGACTCGCCTCTCTCGCTAGGATTTGCTTGGCTGATGCTCAGGCTAATACATTATGCGCTCTGCCCGTTTTCGCGCTCCATTCGGCTGGCGCTGGGCGAATGCGCCATGATCGTGGAGCTAGAGGAGGAGCGCCCCTGGGCATGGCGGCGTGATTTCCTGCAGCTCAACCCGGCCGGCACGCTCCCAGTCCTGATCGAGCGGCAGGGGTTCATCATAAGCGGCACCTACGCAATCTCCGAATTCCTGGCGGAGACCCAGCAGAAGCGCAGCCGTAACGGCGATGGGCAACCGCACGACGTGCTGTTCCCCGGCTCGGCCGGTGACCGCGCCGAAATCCGCCGGCTTACCGACTGGTTTCATAACAAATTCGATCAGGAATCCAGCCGCTACCTGCTCGAGGAAAAGGTCTATCAGCGTTTTGCCGATTTCGGCAGGCGCAGCCCTGATCCCGACCTGATCCGCGCCGGGCGGACAAATTTGCGCTATCATCTCAGCTATATCTGCCATCTGGTTGAGGGGCGCAAATGGCTGGCAGGCGACATCCTCAGCTTTGCCGATCTCGCCGCCGGCGGGCACCTCTCAGTGCTCGATTACCTCGGCGAGGTGCCGTGGGAGGAATTTCCACAGGCCAAGCAGTGGTATGTTCTCCTCAAATCGCGGCCGTCCTTCCGGCCGCTTCTTGCTGACCGGCTGCCCGGCATGCCGCCTCAGCGCCATTATGCGGAGCTTGATTGTTGAATATTGCGTTAGAGCGTATTGCGTCCCCTTCCCTATCCTCGCCTGCGAGTCTGAAGGCGGCGCTGGTCACCCGTGCCAAGGCGGAGGGTTTCGACGCCATAGGCATCACGCAGCCCAAGGCGATCGGTGACGCCGGTGAGCGGCTCGGCATCTTTCTGCGCGAGGCGATGCATGGGGATATGGCCTGGCTGGAGGCTCATGCCGAGCGCCGCGCCCATCCGTCTGCACTTTGGCCGGAGACGCGGTCGATCATTATGCTCGGCTTGAATTACGGCCCGAGTGACGATCCGATGGCCGGGCTTGCCGAATGTCTGAACGGCGTCGTGTCGGTCTATGCGCGGGGCAGAGATTATCATGAGATCGTCAAGGGTGGGCTCAAGCGCTTAGGAGCCTGGGTGCATCACGAGACCGACGAAGCCGTGAAGGTATTCGTCGACACCGCGCCGGTCATGGAAAAGCCGCTTGCGCGCGCAGCCGGCCTCGGCTGGCAGGGCAAGCACACCAATCTCGTCTCGCGGGAGTTCGGTTCCTGGCTGTTTCTGGGCGCGATCTTCACATCGGCGTATCTGCCGCCGGATATGCCGGAGGCCGATCATTGCGGCAATTGCCGGCGGTGCCTTGATGTCTGCCCGACGGATGCATTCCCTGCCCCCTACCGGCTCGATGCGCGCCGCTGCATTTCCTATCTCACCATCGAGCATAAGGGCCATATCGCCCGGGAATTCCGCAGGCCCATGGGCAATCGTATCTACGGCTGTGACGATTGCCTTGCCGTCTGCCCCTGGAATAAGTTTGCGCAAGAGGCCCGCGAGGTGCGATTTGCTGCCCGTCCCATTACTGCCGGCGCCCCGCTCAGCGATCTGCTGGAATTGGACGATGCCGCTTTCCGTGCTGCCTTCACCGGCTCGCCGGTAAAGCGCATCGGGCGCGATCGCTTCATCCGCAATGTGCTGATCGCCGCGGGAAATTCCGGCGATGCGGCTTTGCTGCCCGCGGTCGCCAAGCATTTCAGCGATCCCAACCCTCTGGTGCGGACCATGGCGGTCTGGGCCGCGCGTGAGTTGCTCGCTGGCGACATGGACGGTTTTGCAGTGTTGCGCGAGACTTGCCTCCCGGAGGAGACTGATGAGACCGTTCGCGCGGAGTGGACTTACGAGGAAAATGCATGAGCCGGTTGCTAGCCGTCGGCCTTGGCTATTCCGCAACAGCATTGGCAACCCACCTCGCGAAGCAGCACTGGACAATCGTTGGTACCGCCAGGAGCGAGAGCGGCCTCGCCGCAATCCGCAGCCTGGGCTTTGAAGCTGTGCCGTTCGGCGGCGAGGCGACCTCCCCTACCCTTGGCGCAGCCTTGCAGGAGGCGAC
>Ga0081540_1002430_pt1 | contig 15174 bp, 14 predicted proteins | sample TabmetS2T1R1_FD_71024 | JGI IMG/M metagenome (GOLD analysis project Ga0081540, IMG submission 71024) | Tabebuia heterophylla rhizosphere microbial communities from the University of Puerto Rico - S2T1R1 | ecosystem: Host-associated > Plants > Roots > Rhizosphere ... | reverse complement strand
CGATTCAAGCGCAGGCAGCGGGGAGTTGTTCCGCCGCACAAGGGCGGGATCGGAATATTCTGGACAGATCGATCCAATATCGCTAGTTTGCGTCATGGCAAGGCCCAAGCAATTCGATCGGGATGTCGCCCTGAAGGGGGCTATAGAGGTTTTCTGCGATGCGGGTTTCGAGGCCGCATCTACGGACGACCTACTTCGCCGGATGCGCATCAGCCGCCAAAGTCTCTACGATACGTTCGGGGATAAGAGAGCGCTCTATCTTGAAGCTTTGCGACACTACCTCGCCGAACGTGTTGCAACCCAGATCAGGATTTTAAGTGCGGACGCCTCGGCAACGAGGGGACTGGAAGCCGCGCTGAATGCATTTGCAACGGACGGCCCGCAAGGGCGAAGCCCCGGCTGCATGGGCATTGGCGCGGTTTGCGAGTTCGGACGATCGGATCCCGAAATTGCGGGGCTCATCGATTCGGCTGAGAGACCCCTCATCGCCGCCATCCGGCACCGGATCGAAGAGGGAAAGTCAAACGGCGAGATCGGCGCCGGAGTGGACCCGCAAGCGGCGGCAGAATTCATGACTGCCACCTTCACCGGAATCAAGCTTGCAGCCCGGGGTGGCGCGTCACTGCAAACGTTGCGCAACATCGCTCAGATGGCAATCCGAAGCTTGAAATAGTCGTCGTCCACGGACTCAGGACCATCGCGTCATTTTTTGGACTAATATGTCCATAATAGGGGAGCATCCAGCATCATGTCGAGCGTGCTATCTGGCAAAGCAGCATTGATAACGGGGGGCTCTCGCGGCATTGGCGCCGCGATTGCGTGGCGCCTCGCACAGGATGGCGCGTCGGTGGCGTTCACCTATGCCTCCTCTGATGACAAGGCGCGCTTGCTCGCTGACGCGATCGAAGCCGGCGGCGGAGTGGTCCTACCGATCAAGGCCGATAGCGGTGATCCCAGTGCGATCAAAGCCGCCGTGGCGCAAACAGCGGGACGCTTCGGACGGATCGATATCCTGGTGAACAATGCAGGAATCCTGAAACGGGGGAGCGTGGACGACTATAGCCTTGCCGATTTCGACCGGATGCTTGCCATCAATGTGCGCGCCGTGTTCGTTGCCGTGCAGGCCGCAGTTCCTCACATGGCCGCAGGGGGTCGGATCATCACCACGGGCAGTGTCACCGCTGATCGCGCGGGTTTTCCCGGAGCATCCGTCTACGCGATGACGAAAGGCGCTCTCGCTGCCCTCACTCGCGGCCTTGCCCGCGATCTCGGCCCACGCGGCATCACCGTCAACGTGGTGCAGCCCGGTCCAACTGAAACCGATATGAACTCGGGCGAAGAAACGCGGGCCATGGTAAGGCCGTTGATGGCGCTTGGCCGCTTGGGCAGGGACGCCGAGGTGGCCAGCCTTGTCGCGTATCTGGCCGGATCGGAAGCCGGCTTCATCACCGGCTCGGCATTGACGATCGATGGGGGCTATCTTGCTTAAGGGAGACGGCGGCCGTTTGCATGTAAACGCCGAAGCAATTTGGGCAAGTTCGAGCCAGCGATCGGTGGGGTATGGACTTACATTTGACCGAAATATTGTTGCGCCTTCTTGTCACTTCCCAGTGTCCGGAAGGTCATGAGGCAACATGTCATCATGTCAGTTGATGCTAACAAGCGTTGGCCCATGAGTGATCCATAAGTGAACTTGGTGGATTTACTCATGCGCGACGTGGTCTGTTCTCGATTTCGCGATTCCGAATTACACATATTTTTGATAATTCCTTCCAATCGACAACCTCGAACTTATTTCCGCAAATCGTGTCGTTCGCGAATGAAGCTTCGAGGTTTCCATGTCCCACACCGCCAGCAACCCGAGCCCGCCCCAATTGGATTACGAAGCGTGGAGAGATCAGCTTCAGCGGATGTGCGGGCGGTACAACCCGGAGGGTATCGAACGCAACGCATTTGAAGGTTGGGTACGCCCGGTCGACGTCTGCGGCTTCACGGTATTGGACACCGGATGCAATGCCGGCCGCGTCGAGCGGTCCTTTCGGGATGCCCGCCTCGACGGCGCGGATCATTATTTTGTTTTATTTCCTGTCCGCGGCCAATCGCTGCTCATACAGAACGATCAGACCACGCGGCTCACCGCGGGCGACGTCGTACTCGTCGACACGGCGCGGCCGGTGACGTTCTTTGCCGACAACAACAATGAACCGTGGCGCAACGTGGCGCTCAACCTGCCGCGCGACACACTGGCCGCCCATCTGGGTTTCGAGCCGCAAGGAGGGCTTTCGCGGCGCAGTGGTACGCCTGGCGGACATCTGCTTTTTGAGCTCATTCGCAGCGCAGACACTGAAGGTGAACCTGCATCCCCATCGGCCGATCCCTATATGCAGCTCGCAGTCTACGACCTTGTCGGCGCTTTGTTTGCACCATCCGAGCAGTCCTCGGTCTCTCGTCACTCGGACAAGCTGTTCGCGCGAATCCACACCGTAATCCGAGAGAACTTGGCTGATCCAGATTTCGGCCCTTCCGAGGTGGCGAGCAAGGCGGGGATCTCGCTTCGCTACCTGCAGAAACTATTTACGCAACGCGGCTCGACCTGCGGCCAATTCATCTATTCGCTGCGTTTGGATCAGGCCGAGCGCCTCATACAGCGCCGAGAATTTCTGCACGTGGATCAGCCGCTCAGCGAGATCGCCTATGCATGCGGTTTTCGCGACTACACCCATTTCGCCAGAAAATTTCGCTACCGGTTCGGCCGCGCGCCGGGAGCGCATTCGGTGCGGAACGACGGCGCTGACAAATGAAGATGGGCGCGCCAGGTTCCGATAGACCCGCGCCGTCGGGTCAGGATCTCGAGCCGCCGCTGACCTAGCTTGCTTATCGCAGCGAATGTGAACGCACTTCGCGGGCATCGCGCAACGTTTGTATTCGTCGCCTCCCGCATGCTTGCCTCCGCTCATTTCGAAAGCTGCCGCAGGGCAGGAGCAACGGCCACAGGCGGCACCTGAATAAGAGTACGCGCCGGTACCGGCCAAAGTGCGCTACAGGCACAGGACGCCCAACCTGCGGCCATCTAGTTTCCTTCGGCGTGCCCGCCAGCCAGGAGGCGCTCTCGCCCACGATGCGGCAAAGACCTATGGCCCGTTTGTGTTTGCCTTGGCAAACGCCGCGGCCCTTGCCTGGTTGCTGCGCGCGCCAACAGCGATGAAGCTGTGAAATCACTATAAGGCGCCCGCTTATTTCATCGGCGCCCTCAACGCTGCCCAGCCTTTCACACCGCTGACTGGCGCGCCGATAAGCCTCCTCCAAGTCTACAGGTTCCTACCACGAAACTGGCTCGGTCTCGCGCGCCCTGAGGTCGATTCTGAGCAATTGCACCGTAAACGGCGGGATGACAGGGCGCGACCGGCCGGCAGAAGGAGTGCGCGCCTGTCCTGGCGAAAGTGCGCGCCGGGCTCACGAGGCCCGCGCGCCGCCAATCTAGGCTCCGTCGTAGTCAACACGACCGGCGCAGGCGCCGGCATTTGGAAGAGATGACGTAATGAGCATAATCCCCATACGCCTGAAACAGGCGAGCGACCCCGCAAATCAAGCAGCGCCGATATCAGACGCCGATCCCTATTGCGACGAGTCGCTTATCGACCCGTGGCCCATGTACCGGGAGTTGCAAGCGCTCGGTCCTGCCGTATGGCTCTCGAAATATCATATGTTCGCGCTGACTCGGTACGACAGCGTCGCACGAGCGCTGAAGGACGCGAGCGCATTCTCATCGGCCTTCGGGGTGATGATGAATGACGAAATGAATTATGCGCTGCGTGGCAATACGCTTTGCAGCGACGGCCACGACCATCAGCGCTTGCGCCGCATCATTGCGAAACCGATGGCCCTGATCGGACGAGATGAGTTGAAGGCTGAGATCACGACAAAGGCGGAGCAACTGGTCGACCGTCTGGTGGCGAAGCGGCGGTTTTGTGCCGTTGCGGAGCTTGCCGCCGCTCTGCCCGTCGATATTGTGGCGAACGCCATCGGTCTACCCGAGGAGGGGCGCGAGAGAATGCTGGTGTGGGCCGAGCAAATGTTCAATTGCTTCGGCCCACTGAACGACCGGACGCGCGGCGCCTTTCCGGTGCTTCAGGAGATGATGCACTACGCCAAGACGCAGGCCGTGCGGGGTAAGCTTAAACCCGGAAGTTGGGCAGAGGGCATCATCGACGCTGTGGATCGAGGCGACGTCGATGAAGCTGTCCGCCCTGTCCTCATGATCGACTATATGGGGCCAAGCCTCGACACGACGATTTACGCCATAGGCAGCGGCGTATGGCTTTTCGCCAATCATCCCGAACAGTGGCAAAAGCTACGCGAATTGCCGCCACTCATGCCTTCCGCCATCGCAGAGATTCTGCGTATGGAGGCCCCGATTCAGTCTTTCTCCCGCTTGCTCACACGAGAGTATGACATGGATGGCGTCGTCCTTCCGGCAGGCTCGCGAGCGATCACGTTCTATGGCGCGGCAAACCGCGACGAACGGCAGTTTCCAAATGCGGACACATTCGACGTGACGCGCAATCCGGCGGAACACCTCGCGTTTGGTTCGGGGCCTCATGCCTGCATTGGCATGCACATCGCGAGGCTTGAAATGGCCGCTATTTTCCGCGCTTTAGCAGCAAGAGTAAGGCGCTTCCATATCGAGGAAGAGGTCCGCAGCCTCAATCACGTGCTGCGCGGCTTCGCCAAGCTGGTCGTCACTGTCGAATAGGTCTCAACCAGCCGAGGCCAATGGTCATTGCCGAATCTGGTAGATGTTTCGTTTGGCACGATCTTGACCTAGGCCGCCATTATCGCATTCACATTCTCCGGCGCGAAGAACTCGGCGGGGGATATTGTTCCCGCGTTCATTCTCGCGAAGTCGTCCATAGCCCTCCGCTTGCCGTGAACAGCAGCAAAAAGCTGCTGCATCTCCGGCGGCGGGGGCTCCAGCGTCGCAAGCTGACAGGTGAACTCGTACATTGCCTTTACCCGTGCATCGCGCATGCGCTGATATTCATCCATCGCATCCTCGAACGGACGCGCTCCAGAGAACGATTTGTCGAGCGCGGCCGCGCACAGTTCAGCGTCATGGAATGCGTCCATGATCCCTTGGCCGGTAATGAAATCCCTGTTGTAGCCTGCATCTCCGACGAGCACCCAACCGGGCCCGTAAGGCTTGCGGAAATAGTTCGGCACGGCCGCGCCGACAAAGCGTGCTTCCCGTTTGGCGCCACGCAGCCGGTCGGCGAATGCCGGCACCAGTTCGATCGTCTTGAGGTAGTTTCCTTCGATGTCCTTCTTGTTTTCTGCAAATTCGGCGTAGGGCCACCCGACAATGACCATCGTCAGTCCGTCATGCGTTGGAGCGACGGCAAATCCGCGCATGTCGCGGATATAATTCTCGAATCTGCCCTCCATCGGCAGTCCGCTCCAGTAGGTGTAGTAAGCGGCGAGCAAGGGGGGTTTCTCGTCATAGTGCTTGGGACGAACTGCCTCGGCGACGAATGACCGTCTGCCGTCGGCCCCGACCACGACTCGAGCGCGCTCGGCGGTGACATCGCCGCTTTTGGAGCGGCCCTTGATGCCCACCGCACGGCCGTTCTCGACCAGGACGTCCTCGACCACGAAGCCTTCGCGGACCTCCGCTCCAGCCTCCGCGGCTGCATCGACGAGCAATTTGTCGAGAATCGTTCGCCGCGGGCAGTACGCGACCGGTGACGTGTCAGTACCCGGCGCACCACAGATGGTGAAGGGGCCGAAATCGAAGCAGTAGGTGTCGATTGGTGGGCATCCAGTCGCGGCGAGCTGGCTGAGAAGGCCCCATTTCGATAGCGCTTCCGCCCCGAGGGGATGCAGGATGTGGGTGGAAACCGTATCGCTCGGGAATGTCGCCCGGTCGACCAGGAGGACCCGGTATCCCAGGCGGGCCAGCAACATCGCTGTCGGGGAACCAGCGCAGCGTGCACCCACGACTATTGCGTCGAACGCCCTTGCCATCGCTGTTTCTCTTGCTCCGGGCTCAGGACGCGACAACACCGAGTTGGCGCATCAGGCCAAGCTCGTCCACGTGCGCCCAGCATTCGATGACCTTGCCACCAACGATACGGTCGATGTCGGTCCCAGCCAGCTGGACTTTATTGCCGGTCGCGGGAATGCCTTGGAAGTCGCCCTTATGGGTGCCGCGGGCGGTCCAGCGGGTTACCACCATGTCGCCTTCGGCGATCTGATCCTCGATGATGATGTGGAGGTCCGGGAACCCGGCGCGCAGTGCCGCGACGTACTGCTTTGCGCCATCGCGCCCGCGAATGTCCTGGGACGAGGCGTGGATGACCAGGTCGCTGGCCGCGACCTCGTCGACAACACCGAGGTCTCCGCGGTTGTAGACCTCCTCGATCACGCGCCTGATATGCTCCTTGTTCCGCTCTGACATGGGTTCTCTCCTCGGCTTTCTAGAGACACCGAGATTACGGCCCATAGAGGCGGCCGCGCTTCGGAGGAACCCCCCAATTTTGCGGAGTGGTGGTATGGGTGATTCCACCCATACTGAAGGGATCAGATCAGGCCACGCTGGTAAGCCCAGGCTGTCGCGGCGGTCCGCGTCGATATGTCGAGCTTGGTGAAGATGTTGCTGAGGTGCCGCTCGACAGTCCGTTCGCTGAGAAACAGCTCCGCAGCGATCGCCTTGTTGGTCTCGCCTGCAGCGACCAGACGAAGGATCTGCAGCTCGCGCCGAGTCAGTCCATGACCGGGCGAGGACGGGGCGCCCTTTATCAGCGGGTCTATCCGAGCCAGATCGGGAGCAGCGCCCAGCCGCTCGAACGCCGACCTGGCAGCCGTGAGTTCCAGCCCGGCGGCGTCTTCGTCTCCAAGTGCGCGACAAGCCAATCCAATCAGCACACGCACACGGGCGGCGGCGTAGGGTGCCTCGATCCGCTGCCACACCTCGAACGCACGGCGCAGCGAGCCGAGCGCGATCTGTGCGTCACCTTCGGCCAGGTTCACCGCTCCGCGCGCCTGCGCGGCAAGCGCGCCCGGTACACCTGTCTGGAAACGCGCGGCGATATCCTCAAGCTCCTCGCAGGCATTGCGTGCGTCCTGGACATCCCCGCCGGCCAACGTGATTTCGATATAGGCCGGGAGCAGGCCCATGCGCTTCAGCTGGTCGCAAGTCATGCTTTCGACGCGCCGAATGGCAATGGCAGCCGTATCGGATTGTCCCTGCGCCAGACGCAACAGCGCCAAGCCAGGGTGAGGCTCCAGGCCGAGTTCGCTTGCGCCTCGGTACATCTCCTCAGCGGCCGCGAACTCCCCTCTCAGACGATGGACCTCCGCCTGTTGATAGAGCCCTGCGGCGGCGGCATGGTGGTTAACGCCCTCCGAACGCATGCAGGCGCGTTGCGCTTCCTCGAGCGCCGCGGGCCACGCGCCCCGCAGTTGCATGATCTCTGCGCGATGCACGCGGCAGGCACCGACAAAGGCGACCATATCGGGCTGGTCTTCGCACCACTGCGTCAGGGCCAGCGTCCACTCGCGGGTGCGATCATATGCATAGACCTGCTGACACGCGGCGATCACGCTGCAATACATCAGACCCGTCACAAGGGGCGACAGCTCGTCGGCGGTGACGGTGACCATCGTTTCATCCAGCAACGTCAGCCCGGCTTCGACCTGCCCTTGCTGCAGTCGAACCCGGCCCTGCTGATGGCGGGCACAGGCGACGAGATCCGGATCGCCGCAGCGTTCGCCGATTGAGGCGGCTTCCGCTGCAGCTGCGTATGCGGCCTCATGGTCACCTGATTCAAGAAGCTGTTCCACAGTCGGCAGCAGCAAATAGCCCCGCTCGGCGCAAGCGAGCGGGCCGCCCTCGAGCGAGCGCTGAGCGCGGGCAAGCCAGCCGGTCGCGCGCCCCATCTCGCCGCGCATCATCAGGCGAAAGCCGAGCCAGAATGCGCAGCGCACAGCGCGAAGGCTCTCGCCGATATCTCTGTAGGCGTTGTAAGCACGCTCAAGCGTTCCGAGGTATTCTTCGTCCCGGCCTACGAGGTATGCCGCGAGCGCCAGTTGCTCGAGATCCTTTACTTCGAGTGGTCTCTCTTGATCGGCAGCTGAGAACGCCTGGAACGCATCGGACCAGGCCCGCTCCCCGTACGACCTGCGGGCCCGATCAAGATTGCCCTTGCCTGCTGCCTTCGAATAGCCGTCACTCATGTGCTGTACATGCTCTGGTTCGGGCCAACATCGTTCGGCAAATTAACGAATGGAAGGCCGCCATTCTAGGTCATTGTCGGGCTTCCAGGGAGGTCGCATCTTCATTGCGGACATCGTTCTTAAACGGCGGCAACTGACGGGAACGCACGACCGCGGCTAAAGCGTTTTCAGTGCCGCTTCCGTTCGCGCCTCATCTCGGACATGTGTGTAACCCATTCTCCTAACCGGATGCATCGCCGCCATCGGTAACGTCGGAAAGGTCTTGGTGCTGACTGCAACCGTCAACGGAGTGGCCGGATGAACTATGCTGAGCGCTATTGTGTGGCTCTGGAAGGGTTTGCTGATCCGCTGACTCCGGCAGACCAGACGCCGGCCGAGGAAATCAGCAACGGAGAAAGCCGGCTTGGCATCTCATTGCCGGAAGCGCTGCGCGCCTATTACCTCGCGCTCGGTCGGCATTCGGTGAACCGAGCGTGCGATCGGCTTCTGCCACCGGATGAGTGGTACATCGACCAGGGCCATCTGACCTTCGTCGAAGGACACCACAATACGTTCTTCTGGGGATTCCCCCTCGATGACACCAGCGAAAATCCCGCCATTTATCAGGGGAGACTCGGCCCCAACACCATCCATTGGGATACGGAAAACGGTCGCTGTGCTGAATTCCTGGTAGCTATGATGCATTGGCAGGCGGTCAGCGGCTGGTTGGAATTCATTGGATCCGCCACCATCGGATCCGCAGATCTGGAGCGTATCCGCACGCACTGGCAATTCGTAGGAGGGGTAGACAATGGCGTGATGGCCTTCACTGAAGGCGGTGACGTAGCCTGCGTCGGCGGCAAAGATGAAGATCTGGAACTCATTGCGGCGTCGCGCACAGAGGAGGGCTATGAAGCCATGGACAAGAGGCTGAAGTCTCTGGGGCTCGCTTTGAAGCCGTATTGACGATCCGCTCAGTCGTCCAGCCGCGGTAGGGCCAACAGCGAAATCGGCTTTGGCGACTTGTTCTAAACCCGGGAAGGGCGGCGATCTCGCCGCGTTGATCGTCGGATGCAGATACCGCGCATGCCGGTTGCGGCAAAAACCGTCCCCGTGGCTTAGCGGTAGCCAATGCCGTCAATGTAGTCGATCAGCAACCGTTCCTGATACTGCTCCTGGTCGAACAGTGCCTGCATCGCATCGCGGATATCGAGGGTGCCAAGCGGCTTAAGCTCGGCACCGAGCACGGGCATATTCTGAAGTTTTCGCGTGGTCATCGTCTGCCAAACTCCATAGACATCGTCGCCCGGCTCGCAAGATATGATGGGTCGGGTCATCAGCTGGGCTAACGGCGCGTCGGCCGCTCCTGCCCTCGATATATGTCGGATGAGATCGGACTTAGTGAGCACACCGGCCGCAGCGCCGGTGTCGCTGCAAACAATGACCAGGCCTATTCCGGGCCGGGAAAGGGACAGTGCCGCAGTTCTCGGCGTAGCATCGAGGCCAACCATCGCGAGGCGGGCACAGGTGGCCGCATGCAGATTGCTGATGAGCATAAGACCGCTCCAGAGAATGCTTGGCTCCACTGCCGGGCTGGCCCAGCGGAAGCTCAACGTTGAAGGGGGAGGAAGCAATCACGATTCCGGTCAGGCAGCAGCGTTCGCCGTAAGCGGAAAAGCCCCAAGTTCATCTTCTCTATCGCGCCCGATTAGAACGCCTCGCCGCTATTCTACGGCCCCGGCTGCCTTGGACGGAAGCCTACTTTGAGTCAGGAAAGCCACTCCAAAAGACGTACTGTGTCGCTGCCTAAGTCGAGTGTGCGTGTCCTCCGCGCAATGTTGGGCTGGACCGGCAGCTACCGAGTTCGTGAATTGCCCTGGCGTCCCTCGCAAGTCGACGCGATCCGCTAACGAATGTAATTTGAGTGATGACTGCGCTGGGCCGAGACATCGTGGTCGCAGTCCTGGGTTCTGTCTGGCGTCTGTCCGGCTGTCTACGCGAACCGCATACGCCCTATACCAAAGCGTGGGCGAGGCTATCCAAATCTCGCACACCTCATGTCTGGCTAAGGGTTCCTTCCAGACTTTGGCGTCGCGCGACAGACGCTTCCGTTGAATAGGCTGGCGGACCGCAGTGGCGCATTCTTTCCGAGTAGTCGCCCTGCCCGGGCTGACGGCCTCCGTTGCGGCAGGATTGCCGGTAGCAGCCTTAGCCCAGACGCACCGCAGGTAAGACCACTCTCTTCTCCCTCCAGCAAAGGAACAGGGACAATGAGCACGATTACCACCAAGGACGGCACGGAAATCTATTACAAGGACTGGGGGTCAAAGAGTGCCCAGCCGATCGTCTTCCATCATGGCTGGCCGCTGAGCGGAGACGACTGGGACACGCAGATGCTCTATTTCCTCGATAAGGGCTACCGCGTGATCGCCCATGACCGGCGCGGCCATGGCCGCTCGGCGCAGGTCGGCGACGGGCACGATATGGGCCACTACGCCGCCGACATTGCCGCCGTGGTCGAGCATCTTGACCTGAGAAATGCGATCCATATCGGTCACTCGACCGGCGGCGGCGAAGCCACCCACTATGTCGCGCGATACGGCCAGCCCCGAGAGCGCGTCGCGAAGCTCGTGCTTGTCGGCGCTGTGCCGCCGATCATGGTAAAGACACCGGCCAATCCGGGCGGCCTGCCGCTGGAAGTGTTCGACGGCTTGCGCAATTCTCTCGCCGCCAATCGGGCGCAGTTCTATCTCGATTTCGCCGGCGGTCCGTTCTACGGCTTCAACCGGCCGGGCGCGACACCGATTCCGGGCGTCATCCACAACTGGTGGCGCCAGGGCATGGCGGGCGCCGCCAAGGCTCATTACGAGGGCATTAAAGCCTTTTCGGAGACGGACTTCACCGAGGACCTGAAGATGATCGACGTGCCGACGCTCGTCATGCACGGCGATGACGATCAGATCGTGCCTATCGCGGACTCGGCGCTGCTTTCAGCAAAACTGCTGAAGCTGGGAGTTCTCAAGGTCTACCCGAAATTTCCGCATGGGATGTGCACCACCCATGCCGATACGATAAACCCCGACTTGCTCGGCTTTATCAAGGGATAGTCCAGACGCTTCGTCATCAGCACAGCAGGGAGACATTGCCGCTGTCCGGCAACACACCACACCGGCAATGTCTTTCGAATTACCACGGAGAGACCCACCATGATCACGCGTTTCCTTTGCACGGCGGCCGTGATGACCGCGTTCGTGACGGCCACGCTGGCCGATGATGCTTCGGACAACCGAGCGAAAGTCACGCTTGTCTACGATCACGAGCTGCCGAACGTCCCGGGCAAGAGCATCAGGGGCGTGCTGGTTGAATATGGCCCCGGCGGCAAATCGCCGGCGCACCTCCATCCGAAGTCGGCTTTCATCTACGCCTCGGTGCTCGAGGGGGCGATCCAGAGCCAGGTCAATGACGGGCCGGTGAAAACTTATCGGGCCGGCGAAAACTTTTCCGAATTGCCCGGCGATCGTCATCGGGTGAGCGCGAACGCGAGCACCACGGAACCGGCACGCTTACTCGCCGTGTTCGTCGTCGACACCAAAGATGCGGTTTTGACAACGCCCGATGTGAATTGAACCCGAGGTTCAACTTAACCACCGGCTGAGCTGCCGGACATCGGTCTTGACAGGCGTTCACAAGGCCGCCCTGCGAAACACGTCCTGGCGAATGTCAGGACCATCTGGAGAAGGGCCATGAGCATGCAGCCGATCGATAATCGGATGCTGGCGGGGATCCAGGTTCCTGCAACGCCTGTCGTTGATCAGGCCATGGAGTATGCCAGGAAGGAATGCGAACCTTACCTGTTCAATCACGTCGTCCGCTCCTGGCTGTTTGCGGCGCGGCTCGGACAGCTCCAAAGCATTGAACACGACGCAGAAGTCGTCGCCGTGGGAGCCCTGTTGCACGATGTCACCCTCAACGACCGCTTCGCCGGTCCGCGGCGCTTCGAAGTGGAAGGGGCGGACATCGCGCGGAGCTTTGCGACAGACATTGGTTTCGACAAGCGCCGTGCTCAATTGATCTGGGACAGTGTCGCGCTCAACTCGACGCCGTCGATCGCCCTCTATAAGGAGGCCGAGGTCGCATTATGCACGGCCGGCATCGCCCTTGATGTCATCGGCCTCCAGTATGAAGTCGTCCCTTCCGACGAGATAAAGAAAATCGTCGAGGAATTTCCGCGCCTTGAAATGAAATCCCGAATGACTCGCTGTTTTTGCAGCATTGCAAAATCGCAGCCGCAGACTACCTACGACAACTTCATGCGGGATTTCGGTGAGCGCTTCGTGCCTGGATACCATGCTCCTTCCACGGTTGATTTCGTCGCGAATGCGCCGTTCGATGAATGATCGCAGCGTTGGCGGAGGGCCTCCATCGGAGACCCTTCGCTCCTACCTTCTGCTTGATTCCCGACATCGCGGCTGCTGCCTTGCAACGCGGCCGACGATGGGCGCGTCCTGGATTTCGCTCTTTGCGCTTAGCCAGGCTTTTGCTCTCGCACATGATCGGGCAGCGCTTCCCAGGCTCGGATCAGCTCGCCAACCGACGCAGCCTGCATCTTTCTCATGACGTTGCTGCGGTGGAGCTTCACGGTGATCTCAGTGATGCCGAGATCGAAAGCGATCTGCTTGTTCAGGCGGCCGAGCACGACCTCACGCAGGACCTGGCGCTCGCGCAAGGTAAGGGTGGCAAGCCGCTCCATACATTGCTTGACAACGCGCGCTGACGTTCGCTGCGCAATACCCCTTTCGATACCGGCGGCGACCGCATCGAGCAAGGTCTGCTCCCGCACCGGCTTGGTAAGAAAATCGACGGCTCCCGCCTTCATGGCTCGGACCGTCATGGGGATATCGCCGTGGCCCGTGAGGAAGATAATGGGCTTGGCATCCCCGTTCGTTGCCAGATGGTTCTGGAGATCAAGCCCGCTCGATCCGGGCATGCGCACGTCGAGAATGAGGCACCCCGGCCGATCGGGCAGGTCGGCATCGAGCAGCTCGCTTGTCGATGCGAAACAGGCGGACTCGATACCCACCGACAGCATGAGTTCCTGCAGTGCCTCCCGGATCCTCGGGTCGTCGTCGACGATCAGAACGAGGGGCCGCTCTTCTGCGACGCGGCTCTTCGATGGGGCCAGCTGACGTTGCAGGCCCAGTCCCTGTGGCTGGTTTGGCATGTCATTCCTCTCCATCTACGCTACGCAGCGCTTCACCGATCGCGGCCAGTAACGCCTGACCGTCGAAGGGCTTGCGAAAGAACCGATTGCCCTGGGCTATCGCCCGCTGCTGGTCCGCTATCTCGTGACGCCCGGTGATAAGGATGACCGGCAATTCAGGACGTGCCCGCTTCACCTGCTTCTCCAGTTCGAAGCCATCGATGACAGGCATGCCGATGTCGGCAATGAGACAATCTGTTTCGGAAAAAGCGACCTCATCCTCCAGGAATGAACGGGCAGAGCTGAACGCGCGGACCGAATAGTCCGCCGACTCGAGCAGGTCTTCCAAGGATTCGATAAGCCGGGGATCATCATCGACGACGGCGACGATGAACTTTTCAATGTGCATGTCAGACGCTTCCTGCTCTCCTGGAGTGAGTGATCGGTATGTGAAGCCGCTCGGCGAACCGCACCAGATCGGCGAGCGACGCCGCCCCCATCTTCTGCATGATCTTGCTGCGGTGAATCTGCAGCGTTACCTCGCTGATGCCGAGCTCTGTGGCCGCCTGCTTGTTGAGCAGGCCGCTGACCACCAGCGGCAGCACCTCGCGCTCACGCGGAGTCAGACTGGCGAGTCGCTGCCTGAGGGTGTCGAGCTCCGCGCGCTCCTGCCGAGCAACGCGATCCCGGTCTACTGCCGATTGGATCGCGGCGAGGAGATCGTGCTCCGTGAACGGCTTGGTCAGGAAATCGACCGCGCCGCGCTTGATTGCCCTTACTGACGAGGAGATGTCGCCGTGCCCCGTGAGGAACACGATGGGTGGATGATCTGCCTCTGCGATCTGCTTTTGAAAGTCGAGACCGTTGATGTCGGGCAGCTCGACGTCCAGAATCAGACAGGCTGGCAGGTCGGGCCTGGGGTAGGACCGATAGTCCCCCGCCGACGCAAAGGCGATAGCGCGCCAGCCCAGCGACTCCAAGAGCTCGCACAGCGCCTCCCGCATCCGGGCGTCGTCGTCGACGATGAAGACGATGAAATCCTCAGGCGTCATACCGCCTCCCGTGCTTCGATCGGCAGGGTGAAGGCGAGTGTCGTTCCCCTCGGTTTGTTACTGGCGGTCCACAACCGGCCGTTATGAGACTCGATGATGGAGCGGCAGATGGCTAGGCCCATGCCCATGCCGTTTTCCTTGGTGGTGAAGAACGGCTCGAAGATGCGCTCGGGTTCTTTCATGCCGGCGCCGTAGTCCCGGACCTCGACACGGATAGCGTTGTCACCGTCAAGCACGGCGCAGAGCCGTATCAGCCTTGCACCGTCGGCGATCATGTCCGAGGCATCGATCGCATTATGGATCAGGTTGACGAGGACCTGCTGGATCTGGACCCGATCGATGAGCGCTGGGGGTAAGCTTCGGTCGAACTCGGTCTCCACCCTGACATTCCTTATGGCGAGTTCGTCCGCCATCAGTCGGCGAACCTCGGCGATCACCTCGGTTATGTCCGCCGGTGATCGGGCTTTGCCCATCTGGCTGAAGAGCGCGCGGACGCGGCTGACGACCTCGGACGCCGAATTGGCGTCGCGAATAATGCGCTCCAAGGTGATGGCTGCCCGTTCGAGATTGGGCGGATCGGCAGACAGCCAGCGGCGGCAGGCGTGAGAGGTTGCCACGATCGCGGCCAGAGGCTGGTTGACCTCATGGGCAATCGAGGCTGAGAGTTCAGCGAGGCTTACCGCCTGGCTTGCACGCGCCATTTTTTCCTGG
>Ga0081540_1002429_pt1 | contig 15174 bp, 15 predicted proteins | sample TabmetS2T1R1_FD_71024 | JGI IMG/M metagenome (GOLD analysis project Ga0081540, IMG submission 71024) | Tabebuia heterophylla rhizosphere microbial communities from the University of Puerto Rico - S2T1R1 | ecosystem: Host-associated > Plants > Roots > Rhizosphere ... | reverse complement strand
TCGCCTCAACGTCCATCGCGTCACGCACGGCCTCGCCCGCGACAAGTCGGCGATGCACGGCGGACCACGGAACGCTGCCAGAAACGACACGATCTGGGGCACGTCCGATGCCGGCGCGGGTTCAACCATCGCGAACAATAGCCAGGGCAACGGCGCAACCGGCTCGAGCAGCGCTTCGAGCGCCAGCACCACGATCGCTGCCTCCAGCGGCTCGGACGGCGGCGGAAACGGCAATGGCAAAGGCAACAAGGGGAATGGCAACGGAAACGGGAACGGAGCCAACGGCAACGGCAAGGGCAATGGGAACGGGAATGGGAATGGGAACGGCAATGGCCACGGGAACGGCCGTGGCAAGAGCTGACAAGTCAGCGCCAACGGCGCGAGGCTGAAAGCCATCAAGCACAACGACGCCGCATTCGAACCACCAGAATGGTGACCACGTGAAACAGTATCGGCCGCATATATTCGTGATAATTGCGCTCGCAATCGTCCTGGCTGGCGGCTGGCATAGCTCGCTTCGCCACGCATTGGCCGATCTGCGGTTCGCCTGGCAGTCGCGACAGGCCTCCGGCGATATTGTGGTGATCGCGATCGACGCATCGTCGATCGACAGGATCGGCGTCTGGCCGTGGCCGCGCCAGCTCCATGCCGAGCTGATCCGGCAGCTTCAGAAGGCGGACGTCCAGGACATCGCGCTCGATGTCGACTTCTCCACGCCATCGGACGCAGCGTCGGACCGCAACTTCGCCGAAGCCCTCGAAAGCGCCGGCGGATCGGTGGTGTTGCCCGCCTTCCAGCAGCCTCGCACCGACAGGACGGCACTTCACATCAATCGCCCGTTGCAGCAATTCGCCGAACATTCCTGGCCGGCGGTCGTCAATGTCGAGGTTGGATCCGACGGCCTCGTCCGCCATTATCCGTTCGGCGAGATGCTGGACGGCAAATTCGTGCCCTCGATGGCTGCCGTGCTCGCCGGCCAATACGATGAAAAACGCACGCCCTTTCTGATCGACTTCGGCATCCGGACGGCGGGAATTCCCAAAGTGTCCTTTACCGACGTCCTGCGCGGCGACCCCGCAACATTGCAAAAGCTGCGGGGCAAGAAGGTCGTCATCGGCGGTACGGCGCTCGAGCTTGGTGATCGCTTCAGCGTCCCGAACGGCGTGATCCTGTCCGGCCCCGTGCTGCAGACGCTGGCCGCGGAATCGCTGCTGCAGAACCGTGCGCTGCAATGGACCTCGCACGTCGTCACGCTGACCGGCCTGGCCCTGCTCGCCCTCGTGATGCTGTTCTCATGGCGCCGCCTTTCCGCCGGCAAGCGGGTGGCGATGCTCGCCGCAATCGCTGCCGCCCTCGAGGCCGGCGCGTTTGCCCTGCAGGCGGCATTCCCGCTCATTCTCGACACCTCGCTGTTTCATATCGCCATCATCGTCTACATCGCGGCCATCGCGCTCGACGAAATCGATATCCGCGATCTGCTCGGCAGGGTCGCCGAGAGCCGCTTCCAGCGCGTGGCGATGTCGCTCGGCGACGGCCTGATCTGCACCGATTCCAATTACCTGATCACGGTCTGGAATCCCGGCGCGACGGCGATCTTCGGCTATCAGCCCGAGGAGATGATCGGCCGCCCGTTCGAATGGATTTGCGCCCGCCATCCCGATACGCCGGCTTTTTCCGTCAAGGACGCCGCAGAGCTCGCCGCCGGCACGGTGATCGAGTTCGACGCACGCCGCAGCGATGGCGAGGTATTTCCGGTCGAGGCCAGCTTCTCCGGCTGGCAGGGCACCGACGGGTTTCAATTCGGTGCGATCCTGCGCGACATCTCAGTGCGCAAGCGCGAAGCCGAGAGAATTCAATACCTGGCGGAACATGACACGCTGACCGGCCTGATCAACCGCAACACCCTTCATGCCAAACTTGAAGCCAAAATTGCCCGGGCCGGGACCGACGGCCGCAAGGTAGCGCTGCTGGTCATCGGCATCGACGGCTTCCAGCAGATCAACGACATGCTCGGTCATGCCATCGGCGACCTCGTGCTTCGCGCCATTTCCGAGCGGCTGACGGCGGCAATGCCGACGGCCGGCCTGATCGCGCGCCTGAGCGGAGACGAATTCGCCATCGCGGTTCCGACGACCGCTATCGGCCAAAACGTCAGCCGTTTCGCCGAGCAGATCGGTGCCGGCTTCGACGAGCCGCTGCTCGCCGGCACGCGCCACCTCCGTGTCAGGGTCAGCATCGGCGCCGCTGTATTCCCCGCCGACGGTCGCACCGCGGCCGAACTGCTGAGCAACTCCCATATGGCGCTGAGCCGCGCCAAGGCGATCAGCCGCGGCGGTCACGTGCTGTTCGAGGACTCGATCCGCCGCGAACTGGAAACGCGTCTGACGCTGGAAGCGGAGCTGGTGCTGGCCGCGGAGCGCAATGAATTCGAACTCTTCTACCAGCCGCAAATTCGACTGGCCGACGGCAGCCTGATCGGCGCCGAGGCCCTGATCCGCTGGCGTCACCCCGGGCGGGGCCTGGTTTCGCCGGGGGAATTCATGCCTGTTGTCAACACCTCACCGATTTCCGAACGGATAGCGGAGTGGGTTCTCGAAACCGCCTGCGCCAAGGCCGCCGCCTGGGAGCGCGCCGGACAAAAGCTCCGGATCGGCGTCAACCTTTCGCCCTCCCAGTTACACTCCGGTGACCTCGCAAGCTCGGTCGCGCAGGCGCTTGCCCGCACCGGTTTGAGTCCAACCAGCCTCGAGCTCGAGGTCACCGAAGACATCCTGCTGCACGACGAGCAGGGCGCGCTGAATACGTTCCTGAAGATTCAGGAGCTTGGGGTTCGCCTCGTGTTCGACGATTTCGGCACCGGCTTTGCGAGCTTGAGCTACCTGAAGAAATTCCCGCTCGACGGATTGAAGATCGACCGCTCCTTTGTGCTCGGATTGCTGGCCAATCCCGACGACGCGGCGATCGTCAGTTCGACCATCGGGCTCAGCAAGCAGTTGGGTCTTTCCGTCATCGCCGAGGGCATCGAGGACGGGGCCACGGCCGACTTCCTGGTCAGGATGGGCTGCGAAGAGGGACAAGGCTACTTCTTCGGAAGGCCGATGCCGGCGCGCGATTTCGAAGCCAAATTCCTCAAGGCAGCCGTCCCTGCCGCCGAGGTGGCGTGACGTCCCGGCGGGACCGCTCAGGCTGAACAATCCGTTAACGCGACCGCTCAAATCCGAGCCTCGCAGCAACGCTATTTTCCATCTCTCTCCGCTAGCCTTGCCCCGTGAACGCGATGAGCAGGCGGCACCCCGCAGGTGTCGCCAGCAAAAAGATCGCGAGCGGGATTCGGGGAAGTGGCTGATATTGCCGATACATCGACGGTACGCCTTGCATCGGGCAAGGACGCGGACGCGCGCGCGACGGGCTCCAGCGGGGCGCTGACGCCGCTCGCCGACGTTTCCGCGGCCCAATGGCGCGCGCTCTCGATGCGCGCCGCCGAGCCGAACGGCTATTATCTGCCCGAGTGGGAATTGGCGGTAAACGCATCGGCGCGTGGTCGCGTCGGCGTCGCAGCACTCGGCGCGTGGCGCGATGCCTCCAGCCTGATCGGCCTGGTGCCGGTGATCTCGATGTGGCGCGCCTACAAGATCCCGCTGCCCGCCCTGGTCAGTGCCGACCCCTATGGCACGCTCTGCACGCCCCTGCTCGACCACGACATGGCGGAGGAAGCCGTGACGAGCATGCTGCGGCGGGCCCGACGGGACGGCGCGCATGCGCTGATCTTCCGCGCCACCTCGCTCGATGGCGCAGCCATGAAGGCCTTTACCGACGTGCTGCGTCGCGGCGGCATGCAGCCGCTGGTGCTGCAGTCGCATGTCCGCGCCTGTCTCGATGCCACCGGCGACGCCGACGACGTGCTGCGCGAGGCGCTGGGCGCGAAAAAACTGAAAGAACTGCGCCGCCAGCGCAACCGCCTTGCGGAGCACGGAGCCGTCAACTTTGGCGTGGCACGCACACCTGCCGACGTCGCTGCCGCAATAGAAACATTCCTGACGCTGGAGGCCAGCGGCTGGAAGGGCCAGCGCGGCACCGCGCTCAGCCAGCACGACGGCGATGCGACCTTCATTCGCCGCGCCACGACGGCGCTGGCCGAGACCGGCCAGTGCGAGATCGTGACGCTGCGCGCCGGCGAGACGCCAGTGGCGTCGGCAGTCGTGCTGCGCCACCGGGATCGCGCTTTCTACTTCAAGCTCGGCGTCGACGAGCGCTTTGCGAAATTTTCGCCGGGCGTGCAGCTGACGCTGGATTTGACCCGGCATCTCTGCGCCGACCCCGCCATCTCGACGGTCGATTCCACCGCGAGCCCCGACCATCCCATGATCAACCCGATCTGGCGCGGACGCCTTGCGATCGGCGACGTCCTCATCCCGCTGCGGCGAAACGATCCGGTCGTCTCGCTGATCCGCGCTGCGCTCGGCTTGCATGGCGCCATTCGCGAGCGCGCGCGCCGCGCCGTCCGTTCCATCAGAGCACGGCAGGAGAAAACCTGAATGAATACGCTCACCGCCGTTGCGCCTGCAATCACGGCCGAGCGCGACGCGCTCCGCCGCGACTTTCCGCTAAAGCCTTTCGCGATCCGCCACAAGCTCGCCGGCCATCCGCTGCTCACGCTGCCGCGCATCGCGCAATTGGCCTCGGAATTGCCGCGCGACCTGATCGAATACAATTCCGGCGAGGTCGCCATCAGCCAGGATCCGGATGCGATTCCCACGGTCGACCTCGACCCGGTCGAGGTGGTGAAGCAGATCGAAACCGCCGGCGCCTGGATGGTGCTCAAGCGCGTCGAGAACTCGCCGGAGTACCGGGCATTGCTGGAGGACTCGCTGCTGTCGGTCGCCCGCGCGCGCGGCTTCAACAGCCTGCTCGATGCCGGCTTCGAGCAGGTCGAGGGCTTCCTGTTCGTGTCCTCGCCGAACTCGACCACGCCATTCCATCTCGACAGCGAAGACAATTTCTTCGTGCACATTCATGGCGAAAAATTCTTCACGATCTTCGACAATACCGACCGCTCGATCGTCTCCGACGACGAGATCGAACGCTCGATGACCAAGCACCGCAACCTGAAATACGACGAGAGCATTGCGCCGCGCGGCATGGAATTCCACCTGTTCGCAGGCGACGGCTGCTACGTGCCGTATCAATGGCCGCACTGGGTGCGCACCGCAGGTTCGTTCTCGATCTCGATGGCGATCACCTGGAAGACGCGCGAAGTACGGCGGATGAACGATCTGCATTTCTTCAATTCGATGCTGCGCGGCATTGGCCTGCCGCAGCAGCCGCCCGGAAAGCAGCCGCTGCTCGATGCGCTGAAGCTCGCGTTCTATCGCACGGTGACATCAGCGATAAAACCGCTGCGCGCTTCCATGGCGATGCGCCGCGTGCTGCGGCGGATCGCGCTCGGCAAGCGGGCGAATTATTATTTGAGGGGTGCTTGAGCGACAGCGTAGCCCGGGTGGAGCGAAGCGTAACCCGGGACCGGTGCAGCTAGATGCGGCAACCCCGGATTGCGCTTCGCTCCATCCGGGCTACGGGAGATCTCATTGCAGCGGCGAGTGCGGCGCCGGCAGCATGATCGTCGAATGCATCTCCTCGAGGAAGCCCGGACCCCTGCCCAAGAATTCCTGCCACGCCGGGTCCTTCATCGCGTTGCCGCGTGCTTCGGCGCGCGCGTTCAGGCTGGGATAGGCCCAGATGTGGCAGGCCTCGTTCGGTTGCCCCGCTTCGGTCGTCCAGAGACCGACGATCTTTGAATATTTTTCACGTTCCGGCAGCACCGCGGTGAAGGCATCGAGCCACTGCTTCAGGCCGCCCGCCGCCTTGGCGCGGTAGTTGCGGAGTTCGTAGACATTGCCCGTCGATGACGGGGCAACCGGCGGCCTTACCGCGTTCATCAGGCGAACCTCCTGGCGGACCAGCAAGGGACGGATCAGCGGCACATATTCGCCGGTCCAGCGCGCGTTCTTCGCAAGTTCGGTCCGCATTCGCGCGCGCTCGTCAAAACTGTTGTAGCTCCACATGTGCAGAACTTGATTGAGCGGCCCGATCTCGGTCGACCAGTAGCCCTCGAGCTTGCCGTAATCGTCCTTGCGGATGTCGCGCGAGATCGTGCTCGCGGCCTTGATCATGTCGCCGAGCGTGCCGGGCTTTACGGTGTAGGTTCGCAGTTCGTAGATCATGGTGGCTCCGCAGGTTTTGTTGTTGTGGTTGGGGACACTCACGCTCAAGCGCAACAGCGCGCCGTATGGAGAGAGCCCCTCTCCCCGCAAGAGCGGGGCGAGGGAGAAGAAAGCCGATTATTATTCCGCTGCCTGCGCGTTGATCTCGCCGGACACCTGACGGATGGCGCGGGCGAGCTGCTCCGCGGGCTGCGCGCCTGATACGGCGTACTTCTGCGCGAAGACGAAGGTGGGCACACCGGAGATGCCCTTGTCGGCAGCTTCCTGCGCCTGGCCGGAAATGCGCGCGACATCCTCATCGGTAGCGAGGCGGTTGCGGACATCGTCGGCGTCGAGGCCGACATCGGCCGCGGCCTGCACCAGCACGTTGACATCGGTCAGGTCGCCGCCATCGCGGAAATACAATTCCATCAGGCGCTGCTTCATCTCGGCGGCCTTGCCCTGCGCGTCCGCCCAGTGGATCAGGCGGTGGCAATCGATGGTGTTGGGCTGGCGCTTCACCAGTTCGGGCCGGTAGGTCAGCCCCTCCTCGCCCGCCGCCGCCACGACACGGCCGGCGATGCCCTTGTAGGCTTCGACCGAACCAAATTTGGCGGTGAGATATTCGTCGCGGCTGATGCCCTCGCGCGGTACCCAGGAATTGAGGAAGAACGGCCGCCAGTGCACTTCGACGGGAACATCCGGCACCAGCGCCAGCGCGTTCTCGATCCGGCGTTTGCCGATATAGCACCAGGGGCAGACCACGTCGGAGACGATGTCGATCTTGAGGGGTTTTAAGGTGCTCATCGGGGTTTCCTCGCAGAATGATGCCCGGAAGGTAGTCTGATCGGGCGAGGAGACAAGGGCAATCGCCGCATGTCTCGTATCACTTCACCTCCGCGGTTATTGTGGCGGGCGGCCGGCCTTTCTAGAACCCCGTGCATCGATTTGAACCGCGGAGTCACGCAATGACCGCCATTTTCAGGCCGGAAGGCCCCCTGTTTCGCGCCACCGAACACGCCGGAGGGCCCTGGTCGCCGGACATGCTGCAGGGCAGCGCGACCACGGCGCTAATGACGCGCGAGATCGAGCGGCTCGCCAATGCCTCCGGCTTTGCGGTCCGCCGCCTCACCTTCGATCTCTGGCGGCCGGCCGGACTGCGCGCCTTCGGGCTTGCGACAGACATGCTGCGCGATGGCCGCAAGGCCAAGACCATCCAGGTGCGCCTGATGGACGGCGATGTCGAGATCGGCCGCTGCACGGCGCTATTGACGGCGCAAGGCAGCGAGTCTCCGGCCGATCCATTCTCGAAAGAGTCCAGTGACGCGACGCCGGAAACGGGCACGCCACCACCAGCCTTTGCACAGAAATGGAGCCGCTATTTCCAGAACGTCTCGGTACGATTGATCGAGGGCGCGCTGGAGAAGCCCGGCCCGGCGGCCGCATGGATGCGGCTCGACGTGCCGATGGTCGAGGGCGAGAGCAACACGCCACTCTTGCAGGCAGTGCAGGCGGCTGATTTTGCCAGCGGCGTCGGCCAGATCGTCGACATGCGGGAGTGGACCTTCATCAATCCCGAGATCAGCCTCTACTTCTTCCGCCCGCCGGAAGGCGAATGGATCCTGATCCGCTCGCGCACCCGTGCCGGCGCCAATGGCGCGGGACTGACGATGGCAAGCTTGAGCGATCGCAAGGGCGCATTTGCCGAAGTTTTGCAGGCCATGACCTTCGAGCGGCGCGCGGCGCAGGCTCAGGCGTCGTGAGGCACCGAACTCGCAACTGCCGAGCGGTGGGTTGACGTCGCTTTGGTGCGCATCCAAAATCAAGTCGGCCGCGCCAGAGGTTCGAAAATTGCCAAGAGCCGATCTGAACACGGTCTTCCGTACCGACGCAAAGCGGGCATTTTCCTTAGTCGATATTCGATCGACCCTCAGGATCGATTGGCTTCGCGGCCGTAAGGCCGCTATCACACGTTGCTGCTCTTCATGTCGCCAAGCACGCATTGAATCGTCGAAGCAGGTGTACTATGATCGTTGGGGTTGTTGGCTCGAATTCCTTGCAGATGGCTAGCCACGCGCATGAACCCCGAATTGAACAGGCCACTTAAAGCCACGCTTTCCATTACAAAGACCTGTGATCTTCTTGGCTGCGTGCACTGTTACAGCGATTGCACGAGAGAAGCGGACAAGAAAGAGCTTACCAAAGAACAGTGGTGTAATTTGATTGACGCCATGATTGATGACGGCGTCATTCAATTATTCATTGAGGGTGGCGAACCCCTACATCGTTCTGACTTCATGCAGATCGTGCGACATGCATCAAAGCGACTGATGCTTGTCCTGCGTACCTGGGGGCATTTGGTGACTCCAGAGATTGCAGCGGAATGGTCGAGGCTTCGGGTAGGTACCGCCATAGTGGATATTCATGGCGCCCGAGCAGAAACCCACGACGGCATTGTTGGTGTTCCCGGTACATTCGAGCGTTCGGTTGCGGGTGTTAAGAACCTCGTCGCGGCCGGCGTGCGGGTCTACATGACTCTTATTCTTCATAGGCGCAATTACCGCGAAGTTCAGGACTATTTGCATCTGGCGCACAGCTTAGGAGCCGAGAAGGTAGGCATACTACGCCTTTATCCAATGGGTCGTGCAAAACGACGCTGGACTGAACTGGCGCTTTCTCTCGACGAGATGATGGAGACCATCAATTCGCTTGAGGTGCCTTCGGGGCTTAAGCTCATGCAATCCTGGCATCCGAATGACGGCAATACTTGCTATCAAATGGCGGCGGTCAGCGCTTTCGGCAACTCGATAGGATGTCCCTATCTGGGAGAATATTTAAACTATGGCAACGTGCTCGAAATCCCGTTCATAGAGACCTGGAAGCATCCATTATGGAAACGCCTCCGCTCAGGGCACGTTAAGCAGCCGTGTGACGATTGTTACGCTACCCAAGGCTCCGATGGTGGCTGCCGAGCAACCGCTTATGCATTCACCGGCGATTGGGATGCGGCCGATCCGTTCTGCGCAGTTTCGAACAGAGGAGTTGACCTTCGTGTTCTCCCAGAGCGACTTTTTCAAGAAGAGCCCCGATCTGAACATCCGTCCCATACCGGAATGGCAAACAACAATCGTGTTTGATCCAGCCATCGCGGACCTCGTGCAACTTAGTCCAACAGCGGGTTTGCTCCTGGAACTCTGTGGCGAAGGTGAGGTTCTCGCCAAAATTCAACAGGAGTTTGTCGAGGTCGTGGGTGTCAGGCTCACGTCGGATGAAGCCACCAGCCAAGTGCAGCATGGCCTTCGAGAACTGGTCGCGAAGGGGCTGGTAGTTACGAATTCAACATTTGCGAGAAATTCGATCCAAGAGATGTCTGAGGCTACCGCAGGTCCCCCTGCACCCGACATGAGAAAAATACACTTCGGACCTGCGGGTTCTTAGCGAGTGTGGGGTGCGTTTTCTTTGCACAGGAGGCTGAAAATGACGAAGCTTGAGCAGATGAAGCAAATGGTTCGCGACGCGAAGACGGTCCGCGCTCCCGCTATCGAGCCAGTAATCCATGAGGTGCGTTCGGGCGGCATGTATACATTGCCAACTGAACTAAAGGAGGAGATGGCGAAGAAGCGTGCCGAGAACGGGAATCGCTCATAAGCTTGTCATTGGAAATGTAGCCCGCCTGCTTGTCCAACGCGGACGCGACTATGGAAAATAGTAATTTCATGCGAGGAGTGCGATTACTCGGGCTCCTCGTATTGATGTGGGGTTTGACCTGGCCGATAACGAAAATTGCGCTTTCGCAAATCGATCCTTGGACCTTGCGAGCGGTTGGCCTCAACCTCGGCGGGATCGCGTTACTTATAGTCGCCCATTTTCAAAGCTATCGCCCCTTCGTCGAACGCGTTGAAGTCAAGTACCTTTTGCCGGTTGCGCTTTTTAACATAACACTTTGGTCTATTGCTGCTGCTTACGGCCTCTCTCAAGTAGCCGCTGGTCGGGCGATAATCATAGCTTACACCATGCCGATATGGTCATCTGTCCTTAGCGTGGTAGTGCTTCATGAACCCTTCGGCCTTCGTCGCCTGCTCGGTCTAGTTTTAGCAGTCGCCGGCCTCGCAGTGCTCGTTGCACCCGCATGGAAGAACCTTGAGGATGCTCCGGCTGGAGTTGCGCTGCTTATATTCGCCTCTCTCTCCTGGGCTATCGGAACTGTAGCATATAAGGCGGTGCCCTGGCGCAGCCCGGCAATTGTGCTAGCTGGATGGCAATTGATATTGGGTGCCATACCCATCACAATCGGGATGATGGCTTTCGGCAATCCGGCAGTCTTGGCCACGATAAGCCTGAGAACAGTCGCAGCGCTGGCATTTGTCATCATCGTGCCGATGTTCTTGTGCTATTATATCTGGTTCAAAGTAGTCGAGCTTCTTCCCGTTGGGATTTCTTCGATCGGGATAACTGCAGTTCCGATCATCGGTGTCTTGGCCGGCGCTCTAATTTTGCAAGAGAGAGTTGGTCCTGCCGAAGGTATTGCGTTGATATTGATTGCTTCTGCACTCTGGGCGGTGCTGTTTAAGCCTCTTCAACACAGCAAGCTGTCCTCGTAGTGACTGGAGCAGGATGGCTAGCGAAGGTGCGGCAGCGTGCTAACGAGTTAACGCCCTAGTTTCACGAGTGTTGCTTCCGTTGCTTCGTCTGCCGGCATAAACATCTCCACGCGTAATTCCTGAAGCGTGACGTCCTGCGGCGTGCCCAGCGTCAGCACCGCGCCGATCAGGCCGATGCTGATATCCCCCTTCTTCAGCCGCACCTCGCAGAGCGGCCCCGGCGCGTCGGTCTCGTTGAGCTTAGGCGTCGGCATGTCGGGCAGCCTCAACAGCTCGCGCCAGGTCGATTGCAGCGCGAGGTCGAGCGGCGCGGCCATCGCCTCGTGGCGGGCGCGCGCCAGCAGTGCCGCAGCGACGTCAGGCCAGTCCACCACGAACGGGCGCAATTCGTCGGGCGCCAGAAACATCCGCATGTGATTGAGCGGCCGCGTCATCCGCTCTTCGCCGAGCAGCATGGTCATCAGCCGCGCGGCTGCGCGGTTGGCCTGCATCACGTTCCAGCGGCGGTCGGTGACGATGGCCGGAAACGGCTCGTGCCGGCGCAACAGCAGATCGATGGCGCGCTTGGCGTCGGCGACCTCAGGCGCGGAGAGATCGCGCTCGCCATATTGCCGGGCAAAGCCGCCCGCTTCCAACAGCGCATTGCGGTCGCGCAACGAGAGACCTAGCGCCGACGCCAGTTGCAGCAGAATGTCGCGGCTGCCGGCGGCCTTACCGGTTTCGACGTAGCTCAGATGCTTGATCGAGATGCCGGCCTCGAACGCGAGATCGGCTTGGCTCATGGCACGGCGGCTGCGCCAGCCGCGCAGGAGATCGCCGACCGGATTGACCGGCAGCGGTGCATGTTGGCGCGAGTCCATGCGGTGATTATGCGAAGGGAGAACCCGGCTGTAAACCGCACTTGTAGGATGGGTAGAGCGAAGCGAAACCCATCAACCTTGCCGGCCACCAAATGATGGGTTTCGCTTCGCTCTACCCATCCTACAGATCACGCCAGGTTCGCCGCGATCTGCCGCATCCGCTCGGCGGTCAGATCGTCTGCAGGGAAGAAGGTTTCCAGCGCCAGTTCCTGCAGCGTGACGTCGACCGGCGTGCCGAACACCATGGTGGTGGAGATGAAGCTCAGCACTTCGCCGCCTGCGCTCCGCAGCTTGAAAGGGATCGCGACAGCGTCGGCCGAGATCGGCCCCGAACGCGCCGGCATCCGATAGGCTTTCAGTTCCTGATACAGCTTGAGCAGTTCGGGATCGGCCGTCGCCTCACATTGCCGGTGCAGCCGCTCCAGAAGATGCGCGCTCCACTCGGCGAGGTTGACCGTGCGCGGCGCGAGCCCCTCGGGATGAAAGGCGAGCCGCAGAATATTGAAGGGCTGCCCGAGCAGATGCGGTGGCAAGCCTTCGAGCAGCGGCGCCACCATGCGGTTGGCGGTCACGAGATTCCAGTGCCGGTCATAGGCCAGCGCCGGATTGGGCTCATGCGCCTTCAGCACCAGATCAATCGCCTGCCGCGCGGATTTCAGCGCGGGATCGTCGAGCGAGCGCTGCGGAAAGGCCGGCGCAAAGCCCGCGGCGACCAGGAGCACGTTGCGTTCACGCAAGGGAACCTCCAATCGTTCGGCGAGCTTCAGCACCATTTCGCGCGACGGCGCGGCGCGGCCGGTCTCCACAAAACTCAGGTGACGCGCGGATATTTCGGCATCGCCCGCCAGATCGAGCTGGCTCAGATGGCGGCGCTGGCGCCATTCGCGCAGGTGATCGCCGATATGGACGGGTTGGGATCGTTCGGCTCGCGCCGCGGAAGCATGTGCGTTCATGGTGGAAAACCTACCATGCGAATTTCAGCCATTCCATTACGTGTGAGGTAATCGAAACGGGTCACGGGCTGGATCATCTTGGGCGGCACAGGAGATGACCCATGCTGATGCTTTCCCTCTTCCGCTTTGCGGCCGTCATGATCCGCTGGACGCTCAATCTGGCTACCTGGTTACTGGCGCGTTCCCTGAACATGCCCGAACCCGTGGTGCACGACACCGGCGTCTTCGTGTTCGCGCAGGTGCAGACGATCGAGAACAGGGTTTTCAGGACGCTCAGCCCGAAGCGGCTGGTGCGTCAGCTCAGGTCGCTGCTGCAGCGCTGATCCCAGCCCCCCAAGAACCTATCCCCAAGCAAAGGAGAATCGTCATGATCCATCCGTCCACATTCCTGAGCCGTGCCCTCCTCGCCGACGCCATCTTCAGCGGCGTCGCCGCGGTCGCGCTGACGCTGGGCGCCGGCGCGCTTGCGCCGTTCCTCAGTCTGCCGGAAGCCTTGTTGCGGGAGACCGGCCTGTTCCTGATCGCCTATACCGCGCTGGTCGGCTGGCTTGCCACGCGGTCGACGGTGGCCAAGGCGCTGGTCCTGTTCGTGATCGTGGGGAATGCGGCGTGGACGCTCGGCAGCATCGCGCTCCTGTTCTCCGGCGCGGTGTCGCCCAACCTGCTCGGCCAGGTGTTCATTGTGGCGCAGGCGATTGCGACCGGCGTGTTTGCCGAGCTGCAGTATATCGGTCTGCGCAAGAGCGGTGAGACGGTAGCGGCCTGAGCCGAACTTCGTCGATCCGCCTTTGCCGATCTTCGCCTTTCCGCCGCCGCGAAGCCTGACTTTGCGGCGGCAGTTGCGCGCGATTTCATCCCCTTGGCGTGAAGAAATCGAGCATCGCCTGCGGGGCATTGGGTTCAAATGCGAGTTCGAGACCGGCTGCGGAATCCGCGGCCGCCTTCCGCGCCCGCGGAAACATCGCGGCTTCGTAGGCGGCAAAAGCACGTTCGATGTCGTTGGGATGCGCGATGATGGCCCCGGCGAGGTCTGCGCCGTCGATCATGGCCAGATTTGCCCCTTCCCCGGCGAAGGGTGACATCAGGTGGGCGGCGTCGCCGAGCAGCGTCACGCCTGGTGTGCGCGGCCAGCTATGTCCCTCCGGCAACATCCAGATCGATCGCGGCAGCAAATCGCCATCGCTGTTGGCCAGCACTTCGTGAAAATCAGCATGCCAGTCTTGAAAATGCCGATGCAACAAGTCGCGCGAAATTGGCTGGCTCGACCAATCGGCCGGAACCTTGAGCGCAGCATAGACGCACAATTCGTTGTTTGGCTCGCGATGCCCGAAGATGCCCCGTTCATTCGAAAGCGCGAACATCAACCCCTTGCCGACGAGAGCGGCCGCTGTCGGGTGCTTCCGGTCGGCGTCCAGATAACGTAGTTCGACGAAGCTGATGCCGGAATAGAACGGAGTAGCCTCCGATACCAGCGGGCGGACCTTTGACCACGCCCCATCCGCGCCGATCAGGATTTTCGCCGTCGTAACGCTGCCGTCGGCGAACGACAATTTGAACCCGCTTTCCTCCCTGCTTATTCCGGTCACCCGCGCATTCCAGCGAACGAAGCCTGGAGGCAAGGAGGAAAGAAGCAGGTTGCGCAACGCGCCGCGGTCGATTTCCGGTCTCAGCCCATTGCCGTCATGCGCCATTCGCAACGTCCCGGTCTTGTCCAGAATGCGCATGGCATCGCCATGCTCCAATGTGAGCTTGCCAAACGCCTCAAGCAGACCGGCGGCCCGCAACGCCGCCTGACCGGTATCCTGATGAATATCGAGCATGCCGCCCTGGGGACGGGAAGTGGCCGAGAGATCCGCGTCATAGACGACCACCGCGATCCCGTTTCGATGCAGCACGCTCGCCAGCGTGAGGCCGCCAAGGCCGGCGCCCACAATCGTGATCATGGTCGTTGCTTTCGTGTTGGAAGAGCTAGCCGGTTGGCGTCGCGACCGATGGCTCGAACCTACCCTTCAGGGATCATTCGAGGTATATATAGGAGCCTATCGATTTTGTATAGGACCCTATGTAAGAGAATATGAATGCGAAGATGGGCGCAACACGAACGGCCGGGCCACCTCATCAACAGGGCGGCGCGACTGATGCTCCGGCTCGCGGACATCAGATTCAGGCCGCTGGGGCTCGGCGTTGCCAGCTTCCCCGTTCTCAGCATGTTGAGGACGGGGCAAAAGCTTTCCCAGAAGGAGCTGGCCCAGTGCGTCCGGATCGAGCAACCGAGCATGGCTCAATTGCTGTCGCGACTCGAGCGCGACGGCATGATCAAACGCAGTCCTGATCCCGAGGACGGTCGCAGCAGCCTGATCTCGATCACCCGCAAAGCGCAGGGAATACTTCCCGAAGTCGATGCGGCCGTCGATGCCGGCAATGAGCTGGCGCTTGCGGGCATGAGCGACGATGAGGTCAAGACGCTGATCAATTTGCTTCAGCGCCTGATTGGCAATCTGGAGCGGGCGGCCGAGCGCGAACAGCCGGCGACGGATCGCTCCGAGGAGCCCTAGAAATC
>Ga0081540_1002428_pt1 | contig 15177 bp, 14 predicted proteins | sample TabmetS2T1R1_FD_71024 | JGI IMG/M metagenome (GOLD analysis project Ga0081540, IMG submission 71024) | Tabebuia heterophylla rhizosphere microbial communities from the University of Puerto Rico - S2T1R1 | ecosystem: Host-associated > Plants > Roots > Rhizosphere ... | reverse complement strand
TCCGCGAGAAGATCCGCGCCGAACTGCCGACGCTGTTGAAGCTTTATCGCGCCGACAAGTTTCTGGTGAACAAGATCGTGGCTTCCGCCACCGCATTTTTCGAGGAAGTCCGTAACGATCCCGACCATCCGTTTCGCGGCGAGTTCGACCGCATGGTGCTGACCTTCGTCGACCGCCTCGGCACCGATCCCGCTTACGCCGAGCGTATCGCGGGCCTGAAGCGCGATCTCCTGGCGCGTCCCGAACTGGCAAACCTTGCGCGCCACATCTGGGAGAATGTGCGGTCGTTCTTCGAACGCAGCGCCTCGGGCGAGACGCAGGTGCTGCAGCAATATCTGGTGCGCGTGTTCATGGAAGCGGGCGAGGCGCTGGCGGGCGATGCCGAACTGCGCGCCGAGATCAACCAGGGTCTCGTCGCGGTGCTGCGCAGCGTGGTCGCCGAACAGAAGAGCGGCGTCTCCACCTTCATCTCCGATCAGGTCAAATCCTGGAACATGGGGCAGTTGATCGCGCTGATCGAAATCAACATCGGCCGCGACCTGCAATACATCCGCTTCAACGGCTCGCTGATCGGCGGGCTTGCAGGGCTGGCGCTCTACGCGCTCGAATACCTGCTCCGGTTGCTGTGACTAATTAATCACGTCAACGCCAATACTTTTCCCAAGTGTGATCTGGCCCGCTTGCAAGAGCAAAACCGGTTCCTTAGCTTTTTGTGGAACAATGTTGCGTTGCGGACGATTCTGCTGCGTTGCGTCTAACTGAACCGGCGGCTGGCTGCCGAGACGTAAGGGGCCAGCCCGAGAGGAGACATGATGTCCGTTGCCACACAGACGCTTGCGCCGCCGTCCAGAACCCTGATGTTTCTGGAGGGACGCGCCATTTCCGAACTGGGCGCGTTTCTCGGCGCCTTGCCGCTATTGAGCCTCGCCCCGCGTGGCGACGGGCATCCGGTGCTGGTGCTGCCCGGGCTTGTGGCATCAGACACTTCGACGCGTCCGCTGCGCAGCTTCCTGCGCACGCGCGGCTACGCCGTCAGCGGCTGGCGGCAGGGCCGCAACCTGGGCCTGCGGCACGGCGTGCAGAACGCAATGGTCGATCTGGTGCAGGAGTTGAACGACACGCATGGCCGCAAAGTCTCGCTGGTCGGCTGGAGCCTCGGCGGTCTCTATGCGCGTCAGCTCGCCAAGATGATGCCGGAGCGCGTGCGCTCGGTGATCACGCTCGGTAGCCCGTTTGCGTCGGGTCCGAAGGCCACCAACGCCTGGCGCGTCTACGAACTGGCAAGCGGCCGCCGCGCCGACGAAGAGGACACCCGCTTCGGCGGCGCGCTGTCCGGTACGCCGCCGGTGCCGACCACCGCGATCTTCAGCCGCACCGACGGCGTCTGTGCGTGGCAAGGCTGCATGGAGAAGACGTCCGCGACGTCAGAAAGCATCGAGGTCGAGAGCAGCCATTGCGGCATGGGTCACCATCCGGCGGTCGTCTATGCGGTCGCCGACCGTCTGGCGCAGCCTGAAGGCGAATGGGCGCCGTTCGACCGAAGCGGTTGGCGCAGCTTGGTTTATCCGAATCCGCATCGGTAGTACCGGGGCCACATGGTTCGAGACGCGCGGCATTGCCGCGCTCCTCACCATGAGGAGATAGATGACCTCATCCTGAGGAGCGGCCTCTTGGCCGCGTCTCGAAGGATGAAAGCCCGGCTCTCTTCGTTGTCTCAAGTCGGTAAAACGCGGTATGCCTTGATGCATGCCGCCGCCCCTTGCCCGCATCGTTCAACAGCTTAAGCGCGAACCTTCGCGTACCGGTTCGATCGTCATCACCGTGTTCGGAGATGCCATCGTGCCGCGTGGCGGTTCGGTGTGGCTTGGCACGCTGCTCGAATTCTTCGAGCAGCTCGACATCGACGCCAGCGTGGTGCGCACCGCGATGTCGCGGCTCACCGCCGACGGCTGGTTCGAGCGCAACAAAGTCGGCCGCAACAGCTTCTATCGCCTGGTGCAGAGTGGGCGGCAAACTTTTGATATCGCAACGAAACACATCTATGGCCCGCCGGCCTCGGACTGGACCGGACGGTTTGAACTGCTGCTGATCGGCAATGGCGAAGACCGCGACGCCTCGCGCGAGGCGCTGAAGAATGCCGGCTTCGGCAGTCCACTGCCGGGCGTGTGGGTTGCGCCGTCGGGTGTGCCGGTGCCGATGGAAGCTGCCGGCGCCATTCGTCTTGAGGTGTCGGCCGAAGACGACAGCGGGCGGCGCCTGCTCAGCGAAAGCTGGCCGCTTCACCGCACCGCGGATGCCTATCAGAAATTCATGAAGACCTTCGAGCCGCTGCACGGCTGGATCGTCAGGGGCGAACGGCTGGCGGAGGCCGACGCCTTCACGGCGCGCGTGCTGCTGATCCACCATTACCGCCGCGTCGTGCTCCGCGATCCGCTGCTGCCGACCTCGCTGCTGCCGGCGGACTGGCCGGGCAGGGCGGCCCGCACGCTCTGCGGCGAGATCTATCGCGCGCTGCTTCCTGCGTCCGAACAATGGCTTGACCGCCATGCGACCAACGAAAACGGGCCGCTGCCGAAGCCCGGCGCGGAACTTTCCCGGCGCTTCGGCGATCCGTAAATATGTTACAGAAATATATTGCATATCGTAAATTTTGTTATATATTGCCTCCCAACAATTTCAGGGAGGTCCGCCATGTACACGCAGGCGCTCAATTCGTCCGAAGGCGAAGACCGCCACATTGAGGACGCCGAACGTGCTGCGCAGTTTCAGGCGCGCATCGACGCCGATGAGCGGATCGAGCCCAACGACTGGATGCCGGCAGCCTACCGCAAGACGCTGACGCGGCAGATTTCCCAGCACGCGCATTCCGAAATCGTCGGCATGCTGCCCGAAGGCAACTGGATTACCCGCGCCCCATCGCTGCGCCGCAAGGCCGCGCTGCTCGCGAAAGTGCAGGACGAGTGCGGCCACGGGCTCTATCTCTACGCCGCCGCCGAGACGCTCGGCTCCTCGCGCGAAGAGCTGGTCGACCTGATGCTGGCGGGGAAGGCAAAATATTCCTCGATCTTCAACTATCCGACGCTGACCTGGGCCGACATCGGCACCATCGGCTGGCTGGTCGACGGCGCGGCGATCATGAACCAGATCCCGCTGTGCCGCTGCTCCTATGGTCCGTATGCGCGCGCGATGATCCGCGTCTGCAAGGAGGAATCCTTTCACCAGCGCCAGGGCTTTGAGATCATGCTGATGCTTTGCCGCGGCAACGCCGAGCAGAAGGCGATGGCGCAGGATGCACTGAACCGCTGGTGGTGGCCGGTCCTGATGATGTTCGGTCCGCCCGACCAGGTCAGCCAGCACAGCGACACCTCGACCAAATGGAAGATCAAGCGCTTCTCCAACGACGAGCTGCGCCAAAAATTCGTCGATGCCACCGTGCCGCAGGCGCAGTTCCTCGGGCTTTCGATTCCCGATCCCGGCATGAAGCAGAACGCGAACGGCAATTGGGAATACAGCGCGATCGATTGGGAAGAGTTCAAACAAGTTTTGGCCGGCAACGGCCCGTGCAACCGCGATCGCCTCGCGGCGCGGCGCAAGGCGCACGAGGACGGCGCCTGGGTGCGCGATGCCGCGCTGGCCTATGCCGAGAAGCGCCGGCAGCGGGCCGCCTTGCAGGCCGCAGAGTAGGGGAGATCAGTGATGGCAACACCGAACATTCCGCTCTGGGAAGTCTTCATCCGCAGCCGCAACGGGCTGGCGCACAAGCATGTCGGCTCGCTGCATGCGACCGACGCCACGCTGGCGCTGCAGGCCGCGCGCGACATCTACACCCGCCGCGGCGAGGGCCTTTCGATCTGGGTGGTGCCGTCGAACGCGATCACCGCGTCCGATCCCTCCGAGAAAGGCATGATGTTCGAGCCGGCGGAATCCAAGATCTATCGCCATCCGACGTTTTACGACGTGCCCGAGGAAGTCGGGCATATGTAGGTCTCTTTCCCCTCATGATGAGGAGGCGCGCAGCGCCGTCTCGAACCATGAGGCGAGTGATGTCGATGCAAGTACAACACCCTCATCCTGAGGAGCTTGCGAAGCAAGCGTCTCGAAGGATGGCGGCAACGGGACTCGCGGCCCATCCTTCGAGACGCGCCTTCGGCGCTCCTCAGGATGAGGTCGGAATCGAAGAGGCAGGTGGAAATAAGATGACCGCAGCCAACATCACCGTCTCCGAAACGCCGCTGGTGCTCTACACCCTGCGCCGCGCCGACGATGCGCTGATCCTGGGCCATCGGCTGTCGGAATGGTGCGGCTATGCGCCGATGCTGGAAGAGGACATGGCGCTCGCCAATATGGGCCTCGATCTGCTCGGCCAGGCGCGCGAGCTCTACACTTATGCCGCTAAGGTTGAGGGCAGAGGTAACAACGAGGACAAGTTCGCATATCTGCGTGACGTCCGCCAGTATCGCAATCTGCTGCTGCTGGAACAGCCGAACGGCGATTTCGCGCGCACCATGGTGCGGCAGTTCTTCTATGCGGCCTTTTCCGATCTCTACTGGCGCGCGATGATGCGTTCCAGCGACGCGACGCTGGCGGCGATCGCGGCGAAGTCTGAAAAGGAAAGCGCCTATCACATCAGGCATTCCTCGGAATGGATCGTCCGCCTCGGCGACGGCACCGAGGAAAGCCACCGCCGCGCGCAGACGGCGATCGACGAACTCTGGGCCTTTACTGGCGAGATGTTTTCCGTCGATGACAGCGAGCGCGGCCTGATCGATGCCGGCATCGCGATTGATCCGGCGCCATTGCGTCCGCAATGGCTGAAGATCATCAGCGGCGTCGTCAGCGAGGCGACGCTCTTCCTGCCGAAGAACGACTGGATGCAGCAGGGCGGCCGCAGCGGCCGGCACAGCGAGCATCTCGGCCATCTCCTCAGCGAATTGCAATCGATGCAGCGAACCTTTCCGGGGGCGACATGGTAACGGTTCCCAGCGACACCGATCTGCGCCGGCGCGCCTGGGAGGCGGCATCGCAAGTCGTCGACCCCGAAATCCCCGTGCTCACCATCGCCGATCTCGGCGTGCTGCGCGAGGTCGAGGTTCATGACGGCCGCGTCGAGGTCGCGATCACGCCGACCTATTCCGGCTGTCCCGCGATGAACATGATCGCGTTGGAGATCGAACTGGCGCTGGAGCGCGCCGGCATCGCGTGTCCGACGGTCCGCACCGTGCTGTCGCCGGCCTGGACCACAGACTGGATGAGCGAGGACGGCCGCAACAAGCTCCGCGCCTACGGCATTGCGGCGCCGGAGGCCTCGAATTCACGCCGCGCGCTGTTCGGTGAACAGCGGGTAACTTGCCCACAATGCGGCTCGCACAATACCGAGCTGTTGTCCGAGTTCGGCTCGACCTCCTGCAAGGCGCTGTGGCGTTGCAAGGCCTGCCGCGAACCCTTCGATTATTTCAAGTGTCACTAGCCATGTCTTCGTTGACAGCGAGAGTGCCGTCATTGCGAGCGAAGCGAAGCAATCCATCGCGCCGCGCAAAGAAAAGAATGGATTGCTTCGTCGCTTCGCTTCTCGCAATGACGAAGGGGAAACACTGATGTCCCACGCGCCGCGCTTTCACCGCCTTGCCGTCAAAGATCTCCGCCGGGAGGCCGCCGATGCGGTATCGATGACCTTTGCGATCCCGAAGGAACTGGAAGGCGACTACAGCTTCACCCCCGGCCAATACCTCACCCTGCGCGCGACGATGGACGGCGAGGAAGTGCGCCGCTCCTATTCGATCTGCTCAGGCCCCGACGATGGCGAACTGCGCATCGCTGTTAAGAAAGTCGATGGCGGCGCGTTCTCGAACTGGGCCGCGGACGAATTGAAGGCCGGTGACGAACTCGACGTGATGACACCGACCGGCCGTTTCGGCGTCGCCCATGCGCCGGACGAAGCCCGAGTCTATGTCGGCTTTGCCGCAGGCAGCGGCATCACGCCGATCCTGTCGATCGTCAAGGGCGTGCTCGCCCGCGAGCCGAACAGCCGGTTCTTCCTGTTCTACGGCAACCGCTCGACATCGGGCATGCTGTTCCTGGAAGAGCTGGAGGAACTGAAGGACCGCTTCATGCAGCGGCTTTCGCTCTTCCACGTCATCTCTGGCGAAGAGCAGGACATCCCGATCCTGCACGGCCGGCTCGACGGCGAGAAGGTGCGTGTGCTGCTGCGCTCGCTGGTGCCGGCGGCAAGCGTCGATCACGTCTTCATCTGCGGTCCCATGGGGATGAGCGAGGATATCGAGGCTACCTGTCGCGATATCGGCATCGCCGAGGATCGCATCCATGTCGAACGCTTCGTCTCGGAGTTCGGCGGCAAGCCGCGGCCGAAGAAGGTCATTGAGGCATCCGCCCCGCCGAAGGCCGTGGCGTCGCTGATCATCGACGGCAAGCGCCGCGAGGTGCCGGTCGCCGAAGAGGAATCCATCCTCGACGCGGCGTTGCGCGCCGGTATGGATTTGCCGTTCGCCTGCAAGGGGGGCATGTGCTCGACCTGCCGCGCCAAGCTGGTCGAGGGCGATGCGCAGATGGAAGTGAACTATTCGCTGGAGCCGTGGGAGCTGAAGGCGGGGTTTATTTTAACCTGCCAGGCGCGGCCGTGCTCGGAGAAAGTCGTGGTGGATTACGATCATGTGTAGCTGTCATTCCGGGGCGATGCAAAGCATCGAACTATGGTGCGCAATTGCGCACCTGAGAATCTCGAGATTCCGGGTCTGGTCCTTCGGACCATCCCGGAATGACAGCGGTGGTTGAAGCTAGAGATCAGGGCTCGTTGACACTCCAGGTGCTTCGACCCAACACTGACTACGTAAAGAGGCCAAAACAGGCCCGTACGCATAGGGAGAGAACGTCGTGGAACCGTCTCGCAGAGCGGGCTATCAGCTATGAACGTCGCGCTATCGCCGGACGAAATCGCCCGTGCCTGCGCGGATGCGATGTGGAAGGAAGACGACGCCAGCAAGGGCCTCGGCATGAAAATTGTCGAGGTGAAGCCGGGTTTCGCGACGCTGACGATGACGGTGCAGCCGCACATGGTCAACGGCCAGCGCATCGCTCATGGCGGCTTCATCTTCCTGCTTGCCGATTCCGCCTTCGCTTTTGCCTGCAACTCCCGCAACGAACGCGCGGTCGCCGCGCAATGCGACATCACCTTCATCCGGCCGGGCAAGCTCGGCGACGTGCTGGTCGCGATCGCACGGGAAGTTTCGCGCAATGGCCGGTCAGGAATTTACGACGTCCGCGTCACCGCAGGCGAGGTCGTGATCGCGGAGTTTCGCGGTCACTCCCGCACCATCGCCGGCACCTGGCTGCCGGCGATGGACAGCGCAGCCACACAAAAATAGCGACAAGAGGAACGCGTCATGGCCATGGCAAGATTGAAGTCCAGTGGAAGTGGTTACAGCGCGGAATTGGACGAAGCCGAACGCGCTTCACGCGACGAGATCATGGCGTTGCAGACCAGGCGCCTCGCCTGGTCGCTCAAGCACGCCTACGACAACGTCGCGCATTACAGGAAGGCGTTTGATGCGGCTGGTGTCCATCCGTCCGATTTCAGGCAGCTATCCGATCTCGCCAAATTCCCGTTCACGGTTAAGACCGATCTTCGCGATAACTATCCCTTCAACATGTTCGCGGTGCCGCGCGAAAAACTGGTCCGCGTCCATGCCTCCTCGGGCACGACCGGCAAGCCGATCGTGGTCGGCTATACGCAAGGCGATATCGACGTCTGGTCCGACGTAATGGCGCGCTCGATCCGTGCCGCCGGCGGGCGGACCGGCATGATCATTCACAATGCCTATGGCTACGGCCTGTTCACCGGCGGGCTTGGCGTGCACTACGGCGCCGAAAAACTCGGCTGCACGGTGGTGCCGGTCTCCGGTGGCATGACCGAGAGGCAGGTGCAACTGATCAACGATTTCAAGCCCGACATCATCACGGTGACGCCGAGCTACATGCTGGCGATATCGGACGAGTTCAAGCGGCAGGGTCTCGATCCCAGCAAATCATCGTTGAAGTTCGGCATCTTCGGCGCCGAGCCATGGACCAACGCGATGCGCGCCGAGATCGAGCAGACCTTCGACATGGAAGCGACCGACATTTACGGCCTGTCGGAGGTGATCGGCCCCGGCGTCGCGCAGGAATGCGTGGAGACCAAGGACGGCCTGCACATCTGGGAAGATCACTTCTATCCCGAGATCATCGATCCCGAGACCGGCGCGGTGCTGCCCGACGGCGAGAAGGGCGAACTGGTGTTCACCTCGCTCACCAAGCAGGGCTTTCCGATCATCCGCTATCGCACCCGCGACCTGACGCGGCTGTTCCCGGGCACGGCGCGGCCGGGAATGCGGCGCATGGAGAAGGTGACGGGCCGCTCCGACGACATGATCATCCTGCGCGGCGTCAACGTATTCCCGACCCAGATCGAGGAAGCGCTGCTGGCGACCGACTGGTGCGGCGGCCATTTCATCATCGAACTGACGCGGGAAGGGCGGATGGATGAGATGACTGTGCTCGCCGAAGCCCGTCCCGAAAGCTGGGACGGCAGCGGGCTGCCGGTGCATGCCGAAAAGGTTTCGGTCTTCATCAAGAACACCATCGGCATCACCGCGCGCATCAAGGCGGTAGCCCCGAACACGCTGGAACGCTCGCTCGGCAAGGCGAAACGTGTTTACGACAAGCGGCCGAAAGGGTAACTCCTGCCTGAGTGAGAGAGCAGGAAGGCCGTAATGCCGGTTGCGAAAGAGGAAAACGTTAAACCCGTTACAGTCCAGGCCCGCTGCGTCCGTCTGCCTTCGAAGGTTGCCGATGCGGCCTCGCTCGCGCCGCTGATCGAGACGCGTGCGCTGGCACGCGGCGAAAACGAGCTACTGATCGAAATCAAGGCCGCTGCCGTCAATCCGTCCGATGTGAAAGCCGCGACCGGGCTGATGCCTTACGCGGTATTCCCCCGCACGCCGGGCCGCGACTATGCGGGCGTTGTGATCGACGGCCGGCAAGAATGGATTGGCCGCGAGGTGTTCGGCTCCTCCGGCGATCTCGGCATCCGCCGCGACGGCACGCACGCCACGCATCTCGTGGTCGAGGCAGAAGCCGTGGTCGGGAAACCAAGCAGCATTTCCTGGGAAGAGGCCGCCGGTATCGGCGTGCCCTTTGTCACCGCGATGGAAGGGCTGCGCCGCGCCGGCATTCCCAAGGCCGGCGAGACTGTGCTGGTCATGGGCATGAACGGCAAGGTCGGGCAGGCGGCGGTGCAGATCGCGAGCTGGCACGGTGCGCGCGTGATCGGCGTGGTACGCAAGGCCGAGCCCTACGAAGGCCACGCCAATTCTCCCGTCGATGTCATTGATGCTTCCGCGACCGACGTCGCGGCGCGGGTGCGCGAACTCACCGGCGGCAAGGGCGCCGACATCGTGTTCAACACGGTCGGCGATCCCTATTTCGACGCCGCGCACAAGTCGCTGGCGTTGCGCGGGCGGCAGATCCTGATTGCCGCGATCGACCGCGTCGTGCAGTTCAACATCCTGGAATTCTATCGGGGCCAGCATACCTATGTCGGCATCGACACGCTCGGCCTGTCGTCGATCGCGACCGGTGCGGTCTTGAGGGAACTCGGCCCCGGCTTCGGCAGCGGCCATCTCAAGCCGTTTCCGATCCAGCCGAATGCGATCTATCCGCTGGAGCAGGCCAAGGCGGCATTCGTCGCGGTCGCCGGATCGTCGCGCGATCGCGTGATCCTGCGGCCCTCGGCCTAGGCCTCGCGCGTCGCTATTTCCATGACCTCGCGGAAAACAAATCTCCAGTCATGGTCGGTGGCAACATTTTTGTGCCTTGATTGTTGGGTCATGCGAGAGATTCATTCTACGCGTCGGCAGGCCGTGGACGGACCCCTGCTTCCAACGTAATAGCAGCGCGGAAATTGCAACCTATTTGACAGTGACAGCCGCGTCCGCGGCGCCCAGGGAACAGGAAACGCCAGTGCTGGACGGTGGCCAAATTATCGTCGTGAGCGGGTTGCTGATTGGCCTCATCTACGGATCGGTCGGCCTGTTGAGCGGCTTTTGCCTGATGAGCAGCTTGCGCGGCTGGTGGGCCGAGGGCGACGGGCGGTTGGTCCGCACCTACGCGCTCGCGATCGGTGTGGCCGTCGCCGCGACGCAACTGCTGGCAGCAGCCGGTTACGTCGATATCGGCAAATCGATCTATCTGCAGTCCTCGTTTTCCGCGCCAGTGTTGTTCTTCGGCGGGCTGTTGTTCGGTTACGGCATGGTGCTGTCGAATGGCTGCGGCTCGCGTGCGCTCGTGCTGCTCGGCCGCGGCAATCTTCGTTCTTTCGTGGTGGTGGTCGTCCTGGCGATTTTCGCCCAGATGACGCTGAAAGGCCTGATCGCGCCGCCGCGCATTGCGATGGTCGCCGCGTCCCAGACCACGGCGACGGCAAACTCGGTGCCGGCGCTGCTCGCGGCAGCGGGACTGAGCGCAACGGCCGCGCGCATGCTGGCAGCCTCGATCATGTCAGCGGCGCTGGTCATCTTCGCCTTTGCGCATCCGGCGTTCCGGCGCTCGCCGGGCCAGATCGCCGCGGGCCTCGTGATCGGGCTACTGGTTGCGGCCGGCTGGTTTGCGACCGGCTATCTCGGCGCCGACGACTTCAACCCGACGCCGGTCACCTCGCTCACCTTCATCGCCCCAATCGCCGACGCGCTGCAATACGTCATGCTGTCGACCGGCTCGACGCTGAATTTCGGCATCGTCACGGTGTTCGGCGTGTTCGCCGGCAGCTTGATCACCGCGCTGTTGACCGGACGTTTTGAGCTCGAAGGCTATCAGTCGCCGCGTCACATGCTGCGCTCCGGCGGCGGCGCGGCGCTGATGGGCGCCGGTGGCGTGATGGCGTTTGGCTGTTCTATCGGGCAGGGGTTGACGGGGTTTTCGACGCTGGCACTCGCGTCACTGATCGCATTTGCCGGCATCCTCGTCGGCACTGCGGCCGGCCTGCGCGGCGCGCTACGTGTCCGTCCGCTGGCAACGGCTTAGAGCGCGCTTCGACAGCCGGGCTTTCATCCTTCGAGACGCTTGCTTACGCAAGCTCCTCAGGATGAGGTCTACTATCTGTCCCCTCATGGTGAGGAGCCGCGAAGCGGCGTCTCGAACCATGAAAGCCTGTGCCCAATCCACTAATCCGCAGCCTTTGTCACGATCCGGATTTCCGACGTCAGCGTCCGGTGCACCGGGCATTTGTCGGCGATCTCCATCAAACGCTTGCGCTGGTCGGCATCAAGCGTGCCCTCAATTGAGATCACCCGGTCGATCTGATCCAGCATGCCCTCCCGCGTTTCGCATTCCGCGCAATCCTCAGCATGAATCTTGCTGTGCTTCAGCGTCACCGTGATGCGCTCGACCGGCAGCGACTTTCGGTCGGCATACATCCGCATCGTCATTGACGTGCAAGCGCCGAGGCCGGCGAGCAGGAAATCATACGGCCCGGGTCCGCTGTCCTTGCCGCCGACGGCAACGGGCTCATCCGCCACCATTTCGTGCGGACCCGTGGTGATGATCTGCTGCAACTTGCTGTTGCGGGTTTCGCGCACCACGACGTTGCGCGGCCCCTCGCTGGCGGCAGCGACAGGCTGTGTGGTCGCAGGCTCGACATAGCGCTCGGCCCAGGTCGCAATCACGTCGGCGACATAGGCGCTATCGTGCCTGTCGCTCAGCAGGTGATCCGCACCCGACAGCGACACAAAACTCTTGGGATGCCTGGCGGCAACAAAGATCTTCGTGGCGTTGTCGATGCCGACCGTGTCGTCGGTCGGGGAATGCATCACAAGCAGCGCCTTGTGAAGCTTTGCGATGTGCGCCGCCAGGCTGTGTTCGGCGACGTCGTCGAGGAATTCGCGCTTGATGTGGAACGGACGTCCGGCGAGCTGAACCTCCACCTCGCCATGCTTGCGGATGTCCTCAATATGGTCCTTGAAGAGATGAGTGACGTGCACGGGATCGGAGGGCGCGGCGATGGTGACGACTGCTTTTGCTTCCGGAATCTGCCCGGCAGCCGCAAGGATCGCAGCGCCGCCGAGGCTGTGCCCGATCAGGAGCGCAGGCGCCCCGCGGGTTTCACGTAAGTGATCTGCGGCGCGGACGAGGTCGGCGACGTTGGACGAAAAGGTCGAGTTGGCGAATTCGCCTTCGCTGGCGCCAAGGCCGGTGAAGTCGAAGCGCAATACCGCAATCCCCTTGGCGGCCAGTGCGGTCGCGATGCGTTTCGCCGCCAGCACGTCCTTGCCGCAGGTAAAGCAATGCGCAAACAGCGCGTAAGCCTGCACCGGGCTGTCCGGCATATCGAGAGCAGCGGCAAGCTGGTGGCCGCCTTCACCGGTGAATTGAAAGCGTTCGTTCGGCATGGATGTCTCCCAGGTTGAACGCGGATCCGCGCGGCTGCAGTCACGGCCTTCATGGTTCGAGACGCGCGGCCTCGCCGCGCTCCTCACCATGAGGATCTTAGACCTCATCCTGAGGAGGCGCGTAAGCGCCGTCTCGAAGGATGAAGCCCCCGAACTGAAGACTAAAGCATTCTTAATCGCCTGAATATCTCTGCTCGGACCACGGGTCGCCACGGTTGTGATAGCCGCGGACTTCCCAATAGCCCGGCTTGTCTTCAGCGAGAAATTCGATGCTCTGCAGCCATTTTGCGCTTTTCCAGAAATAGAGATGCGGCACGACGAGCCGCACCGGGCCGCCATGCTCCTGCTCCAGCGGCGCGCCGGACCAGCTATGGACGAGCATTGCGTCCTCAGTGGCGAAATCCTCCAGCGCCAGATTGGTGGTGTAGCCGTCATGCGAATGCAGCACCACGAACCGCGCTTCCTCGCGCGGCCGGCAGGCATCGAGGAGATCGCGGGTGGAAAGCCCCTCCCACTGATTGTCGTAGCGCGACCAGGTCGTGACGCAGTGGATGTCGGACAGAAACTTGCTTTGCGGCTGCGCGGTGAACTCAGAGAAATCCCAGAAGATCGGATTTTCCACTGCGCCATACACATCGAGCCGCCAGCGCTCGCGCGAGATGTTCGGCGTCAGTCCGAGATCGAGCGTTGGCCAGTCCCTGGTCAGATGCTGGCCCGGGGGCAGGCGATCCTGCTCGGGCCGCGAAACCTTGCCGGTGAGGAATTTTCCCTCACGCGCCCAGCGCTGCTTGCTGCGCGTCAGCTTGCTTTCCGGCGGCTCGTTCTCGTCAGCCATGTCCTGACACAGTCACTCGTGGCGATGCATTGCGGACGCATGTTTGGTGTCGCGCATCGTGGCATAGATGAGGAGCGAGAGGAAGATCATGCCGCTGAGATAATAATAGAACCAGCTCTCATGCCCCAATGTCTTGAAATACAGCGCAACCGCGGGCGCGGTGCCACCGAACAGCGATACCGTGATGGCATAGGGCAGGCCAACGCCGAGCGCGCGGACGTTGGTAGGGAACAATTCGGCCTTCACGACCGCATTGATCGAAGTGTAACCGGCGACGAAGATCCAGGCGGCGCAGATCAGCAGGAAGGCGGTGAACGGTGATTTGGTGTCTTTCAGCGTGGTCAGGATCGGGACGGTGGCCAAGGTGCCCATGACGCCGAAGAAAATCAGCAGGGGTTTGCGGCCGATACGGTCGGACAGGCCGCCATAGATCGGCTGCAGCAGGGTCGCGAAGATCAGCGAGCCGAAGATGACGAACGTGGTCTGGTCCTCGGTGAGGCCGACCGACAGTTTCACGAACGTCTGCATATAGGTGGTGAACGTATAGAACGCCGCGGTGCCACCGGCGGTGAGGCCGACCACCAGCAAAAGCTCGCGCGGATATTTCAGGAGCCCGCGGATCGAGCCGGTCGGTTTTGCCAGTTTCTTGGCTTCCTCGAACGCCTCCGTCTCATGCAGATTGCGCCGCATGACGGCAGCGACGATTGCGAGCAGGGCGCCGATCACGAACGGGATTCGCCAGCCCCAGTCCTTGAGTTGCTCTGGGGTGAGAAAAACTTTCTGCAGCAGCAACAGCACCACGATGGCGGTGAGCTGGCCGCCGATCAGCGTGACGTATTGGAAGCTCGAATAGAAGCCGCGGTGTTTGGGATCGGCGACTTCGGTGAGATACGTCGCGCTGGCGCCGTATTCGCCGCCAAGGCTCAGGCCTTCGATGATACGCGCCAGCGCCAGAATGGCGGGAGCCGCGAACCCGATCGTGGCATAGGTCGGCGTCACCGCGATGATCAGCGAGCCGAAACACATGCAGACGACGGACAGCGTCAGCGACAGCCGCCGGCCATAGCGGTCGGCGATGAAGCCGAACAGCCAGCCGCCGAGCGGCCGCATCAGGAATGTTGCCGCAAACAGCACGGCGGCGTTGAGCTGCTGCACGACGGGATCGCTGTTCGGAAAAAACGCCGGCGCGAAATACAGCGCGAACGCGGTATAGGCGTAGAAATCATACCATTCGACGAGATTGCCGACCGAGCCGATGAAGATCGCCTTGACCCGCCGTTCGACGTCCTGAATGTCGAATTGATCGTCGGCGGGCTTGATGGCTTGATCGGTCATGACGGTCTCCAGGAGGGGCGATGCGTGATCCCTTTATTCCAGATCAGTTCGCCGCCTATAACAGCAGGTAACGACGACGGGCCGCGCAGGGTTCCCGATGATGAACCGGCGAGCGCTGCGCCGGATCGCGCCGGCGTGTCGGTCGTAGTTATTTCGGCGCCCTCGGATCAATCGGCGTGGTGCCGCGCACGCCCAGAATGTCCTCGAGCACCTTGGCTCCCGCGAGCAATTGCGCCTCGCCGCGCGGCGGCGCCACCACCTGCAATCCGACCGGCAGGCCCGATGCCGTAAAGCCGCACGGTAGCGACAGCGCCGGGCAGCACACCAGCGTGATCGCATAGACGATGCCGAGCCATTCGACGTAATTGTCGAACTTCTTGCCGGCACATTCGGCGACGTAGCGGTTCTCGACCGGGAAGGGCGGCACGATGGTGGCGGGCGCCAGCAACAGATCGTATTTGTCGAAAAATTCCAGCGTGCGTGCGGTCATGGCGACGCGCTGCGCCTCGGCGCGTTCGAGCTGCTCGACTGTGAGCTTGAGACCCTCTTCGATGTTCCAGATCACTTCGGGCT
>Ga0081540_1002427_pt1 | contig 15178 bp, 18 predicted proteins | sample TabmetS2T1R1_FD_71024 | JGI IMG/M metagenome (GOLD analysis project Ga0081540, IMG submission 71024) | Tabebuia heterophylla rhizosphere microbial communities from the University of Puerto Rico - S2T1R1 | ecosystem: Host-associated > Plants > Roots > Rhizosphere ... | reverse complement strand
GGGGAGGCAGCGGGTAGCCCGGGTAGCCCTCGATCTCGGTCGCGCCGGCCACGTGGCAGAGGACGTAGGCGTGCGGCGTCGAGCCGTGCATGAGCCCGAGCGTGACGCCCGAGTAGGCCGGGTGCGAGAGCGAGCCCTGGCCCTCGACGAAGAGCAGCTCTCCCCCACGCGCGGCGCCCTCGACGACCAGACGTTCCGCCGCTCCGGCGATGAAGTCCGCGACGACCGCGTCGATCGCGATCCCCCAGCCGGCGATCGCGACGCCGGTCTGCCCGGTCGGGACGAACTGCGACTTCAGGCCGCGCGCGCGGGCCTCGCGATCGAGCTCGATCGAGACGGTCTTCTTGCCGATCGCGCAGTCGGAGCCTACGGTGAGCACGGTCTTGGCCGAGAGCTTGAGGTTCTCGCCGGTCGGCACGTTGAGGTCCGCCGGCGGCTTGCGCAGGTCGCGGAGCTCCACGCCGTGTTGCCCGGCCAGCGCGACGAGCTCGGGGTCCTCCGAGATGAACTCGTGCAGCCCGCTCTCGACGTCGAGCCCGGCCGCGATGGAGTCCTTCAGCAGGTCGCGCCAGGCGGGTGGAAAGCGCCCGCCCTGCGTCGCGACTCCGACGAGCGCCGCCGTCGGCTCGTACGGCATCGCTTCCGCGACCGAGCCCACGACGGGGATCCCCTTGTGCGTCGCACCCGGCCGCTGCGTGTCGAGGATCGCGACGGTCGGGTGCGGGCTGTAGTCGACGACGCCGCGCATCGTCTTCCCGTAGTGCGGATCGGTCGACTGGCCCTCAGCGAGGATCAGGTACCGCTTCTCTGACTCCAAGCCCAGGATTCTCCGAAGGTAGCTGGACGCCGTCGACGAGCTCGATACCCGGCCACGGGTCGTGGCGGAGCAGCAGGTTGCCGTCCAGGTCGACGTGGTCGCAGAGGCTGGCGATCTGGGAGCCGGCCGCGATCGCGAGGCCCGACTCGTTCATGCAGCCGAGCATGACGCCGAGACCGAGGGAACGCGCGACGTGGGCGATGCGGACCGCCTCGCGGATCCCGCCCGACTTCGCGAGCTTGACGTTCACGCCGTGGGCCCGGTCCGCGCATGCGGGGACGTCGGCCGCCACGTGGCAGTCCTCGTCGACGAAGATCGGCAGCGGCGAACGCTCCTTCAGCTCGGGCCCGTCGGGGTTGCGGGCCGCGAGCGGCTGCTCGCAGTACTCGACGCCGAGCTCCGCGAGCTGCGCGAGCGCCTCGAGCGCCTCGTCGAGCGACCAGGCTTCGTTCACGTCGACCATCAGCGGAAGATCGGTGACGGCGCGCACCGCGCGCACCCGCTCGACGTCGAGCCCGTCACGCCCGCCGAGCTTCAGCTTCAGACGTTTGAACCTGCCCGCCACGGCATCCGTGCGCCTGGCCATGTCGTCCGGGTCGCCGAGCCAGATCGTCCACGAGGTCGGCGGCCCCGCCCGGCGCAGTCCGAGGAGGCGCCAGACCGGCTGGCCGGCCAGCTTGCCTTGAAGGTCGTGCAGGGCAGCATCGATCGCCGCACGCGCAGCGGGCTCCTCGTCGGGCAGCCGCGACTCGATCTCCTCGAGCGCCCAGGGATCATCGCCCAGCTCGTCCGACACGCTCTCGAGGTACGCGAGCGCGGACTCGGCCGACTGCCCGTAGTGCGCGATCGGCGTCGCCTCGCCGTAGCCCGTCACGCCGCCGTGCTCGAGCTCCACGTAGACGACGTCCGCCGAGTCCCGCGCATCGCGCGAGATGACGAACGTCTCGGTGAGCTCGATCGTCGCGATCTGGGCCGAAAGCCTCACCGCCGCACCCTATCTCGGGCAGATATTGAAATCTCGGCCAGCGCGGGTACGCTCCGGTTGCAAGCAAAGCAAGGGGGAGTGGGATGAGAGGAAAGACTGTGCGGCGCCTGTCGCTGCTCGCCGTCGTGGCGACGGCGGCCGTCGCTGCGTTCCAGGTCTCGACGGCCACCGCGGCCGGAACGAGCCTTCAGTCCTCGTGGCTGTGCAACTCGGCGCAATACAGCAGCTTCAGCAGCCTGAGCCAGATCGGGGCGCCCGGCTTCTCGACTGCTCGAGGCGGCGAGGCGCGTGAGCCGGCGCAGGACACGACGCTGGACACGGGTAGGTCGACCCGGCCGTACAACCCGCGCTTCGCGGCCACCGTCCCGGTGTGGGTGCACGTGGTCTCGCCGGACGGAACCACCGGCAACGTCTCCCAGGCGCTGATCGACGACCAGATCACCGTCCTGAACAACACCTACGCGGGCGGCGAGGGCGGCTACGACACCGGCTTCACGTTCACTCTGGCGGGCGTCACGCGCACCGTGAACGCCGACTGGTACTACGCGAACCCGGGCGGCACGGAGCGGGCGATGAAGCGGGCGCTCTACGTCCCCGGCACGAACGTGCTCAACTTCTACCTGACGACTGCGGGCGATTACCTCGGCTGGTCGTACCTGCCGAAGATCGTCACCCAGGGGAACGCGTTCCTGGACGGCGTCGTCATCGACTGGGAGTCGCTCCGCGGCGCATCGGACAAATACCGCGACCAGTACGACCAGGGCGAAACGGGGACGCACGAAATCGGCCACTGGCTCAACCTCGAGCACACCTTCTACAAGGGTTGCAACGGCCGCGGCGACTACGTGGACGACACGCCCTACGAGGCGACGCCGACCTCCGGCTGCCCCGAGGGCAAGGACACGTGCCCCGCGCCGGGCACGGACCCGATCCACAACTACATGGACTACTCATACGACCAGTGCTACACGGAGTTCACGGCCGGCCAGGCCGCGCGCATGCAGGACGCCTGGCAGACGTTCCGCGCTCCGTGAGAATCGGGGGACCGGGCCTCTGCGGGCCCGGTCCCCCTCTCTCTTTTAGGCCGCCACGTCCAGGACCGGCTCCGGAACCTCTTCCTTCGCCCGCGCGGGTGATGGGACGAGGAACGCGAGCACCGACCCGACGCCGACGAGCGCCGCGCCGACCCCCACCGCAGGGCGCAGGCCGTCGACGAAGTCCTGCGCCGAGAGGTAGCCGCCGTAGTGCGCGAAGATCGACGCGAGCACGGCCACGCCGAACACGCCGCCGAGCTCGCGGATCGCGTTAGCCGCGCCCGAGGCCTGCCCCTCCTCCTCACGCCTGACGGCGCTCAGGATGACGTTCGCGACCGGCGCGAAGAAGAGCGCCATGCCGATGCCGGAGATGAAGAACGGGATCACGAGCTCGCTGTACGGGACGGTCGGCGTCGAAACGGTCGCGATCCAGCCGATGCCGATCGCCTGCAGCGCGAGCCCGACGCCCATGATCCGCTGACCGCCGATCCGGTCGGACAGCGCACCTGCGATAGGCGCGATGAAGATCGGCATCGCCGTCCACGGGAGGATCCGGATCCCCGCCTGGAGCGGCGAGTAGCCCTGCACCGTCTGGAAGAACTGGGCGAGCAGGAAGATCGAGCCGAACATCCCGAAGAACATGAACAGCGACGCGACGTTCGTGAGCGTGAACGCGCGGTTGCGGAAGAAGCGCATCGGCAGCATCGGCGCGCGCGCCCTCAGCTCCCAGAGCACGAACAGCGCGAGCACGACCGACCCGCCGACGAGCGAGCCGACGATCTCCGCCGAGCCCCAGCCGACGGTGTTGGCGCGGACGAGGCCCCAGACGATCCCGAACAGCCCGACACTCGCCAGCACGAGGCCGCCGAGGTCGAGAGTGCCGGCCGGCCCGTGCGACTCGCGCAGCCGCAGGAACGCGAGCGGCGCGAGGATCAGTCCGATCGGGACGTTGAGCCAGAAGATCCAGTGCCACGAGATGCCTTCGACGACTGCGCCTCCAACCAGAGGTCCCATCGCGACGGCCAGCCCGGCGATCCCGCTCCACGCACCGAGCGCGAGCCCGCGGCGCTCCGGCGGGACCGCGGCCGACAGAATCGTCAGCGTGAGCGGCATCACGATCGCGCCGCCGACGCCTTGCGCGGCTCGTGCGAGATCGAGCGCGGTCGCGCTCGGCGCGAGTGCGGCTGCAGCCGACGCGATCGTGAAGATCCCGAGCCCGGCCGAGAACATCAGCCGTCGTCCGAACCGGTCGCCGAGCGCCGCCCCCGTCAGGAGCAGCACGGCGAAGGTGAGCGTGTAGGCGTTCACCGTCCACTCGAGCTGGGACAGGGATGCGTGCAGGTCCTTCCGTATAACCGGCAGTGCCGTGGTCACGACGAGGTTGTCGAGCGTGACCATGAACAGCGCGACCGAGGTGATCGCGAACGTCCAGATCGTGTTGCTTCGTGTGCTCATCCTCTCCTCCGTGGTTCTTGAGTAGTCACTTACTTCGTCTTGAAAAAAAGAGATGACTCACTTCTTCTCGAGTCCTTCCAGCAGCCGCTGCGCCCAGGGCTCGGTCGGTTGCTCGAGACCCATCGACGCCATCACGTTCAGGAGCATCCCGGCCGCGAAGAACTTGCTGATCTCCTCCGGCGGCAGATCGCCGGCGACGTGCTCGACGTACGCGACGAGGTCGCTGTACCCGCTGCGGACGACGGCCTCGATCTCGGGGTCGCCGCATGCCGCGTAGGCCTGCATCTGCGAGCGCAGGCGGACCCGGTCCTGGAGGAGCTGCTCGCGGTAGACCGCGCCCATGGCGTGCAGCGCCTCCACCCCACGCTTTCCTTCCGCGGCCTGCTGGAACGCCTCGAGCGTCTCTCGGAAGCAGCGCGCGACCACCGCGATGAACAGCTGCTTCTTCGTGCCGAAGAGCCGGAACACGTACGGCTGCGAGATGCCGGCCTTCTGGGCGATGTCCTCGGTGGACGCTCCGTCGAGACCGTGCTCGGCGAACTCGACGTACGCAGCGTCGAGCACCGACTCTCGCCGTTCCTCAGCCGACTTCCGCTTCGGGGTGACTGCCATGGATAAGTAAGTTATCACTCACTTACTTATCCTGTCAAGACGGTCTTAGACGGTCGCCAGGTACCCCTCGGTCACCTCGTCCTTGTGTGCTGCGAACGCGCCGAGGACCTCCTCCTTCTCCTGGTCGGGAACCCCGAACTGGTCGAGCGTGCGCGCGAGCTCGGCGGCGACCTCGTCGAACTCGTCGGGTGAGATCCGGAGCTCGCGATGGGCTTCTTCGAGGCCCAGATGAGTGCTCCCCGGTTCGGTCGCCGCGTAGGTCTGCGGACCGCCGGAGATGTCGCACACCCACAGCGTGCGCATGAACTTCAGCCCGGGAAGCCGCGCAAGGTTGTTGTTATGCCACTCGCGAAGCGCGGGGTTCTCCGAGCTCTGGCCCACGATCGGGTTCGTGATGAGAGCGTCGCTGAAGTGGTCGACCACCGCCGCGATGGCGAACGCGCCGCCCAGCCGGTCGTAGAGAGTCTGCTCCGACATTTTCCACCTCCCGGATGGATTTAGAGCCTGACTGTACTACGCCGAAGCCGCCGGCTTGGATTGCCGACGACACGGTCGAGCTCGGAGGCTTAGTCCTCCTTCAGCTGCAGGAGCTGCAGGAGCTCGCCGATTTCATGGCCCTCCTGGGCCGGGTGACGCATGGCGATATCGGAGTTGATCCGATAATGGTTGCGACGGCCGACTCGTTCGCTTTCGACGTAACCGGTCTCGATCAACTCGGCGACGATGCGCTGTGCGGCTCGCTCGGTGATCCCAACATGCTCGGCGATGTCACGGAGCCGCGCGTTGGGATCGCGCTGCAAGGTGAGCAGGACTTGCGTGTGGTTCGAAAGGAACCGCCATGTCTTGCCATTTTCAGTGCTTGACATACGACAGTAAAAACGTGTATTTTTGTTCGTATAATCCGAATCGTGTCACTCTAAGCGCGACTTCGAAGGGAGGTTACAGCATGGGCGACCCCACTCCTTCCCAACCGACGATCGAGGTCCGCTCGCCGCAACCGGGTGCTGCGCTGGTCGTCCTCGGCGGTGAGCACGACCTCCACTCTGCGGCCGGACTCGAGCGGACACTCGAAGACATGCTGTTCGGCACCGAGCATCTCGTCGTCGACCTCTCGAAAGCCGAGTTCATCGACTCCACGATCATCGGAGTGCTGGTGCAGACGATGAAGAAGGCGGACGGCCGGGATCGTAGGTTCACCGTCGTGCTCGGCACGGCACCGGTGGTACAACGAATTCTCGACATCACCGGGGTGCTGTCCCTCTTTCACGTGGTCCCGACGGTCGAACGAGCATTCGCCGCGTAGTGGTTTGGGAGGGCGGGGCGGCCGACTGACCCCTCGGGACAGAGGCAGGTTCTGCTCCCCTGGAGGGCAGAGCCTGTCTAACCGGCCGCACCCGAATTCAGCGTAGGCGGGCCGGCCCCGGCCCACTGGCTCAACTGGGTCATTTTCCTCTGGCTCCGCGGAGTTAGACACGCGAGACGGGGCGGAACTAACCTGATGCCTTGGATGAGGCGCTGATGCTGAGGGCCTTGGTAGCCGCACTTTGCGCGGCCATCGCACTCACCGGCTGTTCGCGTTCGCACGGTGGCGCGCTAGCCAAGGCCTCGCTGCCGCAGGCAACCGGGCACCGGACGGTGACGGTCGTCGCCCGCGGCGTGCCCACTCCGACCGAGTTCGCCGTCTTCGCCGGACGGCTCTTCGTAGCCGGTTACGGCGACGAGCACAACCCGAAAGCGCCGGGTGGCGTCTACGTACTCGGCGGCGGCAAGGCGATCAGAGTGCCGGGCTCGCCAAAGCACGTATACGGGATCGCGGCCGCGAAGAACACGCTCTACCTGAGCATCGGCCAGGCGCTCCTCGCATGGAGCGGCTGGAACGGCGAGCGTTTTCAGAAGACCCGCGTGATCAGGACGCCGGACGGCTATGGAACCTTCAAGGGCCCGGCCGTCGGGCCCGACGGGTTGATCTACGTCGGAGCGGAGCCCGATCCACGCCCGAGCTCGCCGCCGACACCGAGTACCAGCGCCTCGTTCGTGTCCGTCGATCCGGCGACTGGCTCGGCCCGCGTCATCGCAAGCGGGATCCGGCAACCGTGGATGCCGCTCTTCCTACCCGGCCACGCACTCCCTCTCGTCTCCGCTCTCAACCAGGACGACCTCGGCCCGAAACGCCCGCTCGACTACCTCCTCGCGATCAAGCGTGGCGCGAACTACGGCTTCCCGACCTGCCCGAAGACCCCGAGTACATGTGTGAACTACGACCAGCCGCTCGTCAAATTACCGCCGCACTCCTCCCCCATGGGGCTCGGTTACCTGAACGGCAAGCTCTACGTGGCCCTCTACGGCGGCCTCGGCAAAGGCCCCGTTGTGGTGTCGATGCCACCGAGCGGCGGTACGCCGACACCCTTCGTGTCGGGGTTCCCCGCACGCGTGATTGCGCTCGGCACTGTTGGCGGCAACCTCTACATGGGCGATCAGAGCGGCGTGATCTATCGCGTTACGCCCTGACGCCTGACGGGGGAGGCCCGAGGCGGCCGGGCGCATCGACCTCGCGTTAGTCGACGACGCAGAAGCGATTCCCGTCTGGATCGACGAGGACGACGAAGTCCTCGTCGCCGCCGTACTCCCGTTCGAACAAAGTCGCGCCGAGCGCGAGCAGGCGCTCGACCTCGCCCGGCCCATCGTCCGTGTAGAGGTCGAGATGGACCCGGCTGACCTCGCCGAGCGGTGGTGGCTGCTCGAGGCGATCGAGCGAAATGTTCGGTCCTCTGCCGGTCGGGTCGCGCAGAACGACCCAGCCATCCTCAGGCGGTTCTCGCTCGACGTAACCGAGCGCCGCCGTCCAGAACGTGAGCATCTCCTCGAACCGTCGGCAGCGGATGACGATCGAGCCGACCCGGACCCGCTCTCGCGGTGCGTCAGGCGACCTGGCGCTCACGCGTGCACCGTAACCGCATGAGGGGATCAGGGAGTCGGACACCCGATCGCGGAGTCAGACACCCGATCGTGTCAAGGGAAAAGTGTGCCAGGTTTGCACCAATCGCAGGGCTGTGGGCCGCGGGCGACATGCGCGCCTGCGGCTTCGACTCATCGTCCGAAGGGAAGCTTGCGGGAACGTCGGGAAGAAGGAGGCACACGGGGGGAGACATGGTTTCCCCCGTGAAGGCCAGCGCCACGAAGCGGCGCGCAGCCGGTTTGCGCCTGGCAGGAATCGAACCGGCGAGACGTTCCGGCCCGGGCTAGCCGTCGCTCAAGAAGAACGAGGCCAACGCCCCTGTCGCGCCTGCCACGAAGAACACGCCCCATATCTCGAGCAGGATGTTCAGGACGCGCCCGCCGGTGGTTACCGGGTTCTTCAGCGAAGAGGAGACGGTCACCAGTTGTACCGTCGTGAAGTAGAACGCGTCGAAGACCGTCCTGATCTCGGTGTCCGGAGCATGCCGCTCCAAGAAGTAGGTCGCGACCGTGCCGACGAGTGCGACCAAGCAGGTCAGGGCGACGAGGAATGCAAGGCGGGCAACGAGCAGGCGATGTCGCTCCTGCCAGGTGAGCATGCGTCGCCACTCCTGGGGAAGCGAGAACACGTGCCCAGTCTCGCACTTCATGTGAGAGAAGACCCGGGGGCGTCGGCCGAAGGCCGCGGCCCTTCCCGCACTTCCGGACGCTCGATGGGCCAGCCCACGCTACGCCGCGGCCGCGCCGCCGGCTAAACGCCCCTAGCCGCTGACGACGGTTTGCACATTCGTTCCCGCCGGCCGTCCCGCGATCACCGCCACTGGAGCGGAAAGTGCGCCTGGCAGGAATCGAACCTGCGACCTCGCGCTCCGGAGGCGCGCGCTCTATCCCCTGAGCTACAGGCGCGGAGGCTCCAGTCTAGCCCTCAGGCGCGGAATCCTCGGCGATGCGGGTCGGGGGCCACGGACCGGGCTGCGCGACGCCCGGGACCCTCGGGGAGAGGGGGAGAGGGTCTGTAGCTGCGGCCCCCGGGAGATCACGGTAGCGAGCGGACGTCGTCCTGCGTCGCGCCGCTGGTCCGCGTCTTCGGCCCACTGTCCTCCTGGAGGAGCGGGCTGGCAGCGTGCAGAACCGGCTTGCGGACGAGGCCACGAAGGTCGCCGGTTCGATGCGACCAAGGCGATTCACGCGCGCGAACATTGACTCAGCTGGGTCAAGCCGACCCAAGGTGTGCGGAGCGACGCTCCGGGCATGGCCTCACCGTGCTCCTCCTCCGACGCCCGCGGCCGATGACCGACTTCGCCGACCGGGTCTACATCGACCTCGACGACCACGAATCCGGGGCGCGGCTGATCCGCCGGCTCGAACGAGCCCGCAAGGCCGCGCTGATCGGGGTGCCCCCGTGCCTCGTCGTCGCCACCTTCGGCCCTGGGCCATCGGACCTCGCGGAGCTTCTGCGCGAGATCGAGGCGTGGGTCGAGGACGAGTCGTTGTGCGCCGTTCGGTTCCTGCTCGACGACCGCATCTACGTCCTCGAGGCGGGCGAGGCGAACTGGGCGACGCACCCCTGGCGCGAGACGATCGCCGCCTAGTTCCTGTGTGAAGCTGTCCGGGTGCCTTCCGGATATCTGCGCAGCCTGAACCCCCGCCTGCCGCTGCCCGTCTGGCTGCTCCAGGTCGGCGGGCTGATGAACTCGTTCGGGAACGGGCTCGCGCTGCCGTTCCTCGTCATCTACCTGCACAACGTCCGCGGGTTCTCGCTCGGGACGGCCGGCCTGATCGTCGCCGTCTCCTCGCTGGCGCAACTCGCGGCCGGCGTGCTGGCTGGGCCGCTGATCGACCGGGTCGGCGCGCGCCCGACGCTCGCCGGCGGGCTCGTCCTGCAGGCGGTCGGCTACGGGCTCCTGCCGCTCGTCCGCGAGCCGTGGGAGGCGTTCGTCCTGATCGCGATCGAGGGCGCGGGCAGCGCCGGGTTCTGGCCGAGCCAGTCGACGCTCATCTCGCGCCTCACGCCAGCCGCCCGGCGCCACGCCGCCTTCGCGCAACAGCGCGTGACGATGAACCTCGGGATCGGCATCGGCGGCCTCGCGGCGGGCTGGATCGCGGTCGTCGGCAACCCGACGACGTTCACCGTGCTCTTCGTGCTCGACGCCCTCACATTCCTCGCCTACGTCGCCGTGCTCGCGTTCGTCCCCGACCCGGGCGTGCCGGAGGACGAGGTCGGCGACACGCCCGCGACATACGCCGCCGTTCTGCGGCACAAGACGTTCATCGGCCTCTGGACGCTCAACTTCATGTTCGTCGCGGCCGGCTACTCGCTCTTCAACCTCCTCCCCGCCTTCGCGCGCGACCAGGCCGACGTGAGCGAGCGGCAGATCGGCGCGATCTTCTTCGTGAACACGCTCGCGATCGTCCTGGCGCAGCTTCCTGTCTCGCGCTGGATCGAGGGACGGCGCCGGATGCGTGCGCTCGCCCTGATGCCATTGCTCTGGGCGGTCGCGTGGCTGCTCGTCGACGCGGGCGGCTATTGGTTCACCGCCGGGACGGCGTTCGCGATCATCGCGTTCGCGGGGATCCTGCTCGGGGTCGGCGAGTGCTTCCACGGGCCGGCGCATCAGGCGCTCGTCGCGGACATCGGCTCGCCCCACCTTCGCGGCCGCTACTTCGCGGTGCACAGCCTTTCCTGGGGGCTCGCCGGGTTCGTCGGGCCCGCGGTCGGCGGGTTCATCCTCGCCGCGGCTCCGTTCGCGCTCTGGCCGCTCGCCTCGCTCGTGTGCGTGATCGCCGCCGCCGGCGTGCTCCGCATCGAGCGGTACATCCCGCCGCACCTGCAACGCGTCCCGCACGAGGACGCGCTGACGCCGACGCTGGCCGAGGCGCCCGGCTAGCAACTTGTTCACACGATCCTCACCAGATCTCAGCCCACCGTTAACCGGGCTGCTCCTAGCCTCACTTGGGTGGAAGAGGGACGCGCACGCGGGACGGTCGCGGTCGTCATCCCGTGCTTCAACGATGGTCCGACGCTCGAGGACGCCGTCGATTCCGCGCGGAGCCAGGAGCCGCCGGTCGAGGTAATCGTCGTCGATGACGGCTCGACGGACCAAGCGACGCTGACCGCCTGTGAGCGCCTCGGGACTGAGGGCGTCCAGGTCATCCACCAGGCCAACGCCGGCCCGGCGCCGGCCCGGATGGCCGGTGTTCGCGCGACCGGCGCCGACTACGTCTTTCCACTCGACGCCGACGACGTTCTCGCCCGGGGCGGCCTAAACCGCCTGCGCAGCGTGCTCGACGCCGATCCGGACGCCGTCGCTGCGTGGGGCTCGATCGAGAGCTTCGGCGCCCTCGAGAGCATCCACCGCAGCCGGCCTTCCCTCGATCCCTGGCAGGTCAGCTACCAGAACCATCTGCCGATCTGCTCGCTCTACCGGCGGAAGGCGCTCCTCGAGGTGGGCGGCTGGCAGCTCCCGGGCGGCTACGAGGACTGGGACCTCTGGATGTCGCTCGCCGAGCGCGGCTGGAAAGGCGTCGGCGTTCCCGAGGTCACCGCGCGGTACCGGGTGCAAACGGGCCGCCGGCTGTCGCGGTCGTCGCAGCGGCACGCGGAGCGGATCGAGAGGCTCCGCGCCCGCCACCCGACGCTGTTCGCGAACCGGGCCGAGAACAGGCGCACCTCCCCCGCTCCGCGGCTGCTGAAGCTCGCCCTGCCTGCGATCGACGCGCTTCCGCTCAACCCGACGCGCAAGCGCCTGCTGAGCGGCGCCGCCACCCACGTCGCCTACCGGAACGGCCTCGGCACGATCGTCGCGCGGTACCGAGCACATCGCGTCCTGCGCGCGAACCGCGTCCTCCAGGGCGCCCCCTGGTACGCGTCGGCGCCCCGGTAGCGCACACTTGTGCCGTGACGGCGGTGCTCGTCACCGGCATGTCCGGCACGGGGAAGTCTTCGGCTCTCGCGGAGCTCGCGCGCCGCGGGCACGTCGTCGTGGACACCGACTACGGCGACTGGATCGAGGCGGAGCCGGGGTCGGAGCCGCTCTGGCGAGAGGACCGGATCGACGCGCTCCTCGCCCGGCACGACGACGGCGTCCTCTTCGTCGGCGGGTGCGTCGCGAACCAGGGCAGGTTCTACGAGCGGTTCGACGCGGTCGTGCTGCTCAGCGCCCCGGCCGACGTGATCCTCGACCGGGTAGCAGGGCGCGAGACGAACGATTTCGGCAAGACCGAAGCCGAACGCGCCCGGATCCTGGGCGACCTGGCGTCCGTCGAGCCCCTACTGCGCCGTGGCGCGACGGCTGAAATCGACACCCGCGCGCCCCTCGGCGAAGTGGTTGACGCCCTCGAAGGCATCGCGTCTGGGAGAATCGACCCGTGAACATCATCTCGCGCGGATTCCGTGGCCGCGGACGAGAGGGCCCGCCGGACCGGGTGCCCCCTGGCCAGTACGTGACGGACGACTTCCCCGTGCTTTCCGCGGGCCCGACGCCGCACACGCCGCTCGACCAGTGGACGTTCTCGATCACCGGAGGAGCAGAGCCGCTCAGCTGGAGCTGGGACGAGTTTCGCGCCCTCCCGAGCGAGGAGATCACGAAGGACATCCACTGCGTCACGAAATGGTCGAAGCTCGACACGAGCTGGGAGGGCGTCTCGGTCGACACGCTGCTCGAGGCGGTCGAGCACGACGCAGCGTTCGTGATGGCGATCTGCGACGGCGGGTACACGACGAACCTGCCGCTCGAGGACGTCAGCGACGGCAAAGCCTGGGTCGCCTACGCCTACGGAGGCGAGCCGCTCGACCCCGAGCACGGAGGCCCCGCGCGGCTGCTCGTGCCGCACCTCTACTTCTGGAAGAGCGCAAAGTGGGTGCGCAGCCTCGACCTCCGCGACGAGGACGAGCCCGGCTTCTGGGAGTCCAACGGCTACCACATACGCGGGGACCCGTGGCTGGAACAGCGCTACTGGGGCGACTGACGTGGCTCGCAGCCGAGGTCGTGGACGCGGCGCAGGAGACGCCGCGGGTGCGCACGCTCGTGCTCGAGGCGGACGGGTGGACCGGTCACCGCGCGGGTCAGCACCTCGACGTCCGGCTCACCGCCGAGGGCGGCTACCAGGCGGAGCGCAGCTACTCGATCGCGTCGGCGCCGGGAGAGCCGCTGGGGATCACGATCGAGCTCCTCGACGACGGCGAGGTCTCGCCCTACCTCGTCGAGGAGGTGCGCAACGGCGACCGCTTCGAGCTGCGCGGGCCGATCGGCGGCTACTTCGTCTGGGACGGCTCGGGTGACGCTCCGGTGCTGCTCATCGCCGGCGGCTCGGGCGTCGCGCCGCTGATGTCGATGATCCGGCACCGCGCGGCGATCGGGAGCCGCACGCCGACGAGGCTCCTCTACTCGTCTCGCAGCTGGGACGACGTGATCTATCGCACGGAGCTCGAGGAGCCGGCCGACGGGCTCGAGGTCTTCCACACGCTGACGCGCTCGCAGCCGCCCGGCTGGACGGGGTACGCGCGGCGCATCGACCAGGAGATGCTCGGCGAGGTCGCATGGCCCGCTTCGGAGGAGCCGCGCGTGTTCATCTGCGGCTCGACCCGGTTCGTGGACGCCGCCGCGGACGGGCTCGTCGCGATGGGCTATCCACCGCTGTCGATCAGGACGGAACGATTCGGAGCAACAGGGTGAAGACCGAGGAAATGAAGCTCGACGGCAACGCGATCGGCGGTCTGCTGATGGACATCTTCGGCACGGATCTGACAGCCTCGATCGGCGTGTGCGCGACCTGCGGGGCCGTCGGCCACATGGCCGCGGTCGACGTCTACGTTCACGCACCCGGGGTCGTCGGGCGCTGTCGCACGTGCGGCTCGGTGATGATCCGAATCGTCCGCTCCGAGACGAAGACCTGGCTCGACCTGAGCGGCACGCGCTCGATCGAGATCGTCGAGTCGTAGCTCGACACGGCCTCAGGAGCGAGGCGTCCGGGGTACGATGATGAATAGAGCTATGACGATCGACGAGCCACTCAGTACCGATGCCCAGCCTGCCCCGCATCAAGCGCCCGCGTTCGCGGACCCGTGCCGAGGAACCGGTCGTCGCCGCTCGCCGCGAGCCGGCTGAGCTCTCCGCCAACGGCCTGACCTGGATCCACCTCGACGCTCCGGAGCAGGACGTTTCGACCGAGCTCGCAGAGCGCTTCGGCTGGCATGCCCTCGACGTCGAGGACGTCCACTCGAAGCGCCAACGGCCGAAGATCGACGAGTACCCCGATTACATCTTCGGGGTCCTCCACTTCCCCTTCTACGACAAGGCCGTCCAGCGCCTGAACGCGGCCGAGCTCGACTTCTTCCTCGGCCAGGGCTACCTCGTCACGCTGCCGACCGTCGAGCTGCTCCCGGTGAGCCGTCTCTTCCAGCGCTGCGTCGACGACGAGGAGCTGCGCGAGAGCCTCTTCTCGAAGGGCTCCGGCTACCTGCTCTACCACGTCCTCGACGACCTCTTCGACTACTGCTTCCCGATCCTCGACAAGATCGGGCACAAGCTCGACTCGATCGAAGACGACATGTTCGAGGGCCGGGCCGAGGAGGCGATGACTTTCTACGTCTCGCTGTTCAAGGACGGCGAAATCGTCAGCATCCAGCATTACGGGCGTGACGAGTTCGGCAAGGAAGGCACGGTGATGAAGGCGCAGTTCACGCTCGCCGGCCAGCAGTTCATCTGCATCGACAGCCCGGTGAAGCACGAGTTCGCCTTCACCCCGGCCATCTCGATCTTCGTGAACTGCGCAAGCGAGGGGGAGGTCGATGTGCTGTTCGCCGCGCTTTCCGAAGGCGGCAAGGTGCTGATGCCGCTGGGGGAATATCCGTTCAGCCCCAAATATGCCTGGCTCTGCGACCGCTATGGCGTCTCCTGGCAGCTCAATTTCGCGCCCAAGGCCTGATCGCGCTCTCACACCCGCGCCCTTTCCGACCGCTGCCAAACCGCAAGATCGGTCGAGCACATTGTGCCCGGTGGCGACTAGCTGGAGCCGCCACGGAGGAGGGACGATGAAGGCGGCGCTGCAAAACTATCAGGCCCGGATGCGGCGGGTGCTGGACTATATCGACCGGCATCTTGAAAGTGATCTGGACCTGGAAACGGTGAGCGGCGTTGCGGCCTTCTCGAAGTTTCATTTCCACCGGCAGTTCACGGCGACCTTTGGGCTGTCCGTGCATCGCTATGTCCAGCTTGCCCGTATGAAGCGGGCTTCGCATCGGCTGGCCTACAAGGATGCCGAAAGCGTCACGGACATCGCGATGGATGCCGGTTACGATGCGCCGGACGCCTTCGCCCG
>Ga0081540_1002426_pt1 | contig 15180 bp, 10 predicted proteins | sample TabmetS2T1R1_FD_71024 | JGI IMG/M metagenome (GOLD analysis project Ga0081540, IMG submission 71024) | Tabebuia heterophylla rhizosphere microbial communities from the University of Puerto Rico - S2T1R1 | ecosystem: Host-associated > Plants > Roots > Rhizosphere ... | reverse complement strand
GCTGGCGGCAAGCGCGGCCTTTGAGCGGCTTCGGCCGTGGCACGACAGTTATCGCCTGTGCCGGGAGAGATCACTACGGGTGTGAGGGCCAGCGGGCGCGCGGACGACGGGCGACATCTGCGCTGCCCATGTCCGCGCTCCGCCGCGGCCGGCTGGTGCTTGGAATTTGTGTCGATGACAATGCATCGCCTGTCACACATATCCCCAGCCGGTCCACCATCCGCACCATGTCGGCGATCGATCGTGCCCCCATCTTGGCCATAACCCGGCTGCTGTGAACACGAGCCGTGTGCGTGCAGATTCCAAGACACGCCGCGATCTGCTTGGGTCCTTGTCCTGATGAAAGCAGCGCCATCGTCTCTCTCTCGCGAGAGGAAAGGGATGCGAGCCGGGCGCGGAGCACATCCAGAGTCCGCCGTTGCGACAGTGCTGCACGATCGCGCTCCACGCCGCATCTCACCGCATCGAGCAGTTCGTCATCCTTGAAGGGCTTGGCAAGAAAGTCCACGGCCCCTCCCTTCATCGCTCGAACAGCCGTTCTTACGTTGTTCTGCGCGGTAAGAAAGACGAGGGGTGTTTCGCATCCGGCCTTTGTCAGTCGGAACTGGAGATCGAGACCGCTGATGCCGGGCAGGGGGACATCCAAAACGGTACAGTTGACCGGTTGAGCCGTGCTCCTGCTCAAATACTCTTCGGCGGATTTGAAAAGCCTGGCAGTCAGCCCGGCCGCTCCGATCAAGACCTGCAATCGCGCCCGCAACAAATCATCGCTGTCGACAATAGCAATTGTAGCTCGGCCATCGGTCATCGATTGTCACCAACCATCCCTGCTGGAGCCATGCCGAGCGGTGCAGAGGCGCAGTCCTCGGCAAGAGGCTATCCAGTCATATTCGAGACGTGGCAGCCACTGCGCATGGCTGCCTCTCGCACCCGACCGGTATTTGCCGGTCTCTCCCGACCCGGAGCCGCGATGCGCTTGACGGCGTGTCTTGGAGCTTTTCGAGCTCGACCGCTTCAGCGGGGTTGCTGCGCTTTGATCAGATTTGGCAGAACAAGGCGATATCGCCTGGCTCTAGAGCTGGTCTCGCAGACTTTTGGCCGTTGCTCCCTTGCCGGGCTGGACGCGCATCCACTGTTTCCGAAGCTGGATCGCACGAACTTGAACGTGACTTGGGCCGGAGCAGTGCTAGACGGTCTGCAGTCCGCGCAGCCATCTTCGGCTTTCGTCGCGGCGGGCTCTTAGGCGTTCGACGCACTTCTTCGAACAAAGTGGAGTGCGCCACGAGTAATATCGGATGAGACCAAACGGTCCGTCACAGACCGCGCAGCGTCTTGATGTGTAATGCCGCGCATTTCGAGTGAAATTTGGCATCTCTGTCTCCTCTCATCTCCGCGTGAGTTCCTTATCATTCCTTCCCTGTTTGCCCCTAAAGAAGCTGGAACCGGTTCGTTGCGCGGGATCGCTCCCGTTCGCGTCACGCAATCGACCACTCCGCAACGCGTGGCCAGAGTAAGATGAGACGGATGAGTGGTTCAATCGAACGTGGGTGCGCGCCGGATAGACGAGTGGGCTATGAGAGCTAGACAAAGGTTTGCGTTCGTTGCCTCCGCATTGGGTGTTCCGGAAACTGCCGATGGAGCGTTTTTGCACATCCGGGGCCATGACACTTGTTTGGACAGGACACCATCTTTACGGCTGCCTGTTGTGGGGGGTCGTTGCCGGAGGCGCAAATTGCCGTCAATCACCTCGCCTCGGTTGTCAAAAGGCACGTCCGGAAGAGGGGAGGCATCTTGCCACAGGATCGTCCCGTATCTAGCCTCCTCACTGGGGGCCTTGGTGATTTGAAATGAAAAATGGAACCCTAACGATGGTGAAAGGACTTTCGTCTGGTTCCTTGATGCCGGCTGGAGAGGACTCGATCGTGTTCGTGGTCGATGATGATCCTCTTACTCGCGGCTCACTTAGCAGCCTGTTTCGTTCAGTCGGATTGGGCGTAAGAGCGCTCGCATCCGCAACGGAACTGCTGGAAAATCCACTTCCCAACGTCCCCAGTTGTCTCGTGCTCGATGTCCGATTGCCCCGGGTGAGCGGGTTTGATCTGCAAACGGAACTCAGTCGGAAGGGCATAAGGATACCCATCATCTTCATTACCGGTCACGGCGATGTTCCGATGTCGGTCAAGGCCATGAAGGCCGGCGCGGTCGACTTCCTGACCAAGCCGTTTCGTGACCAGGAGATACTTGACGCGGTGACCGGGGCTCTTGAGCGTGATCGAAAGCGGCGCGGTGAAGAGCAGTTCGATTCGGAGATACGGGCACGATTTGAGTCGCTGACCCCTCGTGAGCGCGAGATTATGGCGCTGGTGACAGCGGGGCTCATGAACAAGCAGGTTGGCGGCAGAATCGGAATCAGCGAAATGACGGTGAAGATTCACCGTGGCCATGTCATGCGAAAGATGGGCACAAAATCATTGGCCGATCTGGTGCTTATCGCTGAAAGGCTTGGCATTCGTGGGCAAGATAGAAAGGAAAGCTAACACCGAGGTCGTATTTCCTCGGGGGCGGCTCTGTGGCACTGTGTGCCTGGCAAGGCATATGGCAGCGGCTGATCCATCTGTGGTGGAATGAACGGTTGACAGAGAATCCCCTCATATCGATCGTCGATGACGACGATCTGTTTCGCATGGCCATAGAAAAGCTCGTGAAGTCGCTTGGGCTGGCAGCTCGTACATTTTCGTCAGCGGAATCGTATCTCCAATCATCATGGGTGAAAACAACCCGCTGTCTGATAGCGGACATACAAATGCCAAACATGAGCGGCCTCGAGCTACAGGAGCATTTGTCTCGTCTTGGCTTGGACATTCCCGTCATTTTCGTAACCGCTTACCCGGACGAGGCCGTAAGAACGAGGGCAATGAACGCAGGAGCGGTCTGCTTCCTTCACAAGCCGATCGACCTGCAGGGGCGACGCCTTGCCGATTGTTTGCAGGATGCACTCAGCAGGACAGGGCGACCTCCTGCGGGTGCATAGGGATCGCGCGAGGAATCCCCGCGCGAAGGCTATCCATCCGACGAGAATGCCGGGAGTGTGAATTGAAATACGGCGCCACGGGGTGGGCTCGCTGTCGCCCGCAACCTTCCCTCATGGGCCTCAATAATCGAATGGCAGATTGACAGCCCCATTCCAAGGCCTCCGGGTTTCGTGGTGTAGAAGGACTCAAATATCCGCTCTGCGCTTTCGGGAGGAAACCCGGGTCCAGAATCCCGCACCGCGACGATCACTGCATCCGGGTACGTCGCTTCGGTGCTTATCAGCAATTCGCGTGGTCCCTCGTCCATTCCGCTCATTGCCTCGATAGCATTGATGAAGAGGTTGAGCATGACTTGCTGCAACTGGACGCGATCTCCCCGGACTGGAGTTAAGCCTTCCGCGAGCTGCGTTCTCGCTGAAACCGCATTCCTCGCAATTTCGGCGCGGACCAGAGCCAGAACCTCCAGGATTGCCTCGTTGATATCGACTCTATCCTTCCGAGGCGGCGCCTTTTTCACGAGAGCCCGGCTCCGATCGATGACCTCGCCGGCCCGTACGCCGCTTTCCACGATGAAGCCAAGCGCCTGCCGAACCTCCTCCCAATTTGGAGGTTGGGCCCGGAGCCAGGACAGCGCGGCATTGGCATAGGTTATCGTAGCCCCGATCGGTTGATTGATCTCGTGGGCGATCGAAGCCGTGAGCTGCCCCATCATCGCAACACGGTTCGCATGTGCGAGCTCCATCTGTGTTTCGCGGTAACGCCGCTCGCTCTCGCGTGCCTCAGCTTCGGCACGCTTGCGCTCGCTCAGGTCCAGCACGAAAGCAACGGCCTGGTCTCGTTGCCCGTCGAATGTGGCCGCGCCGATCAGAATCGGAACGCGGCTGCCGTCTTTGCGGAAATACTCCTTCTCGAACGGTTGGACAGCCCCGGTTGCTGTCAACTCTGCATGGGCGAGCGCGTTGCGGTCGCTCCATTCCTGCGGTGTCAGGTTGGTCCAGCGCAACCGGCCCGCGTTGAGATCCTCCCGGTCGTATCCCAAGATTTCGAGCAAGGCGTGATTGGCGTCAAGGATGGCGCCCTCCCGATCGAAGATGCAGATCCCGATGATATTGGCATCAACCAGCCGGCGAATCCTGGATTCGCGTTCCTGGAGCTCGCCGTACAGGCGGGCGTTATCGAGCGATGTCGCGGCTTCGGAGGCAAGAAACTTCAGAACAGCGGCTCGAGCGGGCGTAAACGCGCCCCGCGCAAGGTTGTTTTCCAGATAGAGCAGGGCGACCGACTTGCCTTGTTTGATTAGTGGCAGACAGAGGACAGATCGGGCGCGCATGCGACGGATGTACTCGTCGCTGGTAAACGCGCCGCGCGTGGAAGCATCGTCGAGAATGAGGTGTTCCTGCGTGCGCGCAGCATACAGGACGAGCGACTCCGGCAGTTCAGTGTCGGAGATTGGCGAGTCGCGGAGAGAGATCGTGACCGAGTGGTCCCCGGTAGTTGCTTCCGCCCGAATGCGCAGCCCGGAGGCCTCCGGCAGAATCAGGAGCCCACGCTCCGCTCCGGCGTGTTCGATGGCTACACGCATTAGCGTGTCGATCAGCTTCTCCAGCACGATCTCGCCCGATATTGCCTCCGATACCTTGAGAACCGTTGCGAGATCCAAATGTCCAACCGGCGTTCCGATCGTACTCATTGAGCTGAGTACGGGTTCTTTGTGCCGGAGGTGGGGGTACATCTGGTCGAGATGCCGCACCTTGCCATCGGCTCCCCATTGCAAATAGCCTTCGCGAGCATCACGCAAATACATGTGTGCGATCTTCTCGAACCCACGCGCCGCGTAGAAGCGCGCAGCGACCTCGTTAGCAAGCGCTTCATTGTGGATGAAGCCGTTTGCGTGCGCTGAGTGGATTGCCCGTTCGTAAAGCTGTTCGGCGTCGAGTACGCGGCCTTGGATGCGCGCGATCTCCGCGCCCACCAGCTCAGCGCGGTTTTCGAAATTCTCAGGGCAATGCTCGGCCCATACTTCAAGTCGCCGATGGTGAGCTGTCAGAGCGTCAAGATGGTCTCCTTGCGTGTCGGGTAACGCAGCATCCCATAACGCCGCGTGGGAGAGAGCGTCATAAAAGCATAGCTCTGCCGTTTCGAATTGCGATGGTGATGTCCAGAGCTGTCGTTGCGCGCCCAACGAGGCATGGACGGCGGAAGCATGGTCTCCGGCAAAAAAGCGGGCCTGCAGTTTTCGGACCCAATACCAACACTCAAGTTCCGCCAAGGCAGGGTTACTTCGCAGGTAGCGCTCGAACAGGAGCTCATCGAATTGATCATCGTCGAAAGAGCCAAATCTTGCAGTCAGGCCGCGAAGGCTTCGGATAAGGCCGAGCTGCACTTTGATGTGGTCGACGACGAGGCCGAACCGAACCTTTCGTGCAAACTGGAGGCTGTTCTCGGCTTCACGTTGCACCTCAACCAACTGATCTCCCGCTGCTAGCATGTTCTTGATCAGGTGGTCGCAGCAAAAACCCGCGTAGGTAATGTCACCGACGTCACTTGCGGCATCGAAGGCGCGGCGCACCAGATCGCGGCCGGCCCGGACATGTCTGGTCCATGGCAGGACGATATCTCCGAAGGACATATAGGTTCGAGCCTGAAAGCGCTTCAGCCCGCGTTTTTCGACGAGGTCATAGCCGAGCCGGCCAAAGCGAAACCCGTCTTGGTAGTTGCCGAATCGGGGGCCGGCTATGATCGCAAGCGATACATAGGCGAAGCACGAACCGTCGCTGTTGCCATGCTCGAGGCTGAGATTGACCATGCGGCAGATGACGAGTGAAGACAGGTTCTCGTCGCAGAACTTTGCAGGCGTTTGGACCTCGACCAGGACATCGAGAACGTCGAGGACGTCCGGGTTGGTCATCAAGGGCAAGTCAATGAGGTCCTCGATCTGTCGGCCTCCAATCTGGAACCAGATACGATCGAATTCGTGACGCACCTCGTCGCGAGTAGGATGCGGCGACCAATCCGTGCCGCGGCTTCGCAGAAATTCAAGACATACCTCCACCGCGCGATCGCTTCGATCCAGAGCCGTGTAGACCCTGAGCCGCAAGCGAGCGACGGCAGCGATGTGGTGTTGGCTGCTCGCTCGATGCGCCAGCATAGAAAGCCGATCTTCGGCCGCCACCATTTGCGCGGTCAGTAGTTCACACTCGGCTGTAAGGAGTTCGATAGAGAACATGAGCTCGTAGTTGTCGTCCCAGCTGTCTTCGGCCAACAACGCCCGGCCGGCGGCGAGGTAGTTAAGCGCCGAGGCATAGGCTGTCGAAGTCTTCGCACGCCTGCCGGCAACAAAATTCAACTCTGCAACCCGCTTACGTTCCTCAATTGACGTGATCAGGCGAGATCCGCGGTTGAGCTGGTTGACGATTTCGAAGATCTCCTCCTCCCGCTTCTCTGGAGAAATATGCGCCGCAAGCAGCCTCCCTATTCGGAGATGGACTTCGGCGCGCAGTTCTTCCGGGATCAACGAGTAGGCTGCTTCCTGGACGCGGTCGTGGAGAAACCTATAGGAGCCTTCCGAGCGCAAAACGAAGCCCGCTCGGATCGCTTCCCAAAGCTGGTCGTGTATGTCCTCCTCTGAGCCCTGGCAAGCCATCCGCCACACTGCAAATTCTGCACTGTTGCCGAGGCACGCAAGCAGCTGCAATGCGTTCTGGGTATCCACGGGCAGGCGGCTCAACTTCCCGACCATGAGATCCACCACATTATCGGTGTAACCTTGGGCGTGAATGCGACTCACGTCCCAAGACCATCGTCGTTCGCCATGATTGAAAGTAAGCAGGCCTTGTTCCGCGAGCACGGAAATGAACTGAATGGAAAAAAATGGATTGCCCGCAGTCTTGTGATGGGTCAGTTGCGCCAGGGGGATGGCGCGCTCCGGTTCGCAATGAAGAGCATCCGAAATCAATTGTCCCAGGTCTTCACGGGTGAGGGGCGCAAGTACGATGTCCTGTGCGATCGCTCCAGCCTGACGGATTGCTTCCAATTTGCGCATCAGCGGATGGCTGGGACCAACCTCGTTATCACGATAGGCTCCGATCAACAGCAAGTGCTTTAGATCTGGCCGGGTCAACAGATCCTCGAGCAAATCAAGCGTCGCCACGTCGAGCCACTGCAAATCGTCGAGGAAGAGGGCAAGCGGGTGTTCCTGCCGCGCGAATACACCGATAAATCGACGGAACACGAGCTGAAAGCGGCCTTGTGCGTCCCGTGGAGGAAGATCGGGGATCGGTGGCTGTTCTCCTATGATGAGCTTCAACTCCGGAACAAGGTCGACAACGAGCCGTCCGTTCGGACCCACCGCCTCACGAATGGCATCGCGCCACTTGCTCAGCTCAGTTTCACGCTTGCTCAGAAGGGGGCGGATAAGAACCTGAAAAGCCTGTGCCAAAGTGGCGTAAGGAATGTCGCGCTTGTACTGATCGAACTTGCCTGATGCGAAGAGCCCCCGGGGCGGAACAAGCGATTTGTGGAGTTCGTTGACGACAGCGGACTTGCCGATGCCGGAGTATCCGGAAACGAGCACCAATTCCGGCCGGCCGCCGGCGACGACGCGGTCGAAAGATGTCAGCAGGGTCTGGACCTCCTGCGCTCGCCCGTACAATTTCTCGGGAATCAGCAGCCAATCTGGCCTGTCGTGTTTGCCAGGCGGGAATTCGTCAATGCGGCCTTGCGTCTCCCATTCAGCCAGGCACTGCCGAAGGTCATGCTCAACGCCCGCCGCGGTCTGGTAGCGATCCTCGGCAGTTTTGGCCAGCAGCTTCATGACGATTGCCGAGACTGCGCCAGGGATATTCTTCAACCGCTCGCCAGGCGGTGCCGGCTTCCTCGCTACGTGGCAGTGGACCCACTCTAAGGGATCTGAAGCCTTGAACGGAAGGGTGCCGGTGAGCATTTCGTAGAGCGTGACTCCAACTGAGTAGAGGTCACTCCGGTAGTCGATCGAACGATTCATCCGCCCGGTCTGTTCGGGCGCCATGTAGGCAAGCGTTCCGGCGATGAACTCGGGAGGTTCGGGCCACTGCCGCTCCCGTGGAAGGCGCGAAGCGATACCAAAGCCGGTGAGCCACACTTGGCTGGTTGCGGAATCGGCAACAATATTTGTGGGCTTGATATCTTTATGGATAAGGCCCCGCTCGTGCAACTGGCCAACCGCGACGGACAAGCCGATGGCGAGTCGCAGGCATTTTCCGACCTCCATTGGCGTCCCGAGTAGCCGCTTGAGCGGTTCGCCGCCGGGGTCTTCGAGTATCAACATAGTTCGGCCGTGCTCGCGCACCAGTTCTAGGGGCCGCACAGCGCAGGTCCCATCCAACTCATCTTTCAACGCGTATTCGTGAGCGAGCCGATCGAGGCTAGTCGGTGTCGGATGCTCCACGGTGGGTGCCACGATCAGAACGTTATTGAGCTTGCCGTCGGCATCAGCGCGTCGCTCGCGGCGGAAGACGCGTTCGCCGTCCTCCCACAAGGCCTCGTGACCATCATCTCCCTTGGTGCTGACACCAGAGGACGCGCTCATCTGCCGGACTCCAAAGTCTGGCCGGCGACCACCGCTTGGTTCAGGTGGGGCGCTGAGTGTTCGTCCGCCTCAGTTGGCCGGTGTACCCTTGAGGAACACCCTACCACGGCCGTCAATGCCGTGCTCAAGATCAAGAAGGCCAAATTGCTAGGCGGGCACTCTTGGACATTGTTTCGAAATGCGCCTTGAAATCGTTGAATAATCAAGCTGATTTTGGTTCCGCCACTCGAAGGTTCGATCTCCTTCCGCTCCAGCGCGGGAGTCGTGCTCGAACTCCTATTGCCGCGATTTACATTTCGCGCAGCTGATTGATTTTGTTACGCACCAATAGCATCAAATTTGCAGCTAACCCGTTGAGGTCACGAAGCAACGAGATTTTTAATCGGGCTTCTGCCGGAACCTTCGTGTATCGTGTGGCAGGTTCGATGGTTCGCACACTGTAACGCGACGTTTGGCGGTTGCGTGGGTCCGATCGGACATCAAGCCAGAACAGAGGCGTGCCAACGACGTACTGCCGAGGGACGCGCTTGCCTTCGATCACACTGCGCCATTGTTGGTCGGACGACAATTCAGCGCCGACGGTCTTTCGGCACTCACCCTCATGAGGGTAAAGTTGGTTTCGCGCGGACACGTGAACGCCCTTCATGTGGAAGATTGGAGAAGGTACCGTGGGCCCGGCAGGTGCGGGGAAAAGCGGTGGCGCACCTCCGCTACCAAAACTGCGCCACAATATGAAAAATGCGTCCACAATAGTGGGTTTCGCGATGTTGCGGACCAGCGACTAGAACCCCCGGTGCCTTAGGTACAGTCCGTCAGTCAACTATGACGCGCCCATTCGGTTGGATTTTTCGCTGTAAGCCATTGATCCGTAATGATCGGATTTTGGCTTAGTTGAAAAAATTCTCTTGTGAAATCAACGCTAGTAGCGTGTCTCTTAATCAGCGGGTCCCGGGTTCGAGCCCTGGTGCGCCCACCAAGCCTTTCAAGAGCTTAGCGATAAAAGCCGTTTGAGAGGGCCAAACTAAAACGGTTTTTCAAACGATGCTGGACCAGCTCGAGCTACAGCTTGCCGATCTCGAGGAGAACGCGGCGCAAGCCGAGACGGCGGCGCAGATGGCAGCCGAGACGATGACGGTGCCCTCATTCGAGCGCCGCAAGCCAGCCCGCCGGCCGCTGCCGGCGCATTTGCCGCGGGAACGCCTTAGAAAGTCTGCGTTGGTCGCTGATACCGTGCAGCGGTGCTAGCCTTTCGCTGGGAAAGGGTCACTGAATTGATTGGCGAACCATCCACGCGAAGGAAATGAACTAAATCTCCGTTCGTATGGACGACGGCAATACACATGCTCCAGCTGTGCTTTCTTGCTTCCGCTTCCGCAACAGCCAGGATCTGCTTTGCTTTGTCGCTCGTGATCGAAACTTGGCGGTCAACGATTGGCTCAGCGCGAGCGTAGTCAATTTCCGCAATGCCAGACACGATGCACGCAAGAACAGAAATTGGTATTGCGACCTCTCGGCACAATGCAGCCTTTACTGCCAACCGCGGCTTCATGAACATCACCGTCTCCCATTAGTGCGGTTACTTTTCTTAACCCGACGCCCAAGCAAGTCTCAAAAAGACGTAGACTAGCATGCGTGTTTGATCTGCCAATCGATTGCCTGGGACTTAATTGGAAAACGCGCCCTAGAGATTTGTGCACATGCCAGGACGATCAGCAGCATGTTTTCGCGATTCGGGCACGCCGAGCAGCGCCTGATGATGCAGGAAGTGGACGACCTTGTCGGTGGCGCTGCCGCCAGACGCCTCTAGCAGCTTGAGGACGCTATCGATCACGATCTGCTTGGCCTGGTTCAATCAGAACAGCGCGGTGCGGCATATTGGAGCCGGTTCCTTGAACGGCGAACGGCGGCCAGGCGGCTGTCGTGAAATCGTAATGCTGGCTGGCTAATTTCATAATACTGCTGGCCTGCAAGAAATTGCCGGCTTGGGACATGTGGAATCATCGGAAGGCAGGTTGTCGGTCACCTCGTGAAGCTGAAACTGCCCTCCTGATCGGCGCGGGCAGGCAGCATGGATGCTACGTAGGACCGGCGAGATCGAACCTTTTTCGAGTGTGATGCGAGTGTTCGGCAGCCCGATCCATGTGTCAATCGTGACAGCTTTCATGGCTGCAATCACGATCATCGGCAGCGCCGGGGCGCAATTGCGCGCATCAGACGCGAAGATGACCTTCAATATTCCGGCTCAGCCGCTTTCTCGTGCGTTGTTGACTTACGGTGCGGTGACCGGACTCGAAGTCTTCTATAACTCGGCCTTGGCAGAGGAACAGCGATCTCTGGAGGTCGTGGGCATCATGACGCCCACGATTGCTCTGCAACAGTTGCTGCGAGGCACGGGCTACGTTGCCAAGGTGACCGGGCCAGGCGCGTTCACCATTATAGCGATGCCTCGAGAAACGACGGCTTCTGCCGCGGCTGCTGCGATCGCGCGGAGACGCCATGAGCCCTATTTCGCGGCGATCCAGGCGCGGATCAGCGATGCGCTCTGTCGGAAGGCTGAGATGGCCGCCACCCGTCGCGAAGTCTTTTTCCGGTTCTGGGTTGCGCCGTCCGGCGCTGTCGCGCTGGCACAGGTGATTGGCGATGACGGAGAACCGGCGGACGATCAGACCCACGCCACTGCCCTCCGCGGTCTTGCGCTTGTCGCTCCACCAGCGGAAATGCCCCAACCAATCAACATGGTAATCTTTCCGTCGGTCGGATCATCCAAGGCATGCGAAACAGATGCCGCGCAGCGGGGCGGCGGATAGCATGAACGGGCATCTGGTCTGCTTACGATCCGCCGATCGCGTCTCAGGCGTTGGGCGGCTCGTGCGATGACCGCTTCCGGACGTGATCTTCTGCGCCAACTCCTCCTTCTCAATTATAATGAGTTGAGAACCCAATTGGCGCGCCGGCTCGGCTCTGTCGAACATGCCAGCGACGCGCTGCAGGACACGTGGCTGCGGCTGGAAGGTGGTGGACAGATCGGCCACGTCAGCCAGCCTGAGCCTTATCTGCTGCGAATTGCCTACAACATCGCATTGAAACGTCGGCAGCGCGACCGCGCCTCCATGACGCTTGACGACGCCCGCGCCGCCCTGGACCTCGTGGATGATGCGCCTGATCCGGAGCGTGTCGCCGAAGCCAAATCGGAACTGGCGGCAATCGATGACGCGCTCGCCGAACTATCGCCGCGCCGGCGCGACATCCTCCTGGCGTCGCGCGTCGAGGGAATACCCTTGAGCGAGATCGCGACACGCTACGGCATATCGCAGCGTATGGTCGAGATCGAACTGAAGTCTGCCTTGATGCACTGTGGCTGGCGTCTTGGACGAAAAATCGTCCAGCGTTTCGGTCCCGGCTCGTTGAAGGGATCATATAAGAGAAATGCTCAGTAGGGCCGTCAGGGTAATGTCCGTAGAGCGCAACGATCTTCCTATCACGCCGACACCGCTGGAGCATGAAGCCTACGGCTGGGTAGTGCGCTTCGTGTCCGGTGACGCAGGTCCGGCTGAGATCGAGGCACTGAAGCAATGGTCGGCACGCAGCCCCGCTCATGCAGAGGCTTTCGATCAGGCGAGCAAGGTCTGGAAGGCGCTCGACCCCGCGCGTCGAAAGCTGTTGGCCGAAACCGCGCCCGTCGTTGACGTTGATGCCCGGCAAAGGTCAGCGGTCTCAGCCAGGTCCCGACTGGGACGCCGTGCTTTCCTGGGCGGGGCGATGGCGGCTTCCGTAGCGGGAGCGGCCTGGCTGGTTGCTCGTCCGCCGCTGGGTCTTTGGCCGTCCTGGTCTGAGCTCGCCGCCGACTATCGAACCGGCACCGGCGAGCAGCGCCAGATCGCGCTGGGCAACAGCGTATTGGTCGATATGAACACGCAGACGAGCATTACGCTGCGAACATCCGGTGAGAACGCTGGCCTGATCGAGTTGATTGGCGGTGAGGCCATGGTCTCGGCGGCCAAGATCGCCTTGCCTTTCACGGTCATTGCCGCTGATGCCCGCATCGTCGCCAGCCGTGCCCGGTTTAACGTGCGATACGATGGTCGGTCGGTCTGTGTCAGTTGCCTCGAAGGCGAGGTTCAGGTCGAGCGGCTGATGCGGGTGTTGCAGCTGCCGGCCGGACGTCAGATCATCTCCTCAGCGCAAGGAATTGACACTCCTGTCGCGGTCGATCCCATGATCGTGACGGCCTGGAAGGACGGCGTGGTGATCTTTGAAGGAACGCCGATTGTGGACGTCATCGCGGAGGTCAATCGCTACCGGCGCGAAAAGATCATCCTGACCAACGCAGTGCTTGGACGTGAGCGGCTCAACGCGCGCTTCCGGATCGAGAATATCGGCCGGGTTGTCAACCAGATCGAGCAGGTTTTCGGTGCCCGCGCCAGGACCTTACCGGGTGGAATCACGCTTTTGGGCTGACGTTGTTTTGCGGGAATCCGGTGTGTTTGACTCCGCGAGTCATCCAGGGAGAATTTCGAAACAAGAGCATGAATTTGCTGATGTTCTTTCGAGTCCGAAAATTCGCCATCAGGGCGCGGCCAGTTCAGCCGACCTTCTGGTTCGGGGCACCCTGCGTCAGCCGCTTTGCGAATTTTCGTCAAGCATCAGAAATATTCGTTTCGGTCGCGCGCATCTCGCCGGGATCAGTACTATGAGGGGCTGTGGCTCCTCATGTGAATTCCGTCACCGAGAGCCCCGCAATGGACCGCCGCACTGCCGCCGCCAGATCGACTCCCGCCCGCCGAGCTTCCCGACAAGCCACCTTGCTCTTGAGCGTTAGCGCCCTGGCGCTTCTCGTTGCTCCCGGCAGTGCGGTCGCACGTCCGCTAGGCGGCAGCGCGTCGATCCAGCCATCGGCAGCGGCAATTGCGGATTCGCGGGCGATGGCCGAGCAGGCAGCGCGCGCGGCGCAGCAGGCGAAGAACTCACTAAGCCGCGCGACGCAGGCGATCCAGGCCATGCAGGCGGCCCAGACCGCTGCGCGCAGTCTGGCGCAGCAGGCGCCGAACGCGGTGTCGAACGGACTTCGCCCTGGTGGCCTGCAGGTCGCGCCGGGTGCTGTACCGGGTTCCGGTTTCTGGCAGGGCGCCAATTTGCCGACCGAGACCAACTCAGCGAACGGGCGTACCCAGGTCGACATCAAGCAGACCCAGCAGAAGGCCATTCTCACCTGGCAGACTTTCAACGTCGGACGTGAGACTGATGTCTACTTCGACCAGAGGGCGGGCGGTGCGAATGCGAGCCAATGGAGCGTGCTCAACCGCGTGATGGATCCCAATGCCGCGCCGAGCCAGATCCTCGGCACCATCAGGGCCGAGGGGCAAGTCTTCGTCATCAACCGCAACGGCATCCTGTTTGGTGGCGCAAGCCAGGTGAACGTCGCTGGCCTGGTCGCGAGCGCGCTCGAGACGCCGGACGCGAAGTTCCGGAGCGGCATCGTGACGCCGCGCTGGGAAGCCGAAGCGAGCTTCGCGGCGATTGCCGGCACCACGCCGGGCATGGTCAAGATCGAGGCCGGCTCCCGTATCGAGACGGGCGCGGGCGGCCAAGTCCTGCTCCTGGGCGGGGCGGTCGAGAACGCCGGCACCATCCGCACGCCGGGCGGTCAGACCTTGCTCGCCGCCGGAAGCGCCGTCCATCTCAAGGCAAGCACCGAGGCGGGCCTGCGCGGCTATCTGACTGAAGTCGACGGCGCTGGCCTTGCCACCAATCGCGGCGACATCCTCGCCGAACATGGTAACGTGACGCTTGCCGCGAAGGACATATGGGCGGGTGGGCGGCTCGGGGCGACGACGAGCGTCGTTGCAAACGGCTCGATCACACTGCAGGCGCGCACCGATACCCATCTGGGTACGCCGGAGGGAGAAAGCGAGCCGCGCCGCGTCTTTCATCGCACCGGCAGCCTGACGATCGGCGAAGGCGCCTTGATCGACGTAATGCCCGACCTCACTGACGCGACCACGGTCGCTTCGCGCGCGCTGCTTAATCCGTCCACCGTCTCTCTCTATGGCGGCCTCGTGGATATCCGGACGGGTGCCATGGTCATTGCGACCGGCGGCAGGATCGTCGCGACGACGCGCGAGAATCCAGACGTTCCGGTGTCGCCAGGCGGGCGCGATGCCAGCCGCATCTACGTGGATAAAGACGCGCTCCTTGATGTCTCGGGAACGCGCGGCGTGCCGCTTTCGGTCGAGCGCAATTTCATCGAGATAGAACTGCGCGGCAACGAATTGCGCGACACGCCGCTCCTTCGCAACTCGGCGCTGCGCGGCCAGAAGGTCTGGATCGACATTCGCGCCAAGGGAAAATTCTCCGACCCGCTGATGCAGAACGTCGAATGGTTCGCTGGCGAGCCGGGGGTCTGGTACGGCTCGCCGCTGTTCGATGCCTCGGGCTATATCGGCCTGATCCGGCGCGGCATCGGCGAACTGACGTCGCAAGGTGGCAGTATCACGCTGTCTGGCCGCGGCGACGTCGTGGTCCGCGAGCCGGAGGCGGGTCGCCGCCCGTGGCTGGGGCTCGCTCTCCCAGGCGCTCCACAAA
>Ga0081540_1002425_pt1 | contig 15184 bp, 20 predicted proteins | sample TabmetS2T1R1_FD_71024 | JGI IMG/M metagenome (GOLD analysis project Ga0081540, IMG submission 71024) | Tabebuia heterophylla rhizosphere microbial communities from the University of Puerto Rico - S2T1R1 | ecosystem: Host-associated > Plants > Roots > Rhizosphere ... | reverse complement strand
GCGGAATAATGGGAATCTTCGGGGCATCTTTCACCACCGGTACTTTACCAACCGGTTTGGCCACCGGAGTTTTCTTCTCCACATTTCCCACCGGTTTGGCTACTACCGGAACCTTCGGTCTGGTCAGCTCTGGAACGTGGCCTTTTTTCTCCACGGGAGCATTTTCCCCGAACTTACCAATGAACCCTGTTCCGCCGTTAGCGCGACATAAAGCCCGTGCTTTGGGTGTGGACGGGTGCGGATGGCCGGTGTGGTCAATCACTTCTTCACAACCTTGACATCCGAAGATCCGGCTTGACGGGCCTTCATCTTATCTCGCTCATTTAGTGCCCTGTCCAATCGGATCTGCTCGGACTTCGAGATTGCGGACTCCGTCGACAACGCCATTGTCTTTCACCACCGTCCACCTGATGCCGCGTTGTAGGGTGATCTCAGCCTGGGGGCCATTAATGTCGTAGCTTTTAGTCAAGGTAGAAGCGACCAAAGCCTTGGTCCCCGCAGGAATCAAAACTTTCATCTTGACATTACCGCCCTTGAATCGGTCAGTCTCTTCACCTTGAACATTGAACAAGTCTACAATCTTCTCATCCACGGTGGTTGACCCATAGCCGTTGTCTTCCCAAGCGAATCCGGTGAGATCGTTTTTCAAACTGTCACCGAATACCTGCTGGGCAGCAAACATTCCTCGCCAAGCCTGGATGTCTGAAGGTATAGCACTTTGGTCCAAGGCAGAATCAATGTGCCGGATATCTCGAACTTCCTTGACATTGCCGGGCAGATCGAATTCACCCCGTCGAGCAACGCCATTGATCACCGCGAACCAAGCAGTAGTATAAGTCCGGTAGCTTGCGCGCTGTTCCTTTGTAAGCGATCCACGCTTGAACAAACCCTTGGGGACGGAATCCAACGCTTTTTCACCCGTCAGGGGTTCAACAGCCGGAATGTCTTTGACCAAACTCAACGTCCGCTTTGAAGCATTTCCCTTGTTCAGATCCCCGACGGGTTGACCCAAAGCGGCCAAGTTTTCTCGCGTACGACGATCAATCTCATCATCAAACTCGCCATCGGCCAATGCCTTTTGGAAGTCTTTCGAATCCATCATCACGTAGGTCAGGTAACAGAAGCACTGGGGGTGTGGCTTTTCCGGTACTTTTCCAACTGGCCATTCTCCATTACCACCGTGATCAGCGTAGACGTTGCACAAATCTGGCACTTTGTGGCTTCCGGAAAGGTTCCACTTGACTGCGGAAACTCCCGGCCGGTTTGCTCCGTCAAGCTGACGTTCGTGAAAGGCGTTGTTGATTTCAGTTCGGGCAAGGCGCATAGCAGCATAAGAAGAACCTCCCGGTGCGGTAGGACTTACATACTTGTAAACATCACCGGCAAGTTCTTTTGCAGACAGTCCACTGATCAATCCTTGCCGAATGATGGACTCAATCTTTCCATCATCTAGCGCACGTTGATGGTAGATCCGAGGCGACAATGCGCGGGCACGACGCGCCGAATCCGACTTCAAACCCGATGCAGCTGTCGCCCTGAGACCCTTCACAAGCTGATCCGCCACTTGTTCCGGCAAGGATGCATACGCAACGCGTTGTAACGCCTCTATGGCATCCTCAGCGGCCTCTAATGATTCCTTGATGGATCGTGCCACCCGAGGATCAATCTGGCCGATCCACATTGCCTTCAATAGCCGGTTAACCGCAGCCAACACCAAATTCAGCTGGGCAGCCCTGACCACACCGCCGACGCCCGGTCGAAGGGTAGCGACACGCTTCTGGATAGACTTGGCGGTAGCTTCAAGGATGGCTTTCAGCTCGGCCTCAGTGGTCCCCTGCACCTTTCGGTAGGGTTGAAATTCCTTGGGACTAGGCTGGGCTGCCACTATCCGTCTCCGCCGCTACGCGCGTACCGAACTGGTCTGCGTTACGCTTCTCGAATTCAGCAGATGCCGTGGTTTCGATATCGTCAGGGAAAGAATATCCCAGCTTCGTAGCTTCGAGTCGGTAGTAAGCAGTATCGATCACGCCCCGGTCAAGCATGTCGTTCAGTTCGGCGAATTTCGCTACGCGGTCGATCGGAACGGCGTCGCCAGTTTGGACAGCCACGTCCACCCCGTCGAAAGTAGACTGCTCATAAGCGGGCATCCACATGCTGACGATGTCATGCCACATCTGCGTTTCGGTGTCGACCAGAAGCTGGTCTTTTTCCGCCGCCTTCGACAGCATCGGGCCAAGCTGCAACTGGAGCGCCACTCCCGACTGTGCTACCGACACGTCGATGGATCCCACCGCTACATCAGGAGTACCGGAAGCGTGCATCAGGATTTCCCACAGTCGACTGTAATGATCGCCGAAAGACTCGCTGATGCCTTGCGCACCCGAGATCTTGTTGAACATCGTGCCGTTGTGGTGGATCACTCGGCCAGGGCCCATTTGCCAAGCAACGGGCTCTCCCTTGGCATTGGTCGGTGCGTCAGCATCCGTCGCGTACATACCCACACCCAGGAGAGCAACAGCCAGGTCCTCGTCGCTGATGGTCTGGTTGACCCCGGCCATCACTCGCTCGAGACCACGAATCTCCGATGAACCGAAAGGATCCCCAGGCTGCTCGGTGTTTTTCGTGTGGTACACCGGAAGGGCGGTGATTTGCGGAGGAAACTCCGTCACCGGCACCAGTTGCTGGAGCGGAGCCTTATCCGGGTTATCCCATTCATCGACCTTGAAAATGGCTTCTTCATACGTGATCGGCGAAGTCCCATCTGATCGCTGCTCACCCTTGCGATAGGTAAGCCTCCGGATAGCCGGACCGTCATCAGTGGTCACCTGCTGAATGAGGTGGCATCCAACTACGCTGTCTACGTCATCCTCATCCTGAATGGGGAAATACATGCTGGGGTCAAGAGATGTCAGCTTGATTCGCTTGCCGACCGGCTTGGTGTCGTCAGCGGTAAGATGCCAGATCGAGTCACCCCAGATCAGGTTGTACCGCTTTTTGCCATTGAACTTGCTCTTGTATCGCTCACGTCTCATCAGGTCGTTGATCGCCAGTTGAGCAGCTGCGAGACCATCACCTTCCGGTCCCACGCAAACCACGGTGAGGTCAGCACCGATGTACCTGTTCGCGGTGTCCACGATAGTCCGGGCGGAAGGAACATACACCGGCCGGTCGTTGCTCCCCCGGAGAGCGATCTTGAAAGTGTCCGGAACGTTCCAGTAAATCTGCTCATACACGCCGTAGGACATAATCCGCTGAGCGTCCAGCTCATCGGAAATCCACGCAGGCTTGGAACCGAAGAATTCCGATCCAGTGCTGTATGGAGTGAAGTCGTTTGCCACTCCGCCACCTCAACCATTCATGTTGGCAGTGGTGACGTAAGAGCCCCCACCGCTACCGGATAGACCAAAGTAACCACGGAAGAAACGACCCAATGCCTCGACACCATGGTTATCTTTATCGAGGGGATTCTCGGAATCCGACCGCTGCTCTGTTTTTCTTTCGGGCCATTTATAGCCCTCCCTCATTTCCCACACCAACGTCGGGCAATGAGTACGGTCGATCATAAGACGCGGTCGCCGTTCAATATCCCCCACGGGGAGGTGCAGATTTTGGACCTTCATTGCACGCCTGATCAACGAAAGTCTAATCTTCAACTCCCCACCAGTTTTCTTGTTGGCTGGGATGCGAAGTTTACGCTGCATAGTGCGAGTATCATCCGGTTCCGCCGGATCAGGGTACATCATCCGGCATACTCGAACCAGGCCAGGGTATTCCAGCATCAAGTCTTTACAAACTTCTTCGGTATCCAGCTGTTGCCGCCGGAATTCCCGAATCACCCGGATATCCCCAAATGGTCCTACTTGGATGAACAGCACAACAAAAGGGTTAGTAAACCCAAAGTCAATCCCCATGTAAAGGGGCCATTCTGGGTTGTAATCGAAGTCCCCAAGATGAACGTCCTCGTCGAACTCCTTCATTACGACACCGGTCTTGTCGGTAAACTCGGCTCCGTACTGTCGATCGAACTCGTCCTTGGTTAGGTCAGACTCGGCCTCGAGAATTTCCGGATCCTGCCGACCTCCCGGAAAGATGATGTCATTTGTCCATGAAGGACGCTTCCAAGAAGCCCATGATGGAAACCGTTCAGATTGGCCTCGCTCGTACAAGTGGTACAGCAACGAGTTCTCAGATGTCCCCTCGGGCACTCCCGAAAACACCGCAATACCTCGCCGATCGGACAACGTCGGTCGGATGTATTGACCCCAGGTAGATCGCTTATGCCTACCAGCTTCCACCATCAGAACCCAGTCAAGTCCCTCACCAACCAACTTATCCGGATGCTGCGCACTCTTACCCAGAATTTCTGTCCCGTTAGACGTGGCAATATGCATCGATCCCGAGTCGGAGTTCTTGACAAATCGGATAGCGTCTCGATCCAAGCCAATCTTACGCAAAGCATCGTAGATAATCCGGAATTCTTTCTCGGCATCCGCATAGTTAGGCCCAACCACCCACCCTAGGGTTGGTGTCTTACCGTCGAACCGGGATGGAGCAAGAGCCCGTGTGGCCATGTCGTAGCCACCGAAAAACGTCTTACCCCAACGCCGACCACACCGAACTACCTTGAATCTCGTGCGATTCTGGTGCAGGTCACGCTGACCGGCGTGAGGATAATATCCCCATACTTCGTTGAACAGTTTAGTCTTGGTCAGCACTGGAGCGGACATTAATTACTCCGGATCGAAAGCGCCCTCAAGCTCGGGGGCCGCGACAGAACCAACCCCTCCCGCTCCAGGATCAGTGGGGTCGATGGCATAGATCTGCATACGTCGTTCGCTTGCGGTCGGCACATGCGGAGGGGGCTGAACAAGTCCAGCCACACCGCCGTACTCGGTCGCAGTCGAATCGTTGTAAGCGATGGGGTTGGTCAGGTCCCGCGAATAATACCGAGGCTCGAATTCGGAATGGTCGAGCAACGGCTCCAGACCATACTGAGGGCCGACGGGTTCACTCATTTCAACCTCTTCCTCGTCATTGCCGCTTTCTTGGCCATTTTCGTACGTCCGGCTTTCGTATGACCCTCGTTGGCGATGGCAGCCGCAACTCTTTTGCTTTTACCTTCTCGCCTCAAAGCTCGGTAGACGTCTTGACGGTCTCGATAAACGAATCCGGCTTTTCCTCCTTTGCTGCTGACCACGGACCCTCCTTTTGAACGTTAGCCAATGCTTGCCGGAGGGCTTCCTCCGCAGCCATCAAATCAGCCGGGGTGAGGATGCCCTTGTTGATCAATGCTATCCGGACGACCGGATCACCCCCGGGCAACACCATTTGAGGCCCCTGTGTGCCCTGCTGAGACGTTGACGAGTGGTTACCGGGGTCACGGGCACCCGGACGCTTCAAAAAGTCTGTGGCTCCCGCTTGACCGGCATTGAACGGATGTTTGGGAGTGTTCTTCACATGCCAGCCATACGTCAAGCCACACGACCGGCACGTGTCGTCCTCATTCACCGTCATCATCATTTTCTTCTTCCACGATTTCGCCTTCGAGCACCACACGCTCGTCTTGGGGACGGCCGTCGTCCAGAACGATAGCGGAAGCGATCATCTTTTTGGTGAAGTCCTCGGCAGCCAATTCCACCTTGGTAGTAGACTTACCAATCACATGCTCGATAATGAAAATGGCAGCCTTCAACTTCGTTTCGGGGCTGACCAGCGGTTTACCCTTGTCGTCGAGTTCCTCACTTTTAAGAAGCTTGACAACAGTTTGCACCGCCAACGAGATATGCTGGGTTACTTCTTTGAACGCTTCGTCTTTGAGTCGTTTCTGGATTTCGACCGTTATTGCGCCGGTAATCCACTTGGGTACAGGTCCGCCCCGAAACCTGCCATTAGCCTCTCGTGGCTTACCCCTGGCAAGCTCCTCGAGATCCCAATCCTTGATCTCCTTGAAGCCCCCATGCTTCGCATACAACCGGAGATCATCGTTGAGGTGTTTAGTCTTTCGACGAAGCCTCCTACGGATTTGAGCGGGGTCGGTCTTCAGCCGACTTTCATCCCTGGCCACCTTAGCTCCTTACTGAAAAAGGCGGTCCACAAGACCGCCCCCTCAATGTATCCGAGTCTCAGGTTTTTGGCCACCCGCCCAGCGATGATTCGGGGCGGTCAGGATCTGTTTCTACGTCGTCTTCATTGGGGCCAAGTCGATCCACGCGCATTTCTTCTGCACGTTCCCATTCGACCTCGCCATTGCCGGATCGACGGGGGTTTTCCTCACCGTTAACCGCAGCAACCAAAGCAGCGGCCCAGGTACCCGTACGAATGTAGCCAATCGAGACGTCGTCATCACTGGGCTCTGCACCCCTCATGAGATAAAGATTATGAGGGTTCTTACGCCCTTGCCGGATCCTCATAGCTTGTCCCCCGTGATCAACACGTCTTTACCCTTTTCGACCAAGCCGAGAACCACGTGCTGAAGTAGCGATCCACCCGTCATCACGACGAAATACTCCCCGTCCAGGTCACCGTCATCATCTACCCGAACGATAGTACCGAAGGTCACCCAATCTCCAAGCATTCCCTCGAAACCCCGTTCGCTAACGAACCGTTCCAAAGCTTCCTGGATGGGCTGAACCATTTCCCGATTGCGGTCACTCATGCCATAGCTCGCTCGAGCTGAAGCTGACGCACGATATACAGGGCCGGGACTCCGTACCCGTGGGCCCTTCCGAAAGGATTGTGCCGAACACCCCGGCCCGCACCAGCTCTTTTCGATCGCCTCCCCGTGATGAGAGATTGAAATCCGTATCGCCGTGTGGTCAGGCGGATCCAGCGAAAAAAGATGTACAGATGGAAAAGCATTGCATTTCCTTTCCTCAATGGGGTGGAGAGTTTCCGCAGCAACGGAGTAGTCGTCAGGCCACCGAAAACCACATCCGTAGGCATGTTGTTATCTCTCCACCCCGAGGACAACCCGAAATGTCGATGACGAGCACGGGGGTCCAGGCCATCACAATGGGGCTGTCCAACCACCATACATCACGGCTCGACAGTCACCCGGAATTGATCCGAGTTGGGAATCCGATGAAGCACGGGGTTCAGCGAATCGTCATCCCGTACCAAATCCACGTGTGCTTCCCGGTTCATGGAAGACAACACGTATCGAGCAGCAAGAGCTCTCAGTACGTCTAAGGACCGCGAATTGATGGTCACCGAGAACTCGTGCAAAAGCCCATTCCGGTAAATGATGTGTTGCTCTTCGAGATATTCCACCGGCGGACGACGCATGATGACAGTTTCATCTGCCGATCGCGACAAGTCAGAAATCATCATCGTGTCTCCGGGAGTAGACGAAGCAATCACCTCCGGAAACGTCATCGCGATGGCAGCCCAAGTTTGCGCCAAGTTGAATTCTTCTTCTTTGGCGTAATGAACTGCATTGGCCTGGGCTTCGAACCGGTTCTGGGGATGGTTGTACGGAATCATCGAACCTTCTTACGCTTGGGCTTCACCCCGACCTTCGGAGTGGAGCTGGCCACACGCCGAGTCGGGCGAGCGAAATAGGTGAAGGTGGCGAGCGACCGGCACCGAGGGATGATCGCGTCAGGATTGATGCCGGTCGCTGCGACGGTCTGGTCGTATATCGGGGTCAGGATGTCCATGCATCCATCATGAGGACTGCGCGTTAGCCGAGCAACCTTCCGATGTACAGCTCCCCCGTCTCGTGCGTGATGTTGATCCCATTGCGGACCTCCTCGAGCTCCCTGCCCATACGCAGCACCGTCTCGTTGGCGTTACTCAGGAGACCCAAGTATTCGTCCAGCTCGATCACGTTCGTGTCCCCCTTGGCCATGGAGACCTGGGTCTTGGCCTCCTCGATGCAGGCGGTGACGGTCTGCAACTCGTCCTGCATGTCCGAGAGAACCGAAAGGGCCTCGCCGGTCTTCATCGCTGCCAGATTGAGGTGTCCGATAACCTCGGTGATGCTTGCCACGAACCTACCTACTTCCTGTCCTTGAACGTGTGCGGGAATCTTGGGCTTGTACGTGATCCGGTCTTTTGCTACATCTTCGTCGTCCCGGCCACCCAGCACCCAGTCGTCACTGGTAGGCTCCGGCTCTCTACCGATCCTCTGAACTCCCCTAAGAGATTGGGATTCGGGATTGGGGTGCACCACCGTCCCAGCCCCCTCGACGCTCATAGTCCATCTCAACAGGTCTCGAGCATGAATCTCCATAGCGCTGTTGATATGAGCCTGGGTGGCTGCGTCGAACGGGTGGTACATGTTGGAGACCGGACATTGCCCAGTCAAAGGATAGCTGATGTTGTGGGCTTTGATGAGATACTTGGGTTTGTCCCCAAACGGGCTTTCGGGAACCGGGATGAAATCTACCAGTTCATGGCAATAAGAGTATGGGCATTCTCGAGTTAGTACCGGACGCCCGAGCGGTGGCCTGTCACGTCGTAAGCTCATTGTCTTTTTGCCCACATCTTCGTACTGGACAGTTCCGGTTTGACCATAACCAAAGACTTTACCCCCGTGCTTACGTTACGTAAGTGCACTGCGGTACCGATGGACAACCCCCGTAGCTCCATCACTTGGTAAGCGCTCCCTTTGGCCATGACCACATCTTGGGTGCGTAACTCTTCGGTAGACACCCAACCATAGTTCGTTTTCTTTTGTTTGAATTGGTCGGCCCTTTCCAAAGCCTTCTTGTACGACAGCACCCGTCGAGATCGGCAGTCATAGCAGTTACAAACCATGACGTCGTGAGCAGCTCCCTGAGCAATAGCTTTGCCCAGCATGACCACACCACCGAGCATCAGGCCTCCAATCATCACCAGCCCGACCAGTGAATGCCAGATTACAGTCCACATTTCCCCTCCTGGTACCCATCATGCCGGACCCATCGCAGGTCCACCACAGCGGGTACGCCAGAAGGTTAAAGCCCTACCCGCTTCACCCCATAGGTAGCCTGCATCTTGGTGAATCCGTCGTACTCGAGCTGAGCGATCAAGCCCCCCGGACTGAACGACTGGTTATCCAGATAACTCTGGGCGACAATCGCGGCCTGAGCGTTCCAATCCACGTGCAGCGAATCGACAGCAACGGTCGCCGTCTTGGCGTTGTACTTGTCGAACTTCAACTGATCGATCAGACCCTGACGCGAAAACCCCATGTTTTCCAGGTAGTTCTGGGCAGACTTGACCGCGTTCTGCTGCTCGAGGCTGACCGTGGACTTCTTGGCGGAAGATGTAGCGAACGTCGGCTCAACAGACACGAACGTACCAACCTTCGGATGGTTACCTCCAGTGGTCGCGATGGCTACGAGCAGGAACCCCACCAGGCACAAGCCGATGAGAACAAGGGACACCAGGATAACTCGCTTGACTGTCATGATTCACTCCTTAATGATGGCCAAGCCCCGATGGCTTGACCCTCATAAGTATGAATCTCCAAGCCTGAGGTGTCAAACGAGCTCGTCGTACTGTCGAAGCAGCTCGGCAAATTCTGACGGATATTTCTTGGCCAACTGACGATATGCCCAGGACACTGCACGAGCTTTGCTCTGTTGTCGTTTCAATGATTCTTGGCCTGCTGGTGTCTTGCGCCACTCACGCATGTACTCGGGCGTAGCGTTAGTCGGCACGAAACTCAACCTCCAGCTTAACTCGCTTGATCCGCCCATTCAGACCAACATCCACCTTCGGCACCATGTCCGGCACAGCTTGCGCCATGATGGTAATCAGCTCGAGGGCAGTCATACCCACCTTGGGGTCGTTGGCCTCCATCGTGACCAGTCGGCTAACTTTACCCATCAGTCTTCCTTTTCCGTAACCATGAGTACGCTATGAAGAAGAATAGTGACGTAATTAACCGATTCTTTCCAATTGGTTTCCCGGGCATTGGAAAGAATAAGATTTTGACTTTGGTGTCCGTAGCTAGCACTAGTACAAGAGAACACCACAACATCTCCATTCAACCAAGCCACCCGTATTTGTTTCACAGCCACCCGATCAAACGCGACAAAAGAGTCCGGATTGCCGATAACGAGTTGCTTTCCGGTTCCTCCTTGGACACCACTCGAAGAATTTGTTGCTTCAATTCCTGAACGTACCGATCCAAGCAAGAACAACCTACCCCGTGCGTGGGATTGAGTGCATAGTGGCCAATCGCATCTTCTAAGATCTCATACAGCGTCCGATCCGAAGGGATGTAGTCAAAATACCCAACCCAATTGACGTTAATTTTCACCAACTCACGCGCATCGATCAATCGCTCACCCAGGTCCTGATCCTGTACCACACGCGCAGACACGTGCACGGTCATAGACTGACCTGCGGACACCAGGTAATCAGACTTGACTTCGAATGGAGTCGTTTCTCCGTCACGGAGATACAGATACACCCAAGTACCAGGTGCGGTCATGAGCTTAACTTCAATGGTCATGCAGCGACGGTAACACGGTGTAAATTAGCCGCGCCTCTTGCGAGGACCCCTCCACCGGTAAATAACCTTCCCCTCACCAACCAGGGTATACGAGGCCCGATGATGACCGGCGTGTGGTCGGCCACCCGTGGCCAACGGCAACGTACACCTTGGAAGGCCACTCAGCACGCCACACAGCGATTGGGGGACATGTTCGGTACACCGTGGTGCATCCGATGCTTTCAAGCCCTTAGAACGATCCTGATTGGCCATCCATCGACCATATCGAAGGCTAGACGATGCTTTCGACTGTCGCTGGAATCAAGACCCCACCGGACCACACGAACAGCGATGCGCTCACCAACAGCCCACCGGACCACACTTGCACAGTCAGCCCGGCCGGGGTATCGGCTATCACGACCCAACTGCTGGCGTAATCTCGGGTGAACGACCGGAAGACACGCCATGTGCTGGCGTAGTCTCTGGTGAAAAAGCCCAGAACGCGCCACTGGCTGGCGTAATCCCGAGCGAAGGTACCTAGGACTCGCCAACTGCTGACGTAGTCCGCAGACAAGACGTTAAACACTCGCCACGTCGAAGCATAGTCCCGATTGAACGCGGTACCGCTCAGCACCACCCAGGTGTCAGCGTAGTCTCGAGCAAAAGCGTTGGTTACTCGCCAGGTGTCTGCGTAATCACGCGTCAGGGCATTCAACACTCGCCAGGTACTGGCAAAGTCTCGAGCGGTAAACGCGTTCAGAACCCTCCAAGTCGATGCATAATCTGCCGTGAAGGTGTTGAGTACGCGCCAAGTCGATGCGAAGTCACGTGCAGCAAAAGCATTGAGCACACGCCACGTGGAAGCGTAATCCGCTGTGAGAGTGTTGGTAACTCTCCACGTACTGGCGTAGTCTCTGGTGACTCCATTCAACACTCGCCAGGTAGATGCATAGTCCCGGGTGAACGGGGTGGTGCCAGACGTGCCTACCTCGGCATCGACGAAGTAGCCGCCATTGTTGAAAGAACCAGTCGGTAAAACCGCAGTTGTGCTCGAATTACCGATGTCAAAAAACTTACCGGCTGCCACCGGAGCCGTGATGATCCCATGGGTAATACTGCTGTCGAAGTAGTGCGTGGTAGCGGTGTACTGGTCAGTGACGATACTCACGCAATAGTTGACCCCTGCGGTCAACGCAACGCCGGGAGATACTTCGTTCCAAGCCCCGAGAGTTAACGTGCCGAAAGTGCCGTTCGTGACCAGGCTGCTGGTGTCCACATTCCATAGCTGCCACTTAATGGGCAGCAATGCGGCACCAGGAGATGAAGAAGGGGCGTACCACCTGATCTTGAGCAGATTCGTTCCAGTACTCACCTGGAAGTTGGTACCCAGGGTGTAACGAGTTCCGTCATTGGTGTTCGCGGTTACCGGGGTTGTAGCCCCGTAAATGTTGTCACCCATGACCTACCCCTTTCGGAGAAAGGGATCAGCCATCTCCACCGATGCGAAGAGTAGCGTTGTCGGGGTTCAGGGCGGCAGTGGAAGCACCGGTTACTCGGCGAAGCCAGAACGCTGCGACAGATCCAGCAGGAATCGTGCCGAGAGAAGCCGAAGATCCGAACGTACCCACCCCAGCCCCACCAGAAGGAGCGGTATTCTCGTTGGCGATCGTCAAGGCCTGGGCAGAACCAGACCCTTTGGCGGTTACCCCGATGTTGTCTGCTGCCACGGTGAACGTGCTACGAGTGGCCTGGACCTGAACGGAGATGGTCACATTCAAAGCCGAGTCAGTGGCATGGTCGTTGCAGACGAAGAAGCACCGGTACTCGGTGTCACCAGCCAAAGCCTCAGCAGATGAGACGTCGTCCCACTGGACATTGAGACCAGATGTAGCCAAAGCCGTGGTAGACACCTGGTCACCCAGAGACGATGCCTGGCTCCCCGCCGTGGTGTTACCGGCAGCGGCAGACACCGAGTACTTCAAGTTCATGTCAGTACCAGCGACGGGCATCTCTACGCAGCCTTTCGGATGACTACAGTGCCGTCAGGAGTACCGCCCGGTACCGCTTCGGCAGGGCCAAGAACCAAGAAGCCAACCTGGTCTGGGGTGTGGTGATGGTTGATCGGAGCGTAAAGAGCTGACTGGCTGACCACACCTGCCGGGATCAAGTCGTTCAGGGTGATGGTGCTACCGGCGTTGTGGGGAACCCCAGCGTAGAACGGCGCAGCTGGCGGCAGATTGTCCATCAGATCGAACGTCACCCGGTAGGTCCAACTCGTCCCAACGATCTTGCCATCCAGAACGTAGTCCCAGGACGGATCAGTAGATGCCGGGACTTGGAATGAGATGGCACCAGAACCATCCGCTGTACCAACGTACTTCGTCGGCTCAATCATCGTCCCGTCAGAATGGGTTAGATAACCCCTCTGCTCCATTACCACCGTGAAAGTCGAGTCTGGGGTGGCTGGTGGCGTCTGCACCACCCCGACGATAGTGACCATCGTTGGTGTTGCCATGACTTCCACCCCCTGCCAAGAACTCGATGTGATTCGACCGGATCATCAAACCACACCGAGTTCTACGTGCCAAAATGGAGTTTGGAGTTCGTTGCTATTTCGTCTTCCCCTGGGGTCCCCAAAGGGCTTCGACAATTCCCTCGATCTCCGACTCCCGAAGTATAGCCCTTGCAACAATGTATTCTCTGATCCGCCTTTCTGCCAGCTCGAGGATAACTTTTGGAACCAATCGAGCAGTGGGACCCCGAGACCCGGCGGAAAACATCTTCGCTTCATCGGTGTCACGAGACTGACTGACCACACCGCCAGGGTAATTCATCTCGATCTCGAGGTTGTCGTTGTAGCCCCCGACGGGCGGAGAATACTCCGGATCATCGCCACCGTACTCAGGCTTTTGCTGAGCAGCGTACGACTTTTCGACAGTCGTCAATCTCCGCTCGAGACTTCGAATGTAATCTTCGAACCCCGCTTGTTGACTTTTGACTTTTTCCTCGAGGCGACGAATTCGATCGGCTTGCTCACTGTCAACGGCTTCGAGAATTTGCTGGGCTTCAGCGCCGGACTTTTGGAGCCAATCCAGTGCTTTTCGAAGCTCAGTAATTTTCAGTTCCAGAGCTTGGATCTTTTTAGAAGTCCAATCGACTTCACGAGGGTCGTCATTCATGTGCAGTTCTCCCGTCCCATCCGTTGTTCCATTCACCATAGGTCATTTGTTTGAGCCAAGCAACTACCGATAGCCCAAAATACACAACCAAGGTTGTCTACCCCAACTCACCCTATTTGTACTCCTGAGTTCAAAAACTTTAGCTAGCCTCAATAGAACACTCAGTACCCTTCACCTTTTCCCTAACCCGCATGCTTTTACCTAACCCCCACCCGTCAGGCCGCTGATTAAATCAGCCCTACCGTAATTAACCGTCGCGATTACTGCCGTTTATTTTTTCAGTGGGTCCCCCCCATGGGGGTATACCCACCGCTGAAAAAATACGTAGCGGCATGTTTGGCATTTATCAGAATTAAATCCGCCTTCAAGCCTGCGTAGTGCCTACCTATTTTTTCAGCGATTTTTTCAGATTAAATCAGCGAGTTCGCCCCCGATGGACCCCCGACATGTCCACCATCCCTGGCGTGGCTTTCCTAGCTCGATCCCCGGTCGGTTTACCACCGGTCAAAAAGTGTAACAAGGCCGGTCTTCCCCGCCCACCTTCAATTCGTTTCGTTTCCACAAATCCAGCCTCGATCGCATCCTTGATCGCCTCGATGCAATGGGCTTGACCGATCTTCACACGAGCCTGAACCTTTTTGACAAGGTTGGTTTGGTTCAGCCCTTCACCTTCCGTGGCCAACACCGCCACCACTGTCTGGACATACCCTTCAACAGCGACGTCAGCCTTTGTGCGGTCGGTGATCGTCATGACCTTGGTCTCTTCGTCGAAATCCAGGGCAGACGGTCCGAATGCTTCGACGTCACGACCTTCAGTGGCCAAATACCTCGTGTTGGTGCTGTCCTTGGTCAAAACCCACCGGGCATCGACGTGCTCATCCACGGCTGATGCGCCCCGCGTGGCATTAAGATGGCCACTGGCGGCAGATTTCTCGTCACTGTTGCGGCCGGTGTGGCCCAGCAGAAAACATGCCTGCACTTTCGCCCTGACCTTGATTTCGTCGATGGCACCCATCAGGGCATAGACTTCATCGTTGTCGTTGGTGTTTACCCCTGCCATCCGGGCGAGCTGGGCGTATGAGTCGATCGTCCACACCCTGACCCAGCCATCTGGGTGTGTGGTCCAGTCCTTTCCTGGTTCGGTGGACAGCCATTTCACCGCTGCGTCTTTACCTGCCTCGGTGAGGATATTCATCGTTTCACCGCGCCAGTGAGCTAGCTTGAGGTTGTGTGGGTTCTTTATACCAGCCTTACGGGCGTACTTGTCCACGAGGTCTGTCCGGGACATTTCCAAATTCCAATGGCCTACGACCACACCGCCGTCCGGCACGTTTACGGGGAACTTGTTGAGGAAGTCTTTCCCGTCGGTCAGCGAGGGGATGAGGGAAGCGATCATCAGGGCTGTTTTTCCAGCCTTGTACTGACCGGTGAGGATGACGTTTGCTTCGGGGCTAGCCATACCTTGGATCAGCCATTGCACAGGCTCTGGCGGCGCGTTGAGAGCATCCTCGAAGGATTCGGATTTGTCGGCGGGTGGTTCCCGGTGACGTAACAACCCTTCTTGCAAATCAGCGGCTCG
>Ga0081540_1002424_pt1 | contig 15192 bp, 11 predicted proteins | sample TabmetS2T1R1_FD_71024 | JGI IMG/M metagenome (GOLD analysis project Ga0081540, IMG submission 71024) | Tabebuia heterophylla rhizosphere microbial communities from the University of Puerto Rico - S2T1R1 | ecosystem: Host-associated > Plants > Roots > Rhizosphere ... | reverse complement strand
TCGGCGCGGCGGCTGCCCTCGGGCTGCTCGTCGCCGCGCCCTGGTACGTCGCGATGGCCCATCGACACGGCGAGGCCTTCGTCGGTCGGTTCTTCGGGACGGAGAACGTGGGCAAGTTCCGCTTTCCCTGGACGGTGCAGGGCGAGGTGGGGCTCCTGCTCGCGCTTCCGGGGCTCCTCCTCCCCTGGACGCCGCTGGTGCGGGTGCGGGGCCCCGGGGCGGAGCTGGCCTGGCCGTGGGTGGCGGGCCTGCTCCTGCTCTACAGCCTCCCCGGACTGAAGCACCCGCACTACGTGGTGCCGGCGCTCGCCCCGCTCGCGGTGCTGGCAGGCCACCCCCGGGCGGGAACCTGCCGGCTGTTCACGGCCGCTCTGCTCGGGGTCCTTTGCGTGGCCGCGGCGCTCGCTCTGCGCTTCCCGCTCGCCGCCCCCGTCCGCTTCGGGCTCGGGTGCGTGGCGGTGCTGCTCGCGGTCGCGACGGTGGCGGTGGCCCGAGGCGCGCTTGCCGCGGGAGCGGTGGGATTCGCGGCGGCCATGGTGCTGCTCTTCGCCAGCGTGCTCCCCGGGGCGATCCCGCCTCCGGTTCCCGCCTGGGTGGCGGAAAAGGCGGGGTCGCGCCCGCTGTTCACCGCCACGCAAAACCCCGGCCTGTACTCGTTCCTCCTGGGGAGGACGGTCCACAGGGCGAGCGGAGAGGGGCCGGCCCTCCGCGCCCTCGAGGCCGGTCAGGCGCTCCTCGTCACCCGCGAGGAGCTGGACCAGCTCCCACCTGTCGTTTCCGCCCGGCTGGAGCCACTCGCCACCTGGCCTCGTCTGAGGGGGAGACTCCCGGTGCGCGAGGTGGTGGACGCCTGGATCCGGGGGGACACCAGTGGTCTGTTCGAGCCAATGACCCTGGCCGTGATTAAGTCTTCGACCCTCCCCTGAGTGGTTTGACCTGGGAGGCGGCCGATCGATAGTGTCCGCGCCCTTTTCGCAGCACACGGAAGACCTCAGCCATGCCCAAGGATTTTCTCTTCACCTCCGAGTCGGTCACGGAGGGCCACCCGGACAAGGTGGCCGACCAGATCAGCGACGGCGTCCTCGACGCGATCCTCGCCGGGGATACCCGCGGTCGAGTGGCGGTCGAGACCCTGGTGAAGACCGGTCTGGCCATCGTGGCCGGTGAGGTCACCACCAGCACCTACGTCGACATCCCGAGCATCGTCCGCAACACCATCGTTCGCATCGGCTACACGCACAGCGACATGGGCTACGACGGTCACACGTGCGGCGTGATGGTCGCCATCGAGGGCCAGAGTCAGGACATCGCCCGCGGCGTGGACAACGACAAGGAGCAGGGCGCGGGCGACCAGGGAATGATGTTCGGGTACGCGTGCAACGAGACGCCCGAGCTGATGCCGGCGCCCATCCACTACGCGCACGCGCTGACCCGGCGCCTCGCGGACGTGCGGCGGAAGTCGCACGACTGGCTCCGTCCCGACGGCAAGAGCCAGGTGACGGTGCAGTACGAGAACGGCAAGCCGGTCCGCATCGACACGGTGGTGGTGTCGACGCAGCACGCAGACACGGTGTCCAACAAGAAGATCCACGAGGCGGTGCGCGAGGAGGTCATCCTCAAGGCGCTGCCCAAGAAGCTGCTCGACCGGAAGACCCGGTTCTTCATCAACCCCACCGGGCGCTTCGTCATCGGCGGGCCGATGGGCGACTCCGGCCTCACCGGCCGGAAGATCATCGTCGACACCTACGGCGGCATGGGCCGTCACGGCGGCGGCGCCTTCAGCGGCAAGGATCCGAGCAAGGTCGACCGCTCGGCCGCGTACATGGGCCGGTACATCGCGAAGAACGTCGTCGCGGCGGGGCTGGCCGAGCGGTGCGAGGTCCAGGTCAGCTATGCGATCGGCGTCGCGGATCCGGTCTCGGTGATGGTGGAGACCTTCGGGACGGCGAAGGTGGCCGAGGAGCGCATCGCCGAGGCGATCCGCCGCACGTTCAGCCTGAAGCCGCGGGAGATCATCGAGCACCTCGACCTGCTCCGGCCCATCTACCAGAAGACCGCGGCCTACGGGCACTTCGGGCGCGCGGAGAAGGAATTCACCTGGGAGCGCACCGACAAGAAGGACGCGCTCCGGGAAGCGGTGGGCGCCAGGGCGCTTCGCGCCGTCGGCGAGTGAACGACCCGACCGGGCGTCCCGAAGCTCACGCTTCAGTCGCCTGTCGAGCGGACCGTCCAGCGTGATGGACGGCCCGGCGGTCCTGGGTCTGCCACTTCGGGTGCGCCGATGGTCTGATGCTCGGGAGAGACCGGGGGACCATGCGACGCGTCTCGATCGCGGCCGTGCTGGGAATGCTGCTCGCGAGCACTGCGGGCTGCTCCGACCAATGTCTCGCGCCTCCGTCCTCCCCGCCCTGCGGAGGGCCCACGCCGGCGCTCCTCCTGCACGTGCACGATGCGGTGGATGGCGGTCCCGTCGCGGACCCGGTGGCCAACGGGTTCTCCTGCGGCAGCTCGGAGATCTGCATCCCGAGGCAGCTGGACGGAGGGACCATCGGCGCTGGAACGAGCTCCGTCGATGTGACGGCCCCGGGCTACGGCCACGCCCAGGTCGTGGTGACCGTTCCTGCTGCGACCCCGACGCCCTGCTCCTGCGGTCTGGAGTACGTGCCGCAGACCGAGGACGTCCCGCTGCAACCTCTTTGACTGTCCGAGGCGCGGCCACGGGGCGCGCCATCCGACTCGCTGGACCCGAGGGCTCGGCCGGTCCATCGTCCGCGACCGTGCGAGCCGACATCGTCCCCGGAGCGACGTTTCCCGACTACGAGCTGTCCGACCATCGCGGCAAGCGGCGGAAGCTCTCCGATCTGCAGGGGCCCGACCCGATGGTCGTGGTCCTGAGCCGCGGCGCGTTCTGCCCCAAGGACCGCCGCCAGCACGAGGGGCTGGTCGAGCTCCACCGCGAGATGGAGGTCGGCTACTGCCGGATGGTCACCATCTCCACCGACTCGCTGCTGGAGCTCAACGAGATGCGGAGCGGGGTGGGCGCGCACTGGACGTTCCTCTCCGACCCTGGCCGGAAGTTGCAGAAGGACCTCGACATCGCCGAGTACACCGACCCGGCACACAACCCGATGGTGCCGCACACCCTCGTGCTCGAGCCGGGCCTCAAGATCTTCAGCGTGTACATGGGGTACTGGTTCTTCGGCCGGCCGACGGTCGAGGAGCTGCGGCGAGACCTCCGCACGGTGCTCCAGCGCTGCCGCGCGGACTGGGACCTCTCCGATCCCGCGCTCCGGCAGGCCTGGGCGGCAGGGCAGAAGGACCGCTTCTATCCTTACGGGAAGAGCTGGGCCGAGGTGCTCGCGAATCAGGACAAGGAGTAGGGTCCGCCGCCGATGAGCGTCCTCGCGCGGCCGGGCTCCCGGTCGCTGGTCGTCGCGGAGCTCGCGGCGCGATGAAGAACGGGCAGCAGACGGCAACCGACGCTCTCGAGCTCACCGCCGAGCAGGCGCGACGCTTCCTCGTGCGTCGCCACTTCCTCGCTCCTCCGCGAACGCTGCCCGCCCGGGCGGAGTCGGTGCTGCGCGTGGTGCGCGAGCTCGGCTCGGTGCAGTTCGATCCGCTCGAGGTGACCGGCGCGCGCAACGACGACCTGGTCCTCGCCGCGCGCATCCGCAACTACCGCCGCGACTGGATGGAGCGCTGGCTCTACGGAGCGCCCGCCGAGCGGCAGCTCTTCGAGGCCTACAACAAGTCGCTCAACATCCTCCCGGTGGAGGAGCTCCCGGTGCACCGGGTGGACTGGGAGCACTGGGGTCAGCTCGACGGCGTCTACCACCGGCTGCTCCAGCGGAACGGGGAAATCGCCGGGGCGATCCTCGATCGGCTCGACCGCGAGGGGCCGCTCCCGGGAAGCGCCTTCGTCGAGCGCGGCGGCAAGCGGCTCCGCTGGGGCTGGGGCCAGGTCACCGTCCCGCGCGCGCTGCTCTACGGGCTGTTCCGCACCGGGAAGATCGGCATCGCCCGCCGGCTGGGGAACGTGAAGGTCTACGACCGGATGGAGCGCCTCTACCCCGGGGCGCTGCTGGAGACGCGCCTGCCCGACGAGGAGGTCCGCCGGCACCAGCTCCTCAGCCGCTTCCGCGGAGTGGGCCTGCTCGGCCTGCGTGCCGGGGCCGAGGTCTGGTCCGGCACCGTGCCCGCGCGCGAGCGAGCCCGCCTCACCGAGGCGATGGTCGCCGACGGCACGCTCCGGCGGGTGCGCGTGGCCGGCGTGCGCGATGAGCGCTTCATGCTCGCCAGCGACAGCGGCTTCCTCCGCGGCGGCCCGCTCCGCAAACGCGAGGTGGCGCTCCTCGCCCCGCTCGACCCGCTGGTGTGGGACCGCGAGCTGCTCCGCCAGCTCTTCGACTTCGACTACGTCTGGGAGGTCTACGTTCCGCAGAAAGCGCGCAAGCACGGCTACTACGTCCTACCGCTGCTCTGGGGCGACCGCCTGGTCGGGCGCATCGAGCCGCGCATCGACCGAAAGGCCGGCGTGCTGCGCGTTCCGGCGCCCTCTCTGGAGCAGCGGATGAAGCGGACCGATCGGATCGACTTCGAGGCCGCGCTCGGACGGGCCGTCGAGGCCCACCGTCGCCTGTCCGGTGCGGAGCGGATCGAGACCGCGTGAGGGTGACCGATCCTGGGACGGCCCTTCCCAGGAGCGTCCCACTCGAGAGGCCAGACCCCCGTCCCAGGCCTGGCACGCTTCTGGCTGGTGCGGAAGGTCAATGAAAGCGCTGGACCGAGAGTTTCGCGAGGCGTTGCGGATGTTCGTGCGCTCGCCCGCGTTCGTGGCCGCGGTGGTGCTCCCGATGGCTCTCGCGCTCGGGGCGAACACCGCGCTGTTCACCGTGATCCGGGGCGTGTTGCTGCGTCCCTTGCCGTACGTCCAACCGGAACGGCTGGTCCGCATCCACCGCATGGCGCCCGAGCGAGGCCCCGGAACGGCACCGCTCTCCCCACTGAACTACATCGAGGATCTCGTCCCGGCGCCCTCCGTGAAGTCGAGGGCCGCTTGGGCCGAGGGCAGCGCATCGCTCGCCGGTGAGGGCGCGCCGGAGCACATCCGCCTGGGCTTCGGCACCGCCTCTCTCCTTCCAGTCCTGGGGCTGAACACGGCGGTCGGCCGCTGGTTCGCCGCCGACGAGGAGCAGCAAGGGCAGCACCGCCGTGTGGTGCTCTCGCATGCACTCTGGCTCCGCCGATTCGGCGGAGATGCCGCCGCGCTGGGACGCACGATCCAGCTCGATGGAGAACCGTTCGTGATCGTGGGCGTGCTTTCGGCCGGCATCGAGCTCCCCGAGCTCTGCGATGCCTGGGTGCCGCTCTCCTTCGAGCCCAGACAGATCGAGCCGATGGCAAGGAACCGGCACTTCCTCGAGGTCGTTGCACGGCTCGCCCCGGGGGCAACGCTCGAGGGTGCACGCCGGGAGCTGGCCGAGGCTGGACGTCGGGCCATCGCCGACCACCCCGAGGCCTACGCGTCGTTCTCGTTCATCTTTGCGCCCATTCCGATGCACGACGACCTCGTCAGCTCGGTACGGCCGACGCTCGTGCTGCTCTTCGGCGCGGTGGCGCTGGTCCTGCTCATTGCCTGCTTCAACGTGGGGAATCTCATGCTCGCCCGGGCCACGGCACGGCAGCGAGAGCTGGCCATCCGCTCGGCCCTGGGCGCCGGACGCTCGGCGCTGGTGCGAAAGCTCCTCGTGGAGAGCCTCGTGCTCGCCGTCACGGCTGGAATCGTCGGGCTCCTCCTGTCGGCGGTCGCCACCTCGGCGCTGCTCTCGCTCGCGCCGGACGCCTTGCCGCGTGCACAGGCCATCCACCCCGATTTCCCGGTGTTCGCCTTCTCCTTCGGGCTCTCCATCGCCAGCGGTGTCCTCTTCGGCCTCGTGCCGGCCCTGTCCGCGTCCGACCTCGATATCGAGGGCACGCTGCGAGGCTCGGACTCGATGCGTCCGCATGCGCGAAGGCTCCGGCGCCTCCTGGTGATGGCCGACGTGGGCCTGGCCCTGATGCTCCTCTGCGCCGCCTCGCTGTTGCTCCGCAGCTTCATGAATACGCTGGGCGTCGATCCGGGATTCCGGGCGGACGGCGTGATGACCGCCCAGGCCGTCGTCCCCACCCCCTCGGGCACGGATCCGGACCGGGCACGCGAGCGATATCGGGGCTACGTCGAGCGCGCGGTCACGGCCCTGCGCACCGTGCCGGGTGTGCAGTCGGCGGGAGCGATCAACCTGCTTCCTCTCTCCGGCGATCGGACCGACCGGCTCCTGGTCGTCGAAGGGGAACGCGAGGATCAGGCGGCCGCGAAGCCCATCGTCGAGCACCGGGTCGTCACGCCCGGGTTCCTCGAGACGCTCCGCCTTCCGCTTCTCCAGGGACGCCGCATCGAGGAGGCGGACCGCGCCGGCGCTCCCGGCGTCGTGGTGGTCAACGAGTCGTTCGCCCGGGGCTACTTCCCCGGCGGTGACGTCCTGGGCCGTCGGCTCCGCCTCGTCTCGCCCGCCACGGAATGGGCCACCATCGTCGGAGTGGTCGGCGACGTCCGTGAGTTCGGCCTCGACAGGCCCGCTCCGCTGGTCATCTATTTCCCTGCCGACCAGCAGCCCATGGACGGCATGACCTACGTCGTCCGATCGGCCGCGCCCTTCGCCGACACCAGCCGTCGCGTCGCCGCTGCCCTCGGATCAGTGGACGCTGCCGTTCCCATCTTCGCGGTCCGGCCGTACGAATCCTTCCTCACCGCCTCCGTCGCCCAGCGCCGCTTCTCGCTCGTCCTGGTGGCCGCCTTCGCGTTCCTCGCGCTCGTTCTGGCGGCGGTGGGTCTCTATGGAGTCGTCGCGTACTCCGTGCGGCAGCGCACGAAGGAGATCGGCGTGCGCATGGCCATCGGTGCGGATCCAGCGCGCATCGCCCGGTTGGTCGCCAGCGAGAGCGTACGCATGGTGGGCTTCGGGCTTGCAGCAGGGCTGCTCGGTGCGCTCGCCACGGCGAGGCTCCTCTCCGGGTTCCTGTACGGTGTTCAGCCCGCGGATCCGACGGCGATCCTCGCGGCATCGCTGGTGCTCGCGGCCGCCGCCGGGCTTGCCACGCTGCTGCCAGTCAGGCGGGCCACGCGCGTGGACCCGGTCATCGCCCTGGCCGCGGAGTAGCCGCCCTCAGCGACCGTAGGTGGGGAGCCGCTCCAGCTCCTCGAACCAGGAGGCGTACAGCTCCACGCCGCGGCGGGCCTGCGTCCAGTCGAAGAACTCGTTCGGTGCGTGGTAGCCGTGCTCGGGCAGGCTCAGCCCCATCAGCAGCACCGGCGCACGCAGCGCCTCGGCCATCATCGCCACCGCGGGGATCGATCCGCCGCCCCGGGTGACCGCGAGCCCCTTCCCCAGCACGCGCTGGGCGGCGCGGTCCATCGCCTTGCACTCCGGCGCATCCAGCGAGGTCACGAAGGCTGGAGCCGATCCGAGCCCCACCACCTCCACGAGGGGGTCCAGGCCGGCGACGAAGCGCTGGATGGACTCCACGACGCGGGCTCCGGTCTGTCCGGGGACGAGCCGCAGGCTCACCTTCGCCTCGGCCCAGGCGGGGACGATGCTCTTGATGCCCGGCCCATGGTAGCCGCCGGAGATGCCGTGGATCTCGAAGGTGGGCTCGGTCCACAGGCGCCGGAGGAGCTCTCGCGGGTCGTCCGACAGGAGCCGGCGAAACCCGTAGGTGGCGCGGAAGCGCTCCAGGTCGAAGCCGCTCTTCAGATACAGGTCGAGCTCGGCGTCGCTCACGGGCGTGATGCCGTCGCGCACGCCGGGGACGAGGATGCGCCCGGTGCTCGCGTCGAAGCACGCGGCCAGCACCCGGACCAGACCGGCGATGGGGTTGGGAGCGCCGCCGCCCACCACGCCGGAGTGGGCATCCACCTCGGCGGTTCGCAGCTTGAAGAGGACCCCCTGGAATCCCCGCAGGCCCACGTCCATCGACGGCTGGTCGGCCGAGACCCAGAGCGTGTCCGAGACCAGCACTGCCCGGACGTCACCGAAGAGCGCCCCCTGGTCGCGGAGCAGCTCGGCGAAGTGGGGGCTCCCCACCTCCTCCTCGAACTCCCAGAGCAGCTGGAAGCCGAGGGTGGAGCCACGGCGCGCGGCGTGGGCCACCGCGAGGAGGCAGGTCAGCGCGGGACCCTTGTCGTCGGTGGCTCCGCGCCCGAGGTAGCGCTCGCCGTCGACGCGCATCCGGAACGGCTCGCCCTTCCACTCGGGCTCGTCCGCCGGCTGCACGTCGAGGTGGTTGTAGACCAGCACCGAGGGACGGGACGGGTCGCCGAAGCGGCCGTGGACGTAGGGCTTGCCGCCCACGCGCAGGAGGGTGGCGGTTCCCCCGAAGTGACGGATGAGGGCGAGCGCGGCCTCGGCGCAGGCCTCGGTCTCCGGCGTCCGTGTGGGATCCATGCTGACGGTGGGCAGCTCCACCAGCGTGCGGAGCCGGTCCTCGAAGAACGTGCGGTGTCCCTCGGCCCAGGCGCGTGCGTCGTGGTTCACGGTCGGAGTGCCTCCACCAGCGCGGCGGTGAATGCCCGGCCCACCGAGCCCTCGGGGTCGCGGTCCGGATCGTAGATGGTGAGCTCCACCCCGAGCGCGCGCGGCGAGGCCAGGAGCGGACGGAGCAGTTCCACCAGGGCCTCGTACGACAGTCCACCGGGTACGCGCGAGTCCACTGCCGGCATCAGTGCGTCGTCGAGGACGTCGGCGTCCACGTGGACCCAGAAGCCAGGGTGCCGGTCCAGCCGCTCCAGGGCCTCCGCGGCGATGGCCGGGGGGCCGCGCCGCTCGATCTCCGCCAGCTCGAGCACCGGGATTCCCGAGGCACGGAGCTCGGGGTCGTCCTCGCGGAGCCCGAGGTGGACGACCGACTCCGCCTCGACGAGCGGCCCATCGGGGGCGAGCGCGGAGAGGAGGCGCGGGCCACGACCGACCGCGAGGGCCAGGTCCATGCCCGCGGCGCCGTGGGTCCCGGAGCGCTCGGGGGTGAAGAAGTCCGAGTGGCCGTCGAGGAAGACCAGACCCAGCCGCTCGACGTTCCGGCGTGCGCCGAGCAGGTCGCCGAGCAGGATGCTGCAGTCACCCCCGAGGACCACCGCCAGCTCGTCTCGGAGGATGATGGTCTCCACGGTGTCGGCGAGCTTCCGGGAGTAGGCGGCGATGGCCTCGGCGTTCCGGATGCCGTCCGGGTGCACCTCCGTGCAGTAGCGAGGCGCCTCGACGCGGCCGGCGTCCCTCGCTCCCAGGCGGGCGCGCAGCCCGTTCCAGCGGAGGACGTCGGGCATCCGCCGTGTGCCGGGCTCACGCCCCGGGGCGGGAGGCGCGAGGCCCAGGTTCGAGGGCGCATCGAGGACCGTTCTGGGCTTCACCATGACAGGAGCACCTAACCGCTGAACACAGATTCTAGGGTTGCAAGATGGATCGGTCGTTTCTCACCTGTCAAGATGCGTTGACAGGTTAGACTACCGGCATGCTCCTTCCGGGCACCCATCGCTTCAAGCTGGCAGGCGGCCACCCGGTCCTCGACTTCCTGAACACCGTGGGCGGCCACCGGCTCACCGGCGGGCGGGAGGATCTGGCCACCCCCGAGGACCTGGTCTCCTGGGGCCTGCAGTCGGGCTGGCTGGACCAGGAGCGCGCCCCGGCGATGCTGGTGGAGATCCAGATACGCCCCGCCGAGGCCCGGGCGGCGCTCCACCGCATCCGCGCCTTTCGCGAGGCCCTTTTCCGAGTCTTCCTCGCCGTTTCCGAGGGCGGGCAGCCGGCCGCCGAGCCCTTCGAGGCGCTGGAGCAGGAGGTCCGGCGCGCGTGGGCCGAGCGGCGGCTCGTGCGGACCTCCGACGACGACTACCGGTGGGTCTCCCCGGAGTCGGCGCGGCTGGACGCGTTCATTCCCGGCCTCGCCGTGGCCGCCTCGGAGCTCCTCACCGGGCCCGACCGGAAGCGCATTCGCCTCTGCGAGGCGACGGCCCTCGACGGATGTGGGTGGCTGTTCCTCGACACCAGCAAGAACGGAACTCGCCGCTGGTGCGAGATGGCGACCTGCGGCAACAAGTACAAGGCGCGCCGGCACTACGCGCGGGTGCGAGCAGGACGAAGGACGGCGGCCGAGTAGCTTCGCTGTCGGGCCCTGAGCGGTATTCCGGCAGCCACTTGCCCCGGTGCGCGAGGCGGCATACTCCCTCCCCCGCCGCGAGTGCCCGCTGCCTCGCGATTCCTCGACAGAGAGGTCGAACGACACCATGGCCGTTCCCGCCAAGAAGCTCTCGTCCCTGAAGAAGCCCTCCGCTCCCGTTCCCAGCGACGTGAAGAACCTCGCGCTGGCCGAGAAGGGCCGCGGCCGCATCGAGTGGTCCGGCCGGTCGATGCCCGTGCTGCACCAGATTCGCGAACGGTTCGCGAAGCAGAAGCCGCTCAAGGGCATGCGCATGGCGGCCTGCCTCCACGTCACCGCGGAGACCGCCAACCTCGCCATCGCGCTGAAGGCCGGCGGGGCGGACCTGGTCCTCTGCGCGAGCAACCCCCTCTCCACCCAGGACGACGTGGCCGCGGCCCTGGTGGTCGACCACGGGATCAGCGTCTTCGCCATCAAGGGCGAGGACAACAAGACCTACTACCGGCACATCACCTCGGCGATCGAGCACCGGCCGAACCTCACGATGGACGACGGCGCGGACGTGGTCGGCGTGCTCCACAGCGACCGCAAGGACCTGCTCGCCGACGTCATCGGCGGCACCGAGGAGACCACCACCGGCGTCATCCGTCTCCGGGCGATGGCCCGCGAGGGGGTGCTCGGCTACCCGATCGTGGCGGTCAACGACGCGCTGACCAAGCACATGTTCGACAACCGCTACGGAACGGGCCAGTCGACCATCGACGGGATGATCCGCGCCACCAACCGGCTGGTCGCCGGGAGCGTCTTCGTGGTCGCCGGGTACGGGTGGTGCGGCCGCGGCCTCGCGCTGCGTGCCAAGGGCCTGGGAGCCGACGTGGTGGTGACCGAGATCGATCCCCACAAGGCGCTCGAGGCGGTGATGGACGGCTACCGCGTGATGCCGATGAAGGACGCGGCGAAGATCGGCGATTTCTTCTGCACCGTCACCGGGAACGTGAATGTCATCCGGCGCGAGCACTTCGAGACGATGAAGGACGGAGCCATCGTCGCCAACAGCGGTCACTTCAACGTCGAGCTGGACCTCGAGAACCTGGGCAAGATCGCGAAGGACCGCGGCACCGTGCGCGAGTTCGTCGAGCAGTACACGCTGAAGAACGGCAACCGGGTCATCGTGCTCGGCGAGGGCCGGCTGGTGAACCTGGCCGCCGCCGAGGGCCACCCCTCGAGCGTGATGGACATGTCCTTCGCCAACCAGGCGCTGTGCAGCGAGTGGATGGTGAAGAACCACCGGACGCTGGAGAAGCGCGTCTACACGGTGCCGGAGAAGATCGACAAGGAGATCGCCCGGCTCAAGCTCAAGGCGATGGGCGTGAAGATCGACGTCCTCACCGACGAGCAGGAGACGTACCTCAACAGCTGGAACATGGGGACCTGAGGCTCGCCCCGGGTCAGCGCCCGGGCGCGCGTCCGACCTGCCGGAACGCCTCGCGCACCAGGGTCCCCCAGAAGCCGGGGATCTCCTCCGCGCCGAAGTCGATGCGCTTGGCGTTCTGCACGTCGCGGTCGAACGCCGCGGCGAGCTCGGCGGTGAGCTGCGGGTCCTCGATCGCCAGCGAGCCTTCCTCGAGCAGGTTGAGCGAGAGCGGGTCGAGGTTCATCGAGCCGGCGACGGTGAGGCGGTCATCCACGACCGCCGTCTTCGAGTGCATCATCGAGGGCTGGTACTCCCAGATCTTCACCCCCGCCGCGAGCAGCCTCCGGTAGAGCGAGCGCTGCCCCTCACGCATCGCCGGCTGATCGTGGATCGGTCCGGGCAGGAGCAGGCGCACGTCGACGCCGGCCCTGGCGCGTGACTCCAGCTCGGCGACGATGTCCTGGCTCGGGGTGAAGTAGGCGTTGGAGATCCACAACCGCGAGCGGGCGGAGAGGAACGTGAGCTGGGTCATCCGGTCCGCCGGGGTTGCGCCCACGCTCGCGCTGCTGGAGACGAACGCGGTCCGTGCCTCGCCGACCGGCTGACGGGCCGCGGTGACCTCCTTCTCCGGGAGCAGCTGGCCCTGCGACTCGAGCCAGTGCTGCGCGAAGGAGAGCTGGAGCTGGCGCGTGCCGGGGCCCTCGACACGGACGGCAGTGTCGCGCCAGCCGCGATCGTGCACTCCGTCGCCGAGCCATTCGTCGGAGATGCCGAAGCCACCGGTGAATGCCACCCGCCCGTCGAAGACCACGATCTTCCGATGATTCCGAGCACGAGAAGGTCCCACCGCGTCGTCCCCGAGCGGCCGGAACACGTGAACCTCGCACCGGGCCTGCTGGAGCCGGGGCATCACCTCGCGCTGAAACGCGGGCGTGCTGCCGACGGGGTCCACGACGATCCGGCAAGCCACGTCGGAACCACGGGCGCCGAGCGCCTCCACGATCCGATCGGAGGCCTTCCCCGGGCGCCAGATGTACAGCACCACGTCCACGCTCGTCCGGGCCCGGCCGATCTCCTCCACCAGCGCGTCGAAGATCTGCCCGTTCCAGATCCACCGGACTGCGTTGCCCTCGACGAAGGGGGTGCCGAGCAGCTGGTAGAAGGCATTCCGGAAGCCGGGGCCGGGTGGGGGGATGTCACCGGAGAGCTTCAACGGTGAGCGGTCCGCATCCCCCCGGCAGCCGCCGAGAAGGCACAGGAGCAGGATCGCGAGCGACGGCCGGAAACGCATCGAAGGTCGAACGGCTCAGCGCAGGGACAGGAGCTTGGCCAGCTCCGCGAGCTGTCCGAGCAAGGTGCGCAGCGACTCCGGGTCCGTCAGCAGGCCGGGCACGTCGGCAGCCATCGTGTGTCCAGAGACGTGCACTCCGTGCTGGAGGAGGAGCGGCAGGAGCTCACGGCGCCGGTGCGCATCGAGCCAGCGCGCGAGCGTCTCGTGGTTCCGGGCCGAGGTGCGCAGCCCCGGCCCGCGGGCCGACAGGTTGAGCCCCTCGGGGACGACGCCCTCGTAGCGGGCCGCCACGCGGGTACGGAGCGGCCCCAGGCCCAGGTGCCGCCGGGTGGTGATCTCGACGCGGAGGAGCCGGTACTTGCCGCGGATGCTCCGGCTGCCTCCGTCGAAGCCGAGCATGAAGTCCCTGGCGAGCGTGTCCCAGGTGCGCGCCCGGCGCGCATCGTCCCGTCGTTCCCGCCACCAGAGCAGGGCCGCGGCCAGGAGGCCAACGACGAGGACCAGCCACGGACGCACGCGAGCGCTCTAGCACGCTGGCATTCAGCGTCCGCTGGCCTGCGCGATCCACGGCGCGAGCGCCGCGGCGTTCGCCCGACTCTGCCGTGCGCCCTTCCACAGCTGGAGCGCCTCCGCATTGCGGCCACGGAGGAAGGCGACCATCCCCCGATCGAGGGGATCGTCCGGCGACAGCTTCACTGATTCCTCGCAGTCACGGCGGGCCGCCGCCCGCTCGCCGAGTCCCAGCAGCGCGAAGCATCGGGTTCCGAGCGCGAGGGGCCAGTGGGGGCGACTGGCCAGAGCTCTGTCCGCGTCCTCCCGGGCTCCCGCGAAGTCCCCGTGCGCGACGCGGATCCAGGCGCGTTCGTTCAGCACCTCCGCGTCGGACGGTGCGACGCGCACGGCGCGATCGAGGTCGGCGAGAGCCCCCGGGAAATCGCCCTGGCTCGAGAGTGTGGTCGCCCGGACCATGAGCGAGCCGAGATGCTCCGGCCGCCTCTGCAGCGCGAACGTGGCTCGCTTCACGGCCAGGCCGTCGTCGCCTCGCCGGCGCGCGACCTCCGCACAGGCGGCGCCCGGTCTGTAGCTTCCCGCCTCGGCGCCGTCGAGAACGGCGCAGTCCTTCTCTGCGTCGTCCAGCCGCTTCCCGTCCATGTACAGCGTGGCCCGGAGCTGAAGAGAATCCGGATCCCGGGGAGACCGTTCGAGCGCGAGCTTCAGGTCCGCGAGAGCCTCGTCCTCCTTGTCCTGCATCGAGCGCAGCCAGGCGCGCTGGAAGAGGGGATAGGCCGGATCACGGCTCTTCTCCACCGCCCGGGTGCATTCCGCGATCGCGGACTCGATCCTGGAGGAATCCTTCCCGCTCGCGAGCGCCGTGGCATGGCAGAGCGCGTCCCGGGCGGGCGGGAATTCCTCCAGCTCGAGCGCGTCGCGGAGATCGCCCACGGCCTCCTCCGGCTGCTCCATGCGGAGCCTGGCGATTCCACGGATGGCGAGCGCCCCGGCGTAGCGGTGGAGCGCCAGCGACTGTGTGGCCAGCTCGATCGCCCGTGCCGGCTGATGCGCGTTCAGGGCTTCCTCGGCGCGGTCCGCGAGCTCGGAGGCACGGACCTCGGGCATGCGGAGCACGCGGGCCCGGGCGCCGAAGGCCCCTACCAGCAGCAGCAGGGCGAGGCCCACGGCACCCATCCAGCGGCGCCCCTCGTTCGCCCGCGGCTGGAGGAGGTCGCGCTGGAGAAGCCAGCCGGCCGCCATTCCGGTGAGCAGTCCCCCGAGGTGTCCCCCCAGGTCGACGCGCCGGTCCGCAACCGAGTACAGCAGGTTGTAGACGAGGAAGCCGAGAAGCCCGGCGCGGTGCCTGAGCAGGAAGGCCCTGGGGAGCACGCCACGGTGAGTGAGGACGAAGGCGAGGAGCGCTCCGTACACGCCGAAGATGGCTCCGGAGGCGCCCACGCTCACTCCGAGCGGCTTGAGGGTGACGGAGACGAGGCCCGCGCCCACCGCGCTCAGCAGGTAGATGAGAAGGAAGCCTGCGTTCCCGAAGAGCCTCTCGGTGAGGAAGCCGGCGCTCCAGAAGGCCCAGAGGTTGAAGGCCAGGTGCACGAGGCCGCCGTGGAGGAGGCCCGCGGTGAGGAGTCGCCACCACTCCCCCTCGACGATCAGCGGTCCGAAGCTCGCCCCCAGCTTCAGGAGCTGGGCCGCCGTCGGCGAGACCGCGTCCGCGCCGAGGACGACCGAGCCCAGGTAGCAGGCCACCAGCAGGCCGGTGATGAGCGGAGTGACCCAGACCCTGGGTGTCGCGGCC
>Ga0081540_1002423_pt1 | contig 15199 bp, 11 predicted proteins | sample TabmetS2T1R1_FD_71024 | JGI IMG/M metagenome (GOLD analysis project Ga0081540, IMG submission 71024) | Tabebuia heterophylla rhizosphere microbial communities from the University of Puerto Rico - S2T1R1 | ecosystem: Host-associated > Plants > Roots > Rhizosphere ... | reverse complement strand
CCCGAGTGGCTGCGGGTCTTCGGCGCCGAGGTGCTGCTGGCCACCGATCCGGAGACCGACGCCTACCTCGCCGGCGTGGGCATCAAGCGGCACGACCAGTACGGGCACGAGCTTGCCGTGGGTACCGAGCCGGCCGCCCGGGGACGCGGGCTGGCCAGGCGGCTGGTGGCGCAGGCGGCCCGCCGGGTACTGGACGAGGGCGCGGTGCCCACCTACCAGCACGCGTTCGACAACGTCGCCTCGGGCAAGGTCGCCGAGGCCGCCGGCTTCCCCGACCGCGGCTGGACCTCGATGGGCCTGGACTAGGGCGGGACTAGGGCAGCTCGAGCACGCCGGGCCAGGCGAGCGGCACCCTGGTGAGCTTGTGCCGGTGAATCTCGGCCACCGCGGTCGCCCGCAGCCCGTCAGGGTCGGCGGCCGAGACCCGCAGGTGCGCCAGCCAACCGTCGGGATCGGCCCATCCCGGCGGCGGCCGCGACCACCCGCCGGCGATCTCCGACGCGAATGACAGCCCGTCCGCGACGGCGTCCGGCAGGTCCAGGGCCGCCGGAATGAGCGTCAGATCCTCCAGCTCGGCCATGCCCGAGGGCAACCCGGTGCGCTGCGCCTCGGCGATGTACTCGCGGTAGGACCCGAGCAGCTGGCCGACCGTGGGGGCGTCGCCGAGCGACAGGGGGCTCTGGGCGCGCAGGTCCTCGACGGCCGAGCCGAACTCCCGCTCGTGGTCGGCCACCATGATCCGCTGCGCGACGCCGCGCCTGCGCAACGGCGCGGCCAGGGTGAGCGAGATGCCCGGGAACTCCTGGGTCAACGCGTGCACGTGGGCGTAAGGCAGGTAGTCATCGCCCGACGACGACCGGTCCAGCGCGATGCCCTGCAGCACCGGCCCGAGCCGACGCAGCAGTTGCAGCGGCTTCCAGACGGCGAACCCCGTGAACGCTCCGGCCCAGTCGCGGGTGATCGCGCCGGCCGCCGCGCGGTCGAGCCTGCTCATGAATTGATCTCGAACACCTTGTTGATGCCGCGGACTAGCCCAGGGCCGCGCGGACCGAGGCCGCGATGCCGGGGCCGTCCAGCCCGTGCTCGGCGAGCATCATCCGGCGCTCGCCATGCGGCAGGAACCGTTGCTCCAGCGCCAGGGTCAGCAGGTCGACCCGCCGCCGGGCGAGCCGGGCCGCCCGGGCGAACGCGTCGCCGAAGCCGCCCGCGCCGCCGTTGTCCTCCACCGTGACCACCAGCCGGTACCCGACGGAACCGGCGACCAGCTCCGGGTCGACCGGCAGCACCCAGCGCGGATCGGCGACGGCGCACGGTACCCCCGCCGACGACAGCTCCTCGGCGGCCGCGCAGGCGGCGCCGGCCAGTGCCCCGACGGCGACCAGCAGCACCTCGGCACCCGGGTCGGCGCGCAGCAGATCGGCCCCGCCGAGCCGGCCCACCGCCGGAAGGTCCACGGCGGCGTCCGCCTTCGGGAAGCGCAGCGCGGTCGGGCCGTCGGACCAGGCGACCGCCTCGCGCAGCAGCTCGCGCAGGCGCTGGCCGTCGCGCGGCGCCGCGACCCGCAGCCCCGGGACGAGCCCGAGCAGCGAGAGGTCCCACATGCCGTGGTGGGACGGGCCGTCGCTGCCCGTGATGCCGGCGCGGTCGAGCACGAAGGTGACCGCCTGGCGGTGCAGCGCGACGTCCATCAGCACCTGGTCGAACGCCCGGTTGAGGAAGGTGGCGTAGATGCACACGACCGGGTGCAGCCCGCCCATGGCCAGCCCCGCGGCCGAGGTGACCGCGTGCTGCTCGGCGATGCCGACGTCGTAGGCCCGCTCCGGGTACCGGCCGGCGAAGTGGGACAGCCCGGTGGGGCCGAGCATCGCGGCGCTGAGGGCGACCACGTCGGGGCGCCGCGCGCCGATCGCGCACAGCTCGTCGGCGAGTACGTCCGTCCACGTTGGACGGACAGCGGGCGCGGCGCCGTTGGTCCCGGCACCGTTGGTGGGCGCCGGCTTCGCCGGGCCGATCGCGTGCATCCGGTCGGCCTCGTCCGCCTCGGCCGGCGCGTGCCCGAGCCCCTTGCGCGTCACGCAGTGCACCACCACCGGGGCGGCCAGCGCGCGGGCCTTGCGCAGCAGTGTCTCCACGGCCGCGGCGTCGTGGCCGTCGACGGGCCCGAGATAGGCCATGCCGAGCTGCTCGAACAGCGAGCGCACCTCCTCGCCCGCGGTGGCGGCCCCGCGCAGCTCCGCCAGGTGGCGACCGACCACGCCGACGGTCGGCGCATAGGAGCGACCGTTGTCGTTGAGCACGATGACCACCGGCCGGTGCGTCGCGGCGGCGATGTTGTTCAGCGCCTCCCAGCACATGCCGCCGGTCAGCGCCCCGTCGCCCACCACGCCGACCACCGCGCGGTCGGTCTCGCCCCGCACGGCGAACGCCTTGGCCAGCCCGTCCACATAGGACAGAGAGGTCGACGCGTGGGAATTCTCCACGAGGTCGTGCGGGCTCTCCGCCCGGCTCGGGTACCCGGACATGCCGCCCGCCTGGCGCAGCCCGGCAAGGTCGCTACCCCGGCCGGTGAGCATCTTGTGCACGTAGGACTGGTGGCCGGTGTCCCACACGATCGCGTCCCGCGGCGAGTCGAACACCCGGTGCAGCGCGATGGTCAGCTCCACCACGCCCAGGTTCGGACCCAGGTGCCCGCCCGTGCGGCAGACCACCTCGACCAGCCGCTCCCGGATCTCGGCGGCCAGCGCCGGCAGTGCGGACTCCGGCAACGCTTTGACGTCGGCCGGACAGGTGACCGCGTCGAGGAACCCGGCCGGTGCCGACGGTACCGGGGCGGCGGGCGCCACGGTCACCCGGCCGGGTGTCTCGGCTAACACGCCCTCACCCGCCGACGGCCGCGCGGATGGACTCCCGCAGGGAGCCCATGGTGGCGATGACCGCGGTCGGCTCGTACCCGCAGTGCGCCATGCAGTTGGCACAGCGCGGGTCCTTGCCCCGGCCGAACGCGTCCCAGTCGGTCTCCTCGATCAGTTCCCGGTACGTCTTGGCGTACCCGTCGTCCAGCAGGTAGCACGGCCGCTGCCAGCCCAGCAGGGAGTAGGACGGGATGCCCCACGCCGTGCACGACAGGTCGCGCTTGCCCTCCAGGAAGTCCAGGAACACCGGCGAGTGATTGAGTCGCCACTTCTTGCGCCGGCCGTCCGCGAAGGACTTGCGGAACAGCTCCCGGGTCTCCTCCACGCCCAGCCAGTGCTCCTGGTCGGGCGCCTTCTCGTACGCGTACCCCGGAGAGATCTGCATGTTGTCCACGCGCAGGTCGTCGTTGAGGTAGTCCAGCACGCCGATGACGTCCTGCGCGGTGTCGGTGTTGAAGAAGGTGGTGTTGGTCATGACCCGGAAGCCGGCCGCCTTGGCCATCTTGATGGCGTCGACGGCGCCGTCGAAGCCGCCCTCCTTGTTCACCGACTCGTCGTGCCGCTCGCGCAGCCCGTCGATGTGCACCATCCACGCGAAGTTGCGGTGCGGCTTGAACTTGTGCAGGTGCTTGGGGAGCAGCAGGGCGTTGGTGCACAGGAAGACGATCTTGTTGCGGGCCAGCAGCTGGCGCACGATCTCGTCGATCTGCGGGTGCATCAGCGGCTCGCCGCCCGCGATGGAGACCATCGGCGCGCCGCTCTCCTCGATCGCGCCCACCGCCTGCTCGACCGGCATCCGCTGCTTGAGCAGGGAGGCCGGCTGAGCGATCTTGCCGCAGCCCGCGCACTTGAGGTTGCACGCGAACAGCGGTTCGAGCTCGACCAGCAGGGCGAACTTGTCCCGCCGCAGCAGCTTCTGCTTCATCAAGTAACTGCCGAGCCGGATGCTCTGTCGCAAGGGCATCGCCACGGTCAGCTCACCTCCCTGGGCAGAGTGAAATGGATGTCCTCCGGCACGGCCGGGTTCTGGCGTACGGTCACCGGGCCGAGCCCGGTCAGGCAGGAGACGAGGTCGTCGACGAGGTGCGGCGGCGCGGACGCCCCGGCGGTGATACCGATCCGGGCGGCGCCGGCCAGCATCGCCAGGTCGACCTCGCCGGCGTCGTCGACGAGCACCGCCGGTACCCCCTCGCGCTGCGCGACCTCGACCAGGCGCAGCGAGTTGGAGGAGTTGGCCGAGCCGACCACGAGCACGAGGTCGCAGTCGCGGGCGATGGCGCGCACCGCCTGCTGGCGGTTGGTGGTGGCGTAGCAGATGTCGTCCCGGCGGGGGCCCTGGATGGCCGGGAACCGCTGGCGCAGCACGGAGGCGATCTCCTCGGCCTCGTCGACCGCGAGGGTGGTCTGCATGGCGTAGGCGACCCGCTGCGGGTCCGCGACGGTGACGGCGGCGGCCGCGCGGGCGTCGCCGACCACCACGACAGAGGACGGGGCCTCGCCGACGGTACCCTCGACCTCCTCGTGGTCGGCGTGCCCGATCAGCAGCACGGTGTCCCCCCGCCCCGTGTACCGGCGCACCTCGTTGTGCACCTTGGTCACCAGCGGGCAGGTGGCGTCCACGACGAGCAGGTCCCGGGCGGCCGCCTCGGCGCGGACCGAGGGCGCGACGCCGTGTGCCGCCAGTACCAGCACCCGGCCCGGCGGCACCTCGTCGGCCTCGGTGACGAAGACCGCGCCCAGCTCCTCCAACTCCCGCACGACGTGGGCGTTGTGCACGATCTGGCGGCGCACGTAGACCGGGGCACCGTACCGGTCGAGGGCGCGCCGCACGATGTCCACGGCCCGCTCCACGCCCGCGCAGAAGGACCGGGGGCTGGCCAGCACCACCTCGCGCGGGCGCGCCGCCGCCGACCACTCGGCGACCGCGGGCGAGGCCCGCCGCAGCGCGTTCAGGGCGGCGACCCCGCGGGCCGGGGTACCGAAACTCCACAGTGGACTGTCCGCCGTGTCCACAATGGAGCGTACCGCGGCGAACGGCTGTTCCCCGCCGGCCAGCCAGGCGGTCTCGGTGTCCACCGCGAGCGCGCCGGTCGCGGCGAGCCGGGCCCGGTCCGCGCCGTAGGTGACCCGGGGCTCGGAGACGATCGGTCCGATGTGGACGGTCAGGCCGCGGGCCCGCAGGGCGGCGGCGAGCAGCGAGGCACTCGGCACCGGTACCGGACCGTCCGGGTGCCCGCGCACCTCGTCGGCCACCACGACGTCACCGGGCCGCACGTGGGCCGCGAGTCCCCCGGCGACCCCGGCCACGATGGCGGGCCCGCCGCCGAGGCCGCGCGCCGCGCGCCGGGAGGCATCGGGACCCATCCCGGTGTGCCGTGGCCGCAGGCCGCCCAGGCGCAGGGCCGCCCACTCCGCCCACAGCGGGGCGCACACCACCGCCGGACTCACGGGGCGGCCTCCCCGTCACCGGCGCCGGGCCGGTCCGTCCCCAGGTAACGCCCGAGCGCCCAGATCGGGAACACCAGCCGGTACAGGTGGTAGTTGATGTAGAAGTCGCCCGGGAAGCCGGTACCCGTGAACTGCGGTTCGTCCCAGCTCCCGTCGTCGCGCTGGGTCGCGGCGAGGAAGTCGATCCCGCGCTCGACCGCCGCCGAGCGCTCACCGGCCGCCAGCAGGGCCAGCAGCGCCCAGGCCGTCTGCGACGCGGTCGAGGCGCCCTTGCCCGCCCACGATCTGTCCACATAGGACCGAAGGTCCTCGCCCCAGCCGCCGTCCGGGTTCTGGTGCGCCTCCAGCCAGTCGACCGCCCGGCGCACGACCGGCGCGCCCGGGTCGGTACCCGCGGCCACCAGCGCCGGTACCGCGGCTCCGGTGCCGTACACGTAGTTGGCGCCCCAGCGGCCGAACCACGAGCCGTCCGGCTCCTGGTTGGCCAGCAGCCAGGTGATGCCCCGCCGGGCGGCGGTGGTGCCCGCCAGCCCCTCGACCGCGAGCATCTCCACGATGTGCGCGGTGACGTCGGCCGACGGCGGGTCGATGACCTCGCCGAAGTCGCAGAACGGCAGCTTGTTGGTGAGCTGCCGGGTGTTGTCCGCGTCGAACGCGCCCCAGCCGCCGTCCCGCGACTGCATGCCGACCGTCCACGCCACGCCCCGGTCGATGGCGGCACGCAGCCGCTCGGGCTCCGGGTGCCGCACGCGGCGCAGGGCGAGCACGATCTCGGCGGTGTCGTCGGTGTCCGGGTAGCCGTCGTTGGCGAACTCGAACGCCCAGCCGCCGGGGGCCAGGGCGGGCCGGCGCACCGACCAGTCCCCCGGTACCCGGACCTCCTCGCCGAGCAGCCAGTCGGCGGCGCGCAGCACGGCCGGGTCGTCCGCCGGTACCCCGGCGTCCAGCAGGGCGGCCAACGCCAGACCGGTGTCCCAGACCGGGGACTGGCAGGCCTCCAGCCGCCGCACCCAGCCCTGCGGCGTCCACTCGCGCACCACGAAGCCGTCCAAGCCGGCGATCCCGGCCTTCAGGGCGGGGTGCTCCAGCGGGTACCCGAGCAGGTGCAGCGCGAGGATCGAGTAGACCCACGGCGGCTGGATGCCGCCCCACGAGCCGTCCGCCTCCTGCCGTGCCATGATCCATTCGGCCGCCCGCCGCTGCGCCAGCCGCCGCAGCGGCCGCATCGGGTGCCGTGCGTAGGCGCGCAGCACCCGGTCCAGCCGCTGGAACCCGCCCGCCCATGTCCACAGTGGAGCGTTGCGCGGCCGGGGCGCGCCGGTGCACAGCTCGCCGACGCCGAACGGCAGCGAGCGCACCGGCCGCAGGCTGGCCACGATCGTCAGCGGTACCACCGTCTGCCGCGCCCAGCACGCCCAGTCGTAGACGTTGAGCGGGAACCATCGCGGCAGGAAGATCATCTCCGGTGGCAGCTCGGGCAGGTCGTCCCAGCGCCACAGCCCGAATAGGGCCAGCCAGATCCGGGTGAAGACGCGTGTCGACTCCAGCCCGCCGTGCTCCAGCGCGAACCGCTGCGCCGCCCGCATGTGGGCCGCGTCGACCGGGTCACCGGCCAGCCGCAGCGCCACCCACGCCTCGACCGTGGTGGACAGCTCCCCGGGGCCGCCCTCGAAGGTCGCCCAGCTGCCGTCGGGGCGCTGCTGGGACCGGATCCACCGGGCCGCCTCGGCGGTCTCCTGCGCGCCCCGGATGCCGAGGAACTCGCGCAGCAGCAGGTCCTCGGCGTCCATCGTCACGTTGGTCGCCAGCTCGCCCTTCCACCAGCCGGCCGGCGCCTGCAGCCCGCGCAGGTGGCCGACCGCCGCGGTGAGCGCGGCCCGCGCGTCCCGCCCGGCCGGTGCGGGCGACACGGGCACCGCCGGGCTCAGCGGCGCGGTGGTCACAGTCGGTTCGGTCGGCCTGCCTCCGGGGGCGGTCGCCGGTCTGGCTGCGGTCACGACTGCCGGTCCACCAGGAACCGGCCCAGCGCGACGAGCTCCGCCCTGGGTACCTCGGGAATGTCCACTGTGTCCAGTGCCCCCTCCGCCAGTACCATCCGCCGGCGGGCCTCGGCCAGCGCCCAGTCCCGGCCGCCGGCCGCCTCGATCAGCCCGGCCACCCGGCGCAGCGCGCCCTCCTCGTCCTCGCCCTGGGCGCCCAGCCAGGCCGCCAGTTCGCCCCCTGGTGCGGCGGCCAGCGCGTAGCTGACCGGCAGCGACTTCTTGCGCGAGCGCAGGTCCGAGAAGACCGGCTTGCCGGTGACCGCCGGGTCCCCCCAGATGCCCAGCACGTCGTCGACGAGCTGGAAGGCGAGCCCGACCTGGGCGCCGAACAGCCGCAGCGCGCCGGCCGTGGCATCCGGCGCTCCGGCCAGCACCGCGCCGATCGCGGCGCTGGCCGCCAGTAGCGAGCCCGTCTTGCCACCGGCCATGTCCAGGCACTCCTCGAGCGTCACGTCGGTGCGTCGCTCGAACGCAAGGTCCTCGACCTGGCCCCGGATCAGCTCGCGGGTGGTGGAGGCGAGCAGCCGTGCGGCCGCCGCGGCGTGCGGCGAGTCCGCCTCCAGCAGAACCTCCTGCGCCAGCGCGAGCATCGCGTCGCCGGTGAGGATCGCGCTCGGCGCGCCCCAGATCGCCCAGACCGTGCGGCGGTGCCGCCGCTCCACGTCGCCGTCCATCAGGTCGTCGTGCAGCAACGAGAAGTTGTGCACCAGCTCCACGGCCACCGCGCCGGGCAGGCCCACCTCCGCGGGCGCCCCGGCCGCCTCGGCGGACAGCAGGGCCAGCGCCGGTCGCACCGCCTTGCCGCCGCCGGCCGATGCCGGGCTGCCGTCCGCGTCGCACCAGCCGAAGTGGTAGGCCGCCTGGGCGCGGCAGGTCGGATCCAGCCGGTCGACCGCCTCGCGCAGCGCCGGCGCCAGCACGTCGCGGCTGCGGTGCAGCGTCTCCTGCATGATGGTCATGCCGCCACCGCCGGCCGGGTCGAGCCCGCGCCGGGCGTCCCCCGCCACCCGGGCACCGCCGGTGCCGTGCCCCCGGCAAGGGCGGCGAGCGCCGCGGACTCGCCGCTGCGCACCGCGCCCTCCATCGTCGCCGGCCAGCCGGTGTCGGTCCACGCGCCGGCCAGGAACAGGCCCGGTGACGCGGTCCGGGAACCCGGCCGCAGCGCGGCGCTGCCCGGGGCCGGGCGGAAGGTCGCGTGCCGCTCCCGGCTGACGAAGAAGTCCAGCACCCTAGCCTGGCCGGCGGCCGGCAGCAGCGCGACGAGCTCGGGCAGCAGCCGCTCCCGCAGGGTACGGACGGGCACGTCGATCAGCTCGTCGGCGGCGGACAGCGACATCGCGAGGTACTGGCCGCCGCCGGTCAGTCCAGATTGGACAGTCCGGTCGAAGACCCACTGCACCGGGGTACCCACGCCGGCCACGAACGGCTCGGTCATCACCCGCCGGTCCAGCACCACATGCGCGTTGACAATCGGCGAACTGCCCAGCCGCTGCGACCACCCCGGCGGCATCGGCACGCTGCCCTGCGGCAGCAGGCGTTCGGCCACTGGCGGCGGTACCGCCAGCACAACCTGATCGACCACGTGCTCCTCCCCTCCCACGCCGACGACCCACCCGTTCCCCCGGGGCTCGACGCGCTCGACCCTGGCGCCGGTCCGCACCTGCGCGCCCGCCTCCCGCAGGCACCGCTCGGCCGGCTCACCGTGCAGCCGCCCCAGCGGCACCAACGACCAACCGATGTCGGCGGCACCGGCGTCGGTCAGCAACCCCACCTGGAACACCATCGCGGCCAGGGCCAGCGAGGCCCGCTCCGCCGGGGCGTTGAGGGTGGCGATGCCGACCAGATCCCACAGCGCGGCCACCGCCCGCGCGTCCTGGCCGTGCTCGCGCAGCCAGTCGCCGAAGGCGCGCGCGTCGGTCGCCGGGTCGTCCCGGTCGACCCGGCGCAGCGCGAGCGCGGCCCGCACGAAGCGCAGCCGCTGCCCCATGTCCAGCAGCGGGTACCGCAGCAGGCTCGCGCCCAGGTGCAGCGGTGCCGGCAGCCCGCTGCGCCGCAGCCGCGCCCCGCCGGGCCCGCCGGGCGAGCGGACCGGGATGTCCAGCCGGTGCTGCAGCGCGACCTGGTGCGCGACGCCGAGCCGGTCCAGTAGCGCCCGGTAGGCGGTGCAGCAGCGCAGAAAGACGTGCTGCCCGTTGTCGACGTCCAGCTCGCCCCGCCGGAACGAGTGGGTCAGGCCGCCGAGCACCGGCCGCCCCTCGATGAGGGTCACCCTCCGGCCGGCGTCGGCCAGCCGCAGCGCCGCCGTGATGCCGGCCAGCCCGCCGCCGACGACGGCCACCCGCCCGGCGCCGCCGTCACCGGCCGCGCGGGCCGCGGGCGCCGGCGACGTCTGCGCCGCCGGTTCCGGCACGCGCTCGACCGCGGTCATCCGGGCAGCCTGGTCAGCGCCCGGGCCGCCACGCCCGCCTTCTGCCAGCCGGACAGCGCCAGCCGCCGGTCGTAGACAAGCTCCGGCCGGGCCTCGATGCGCTCCAGGAGGCGCCGGTAGATGCCGGACATCGCCGCCGCGCTCGCCGCGCTGCGCCGGTCCAGCAGCGGGATCAGCCGCAGCCCGTCCGCGTACCAGGTGCGGGCGCGCACGGCGCTGAACCTGATCAGCTCGGCGAGCCCGCCGTCCTTGTCGGTCAGCGCGCCCTGCTCGTCCAGGGCCAGCTCCACGCCGAACCGGTCCAGCTCGGACTGCGGCAGGTAGATCCGGCCGTTGGTGAGGTCCTCGCGGATGTCGCGCAGGATGTTGGTCTGCTGCAGGGCGATGCCCAGCGCGTCGGCGTACCCGGGAGCGGCCGGGTCGGGACGGCTGCCGAACACGCCGAGGCACAGCCGGCCGATCGAACCGGCGACGCAGCGGCAGTACCCGACGAGGTCGTCGAAGGTCGCGTACCGGCGGCCGGTCACGTCCATCTCCACGCCCTCGACCAGCTCGGTGAAGGCCTCCAGCGGGATCGGGTACCGGCGGGCGGCGTCGGCGACCGCGACGAGTACCGGGTCGATCGCGCTGCCGATCGCGGCCAGCTCGGCGCGCAGGTCCGCCAGGGCCCGGACCTTCTCGTCCGTGGGCAGGTCGCCGTCGCCGATGTCGTCAACGCGGCGCGCCAGCGCGTAGACGGCGCACAGCACCGACCGCTTGGTGGCCGGCAGCAAGCGGATCCCGTAGTAGAAATTGCGAGCCTGCTCCCTGGTGATCGACTCGCAGAGCCGGTACGCGTCATCGAGACTCCCCGTCACGATCCCGCCCTTCTCAGCGTCAACAACCACGTTAGGCGTCGAACAAGGTCGGACCGGCGCACTCCGGGAGAACCGGGCAGGACCTCCCAACCGGAGCGGCGCAGTCCGTCCAGGGCGGCCAGGCCACCCGCCACGTACCCGGTGATCGCCAGCCGGGCCCAGCCGCGCAGCTCGCCGAGCAGCGGCAGGCCGCTGACCAACATCTCCCTGGCGCGACCGGCCTCGAACGCGATCAGCTCGCGCAGCGCCGGGGTGCTCGCGCTCGCGTCCAGGTCGCCCGGCGCCACCCCGAACCGGAGGAGGTCCTCCCCGGGCAGGTAGATCCGCCCCGCCCGCCGGTCCTCGGCCACGTCCTGCCAGTGCTCGATCAGCTGCAGCGCCGTGCAGATCCGGTCCGACCAGGCGATCCGCTGGGGGGTACCGGCGCCGAAGACGCCGAGCACGATCCGACCGACCGGCTCGGCGGACAGCTCGCAGTAGCCGAGCAGGTCCTGGAACGTCGGGTACCCGGTGACCCGCTGGTCGACGATGTTGGCCCGGACCAGCTTGTCGAACGGCTCCTGGGGCAGGTCGCAGGCCCGCACCGTGCCCGCGAGGTTGCGCAGTACCGGCGCCTGCGGGATGCGGGCCGCCCAGATCGTGCCGAGGTCGGCGGCGAACGCCTCGAGCTGCGCCACCCGGTCGCCGGGCGCCGCGTCGCCGAGGTCGTCGATGACGCGCGCCACCTGGTAGACGGCGCCGAGGTGGACGCGCAGCCGCCGCGGCAGGACGCGCAGGGCCACCGGGAAGTTCTCCGACCGCTGCCGGGTCTGCAGGTAGTCGCCGTCCCGAAGGTCGTCGTCCCCAGGTGCCCCCACGCCGCTGGCGGGGCCTCCGGCCACACCACCGGCCGGGCCCACCCTTGGTACCCCCATGATTCGATGCTGCTACGTTCCGCGCTCATGATCTGCACCGAAACGAGTAATTCTGACCTTGCTTAGTTGTCACCTAGGAACAAATCCGGGCCGGGAGTACGTGATCGTCACAGTCATGCGGTACACCGGTAGGGATGGGGGTTGACGAGCGGACCGAAGACAGCCCGGTGACCGGTGCCGGGCTGGAACGACTGGTACCGGCGCTCGTCGATCGGCTGCCCCGGCTGCTCGGCGAGGTCCGCGACCTGCTCGGCGAGGACTGGCCGGACTACGCGCAGTTCATGACCGACCAGCACGACGAGGTGGCGGTCGCGGCCGAGGCGTTCATGCACTGGCTGGTCGAGCTGGCGCAGGAGGGGCTCAGTCACCCGGCCGGCCACACCGTGCCGGAGCCCGGCGCGCAGGTGACCCTGTTCGAGGAGATCGGGCGCATCCAGTGGCGCGAGGGCCGCGAGCTGTCCACGCTGCTGTCCGCGTACCAGGTCGGGGCCCGGGTCGCCTGGCACCACGTGTCGTCGACCGCGCTGGAGACCGGGGTCGCGCCCGAGGCGCTGGCCGCGCTCGCCGAGGCGGTCTTCGTCTTCATCGACCAGCTCTCCTCGGCCTCGGCCCGGGGCTTCGTGATGGAGCAGTCGGAGGCCGCCGTCACCCGGGAGCGGCTGCGCGACGAGCTGGTCGACCTGCTGCTGTCCGACCGGTCGGACACCGCGGCGGTGCAGGCGGCGGCCAACCGCGCCGGCTGGCCGCTGCCCCGCGAGGCGGCGGTCATCCTGATCGCCCGCGAGAACCCGGTCGGCCAGGCGATGCTCGCCCGGCTGGACAGCTCCTGCCTGCTGATCCGGCGGCACGCGCTGCACGGCGCGATCGTGCCGGACCCGGTGCGGCCGGGCCGCCGGCAGCGGCTGGCCCAGGCGCTGCGCGGCGCGGGCGCGGTGGTCGGCCACCCGGTGCCGCTGGAGCACCTGCCGGCCAGCGTGCGCATCGCGGAGGTGGCCGCCTCGCTGCAGAGTTCGGGGGTGATCGGCGAGGATCCGGTCTTTGCCGACGAGCACCTCGACGCGATCATCGTGCACCGGGATCCGAGGCTGCTGGACGCGCTGCGCCGCCAGGTGCTCGCGCCGCTGGCCCGGCTGTCCCCCGCGGTCCGCGCGCGGCTGAGCGACACTCTGGTGAGCTGGCTGCGCCACCACGGCGAACGGCAGGCGATCGCGGCCGAGCTGCACATCCACCCGCAGACCGTGCGCTACCGGATGACCCAGCTGCACGACCTGTTCGGGGCGGCGCTGGACGACCCGGCGGCCCGGGCGCGGTTGACCCTGGCGCTGTCGTGGGGTCCGCCGCCGCCGGACGGCAGCGTACCGCCGCCCCCGGCGGCCTGACACCGGCCTGGGCCAGCCCGGCGGGGCTAGGCCAGCTCGGCCGGGCGCTTGGCGACCCGGCGAGCGGACCGCGCCGGCGCCGCCTGACCCAGCTCGTCGACGACCGCGGCGATCGCCTCGCCCAGCGCGTCCGCGTCCGGTACCAGCGCCGGATCCGCGCTGATCCCGACGTACAGCACGCCGTCCCAGCCCAGCGCGCCGACCGCGAGCGGGGCTCCGGGCGCGAGCGGCAGGATCGGGTACACGGCGGCCATGTGCGCGCCGGCCATGCCCATCGGCCGGTTGGCGCCGGGCATGTTGGAGACGATGGCCTGGAAGAACCGGGCGCCGTAGACGGTCCGCGCGAACCAGGCGTGTACCGGCGGCGGCAGCAGTTGGCCGACGGTGCGCATGACGAACCGGGAGGCCAGCGCCCGGGTACCGGTGCGCAGCCGGCGGCTGTGCGAGGCCACCTCGGCCAGCCTCTCCGGTTCGGCCAGCGGACCCAGCGGCAGGTCCATCATCACCGCGGCGGTCAGGTTGCCCTCGGCCGAGCTGCCCGGCTCCCGGACCATCAGGGGTACGGCGACCCGCAGCTTCGGCGAATCGTCGCCCGTGCGCTGGCTGCCGACCCGGCGCAGTGCCCCGGCGACGGCGGACAGCAGCACGTCGCTGACCCGGCTGCCGTGCCGGCGCGCCACCTCGCGTACCCGCTCCAGCGGCAGGTCGACGGTGCCGAACCGGCGCTCGGGCGAGTCGCCGGTGGGCAGCCGGAAGCGTGCCCCGCCGTCGGTCGCCAGTTGCGCCACGCCGAGCGCGATGGCCAGCGCCGAGCGGACCGGCCCGGGCCGGCCCGACGGGTTGACCGGCAACTCCGTCATGGGCGGCTCGAGCATGCGCATGACCTGCGCGACCGTGCCGATGCCGTCGGACACCACGTGGTGCACGACGAGCACCGCGGCGGCCCGGTCGGCGGCCACCCCGCGCACCACCATGAACCTCCACAGTGGACGGTCACGGGGCAGCGGCGCGGACTGGTGCTCGGCGATCAGCGCGTGCAGCCCCGCGAGGCCGCCCGGTCGCCCGTCCGGCCCGGTCACGTCGAACTCGGGCACGTGGTAGTCCCAGTCCAGCTCGTCGTGCGGTAACCAACGGGGTCGGCGCCAGCGCGACGGGTCCGACAGCCGCTGCCGGAACCGCGGCAACTGCTCCAGGTGCTCCTCGATGAGCGAGCGCAGCCGCTCGCGGTACCCGACACCGTCCTCGTCGATCATCACCAGGCCGCCGACGTGCTGGGCGGCCCTGGCCGACTCGACGTGCAGGAAGAAGCCGTCCGACGCCGGTACGCGCTCGCTGCCGGTCCGGCCGGGACGGTCCTGGAAGATGCCCATCACGGCCAGCGTAAGCCAGACGAGGAGGACCCCGCCGACTGCGTCGAGCAGGTAGTGGTTCGCGGTGGCCATGATGACCAGCGCGGTGACCAGGACGTGCACGGCGCTGGAGACCTGCAGCCAGCGGGCACCCGACACGCAGGCGAGCACCACGCTGACCCAGACCGCCCAGGCGATGTGCAGGGACGGCATGGCCGCGAGCTGGTTGGCGTGCTCCACCATGGGCGAGCCCCACGAGCCCCAGGTGTGTCCGAGCCGCACCGTGTCCACGAAGCCCAGCTCGGGCAGCAGCCGGGGCGGGGTCACCGGATAGACCGCGAAGCAGCCCAGCGCCAGCACGTTGAGCAGGATGAACGAGGTCCGCGCCCAGCGGTAGGTGGCCGGCCGGTGCAGGTACAGCCAGGCGAGCAGGGCCAGCGCGCTGGCCACGTAGGTCACCGCGTACTCGTAGTTGGCCGCGGTACGCAGGATCTCGTGCGGTACCAGCAGATGGTTGAGCGGCAGCTCCAGATCCAGCCGCAGCGCGCGCTCCAGGGCGAACAGCCGCCGGCCGTGCGCGTCCGCCGCGGCGGCCCGGCCGGGCCAGTCCAGGCCGGCCACGAATGAGTAGATGCCGAAGACGATGAGACCGCCGAGCAGCTCACGCCAGAGTCTCGGCGCGGCGATGACCCGCTCCCCGGCGGCGCGCCGATCGCCAACGGCCGCGCCAGAGGTCATCTTCTTCTTCTAGCACGCCCGGCGCGGTCACCGCCCGTGCGTGTGACCGCAGTCCCCCGACGGGACCGTGATCAGGCAATGAGAGCGGCCTGTGCTCGCCTCCGCCACAAACCGGCTCCGGCTGCGCTCAGG
>Ga0081540_1002422_pt1 | contig 15202 bp, 15 predicted proteins | sample TabmetS2T1R1_FD_71024 | JGI IMG/M metagenome (GOLD analysis project Ga0081540, IMG submission 71024) | Tabebuia heterophylla rhizosphere microbial communities from the University of Puerto Rico - S2T1R1 | ecosystem: Host-associated > Plants > Roots > Rhizosphere ... | reverse complement strand
CCGCAGGCGCCCGGGGGCCCCCCCCCCCCCGGGCCCTTTTTCCCTCCCGCTGGGGGGGAAACCCCCGCCAGGACACCGGTGGACCCGGCCGCCGGCCGAGTCGACCCGGCCCCGCCTGACCACCCACGCCCAGTCCGCTTCCGGCAAGCCGCTCGCCGGGGCGCGTCGTCGTGACACCTGAGGCCCCTAGTCCAATAGCCCTCGGACCGCGATCACGCCCGCCTCGATGGCGGCGGAGAAGTCGTGATCGGGCTCGGCGAGCATGCGCATGCAGATGCCGTCTGCCAGCGCGAACAGGACATCGGAGACCGCCGCCGGCTCGGCCCGCAGCCGCAGCGCGCCCTCGGCCTGCTTGCGCGCCAGGAGCTCGGCGACGTGCTCGCGGGTGCGCCGCAGCAGCTCGGCGAACTCGACCGCGATCTCGTCGTTGCGCCGCGAGAGCGTGAAGAGCTCGAAGACGAGCACGATGAACTCCGGCTCCTCGGAGACGAACCGCTTCAACGACTCCACGAGACCGGCGATGACGCCGTCGGCGTCGTGGGCGTCGGCCAGCTGCTCGTCGAGGGCGACCATGCGCAGCTCGCAATCGCGCCGCACGACCTCGGCCAGCAGGCGCTCCTTGGTCCCGAAGTAGTAGTGCAGCAGCCCGCGCGAGACCCCGGCCTCGCGCGCGACGTGATCGAAGGTCGAGCCGGCGACTCCGCGGCGCGCCACGCTCGAGCGCATCGCCTCGACGATCCGCTGGGCCTTCTCGCCCTCGATCGCCCGCTGCTGGGAAGTCGCGGCCTCCATACGCGCCTAGCCTAGCTGGCCGGCCAGCCTGCATCGCGTGGCCGATCCCGGACGCACGAAGGGCGCCCGACCGGACGCCCTCGCGGAACAGCTCGCCTGGAGAGGCGATCTACGAGGAGACCGTCTCCCCCGCCGGCGCCGGGGCCGGGGTCGTCGTGGACGTGTAGTCGAACTCCTCCTCCGCGCCGAACAGCGCGTCGAGGACCTTGTTGCGCAGGCTCTCGCTCACGACGAGCGCGACGCCCGCGCCGACGAATCCGACGAACAGCAGCTTGGCGAACCCGCCGCGACGCTTGCGCTTCATCGGGCCCTCGCGCAGCGCGCTACCGGCATCGCGAAGCGCCTCCGCCGCCTGGCGGACCTCCTTATGGAGCTTCTTGTCTTCCGTGAGCTGCTTGCTGACCGGCTTGCCGTTGCTCAGACGCCCGTAGACCGCGCGCAGGCTCTCGTAGGCCTGGCGGACGTTCTCGCGCAGCTCCGCGTCCTCCACGACGCGGCGGACATACGGATTGCCCCATATGTCCTCGGCGGCCGTGCGCGCCTTGGCCGCCTGCTTCTTGCCTGCCATCGGTGTCCTCTCAGACGTCGCTTGCTGTCCGTGGCGATCCTATACCCGAAAACACGACCAGGGGACCCGGCTCACGGGGCCACGTGGCCCCGTTCGCCACCCCTCGCAGGCGCACGCGGGCGCCGACGCCCGTTCGAGGACGGCGCCTCCAGGGCCGCCTCGAGCACCTGGTCGATCTGATCGACGAACACGAAGGTCAGATCGCGGCGCAGGTGCTCGGGGATCTCCTCGACGTCAGCCTCGTTGAGCGACGGCGCGATGACCGTCGTGATCTTGTTGCGCTGGGCGGCGAGCGCCTTCTCCTTCAGGCCGCCGATCGGCAGCACCTGGCCGGTGAGCGTGATCTCGCCGGTCATCGCGACCTCGTCGCGGACGGGGCGCGCCGTGATGAGCGATACCAGCGCGGTGGCCATGGTGACACCCGCGCTCGGACCGTCCTTCGGGATCGCGCCCGCCGGCACGTGGATGTGGATGTCGTGCTCCTCGAACCAGTCGTCGCCGAGGCCGGGAGCGAGCTCGGCGTGGTGGCCGCGGACATACGACAGCGCAGCCTGCGCGGACTCGCGCATGACGTCGCCGAGCTGGCCGGTGATCGTCAGCTGGCCCTTGCCCGGGTACGCCGTCGCCTCGATGAAGAGCACGTCGCCGCCGACCGGCGTCCAGGCCAGGCCGGTCGCGACGCCGGGCTGGCGGGTGCGGCGCTGGACCTCCGAGAAGAACCGCGGACGGCCGAGCAGCTCGCGGGCGCGCGACTCGTTGATCGTGACGCGCTTCGTCGGCTTCGCGCCGTTGAAGGTCTCGGCGACGTCGCGCGCGACCTTGCGGCAGACGGTGCCGATCTCGCGCTCGAGGTTGCGGACGCCGGCCTCGCGCGTGTAGTCGCGGATGATCGCGCGCAGCGCGCGGTCGTTGAAGGAGATCCACGACTTGCGCAGCCCGTTGCGCTCGATCTGGCGCGGGACGAGGTAGCGCTTGGCGATCTCGAGCTTCTCCTCCTCGGTGTAGCCGGCGAGCTGGATGACCTCCATGCGGTCGCGCAGCGGCCCGGGGATCGTGTCGAGCGTGTTGCCCGTCGTGATGAACATGACGTTCGACAGGTCGAACGGCACGTCGAGGTAGTGGTCGCGGAAGGTCGAGTTCTGCTCGGGGTCGAGGACCTCGAGCATCGCGCTGGACGGGTCGCCGCGCCAGTCGGCGCCCATCTTGTCGATCTCGTCGATCATGAACAGCGGGTTGTTGGAGCCCGCGTCGCGCAGCGCGCGGATGATCGTGCCGGGCAGCGCGCCGATGTAGGTGCGGCGGTGGCCGCGGATCTCGGCCTCGTCGCGCACGCCGCCGGCGCTGATGCGCTCGAACTTGCGCCCGAGCGCGCGGGCGATCGAGCGCCCGAGCGAGGTCTTGCCGACGCCAGGCGGCCCGATGAAGCAGAGGATCGATCCGCCAGAGGAATCCGAATCCCGCCCACCCATGAGCTTGCGCACGGCGAGGAACTCGAGGATGCGGTCCTTGACCTGGTCGATGTCGTAGTGGTCCTCGTCGAGGACCTTGCGCGCGTGCGTGAGGTCGAGGTTGTCCTCGGTGGACGTGTCCCATGGAAGCGAGGCGATCCACTCCAGGTAGGTGCGGATGATCCCGTGCTCGGCGGCCTGCGGCGGGAGGTTCTCCAGGCGCTTGAGCTCGCGGTCGACCTGCTTGCGGACCTCCTCGGGCAGGGCGAGCGCGTCGAGCTGCTCGCGCAGCTCGTTGGCCTCCGCGGCCGACTCGTCGAACTCTCCGAGCTCCCTGCGGATCGCCTCGAGCTGCTGGCGCAGGACGAACTCGCGCTGGCTCTTGTCGATCTCCGACTGGACCTGGCTCTGGATCTCCGAGCCGATCGAGATGACCTCGAGCTCGCGGGCGAGGATGTCGACGAGGCGGCGCAGGCGCCGGGCGACATCGACCTCCTCGAGGAGCTCCTGCTTCTCTTGCGGCGGGATGCGCAGCGAGCCGGCGATGAGGTGGCTCAGCGCGCTGGGATCGTCGATGTTGGCGATCGCCAGCTGCAGCTCCTCGGGCAGGTACGGGTTGCCCTCGACGATCGAGGAGAAGGTCTGGCGGACGTTGCGCACGAGCGCCTCGAGCTCGGCGTCGGCGGCGGGGATGACGTCGACCTGCTCGGAGATCTCGGCGACGAGGTAGGGCGTCTCGCGCAGCCAGCGGTCGATGTGGACGCGCTGGCCGCCCTGGACGAGGACGCGCATCGTCCCGTCGGGGACCTTGATCATGCGCGCGATCGCGCCGACCACGCCGACGTCGTACAGGTCGTCGGGTCCGGGCGCCTCGATCTCCGGATTGCGCGAGGCGACCATGACCAGCATGCGGTCGCCGCGCAGGACGTCGTCGACGAGCCGGATGGAGCGCTCCTGCCCGACGGCGAGCGGCATGAGCGTGTCGGGCAGCGGGATGGTCTCGCGCAGCGGGAGGACCGGCAGCGTGCTGGGCACCGGGCGCTGGGCGCCGACCTCCACAGTCCGCGCGTCGTCGCTCGTGCCGGCGATCTCGATCACCCTTCGAGCACTTCCCCGCTGCGGTCGACTTCGATCGGGACCGTGCGGGCGCGCGGCTCGGGCTCGACCAGCGGCAGCTCGATGCGCAGCATCCCGTCGCGGTAGGTCGCCTTGGCCTCGTCGGCGACGACGTCGGCGCCGAGCTGGATGACGCGGCGGAACGGGCCGAAGTCGATCTCGAGCTGCTGGTAGACGCGGCCCTCGGCCTCGGCAGGCCGGCGATGACCGGCGAGGACCAGCTCGCGGCCCTCGATCTCGAGCGTCAGCTCGTCGGGGTCGATGCCCGCGAGCTCGGCCTGGACGACGGCCCGCGGCGGGTCGCCTTCGTAGAAGACATCGACGGCGGGCGAGAACCCTCCGCGCCTGCGCGGCGCCAGCCCGGTGCGATCGAAGACGTCGCCGAAGATCTCGTCCATCTCCCGGCGCATGCGCTCGAAGTTGGCGAACAGATCGCGCTCTCCAGGCATGCTTCGGAGGGTAGCGGTCGAGGGCGGCTCGCCGGGTGCGTCGGCGCCGCCCCTGTGCGCCGGATCGCCGTCGCTTCCGACGCTGACCCGACGCAGTTCGTGAACTGCCCCGGATCGCTTGCGGTTTCCGAAAGGGATCCGGGAACGTTCGGGTGAGCGGGGCGTGCGAGCGGGCGCGAGCTTCGCTTCCTCCTCCTCACCGCCCAATCGCGACCCCGCACCGCGCGGAGACCGCGCGCCCGCTGGCGCGGACGGCAACCCCGCCGCGCCCGCCTCGGCGCCGTTTCCTGCGCTTCGCAGCGGCCTTGCGCTTGACCGTCGCCTCGCAACGCGACTCGACGATCAGACGGTGAAGACGGCGCCCTCGCGGGCGACGTCGACCGGGCCGCCGAACGAGCGCTCGGCCTCGGTGCGGGCCCACTGCTCGTCGAGCTCGTCGGAGATGTGGGTGAGCACGAGCCGGCCCACCCGCGCCTTCGAGCCGTGCTCGCCCGCCTCGGCCGGCGTGAGGTGGCCCCGCGGCACGTGGTGCTCGGGGCGCGGCAGCGTCGCCTCGATCAGGAGCAGGTCGGTGCCATCGGCGAAGCGGACGAGCTCCTCGTTGGGCGCGCTGTCGGCGCCGTAGGTGAAGCGCCCGCCGCCGTTGCCCGAGCAGACGTCGATCGCGCACGTGGGCAGGTAGTGCGGGACCGGATGGAAACGCACGCGCATCGTTCCCACCTCGACGACGTCGCTCGGCGCGTACTCGGTGATGGCGAAGGCGGCCTCGATGTGGTCGGCGTCCATGCCGCAGGCGACGCAGAGGCGGCGCAGCGCCTCGCGGCCGCCCTCGGGCACGAGCAGCCGCGGACGCGACGGCTCGTCGACGGCCTGACACGGGCTGTACGTCAGCGCCGAGGCGTAGGGGATGAGATCGAGGATGTGGTCGGCGTGCAGGTGCGAGATGACGACGGCGTCGACGTCGACGTACTCGTGGTAGCGCCGCAGCTTGGAGAAGACGCCGTTGCCGCAGTCGAGCAGCAGGCTGGCGCCGCCCTCCTCCAGGAGGTAGCCGCTGCAGGCGCCGTCTGCGTCCTGCCAGGCCGGGGACTTGCCCAGCACGGTGATGCGCACGCTCGTCGTTCCCTCTCCGACGCTCCGCGCGGCACTGTACCGCCGAGCGGCGGGCGCGCGGTCCCGCCGCTGCGGCGGCCTACGGGCGCCCTGGGCGGGGCGCCCGGCCGATCACCGGTGCAGGGCGGCCTGCTCCTGGGCGGTGGGGAAGGCCCACGCGGCCTGTGTGCGGCGCTCCTGACGGAAGTGGAAGCGCAGCTGCCGCGGAGGACGCAGGCCGTCCGGATGGTCGGGGCGGAAGGTCGCGCAAGGCTCGTCGAGGTTGAGCGCACACAGCAGGTTGCAGCGGAAGTAGCACTCGTCGCACGAGACCTTCTTCGCTGCTGCACGCCCCGTCGCCATCGCCCTGCTCGACCTCCTCGTCTCGACCACCGGACTCGACCGACGAGGCCACTCAAGCAGGACGCAATAGGCGCTGCAACGCGCCTTTCCGCAAATGCCGTGCTTTTTCTCGACACCTCTCGAAGAGGCTGCAAACGGCCGGATTTCGCCCCTGGCGAGCGACGATACGGCCGCATCTTGCGGGTGTTTGGGGGCAGGCGGCGCCCGGCGCGCGGCAAGCGGCGGCGGCGAGCGGCGCGCGTCGGCGGCCGGGCGGCTCAGTCCGCACCGCCGAACGCGGACTGCACCCGGTCGGCGATGAGGTCGGCGATCGCCAGCGACGAGGTCGCGGCGGGCGACGGCGCGTTGCGCACGTGCAGCGTGCCGGCCGCCTCGGAGAAGACGAAGTCGTCGACCAGCGCGCCGTCGCGGCCGACCGCCTGTGCGCGCACGCCGGCCGGGCCCCCGGTCACGTCGCCGGCGCGCAGGTCGGGCACGTAGCGCGCGCAGGCGGCGACGAACGCCCGGCGGTTGACCGCCATGTGCAGCTCCTGCACACCGGTCTTCCAGAAGCGCCGCATGACCTTCCACGTGCCCGGCCAGCGCAGGCCGCCGACGAGCATGGCCGACGGGCCGAGCAGGACGTCGCCGGAGATGTGCTTGGTCAGGTGGACGCCGAGGAACGGCAGGTCGGGATCGGGAACCGGGTAGATCAGCCCGCGCACGAGCTCGCGCGCCTCGGGGCGCAGGCGCAGGTACTGGCCGCGGAACGGCACGATGCGCGGGTCCTCGGACGCGCCCGCGGCGAGCGCGAGCCGGCTGGCCTGCCCGCCCGCGCAGAAGACCGCGTTGCGCGCGGCGACCTCGGCGCCGCCGAGGCGCACCCCGCCGTTGTCGCGAGAGACGCCGGTGACCGCACGGCCGAGGGCGATCTCGCCGCCGGCCTGGCGCACGTCGTCGGCCAGCGCGCGTGCGACCTGGGCGAAGTCGACGATGCCGGTGTTCGGCGAGTGCAGCCCGGCGATGCCGGTGCAGTGCGGCTCGAGCTCGGCGATCTGCGTCGCGGTCAGGCGGCGCAGGCCGGGGACGCCGTTGGCCTGCCCGCGGCGCTCGAGCTCGTCGAGGCGCCCGAGCTCGGACTCGTGCAGCGCGACGATGACCTTGCCGCAGCGCTCGACCGCGATCCCGCGCTCCTCGCAGAACGCGTACATCCGCGCGGCGCCCTCGACGCAGAGCCTGGCCTTCAGCGAGCCCGGCTTGTAGTAGATGCCCGCGTGGATGACGCCCGAGTTGTGGCCGGTCTGGCCCGTGCCGACCTCGCCCGCGCGGTCGACCACCGCGATGCGCAGGCCGGGGCGGCGCGCAAGCAGCTCGCGCGCGGTGGCCAGGCCGACGATGCCCGCGCCGATGATCGCCAGGTCGTAGCGCTCCACGGTGGCGGAGGGTAATCCCCGCCGCCGCTGTGACCCTCGTAGCCTGGACGGTCGTGCAGGTGCTCGTCACCGGAGCCAGCGGCGCGATCGGCGCCGAGCTCATCCCGCGCCTGGCCGCGCGCGGGCACCGCGTGCGCGCCTTCGGGCGCGACCCGTCGCGGATCACCGCCGAAGGAGTCGGCGAGGTCGTGCGCGGCGATGCAGTGTCCGGCGCCGGGCTCCCCGACGCGCTGCACGGCATCGACGTCGCCTACTTCCTCATCCACTCGATGGAGACGCCGATCAACGGCGCCGGGAGCTTCGCCGAGCGCGACCGCCGCGCCGCCGAGCGCTTCGCGCAAGCGGCCCGCGAGGCGGGCGTGCGGCGCATCGTCTACCTCGGCGGCCTCGTGCCGGACGGCGCAGCCGCGTCGCCGCATCTGGCCAGCCGCCTGGAGGTCGAGCGCGCGCTTCTGGCCGCCGCGCCCGAGGGCGTCGCACTGCGCGCCTCGATCGTCATCGGCGCGCGATCACGGTCCTTCCGGTTCCTCGTGCGCCTCGTCGAGCGCGTCCCGGTCATGGCGCTCCCGGCATGGCGAACCCACCGCACCGCCCCGGTCGACGCGCGCGACGTCATGGCCTTCCTCGAGCGCGCCGGCACGAGCGACGCGGTCGACGGCCCGCTGTCGCTGGACATCGGCGGGCCCGACATCGTCACCTACGCCGAGCTCGTCGAGCGCATCCGCGACGCGCTCCTGCTCGGCCGCCCGCGCCTGGATCTCCCGTTCGAGCTCACCCCGGTGACCAGCCGGGTCGCCGCCGCGATCGCCGGCGAGGACCTCGGGCTGGTCGGCCCGCTCATGGGCTCGCTCACTGCCGACCTTCTCCCCCGCGACGGCAGCGCCGCCGAGCTCTTCGGCGTGCGCGTGCACCGCCTCGACTCGGCCATCGAGCGCGCGCTTCGCGAATGGGAGACCGACGAGGAGCTGGCAGGTCGCTAGCGTCCGCGCGCGTGAGCGAGGTCACCACCAGCATCGAGATCGCCGCCCCGCCCGAGAAGGTGTGGGCGCTCGCCATGGATCCCGAGCGCCTGCACGAGTGGGTGACCATCCACCGCCGGCTGCACGACCACGACGGCGGGCCGCCTCGCAAGGGCTACGCGATGGAGCAGACGCTGCACCTGCGCGGTGTGAACTTCAAGGTCCACTGGGAGCTCGTGCAGTGCGAGAAGGACCGCCACGCCGAGTGGCACGGCCGCGGTCCCGCCCGCTCACACGCCGAGACCGAGTACCGCCTCACCGCAGTCGACGGCGGCACGCGGTTCGACTACCGCAACGAGTTCAAGGCGCCGCTCGGCCCGCTCGGTGCGGTGGCCAGCCGCGCGATCGTCGGCGGCCTGCCGCGCCGCGAGGCCGACGCGTCGCTTCAGCGCCTCAAGGCGCTCGTCGAGCGTCACTGACTCGCTCGGCGTTGACGGTCATCTTGCATCGGTTTGACGGAAATGCCTTGTGCATGTGAGACTCAAATCCATGGCCGACTTCCTGGAAGAGAAGAAGCGTGAGATCGATGCGCGGCTGAAGGAGCTGCGCCCGCTCGTCGACGAGTACCACCGGCTCGAGGCGGCAGCTGCTGCGCTTCAGGGCGTCGGCGGTACAGGCAACAGCCGCACGAGCGCTCCCGCCGCGCGCCGGACCGGTCGGCGCCGCAGCGCCGGCACCGGTACCGGTCGCCGTGGGCGCCCGCGCGGGAGCGGCACGCGCTCCAAGCAGGCCCTGGAGCTCGTGCGCTCGCGGCCGGGGATCACCATCCCCGAGATCGCCGAGGCGATCGGCATTCAGCAGAACTACCTCTACCGCGTGCTCCCCGCGCTGCAGAAGGACGGGCTGGTGCGCAAGGAGGGGCGCGGGTGGCACCCGCGCGAGGCGGCGTAGCAGTTAGTCAGTAGTAGACATCAAGCGCTCGCACTGGTGAGCGTTTCACACTAATTCCAGCTGGCGGACGGCGTCGCGCTCCTCCTTGAGCTCGTTCACCGTCGCGTCGATCTTCGACTGGGCGAACTCACCCACTTCGAGGCCTTCGACGATCTCGAAGCCGCCGCCGCTGACACGCAGGGGGAACGAGGACATCAGCCCCTCCTCGACGCCGTACTCGCCGCCCGAGCGCACCGCCATCGAGCGCAGCCCGTCGGCGCCGTTGACCCAGTCGTGGACGTGATCGATCGCGGCGTTGGCAGCCGAAGCGGCCGACGAGGCGCCACGCGCCTCGATGATCTCAGCGCCGCGCTTGCCGACCCGCGGGATGTACTCGTTCTCGTACCAGCCCATGTCGACCTGGTCGACCGCGCGCTGACCGTTCACCCTGGCGTTGAACAGGTCGGGGAACATCGTCGGCGAGTGGTTGCCCCACACGACGAGGTCCTCGATGTCGTCGACGCCGACCGACAGGTGCTGGGCGAGCTGGCCGACCGCGCGGTTCTGATCCAGGCGCGTCATCGCGCTGAAGCGCTCGCTGGGGATGTCGGGCGCGTTGTTCATCGCGATCAGCGCGTTGGTGTTGGCAGGGTTGCCGACGACGAGGATGCGCACGTCATCGGCGGCGTGTGCGTTGAGCGCCTCGCCCTGGGGCTTGAAGATCGCCCCGTTGGCCTCGAGCAGGTCGGCGCGCTCCATGCCCTTGCTGCGCGGGCGCGCGCCGACGAGCAGCGCGACGTTGACCCCGTCGAAGGCCGCGTTGGGGTCGTCGGTCACCTCGATGCCGTCGAGCAGCGGGAAGGCGCAATCGAAGATCTCCAGTGCCGTGCCCTCGGCGGCCTTCACCGCGGCGGGGATCTCAAGCAGCCGCAGCGACACCTTCTCGCCGGGCCCGAGCAGCTGGCCCGACGCGATGCGGAAGAGGATGGCGTAGCCGATCTGGCCGGCCGCGCCCGTGACGGTCACGTTCGTTGGCATCTCAGTTCATCTCCCTCTGGAGGTTCTCGTCGATCGCGCCCAGGAACTCCTGGGTGGTGAGCCACTCCTGATCGTCACCGACCAGGAGCGCGAGGTCCTTGGTCATCTTTCCGCTCTCGACCGTCTGCACGCACACGCGCTCGAGGGTGTCGGCAAAGTGCTCGACGTCGGGCGTGTCGTCCATCCGGCCGCGGTGGTGAAGCCCGCGGGTCCACGCGAAGATCGATGCGATCGGGTTGGTCGACGTCGGCTTGCCCTGCTCGTGCTGACGGAAATGACGGGTGACGGTGCCGTGCGCGGCCTCCGCCTCGACGGTCTGCCCGTCGGGGGTCATGAGCACGCTGGTCATCAGGCCCAGTGAACCGAAGCCCTGAGCGACCGTGTCGGATTGGACGTCGCCGTCGTAGTTCTTGCACGCCCATACATAACCGCCCTCCCACTTCAGCGCCGCGGCGACCATGTCGTCGATCAGGCGGTGCTCGTAGGTGAGTCCGGCGGCGTCGAAGTCAGCCTTGAACTCGGAGTCGAAGACCTCCTCGAACAGGTCCTTGAAGCGCCCGTCGTAGCGCTTCATGATCGTGTTCTTGGTCGAGAGGTAGACGGGCAGGCCGCGATCGAGCCCATACCGCATCGACGCGCGCGCGAAGTCGCGGATCGAGTCGTCGAGGTTGTACATCGCCATCGCGACGCCACCCCCGGGGAAGTCGTACACGTTGAGCTCGACCGGCTCGGAGCCGTTGCGCGGAGTGAAGCTGAGCGTGAGCGTGCCCTCGCCGGGAACGACCAGGTCGGTCGCGCGGTACTGATCGCCGAACGCGTGGCGGCCGATGATGATCGGCTTCGTCCAGCCCGGCACGAGGCGGGGGATGTTGGAGATGACGATCGGCTCGCGGAAGATGACGCCGCCGAGGATGTTGCGGATGGTGCCGTTCGGAGAGCGGTACATCTCCTTGAGGCCGAACTCCTGAACGCGCGCCTCGTCGGGGGTGATCGTCGCGCACTTCACGCCGACGCCGTGGCGCTTGATGGCGTTCGCCGCGTCGACGGTGATCTGGTCGTCGCTCGCATCCCTGCTCTGGATGCTCAGGTCGTAGTACTCGAGCTCGACGTCGAGGTACGGAAGGATCAGCTGGTCCTTGATGAACTGCCAGATGATCCGCGTCATCTCGTCGCCGTCGAGCTCGACGATCGGGTTTCTGACTTCGATTCTCGTCATGGGGCTCGCCAGGCTATTGAACGTGGCGCGCCGAGCGACCTCGTACGAAGATCTGAACTATGGTTCACTTCTTCGTGTGCCGTACCGCCCGACCGAGCGCACCGAGGCGCGCCGCCACGCGACGCGCGAGCGGATCGTCGATGCCGCGCACGAGCTGATCGCCGTCGGCGGCTACCGCGAGGCGCAGGTCGCGGCGGTCGCCGAGCGGGCCGGGGCGGCGACCGGCACCTTCTACCGGCACTTCCCCTCGAAGGCCGAGCTCTTCGCCGAGGTCTTCCGGCGCGCGTCGCAGCGCGAGGTCGACGCGACGCGCGCGGCCGGCGAGGCCGCGGGGCCGCCGGCGCTCGATCGCCTCGCCGCCGCCGTCGAGGCGTTCGCCCGGCGCGCGCTGCGCGGCCGGCGCCTGGCCTGGGCGCTGCTGGCCGAGCCCGTCGACCCGGCCGTCGAGGCCGAGCGGCTCGTCTACCGCCGAGCGTACGCGGGGGTCTTCGAGGAGATCCTGCGCGCCGGCCTGCACGCCGGCGAGCTGCCGCCCCAGAACGTGGAGCTCACCGCCGCCGCCCTGGTCGGCGCGCTGGGCGAGGCGCTCGTGGGACCGCTGTCGCCCGTGGCCGGCGACGTCGATCCCGACGCGCTCGTCGCCGACCTGGTGGCGTTCTCGATGCGATCGGTCACAGGATTGGTGGGGTGATGAGCGCAACGCACGAGGTCCTCAACCAGCCGCCGCCGCTGCGCGGCCGCAACCTCTTCGACGACGACGCCGCGCTTGGAGAGGGTCTGGCGCGCGAGGGCGCAGGCTGGGCGCGCGACCGGCTGCGTGCCGAGGGCCCTTTCTGGGGCGGCGATCCCGTCGAGTGGGGCTTCGCGGCCAATGAGCACCCGCCGGTGCTGCACACCCACGACCGCTACGGCAACCGCCGCGACGAGCTCGAGTTCCATCCGGCCTGGCATGAGCTCATGCGCGCCGGTGTCGAGCACGAGCTGCACGCGCTGCCGTGGCGCAGCGACCGGTCGGGCGCCCACGTCGCCCGCGCCGCCGCCTACGTCTGCGCGATCCAGGCCGAGGCCGGCTTCGCCTGCCCGATCACCATGACCTTCGCGGCCGTCCCTGCGCTGCAGTCCGAACCCGGCCTCGCGGCCGAGTGGGTGCCGCGGCTGACCGCGACCACCTACGACCCGAGCCTCGCGCCGGCGGGCGAGAAGAAGAGCGCCCTGTGCGGGATGGCGATGACCGAGAAGCAGGGCGGCTCCGACGTCCGCGCCAACACCACGCGCGCGCTCCCCGCCGACGACGGGTGGTGGCAGCTCACCGGCCACAAGTGGTTCTGCAGCGCGCCGATGTGCGACCTCTTCCTCGTCCTTGCCCAGACGGACGACGGCCTGACCTGCTTCGCGCTCCCCCGCGTCCTGCCCGACGGCGAGCGCAACGCGGGCTTCCAGCTGCAGCGCCTGAAGGACAAGCTCGGCAACCGCTCCAACGCCTCGAGCGAGGTCGAGCTCGGCGGCGCGCTGGCGCGCATGGTCGGCGAACCCGGCCGCGGCGTGCCGACGATCATCGAGATGGTCAACCACACGCGCCTGGACTGCGTGATCGGCGCCGCCGGCGGGATGCGGGCCGCGGTGGCCGGCGCGACCTGGCACGCCGCGCACCGCAGCGCGTTCGGCGAGCGCCTCATCGACCAGCCGCTCATGGTCAACGTCCTCGCCGACCTGGCGATCGAGTCCGAGGCGGCGACCGCCGTCGCCCTGCGCCTCGCGCGCGCGTACGACGAGTCCGCGAACGACCCCGACGCCGACGCGTTCAAGCGCCTGGCCACGGCGGTGGCCAAGTACCACGTCTGCAAGCGCGTCCCCGGACACGCCTACGAGGCGCTCGAGTGCCTCGGCGGCAACGGCTACGTCGAGGCCTCCGGCATGCCGCGGCTCTATCGCGAGGCGCCGCTGGCCTCGATCTGGGAGGGCTCGGGCAACGTCATGGCGCTCGACGTCCTGCGCGCGCTCGTCCGCACGCCGCAGGCGCTCGACGCGTTCCTCGCCGAGGTCGACGAGGCCGCCGGCGCCGACCACCGCCTCGACGCCTTCGTCGCCGCCACCCGCGGCGAGCTCACCGACCCCGAGGCGCAGGAGCCGCGCGCGCGGCGCATCGTGGAGCGCATGGCGCTGTGCCTACAGGGCTCGCTGCTGGTCCGGCATGCCCCGCCGGCCGTCGCCGACGCGTTCTGCGCCGCGCGCCTGGCCGGCGACGCGGGCCTCAACTACGGAACGCTTCCGCCGGGCGTCGACGCCAAGGCGATCGTCGAGCGCCACGCGCCGCCGGCCTAGGCCCGGCGCGCCTCGCGCCCGGAGGCCAGCAGCGCCTCGCCGATCGTGCTCAGGCGGTAGAGGACCAGCCGCCCGGCGCGCTCGCGCGCCAGCAGCCCGGCCTCGTGCATCACCGTCAGGTGCTGGGACACCGCGCTGGGCGTCAGGTCCATCCGCCGCGCGAGCTCGGTGGTCGAGCACGGCGCGCCGAGCCCGCGCAGCACCGACGCGCGCGTGCGCCCGAGCAGCGCGTCGAGCGCCGCCTGCGCGTCGCCGTCCTCGGGCGCCCACACCGAGCCCACGCCGCGCGGCGGGTAGACGATCGCGGGCGCCCACGGCTCGGCGACCATGCTGCAGGCCAGCGGCCAGACGAAGACGTTGGGGATCACCGTCAGGCCCCGGCCCTCGAGGTCGATGTGGCCGGGCCGGCGGCCGCGCACGCGCAGCGTCCCGGAGCGCCAGGTGATCGCCGGGTGAAGGTCGCCCAGCAGCGAGCCGGTGCCGTGCAGCGCCTGCTGGCGGGCGCGCTCAGCCACCTCGCGCTCCAGCAGGGCGCGCACCCGTGGCCATTCGGGCTCCATCGCCCGGTCCCAGTACTCGGCGAGCAGCCCGACCAGATGGTCGATGGCCCGCTCGGGGCGCTCGAGGTAGATCCGGGCGACCGCCGGCACGGGCCCGCCCGCGAAGCGCCGCGCCACGTCGGCGCGCACCCGCTCGGGCGGCGTGGCGCGCAGGCGCGCGAGCTCGGCCTCCATCGACGGCAGCGCCTCGACGGGCGGAGGCGTGAGGAAGTCGGGGATGTAGCCGTGCGGCGGCACGAGCAGCAGCAACTCGCCCATGTCGAAGCCCGCGAGGCGCCTCAGGCTGGCCTGGATAAAAGGCGCGTGAACGACTGCCGAGGCGCGGTCCTGGCGCATCCGCAGGCTCTCCACCGCCTCCCATAGCGGTGAGCAGGCAAAACGCGTGCGCGCGAGGTCGTCGGCGGTGAAGCGCAGCGTCAGGACCATTCAGCCCTGCCTGAATCGCTTGCCAGCCCGCCATCCGGCACAGCACGCTGGTCCCCTGCACCATCTGCCCTGGGAGGGGTCACATGCATCGTAGGATCGTAGGCGCGGCGGTGGCCGCGCTGGTAGCGGTGGCGTTCGCCGCCTGCGGCGGCAGCGACGACAACGACAAGGCCTCGACCTCGGGTTCGAGCTCCGCCGGCGAGACGCTGACCATCTACTCGAGCCTGCCGCTGCAGGGCGACTCGCGCCCGCAGTCCGAGGACGTCGTGGCCGGCGAGAAGCTCGCCCTCCAAGAGGCGGGCGGCAAGGCCGGCAACTTCACGATCAAGTACGTGAGCCTCGACGACGCGACCGCTGCGGCGGGCAAGTGGGACCCCGCGCAGACCTCGTCGGATGCCCGCAAGGCCGCGCAGGACAAGAGCACGATCGTCTACCTGGGCGAGTTCAACTCGGGAGCCTCGGCCATCTCGCTCCCCGTGCTCAACCAGGCCAACATCCTGCAGATCTCGCC
>Ga0081540_1002421_pt1 | contig 15206 bp, 14 predicted proteins | sample TabmetS2T1R1_FD_71024 | JGI IMG/M metagenome (GOLD analysis project Ga0081540, IMG submission 71024) | Tabebuia heterophylla rhizosphere microbial communities from the University of Puerto Rico - S2T1R1 | ecosystem: Host-associated > Plants > Roots > Rhizosphere ... | reverse complement strand
CAGGCGGTCCCGAGCTTCTGGCTGGCGCTGATCCTGATGATCGTGCTCGGCCTGCAGCTCGGCATCCTGCCGATCTCGGGCACCGGCACCTGGCAGCATTTCGTGATGCCCGGCATCGTGCTCGCCTTTACCGCGATCCCGGCGCTGACGCGGCTGACGCGATCCGGCATGATCGAGGCGATGGCGTCCGACTACATCCGCACCGCGCGCGCGAAGGGCCTGTCGCGGGCGCGCATCATCTTCAAGCATGCGCTGCGCAACGCCGCCATTCCCGTCGTCTCGATCGCCGCCGTGCAGCTCGGCTTCATGCTGGGCGGCTCGATCGTGATCGAGACGGTGTTCGCGCTGCATGGCGTCGGCTATCTCGGCTGGGAGAGCATCGCCAAGAACGATTTTCCGGTCGTGCAGGCGGTGGTGCTGGTGCTGGCCGTATTCTATATCGGCCTGACGCTGCTGGCCGATATCCTCAACGCGCTGCTTGATCCGAGGCTTAGAACGGGATGAGCGAGCCGATCGCCATTCAGACACCGCAGCCTGCGAGTACCGGCGCGTCGCGGATCGGTACCGCGGGCTTTGCGATCGGGATCGCCATCGTCGCCATCATCGCGCTGGCTGCGCTGATCGGCAATTCGCTGGTGCCGCAGGACCCGTTTACCCAGGACCTCGGCAACCGCCTCAAGCCGCCGTTCTGGATGGAGGGCAGCCAGCCGGAACATCCGCTTGGCACCGATCAGCTCGGCCGCGACTATCTTGCCCGGCTGGTCTATGGCGCCCGCATTTCGCTCTTGATCGGCATCATGACGGTGATCACGTCGGGATTGATCGGCGTCACGCTGGGCGTGCTCGGCGGGTTCTTCGGCGGCCGCGTCGACGACGCCGTGCTGTTTGCGATCACCACCCGGCTGTCGATCCCCGTCGTGCTGGTCGCGCTCGCGGTGGTCGGCCTGATGGGATCGAGCCTCGGGCTCGTGGTCGCAACGCTCGGGCTCTTGTTGTGGGACCGCTTCGCCGTCGTCGCGCGCGCCACCACCATGCAGGTCCGCAACCACGATTACGTCAGCGCCGCCTGGTGCGCCGGCGCATCGATGCCGCATCTGCTGGTGAAAGAGATTTTGCCCAACATCGCCAGCCATCTTGCCGTGGTGGCGACGCTGGAAATGGCGCTCGCGATCCTGCTCGAGGCGGCGTTGTCGTTCCTCGGCCTCGGCGTGCCGCCGCCGCTGCCGTCATGGGGGCTGATGATCGCCGAAGGCAAGGACTACATGTTCTTCTCGCCCTGGGTGATCATGATTCCCGGCGTGGCGCTGTTCGTCCTAGTGCTCGGCATCAACCTGGTCGGCGACGGATTGCGCAATCTGCTTGGCGCGGAGCGGCTGCGATGAACGCGCTTCTGGAGATCGAGGGGCTGGAGGTCACGTTCGGCGGCCGCACCGCCGCGGTGCGCGGCGCCTCGTTTCGGGTCGGAAAGGGCGAGACCCATTGCCTGGTCGGCGAGTCCGGCTGCGGCAAGTCGGTGACGGCGCTCGCGGTCATGGGCCTGCTCGCCCGCGGCGGGCGTCGCGCCGCGAAACGTATGAGCTTTGCCGGAACCGATCTGACCTCGCTGTCGGACCGCGACATGGCGCGGATCCGCGGCAACCGCATGGCGATGATTTTTCAGGAGCCGATGACCAGCCTCAACCCGGCCTTCACGATCGGTTCGCAGATGGCTGAGGTCATGACCCGCCACAAGGGCGGCTCGCGCACCGCGGCGCTCGACCGTGCCGCCGAACTGATGGGGCGCGTCGGCATCACGGCCCCCGGCATGCGGCTCGGCCAGTTTCCGCATCAGCTCTCGGGAGGCCTGCGCCAGCGCGTCATGATCGCGATGGCGCTGATGTGCGACCCGGAACTCCTGATCGCCGACGAGCCGACCACCGCGCTCGACGTCACCGTGCAGGCGCAGATCCTGCGGCTGCTCGCCTCGCTCAAGCGCGAACTCGGGCTTGCGATCCTGCTTATTACCCATGACCTCGGTATCGTCGCGCGCGTCGCCGATCACGTGTCGGTCATGTACGCCGGCGAGGTGGTCGAGCGCGCGCCGACGGCGGAATTGTTCCGCGCGCCGCAACACCCCTACACGCGCGGCCTGTTGTCCTGCGTGCCGGTGCCGGGCAGTGTGCAGCGCGACCGGCCGCTCGGCTCGATCCCCGGCGTAGTGCCGGCGATCGAGGAGGGCTTTGCCGGTTGCGCCTTTCGTTCGCGCTGTTCACATGCCGACGAGACCTGCGCGCGGAAAATTCCGCTTCGGCGGTCGGGCGACGCGCACGACTATCTTTGCCGGCTTGCCCCGGATTTCCTTGCGGAGCCGCAGCCCGCATGAATGCCGCGATCGAGGTCCAGAATCTGCGATGCGAATTCCGCGTACGCACCGGCTTGATGTCGGCGGAAAAGCGCGTGATCGCGGTCGACGATGTCACCTTCAGCGTACCGGCCGGCAGCGTGCTCGGCATTGTCGGCGAGTCCGGATGCGGCAAATCCACGTTGGCGCGCCTGATCCTGGGATTGCTCAAGCCGACGGCGGGCACCGTGCTCGTCGACGGCAAGCGGCTACCCGACCTCGACCGCAGGGCGCGCGCCCGCCTGATTCAGCCGGTGTTCCAGGATCCGTTCGCTTCCCTCAATCCGCGCCGGCGCATCAGGGACATCGTCGCATTGCCGCTTGTCGCGCAGGGCACGTTCTCGCGCGGCGAGATCGAACGCCGCGTCGGCGGCATTCTCGAGCGCGTAGGCCTTTCAGCCGTCATCGGCGAGCGCATGCCGGCGCAGCTTTCCGGCGGGCAGCGTCAGCGCGCGGCGATCGCACGGGCGCTGGTGCTGGAGCCGCGGATCGTGATCTGCGACGAGCCGACCAGCGCGCTCGACGTCTCGGTGCAGGCGCAAATCCTCAATCTGCTGGCCGACCTGCGCCGCGATCTCGGGCTGACCTACCTCTTCATCAGCCACAACCTTGCCGTCGTCGAGCATGTCGCGAGCGAGGTCGCGGTGATGTATCTCGGCCGTTTCGTCGAGCGCAATGAAACCGACGCGTTGTTTCGCGAGCCCAGGCACCCCTACACCAAGGCACTCCTGCAAAGCGTGCTGACGCCAGAGCCGGGCCTCGGCGTACCGGACATCGGCCTCGGCGATGCCATGCCGGATCCGTCCAATATTCCCCCGGGCTGCCGGTTCAATCCGCGCTGCCGTATCGCCGTCGAACGCTGCCGCCATGCGGCGCCGACGCCCATGGTCCGCGCGCCCCGGGGAATGGTAGAATGTCATCTGGCATAAAACGTGCTCCACGCCAAAACACGAATAATGGAGGGTCGTATGCAAAAGAAGCTCGGCGCCGCAATTCTGGCGGCGGTCCTGCTGGGCGCCGGCGCGGTGCCCGCGGCGGCGCAAAAATCCGCCGACACGCTGCGGATCGTGATGCGCGATGCGCTTCCTAACGTCGATCCCTACTACAACAACCTGCGCACCGGCGTGGTGATGCACCACCAAGGCTGGGACGGTCTGGTCTACCGCAATCCGGATACCTTCAAGCTGGAGCCGCTGCTCGCCACCGAGTGGAAGCAGCCGGATGCGACCACGATCGATTTCACGTTGCGGCCCGGCGTCAAGTTCCATGACGGCAGCGCATTCACGGCCGACGACGTCGTCTACACCATCAACCTGATCGCCGATCCGGCGAGCCGGCTGTCGACACCTTCGAACTACAGCTGGCTCGACAAGGCCGAGAAGACCGGCGATCTCTCGGTGCGCGTCAAGCTGAAGCGGCCGAACCCGGCGGCGCTGGAATATTTCGCGCTGGTGATCCCGATCTATCCCAAGGCCTATCGCGAGAAGGTCGGCGCGGAAGGCTATGCCAAGGCGCCGGTCGGCGCGGGTCCGTACAGGATGACCAAGGTCGAGCCGGGCGTCTCCATCGACTTCGAGCGCTTCGAGGATTACTGGGCCGGCAGTCCCAAGGGTAAGCCCGCCGTCAAGAAGCTGAGCGTGCGCTTCGTGCCGGACGCCACGACCGAGATGACGGAATTGCTCGCCGGCCGCGCCGACTGGATCTGGAACCTGAATCCGGACCAGATCGATCCGGTGAACCGGATGCCGAATTTGCAGGCCGTACGCAAGGAATCGATGCGGATCGGCTTTCTCTCGCTCGACGCCGCCGGCCGCACCGGCGCCGACAATCCCCTGACCAAGCTCAAGGTGCGTCAGGCGGTCTGGTACGCGATCGACCGCAAGGCGATCGCCGACAAGCTCGTCACCGGCGGTAGCCGCGTTCCGCTGGCGCCATGCGTGCCCTCGCAATTCGGCTGCGACGGCGAGATCGCGGTCGCCTACGACTACAATCCGGCGAAGGCCAAGCAGCTTCTCGCCGAGGCCGGCTATCCTGATGGCTTCGATGTCGAGCTTGCCAGCTACGTGCTGCCGCAATGGGGTTCGGCGGTTCAGAACTATCTGCGTGCGGTCGGCATCCGCGCCAAGCTCAACCAGCTTCAGACCGCGGCCGTGGTCCAGCGCGCCAAGGCGGGCGAGTTGCGGATGTATCTCGGAAGCTGGGGCAGCTACTCGATCAACGACGTCTCGGCGATCCTGCCGAACTATTTCGATGGCGGCGCCGACGACTATGCGCGCGATCCGGAAGTGCAGAAATGGCTGGCCGAGGCCGGATCATCGATCGAGCCGGAGGTGCGCAAGAAGGCCTACTCGATGGCGCTGCAGCGCGTCACCGAACAGGCCTACTGGGCGCCGCTGCACAGCTACGTGACGACCTACGGTTTCTCGAAGCAGCTCGCCTTCACGCCGTACCCCGACGAACTTCCGCGCTTCTACCTGGCGAAGTGGAACTAAGCCGGGCGCCCCGGTCGGTGGCAATCGCCTCTGCCGTCATTGCGAGCGAAGCGAAGCAATCCATTTCTCCACGCTGGGAAAGATGGATTGCTTCGCTTCGCTCGCAATGACGGGGCTGGTTTCCCGAACGCGGATCATCTCGTGCCAGTCATGAACACTTCGTATCGGACCGTCTTGCCCGCATATTGATGCGACGGTTTCGGCGAGTCGAGCACCGGCGCCGCGCGCAGCGGCCATTTCAGCACCACGCGCTCGCGCGCCGACGCAAGCGCCACCCGCATCAGGCTTTCCACGTCTTCATCCGCGCCGACGATGCTGCTCAACAGCCGCATTTCCTTTTTCACCAGCGCGGATTTCATCCGCGGCGGATGCATCGGATCGACGATCACGACATCGGGCCGGAGCTGCGGCAGGTATTCCCGCGCGTCACCATGGATCAGCGTCATGCGCGAAACCACTTCGGCAAGCTCGGGCGAAGCGGCGCGGGCGTTGGCGAGGCCGTCCTGCAGCAGCGCATGCACCTGTGCGGAGCGCTCCAGCAGGACGACGCTGGCGCCGGCGGAAGCCAGCAGGAACGCGTCGCGGCCGAGGCCGGCGGTGGCATCGACGATGGCTGGAATGCGGTCCTTCTTGAAACCCGCCGCCTTGACCAAGGCGTGGTTGCGTTCGTTGCCCTGCCGGAAACGGTAGCCGACGGCCCCTCCGGCAAAATCGACGCGTAGCTGCTCGGCGCCTGAATTCATCGTTTCCAGCATATGGCTGCCTGGGCCCGCGTCACAAGACGCATTCGTAAGGCCGGGTTCAGTTCTCGGGCAGCCCCGCCGCCACCATCGACCGCATGATCCGTTCGGTAGCTTCGATATAAATCGGGCTGGAATTCTTATTGGGCGTCGGGACGTTGTGATAGGTCGAGCCGGGCCGCAATTCGCGGCCCTTTTCCATCGCCGCCCTGGCTTCCTCGAGCCTTCCCATCTGCTGATAGGCCGCGGCCAGCAGCAGATGCGTGCGTCCGCTGGCGGACGTGATCGCGATCGACTTCAACAGCCATGGCACCGCCTCTTCGGCGCGGCCCATGCACATATAGGCCCAGCCGGCGCCGATCATCCATGTCCAGCGCGAGACCTGCGGCGTGTCGAAGCGGTCCGCCTGCATGAAGGTCGCCAGCGCGTCCTCGAAGCGTCCGGTTTGAACCTGTGCAAGGCCGACATGATACAGCGCGATGCCGTTCCACGGATCGAAGCTCAGCGCCCGCGCACAGGCGACGAGGCTTGTGCGAAACTCGTTGGTGGCGTTGAGGAAGCGGCAATAGGCCTCGTGCGCCGGGATATAGTTGGGTTTCGTGCGCAGCGTCTGCTGCAGCATCGCCTCGGTCTTCGTCTCGGCTACATCGCGCTCGGGTCCGCTCAGCCACGCCATCTGCACGCCGCGCATCAGCAGCGCGGCGAGCGCGACCTGAACCTCGACATTGTCGGGGTCCTCGGCGAGCGCCTTTTCCAGCATGGCCCTCGCCGCCTGAAAACGTTCCGGCGAGGTCTGCTTGATATGGGCGGTCGCCTGTTCGATCACGACCTTGCTCCTCCCGGCGAGCGCGTTGCCGGTCGTGCCAGTCGACGGCGTATCGGCATTCATCAGCTCGTTGATGCGAAGCGCCAGCGCATGGCCGATGCCGGCCGTCAGCCGCGATTGCTGGATCTGCGTGTCTGTATCGTCGGTAATGCTGACCGAATGGGATGCGGTCCACTTGACCTCGCCGGTCGCCGTTGCGGTCATGCGCGCCCGCACCGTCCAAGCCTGCTCGCTCTTGTACAGTTCGCCGCTGACCACGAAGTCGGCCGGAGTCTTCGCGTCAGGAACGAGGACGCGGATGTTCTCGATCTTCGCCAACCCATCGGCGAGACGGCCGCTGACGTCGGCCGCCATCTGGGCAATGATCGGATCGCTGGCCGCCTCCGTTATCGGCATCACGGCGATGGTTGCCGACCCGTGCGCAAGGATCAGGCCGGGCCGCAACACCGCCAGCGTGATCACGGCGGTCAGGATGGCGAGCACTGCTGCGGCTGCGATCGCGCCGTGTCGTCGCAGGCTGAAATCGAACCGGCGTGCGGTTGGTTTGCCGTTCGTTTCGCTTTGCGGAGCCGGCTCGGCGCGCGAGAGCTCTCCCGTCGCGGCGACCGCCTCGGGGGCTGGGGCCGCCGTATCGGTCACTTCGGCCTCGAACAGATAGCCGCGGCCGGAGATGACCCGGACCATCTGCCGCTTGTCGTCGCCGAGCGCGGTGCGGATTTCGCGGATGCACTGGAACAGGCTGTCCTCGCCGACATGGACGTTCGGCCAGACGGCTTCCATCAAGTGCTGCTTGCTCAGCACGCGGCCGGCATTGCCGGCGAGCAGCCGTAATATCTCCAGGGTCTTGGGCCGGAGCTTGATCGTCCCGCCATCGGGGGTGCGCAGCTCGGCGCGCTCCGGATCGAGCTCAAAACCAGAAAAACGCAGCACCGCCCCTCCAACCGGCAACTGATCCTAGCTCGTGCCGGATGCACCCGAAGGTGCGCCGAACCGGACAGGAATACCGATATCAGAAAAATTTCAGATGTCCCAGTCGCCAGGACCGGGGTGCGCGGATCGACCGTTCGTAGGCCGTCGCCAGTATCACCCGCAGCGATGCAAAGCGAGGAAGTCGTGCGCTATGCACGGCGAGCATGCGTGTTACCAACCGATGATTAGCTATTGCGTTGAACAACAATCACTGCGCGCGAACTTTGCGATCGCTGCACGGACGGCCGGCGCTGTATCGTTCTGATCACGCGCCGTCCCGCGCATTCCCGGAAAAGCACAACGCCGCACCAGCGTAATATGATCGCTGGGCGGCGTTGGGAATTCACTGGGCCCTCAAATCCCCAGCAAGCATATGTCAGCAATCGCCGTGCCAAGGTTCGATCACGATGTATTAACGATTAATAACTGGGAGCCAGCCGTTCGTGATCCGCCTTCGCGGCTCGCGCAATGTGGTCTGCAACGAAGTCGCTGATGTGTTCAGGAATGGGCTCGCCGGCAATGTCACACCGGCTCTGGATCTCCCAGGCGATCAGCGCGGAGATATCCTCGGACCAGTGCTCGAGGGTGTTGAATGCGACGACCCGGCGCGGATCGTTAGCAAGGCCCGCCATCAGATCGGCCATGACGGCTTCAAGGTCCGCACGCTCGATTTCAATGTCGCGGTCTGCCAGCCGGTCAATGATCAGGTAGATGGTCTGGTCAGCGCCAAAAGGTACTTCGCCCGGAATCCATTTCGATTCGTTCATCGGCGTCACTTCCGCTGAGTCCGCCTGTCTGCAACCGGCAAATCATCGGGCGGGCTGAAAAAACCTGCCGAATTTGAACGCGACGACGGCAAGGATGTTCCATCCACGCAATAAGCGCTAATCTGCCGGTGAGCGGGAGCAGGCGTCGTTCGAGGTTGACTGCCGCGTCCTGAGATGTGCTATCGGCTTGACGAGCAACCTTGGCGCGTCAGGACGGCCGGTCCGATAACGGGACGCTAACCGCGCGGTGGCAGCATCACGGACCGGCCTTGCTTGGTCATGAAAATTTGGGATCGGGAGCCGCTATCTTGACGAAGCGGCGGCTCATTTTGGTTTTGGAGTCCAATGGATTATACGGCGTTCACCAATGACAGCCTCACCATGATGTACGAGGGCGTCCGCGGCGCGCTCGCCTCGGACGATGCGCAGAAGGATGCGGGCGACGAGCCCCGCTTTCGTATCCGCGAGACGCCGGCCTGGCGAGAGCACGCCGCCAATCTGGAGAGCGAGATGCTTCGGCGCGGCATGTTTTTCGAGATCATCGATTGGACGGAAGACCAGGCGCAACTGCCGTTCTAGCGCCATGGAATTGGGTCGCATGCAACCGCGATGGTGACTGCGCTCCCTCTCCCGCTTGCGGGGGAGGGGTCTCGCCGCGAGTCAAACTGTCCGTGTGGAGAGAGTTTGCGACAACCTCAATTCCGGAACGCCACCCCGATAAAATCACCCCGCCGCCAGACCAGGCGGCATTCACGCGCGGTGTGAAAATTGTCGAAGCTCAATTCGAAATTCAGCGGCAACAGGTTGATGTCGTGAATCTCGATGCCGGCGCCGTGGTTGGTGATGTCATGAACGCGGCAGGTCAGCACGCCGCGCTGGGCATCGAAGAAAAGCAATGCCTCCTTCGAGATTGTCGTCCTGGCGAACAATCGGCGTTCGACGTCCATCGGAGCCACCAACTGATTGAAGCTGGGCACCTGAGTGTGCCGAAGCTAACAAATCGGGGCCGGGCGGCAATCGCGTTCGGATATCTTCGTAAACAATCAATTTTATGGAACCCATAAAGTATGCAGTCGAGCTGCCATGGGATACCGGCAATCGCTACAGCCGCCGCTCAATTGCTTGTCACATGCACGCCGGCCTTCTGCCCCGAATTCCACTTGCCGCCGATCGCCCGCTCGATCTGCGCCGCCAGTTGCAGCAGCAGTCCATCATTGGCCTGTCTCGCAATCGCCTGGATGCCGAGCGGCAAGCCGTGCTCGTGCGTTGCCAGCGGCAGCGAGATCGCAGGGATGCCGCAGAGATTGGCCAGCGGCGTGAAGGCGAAATTGCGCCAGAGATTGCCGAACCAGTCGAGCACGTCGGGATTGTCGCTGATGGTCAGGTATTCTGTCGTACCGACCTTCGGCGTCGGCAGCGCCGTGATCGGCGTCAGGATGATGTCCCAGTCCTCGAAGAACGCGCCGAAGCCGCGCGACGTCATGTTGAACACCGCCTGCATCCGCGCGCGGTCCGCATAGCTGGTGTTGCGGCCGTGCTCCCAGATCCGGATGTTGATCGGCTCGATCAGGTCGGCCGGCGGTTGTTCGAGCCCGCGCGCCGCCAGCAGGTTGCCGATGACGACAGCAAAATTGCTGATGTAGCAGGTGGTCTGCGCCGCAAAGGCTTCGCGGTAATTCAGATCGGGCAGGGCGTATTCGACGTGATGGCCGAGGCCTTCGAGAAAGCGCCCGGCCTTTTCCAGTTCAGCCGCGATGTGCGGCGTCGCCTGGTAATCGCCCCATGTATGCGACAGCGCGATCTTCAGCCGGGCGGGATCGTGCGCGATCATCCGCGTGTAGGGCTCCGGCGAACTCCAGAACGGCATGAACTCGCCGGGCGCCGGGCCGCGGCAGGCGTCGACAAAAGCGGCGGTGTCGCGCACCGTGCGTGATTGGCAGCCCTGGATCGAGACCAGCCCGCTCAGGTCGGAGAGAAGCGGCGACAGCGAGAACACGCCGCGCGACACTTTCAGCCCGATATTGCCGTTGACGCCGGCGGGAATGCGGATCGAGCCGCCGCCATCGGTCGCATGTGCGATCGGCACGGCGCCGGCGGCGACCATGGCTGCGCTGCCGGCCGACGAGCCGCAGGTGGTGTAGTCGGCATTCCAGGGATTGCGCGTGATGTAGACGGCGGGATTTTCCGCGGAACTGCAGACCCCGAATTCCGGCGTCGTGGTGCGCCCGATCAAATTGAGTCCGGCACCACGCATCTTCCTCGTCAGGAACGTATCTGCGGCGGCGCGATTGCCACGCATCATCAGCGAGCCCATTTCCTGCAGCCGGCCCTTCATCGTCGGCCCGAGATCCTTCATCAGGAACGGAAGTCCGGCGAACGGCCCGTCGAGATTGGTGCCGTCGGCCGCGGGATCGGCGATCGCGTCCTCGAACAGTTCGACGACGGCTGAAAGCGGCGGATCCACCTTGGCGATGGCGGCGGCCGCCTGCGCTGCCAGTTCAGTGGCTGTCAGTTCGCCCTTGCTGACGCGCGCGGCCAGCGCCACGCCATCATGTTGCGCCCACTCGTCCCAGCTCATCGGCAGGTTCATCGGTCCATCCTCTCGGAGCGGCGCACGCGCAACGTCACCAGGCTGCCGGAACCATCGTTGCAGCAGAACGTTTTCCCTCGGGCAAGGTATTTCGACCGTTGGAGACCAAAATGAGGCGCGTCTTGGCAGCGATTCTCGTGGGAGTATTGACTGCGGGCGCCGCGGTCGCACAGTCCACGACGGCGTCTGATAACAAGCCGGAGACCGCCTGCACAACATCGCAGGCGGCGACGTCCGGACACGGTGATGAGAAGACCGCCAACTCGATGGCTATGGAAAAGAGCGCGGTGCTGCCGGATGCTGGTGGCTCGAATTCGGCCGCGCCGACGGTGCAGAGCGGTGACAAGCCGCTGAAGGTTGCGCGGGATTGCCCGCCGGATTCCAAACCGAAATAGCTTCTCTCCGATTTGTCCGCTCGCCTCGCGCGCAAGCGAGTGCACATCGGATGCAAACCTCGGGTGCAATCGTGCCGCGAGAATGCGGCGTCACGTTCAATTGTCATCGACCGCGAAGGCGGACGATCCAGTATTCCAGAGACGCTGATGATGAGCGGATAAGCCGCAGCGTGCTGGATACCTCGCCTGCGCGGGGCATGACGGTTGTAGCGCTTTGATATTACCCCGCCATTGCGAGCGGAGCGAAGCAATCCATGCCGCCCCCTGCGGAGAAATGGATTGCTTCGTCGCGTTGCTCCTCGCAATGACGGCGGAGCTACCGGGGGCTCGACAACAGCCCCGTTGACTCCGCTCATGATCGTTATAGAATATAACTATTCTGCACAGGACGTAATAACACCCATGGGAAACGTCGCCTCCACCGCCGCCGCGGGTCAACCCGACCTGCTCAAGATCGAACAGGTGGGCGCGGTGCTGACCGTGGGCCTCAACCGTCCGGCCAAGCGCAATGCGCTGAACGACGGCATCATCCTCGCGATTCAGGACTGCTTCTCCAACCTGCCCGAAAATATCGGGGCCGTCGTGATCCACGGCATCGGCGATCACTTCTCTTCCGGCCTCGATCTGTCCGAACTGACCGAGCAGGACGCCACCGAAGGCCTGCGCCATTCGCAGATGTGGCACCGCGTGTTCGACCGCATTCAATACAGCCGCGTGCCGGTCATCGCGGCGCTGAAGGGCGCGGTGATCGGCGGCGGGCTGGAGCTTGCCTGCGCGGCGCATATCCGCGTCGCCGAACCGTCGGCCTATTTCGCGCTGCCCGAGGGCCAGCGCGGCATCTTCGTCGGCGGCGGCGGATCGGTGCGGCTGCCGCGGCTGATCGGGGTGGCGCGCATGACCGACATGATGCTGACGGGGCGGGTCTATTCGGCCACCGAAGGCGCGGCCTATGGTTTCTCGCAATATCTCACCGACGCCGGCGGCGCGCTGCCGAAGGCGCTGGAACTGGCGGAGCGGGTTGCGGCGAATGCGCCGCTGACGAATTTCGCGGTGCTTCAGGCGCTGCCGATGATCGCGGAGGCCAATCCGCAGACCGGCCTGTTGATGGAATCGCTGATGGCGACGGTGGCGCAAAGCGACAAGGAAGCGAAGCGCCGCATTCGCGCCTTCCTCGATCGTAAGACCGCAAAGGTGAAGCCGACCTGACATGAACGCCCAGGCCAGCACGTCCACTTCGACCGAGACCGGAGCACGCGCCGGCGATCATCCGCTGCGCCCGATATCCTTCGGCACGCCGGCTGTCATCGTCGATCGCCGCGACGACGGCACCATCTATCTCCGGCCGAAGGCGAGTTTGCTCGATTACCCCGTGCGCCTGACCGACCGGCTGCATCATTGGGCAGCGGCCGCGCCCGACCGCATCTTCATGGCGGAACGGAACGCCGCGCGCGGCTGGCGGCAGATCACCTATGCTGAGTTGCTGGCATCATCGCGGCACATCGCCTCCGCACTGATCGCGCGCGGCCTCTCGGCCGAGAAGCCCGTCGTCATCCTGTCCGGCAACTCGATCGATCATGCGCTGGTCGCGTTCGGTGCGCTCTATGCCGGCATTCCCTTCTGTCCGGTGTCGCCGGCCTATTCGCTGATCTCGCGCGATTACGGCAAGCTCGGCTATCTGATGAAGCTGTTGACGCCCGGCCTCGTCTTCGCCGACGACGCCGACAAATTCGCCGAAGCGCTGTCAGCCAACGTGTCTTCCGGCACCGAGATCGCGGCTTCGCGCGGCGCAGTGCGCGGACGTGACGTCACCGATCTCGCCGATCTGATGGCCACGCCATTGCATCCGTGCCTCGACGCCATCCACGAGGACATCGGCCCGGACACGATTGCAAAATTCCTGCTCACCTCAGGCTCGACCGGCAATCCCAAGGCCGTGATCAACACCCAGCGCATGATCTGCGCCAACCAGGTGATGCTGCGCGAGACGCTGGCGTTCCTGAAGGACGAGCCGCCCGTCATCGTCGACTGGCTGCCGTGGAATCATACGTTTGGCGGCAATCACAATATCGGGCTGACGCTGTACAATGGCGGCTCGATGTATCTCGACGAAGGCAAGCCGATGCCCGGCGGCATCGAGGAGACCGTGCGTAATCTCCGGGAGATTTCGCCGACGGTCTATTTCAACGTGCCCAAGGGCTATGAGTCGCTGCTGCCGTACTTGCGCGACGATGCGGCCCTGCGGAAGAAATTCTTTGCCCGCCTGCATGCGATGTTCTTTTCGGGCGCGGCGCTGTCCGCCTTCGTCTGGAACAGCCTCGACGAACTTTCGGTTCGGGAGACCGGCTATCGCGTGCCGATGCTGACCGGGCTCGGCGCCACCGAGACCTCGCCGTTCTTCATGTCGGTCAATCCCTTCACCAGCCGCTCCGGCCATGTCGGCCTGCCGGTTCTCGGCAATGACGCCAAGCTCGTGCCCAACAATGGCAAGCTGGAAGTCCGCGCCAAAGGACCGAACGTGATGCCTGGCTATTGGCGTCAGCCCGACATGACCGCGAAGTCTTTCGACGAGGAAGGCTTCTATAAAATGGGCGATGCGCTCAAGCCGGCCGACCCCGCCGATTTCGACGCCGGGTTCGATTTCGATGGCCGCATCGGCGAGGACTTCAAGCTCGCCAGCGGCACCTGGGTCAGCGTCGGTCCGCTGCGGGCGCGCTTCGTCGCCGCCTGCGCGCCGCTGGTGCGCGACGTCGTGATCGCCGGCATCAACCGCGACGAAATATCGGCGCTGGTGGTGCTCGACCTCGACGGTTGCCGCCTGATCAATCCGACGCTGCCGCCGGACGATCTGGCCGCGGTGGCGAACGACCCGCTGATCGTCGCCGCCTTTCACGAGCGCTTCCGGCAACTATTGGCGGGCGCGACCGGCTCGTCGACCCGGATCGTGCGCGCAGTGCTGCTCGATACGCCGCTGTCGATCGATCGCGGCGAGGTCACCGACAAGGGCTCGATCAATCAGCGCGCGGTATTGGAAAATCGCAGCGCGCTGATCGAGCAAATTTATTCATCGGCGCCGCCGGCGCAGGTGATCACGTTGTACTGAACTCGAAGAAACGTTTGCCAGGGAGAGCACCATGCAGTTGAAGGATCAGGCCGCCATCGTCACCGGTGGCGCATCGGGGCTGGGTGCTGCGACCGCGCGCCGGCTCGCGGCGCAGGGCGCCAAGGTCGCGGTGTGCGATCTCAATGCCAAACTTGCCGAAACCGTCGCCGCCGAAATCGGCGGCACAGCCGTAATCTGCGACGTCTCCGATGCGGCCTCGGCCGAAGCCGCGGTCGCCAAGGCGGAAGCCGCCCACGGCCCGGCGCGCGTGCTGGTGAACTGCGCCGGCATCGGCGTCGCCAAGCGCGTCATCGGCAAGGAAGGACCGATGGCGCTTGGCGATTTCGACAAGGTGATCAAGGTCAACCTGATCGGCTCGTTCAACATGCTGCGGCTGGCGACAGCTACGATGTCGAAGCTGGAGCCGCTTGCGACCGGCGAGCGTGGCGTGGTGATTTCCACCGCCTCGGTCGCCGCCTATGACGGCCAGATAGGGCAGTCGGCCTATTCGGCCTCGAAGGGCGGCATCGTCGCCATGACACTGCCGATCGCGCGCGAGCTGGCGCAGTTCGGCATTCGCGTGCTGACGATTGCGCCGGGCCTGTTCCTGACGCCGCTGCTCGCCAATCTGCCGCAGGAGGCCCAAGACTCGCTCGCCGCCTCGATCCCGTTCCCGCGCCGGCTCGGCCAGGCCGACGAGTTCGCCTCGCTGGCGCTGCACATGATCGACAATCCGTATCTGAACGGCGAAGTGGTGCGGCTCGATGCCGCGCTTCGCATGGCGCCGCGTTAAGGATAGTCCATGTTCGTCAACAAGCGCGACGTACAGATCCAGTGGGGCGATTGCGACCCCGCCAACATCGTCTACTACCCGCGCTACTTCGCGATGTTCGACGATTCGACCTCGATCATGTTCGAAGCGGCTGGTTTCTCGAAGCAGGACATCA
>Ga0081540_1002420_pt1 | contig 15208 bp, 15 predicted proteins | sample TabmetS2T1R1_FD_71024 | JGI IMG/M metagenome (GOLD analysis project Ga0081540, IMG submission 71024) | Tabebuia heterophylla rhizosphere microbial communities from the University of Puerto Rico - S2T1R1 | ecosystem: Host-associated > Plants > Roots > Rhizosphere ... | reverse complement strand
AAAGATCCGAACGCTATGGCATTATCAGGCAGCCGTGAGGAAGCTCAACGCCGGCCAATGCTCCCGAGGGGACGGCGCAATTCAGACGCCGTCAGGAGCTCACGGCGGCAATGCATGAATATGAATTACATCTGGCAGACCCGAATCGCCAGCCAGGTCGACCAGCAGGATCCATCTGACCCGGGTCCATCTGACTTGGGTCCATCTGAAGCACGCCGCTAGGGCTGGAAAGCCGGTCAAGGATCTTTTCCTACGCGGGTTTTCCTCCAGGCAGAAGCAAAAGCCTAGGGTGCGGGCGGGGAGAATTGCTTTTGTTGCGGGGTTTCGCCGGAGTGTGGCGGAGTTGCGCCGGAGGTTTGCAAGCCAAAGTAAAAATTCTCGTTAAACGTTTGAACCTTTTCGGCCACAGCAGTGTTGGTCGGCGAGAACGAACAACTTCAGCAGCCTGCAATGCCAAAAACTGTCCTCATAACTGGAGGGGCTGGCTTTATTGCGTCTCATTGTGCTCAAGTTTTGCTACGTCACGGGTATCGCGTGCGGGCGCTCGACAATCTGGATCCCCAAATCCACGGTGCGGAATGCAGGCGGCCAAATTACCTCGACTGCCGCGTCGAGCTGTTCGTGGGGGATGTCCGTTCAATGAAAGTGGTGCGGCGGGCGTTATTGGACGTTGATGCCGTGGTGCATCTTGCAGCGCGCGTTGGCGTCGGCCAGAGCATGTACGAGCCCGCCGAGTACGCGGCCGCTAACACCGCCGGCACCGGCGTGCTGCTCGAGGCGCTGCTCGACCACCCGGTGCGCAAGCTCGTCGTCGCCTCCTCGATGAGCATCTACGGCGAGGGCGCCTACGAGCCCGCGCCCGCCCAGGAGCGGACGCGCGAGCAGCTCGAGCGCGGCGACTGGGACCCGCGCGGCCCGAACGGTGAGGAGCTCGAGCCGGTGCCGACGCCCGAGACGAAGGAGCCGTCGCTCGCCTCGGTCTACGCGCTGACCAAGTACGACCAGGAGCGGATGTGCTTGCTCTACGGCGCCGCCTACGGCGTGCCCGCGGTCGCGCTGCGCTTCTTCAACGTCTACGGCCCGCGCCAGGCGCTCTCGAACCCCTACACCGGCGTGCTGGCGATCTTCGCCTCGCGCCTGCTCAACGACCACGCGCCGGTCGTCTACGAGGACGGCGGCCAGCGGCGCGACTTCGTCGACGTCGCCGACGTCGCTCGCGCCTGCAGGCTTGCTCTCGAGCGCGACGGCGCCGACGGCGAGCCCGTGAACGTCGGCAGCGGCCACAGCGCCTCGGTGCTCGAGATCGGCGAGACGCTCGCGCGCCTGCTCGGCAAGCAGGTCGAGCCGGAAGTGCCGGGAAAGTTCCGGGCAGGCGACATCCGTCACTGCTTCGCAGATGTCTCACGCGCGCGCGAGGCGCTCGGCTTCGAGGCCGAGGTGCCGTTCGAGCAGGGCCTGGCCCAGCTGGCCGGGTGGCTGGAGGGTCGGGCGGCGACCGACCGCTTCGAGGAGGCGGCGGCCGAGCTGGACCGGCGAGGGCTGACGGCCTAGTCGATACAGTCGTCGCATGGCCTCTGGAGCTACCGCCACCCTTCGCGCCGGAGACCTGAGCCTTTCCTACGCGCCGCTCGGGTCGGTCGAGAACGTCGAGCGACTGCCCTACTCGCTCCGGATCCTGCTCGAGAACGCGCTCCGCTTCGAGTCCGAGAGCGGCGTCGAGGCGGTGGCGCAGTGGCAACCGCGGGACGAGCCGAGCCGCGAGCTCGGCTTCCGCCCCTCGCGCGTCCTCCTGCAGGACTTCACCGGCGTCCCCGCGATCGTCGACGTCGCCGCGATGCGCAGCGCGATGGCCGACCTCGGCGGCGACCCCGCCAAGATCAACCCGCACATCCCGGCCGAGCTGGTGATCGACCACTCGGTGCAGGTGGACGCCTTCGCTACCCGGATGGCGATCTCGACGAACGTCGACCGCGACTACGAGCGCAACGGCGAGCGCTACGCCTTCCTGCGCTGGGGCCAGGGGGCGTTCGACAACCTGAAGGTCGTCCCGCCGAACACCGGGATCGTCCACCAGGTCAACCTCGAGTATCTCGCGCGCGTGGTCGAGGAGCGCGACGGCGTCGCCTTCCCCGACACGCTCGTCGGCACCGACTCGCACACGACGATGGTCAATGGCCTCGGCGTGCTGGGCTGGGGCGTCGGCGGGATCGAGGCCGAGGCCGCGCTGCTCGGCGAAGAGCTCTCGATGCTCGTCCCGCAGGTCGTGGGCGTGCGGCTCGACGGGCGGCTGCGCGAGGGCGCGACCGCCACCGACCTGGTGCTGACGATCACCGAGCTGCTGCGCAAGACCGGCGTGGTCGGCAAGTTCGTCGAGTACTTCGGGCCGGGCCTCGCCGGCCTCGCCCTGGCCGACCGCGCGACGCTCGGGAACATGTCGCCCGAGTACGGCGCCACCTGCGGCTTCTTCCCCGTTGACGACCTGACGCTCGCCTACCTGCGCCTGACCGGCCGGCCGGAGGAGCGCGTGGCGCTCGTCGAGGCCTACTGCAAGGAGAACCTGCTCTGGCACGACGAGGGCCACGAGCCGGAGTACTCGCAGGTCGTCGAGCTCGACCTCGACTCGGTCGAGCCCAGCCTCGCCGGCCCGCGCCGCCCGCAGGACCGCGTGCCGCTGACCGAGGCGAAGGACGCGTTCCTCGACTCGCTCTCGAGCTTCGGGCACGGCTACGGCAACGGCACGATCGACAAAGGCGTCGAGGACACCTTCCCGGCGAGCGACCCGGCCTCGTTCCAGGAGCCGGGGCCGCACACGGTCGACCCGGAGGTGGCGACGGTCGCCACCAAGACCCGCCCGCACCTGCACGTCGCCAAGGCCCAGCTCGACGGCGAGGAGGTCGCGCTGCAGGACGGCTCGGTCGTGATCGCCGCGATCACCAGCTGCACGAACACCTCCAACCCGCAGGTGATGCTCGGCGCCGCGCTGCTCGCCAAGAAGGCGGTCGAGCGCGGCCTCACGCGCAAGCCGTGGGTGAAGTCGTCGCTCGCGCCGGGCTCGCGGGTCGTGACCGACTACTACGACAAGGCCGGCCTGACCCCGTACCTCGAGCAGCTCGGCTTCAACACGGTCGGCTACGGCTGCACGACCTGCATCGGGAACTCCGGGCCGCTGCCCGAGCCGATCTCGGCCGCGGTCGAGGAGGGCGACCTGGTCGTCTGCTCGGTGCTCTCGGGCAACCGCAACTTCGAGGCGCGCATCCACCCGGAGGTGAAGGCGAACTACCTCGCCTCGCCGCCGCTCGTCGTCGCCTACGCGCTCGCCGGCCGCATGGACCTCGACCTCGAGACCGAGCCGCTCGGCCAGGACGAGGCCGGCGAGGACGTCTTCCTGCGCGACCTCTGGCCGACGAACGACGAGATCGAGCAGGCCGTCGGCGCCGCGCTCGACGGCGGCATGTTCCGCAAGCAGTACGCCGACGTCTACACCGGCGACGAGCGCTGGCAGGCGCTGCCGATCCCCGAGGGCGACCTCTACGACTGGAGCGAGGAGTCGACCTACATCCGGCGGCCGCCGTTCTTCGAGGGCATGCCGCCCGAGCCGGAGCCGCTGCCCGACGTGGAGGGCGCGCGCTGCCTCGTCTCGCTCGGCGACAGCGTCACCACCGACCACATCTCTCCGGCCGGCTCGATCAAGCCCGAGAGCCCCGCCGGCGAGTGGCTGATCGAACACGGCGTCGAGCGGAAGTTCTTCAACTCGTACGGCGCGCGCCGCGGCAACCACGAGGTGATGGTGCGCGGCACGTTTGCCAACGTGCGCCTGAAGAACCTGCTCGTGCCCGGCTCCGAGGGCACGTGGACGGTGCACGTGCCGAGCGGCGAGGAGCTGACGATCTACGCCGCGGCCGAGCGCTACCGCGAGGAGGGCACGCCGTTGATCGTGCTGGCCGGCAAGGAGTACGGCTCGGGCTCGTCACGCGACTGGGCCGCGAAGGGCCCGAACCTGCTCGGCGTCCGCGCCGCGATCGCCGAGAGCTACGAGCGCATCCACCGCTCGAACCTGCTGATGTGCGGGATCGTCCCGCTGCAGTTCATGGACGGCGAGAGCCTGGAGTCGCTTGGCCTGAGCGGCCGCGAGGAGTTCTCGATCACCGGGCTCGAGAACGGCGAGGCCTCGGAGGCTCAGGTGACCGCGGACGGGAAGGAGTTCCGCGTGCGGGTGAGGCTCGAGACGCCGAAGGAACGGGAGTACCTCCGCCACGGCGGGATCCTCCAGTACGTGCTGCGGCGCTTCCTGGCCGAGGGGTAGCCCGCCGTCTCGAAGCAGCATGAGCGAAGTCACCTGCCACATGTCCATCTCGCTCGACGGTTTTGTCGCAGGACCGGATCAAAGCCTCGAGCATCCTCTGGGGCGTCGCGGGATGGAGCTGCATCACTGGCATCTCGACGAGCCGCTGAACGAGCCCGACGCCCGCGCACGCGACCTGCTGCTGCGTCCACGCGGCGCGTACGTGATGGGACGCAACATGTTCGGGCCGATCCGCGGTCCCTGGGAAGGCGACTGGCGTGGCTGGTGGGGCGACGAGCCGCCATACCACGCTCCGGTCTTCGTCCTCACGCACCACGAGCACGAGCCGATCGAGCTCGCGGGCGGGACGACGTTTTACTTCGTCGGCGACGGCTTCGACGCCGCGTTTGGGCGCGCCTCGGAGGCCGCAGGTGATCGCGGAGTCGACATCGCCGGCGGCGCGTCGACCGTGCGCCAGGCGCTTGCGGCAGGTGTGCTCGACGAGCTCGTCCTCGACATCGTCCCGGTCCTGCTCGGCGCCGGTGAGCGGCTCTTCGAGGGCGTCGCCGATCCCCGCCTCGAGCCGTTCGAGGTCTTCGACTCGCCGCTCGCGACGCACGTGCGCTACCGCGTCGGCCGGTGAGCGAGGCCAGGCCGCGGTTGTACTAGGTCGCGGTGAGAGTGCGGGACCTCAACTGGATGCAGCTCGAGGCCTACCTGGCCGGGGACGACCGGCTCGTGCTCCCGGTCGGCTCGACGGAGCAGCACGCCTACCTCTCGCTCGAGACCGACAACATCCTGGCCGAGCGCGCGTCGGTCGAGGCCGCCGCGCCACTGGGCGTCCCGGTGCTGCCGGCGCTGCCGTACGGGGTGAACGGCTTCACCGCGTACCCTGGCAGCCCGACGCTCGCGGAGCCCACGCTGGTCGCGGTGCTCTCGGACGTCGTCGACTCGCTGCTCGGCCAGGGCTTCGAGCGGATCCTCGTCGTCAACGGCCACAGCGGGAACACCGAGGCGGGCAGCGCGGTGGCACGCCGCCGCCCCGGCTCCGTGGCCTGGCACGAGCTCTGGGAAGGACGGCCGGACGAGATCGCGGCTGAGATCGACCCCGACTACGACCATGCCTCGTGGTCGGAGAGCTTCCCGTGGACGCGGCTTCCCGGCGTCGCGATCCCGGCGGAGCGCAAGCCGCGGGTCGTGTGGCCCGAGGACGGGAATCCGCGGACGTGGCGCGAAGCCCTCGGCGACGGCTCGTTCGGCGGTCTCTACCAGCGGTCCCCGCAAGACGAAGCCCGGGTCTGGGAGGCCGCGGTCGCGGGGATCCGTGTCCGGCTCGAGAACTGGGACGCCTGACGGCGAAGGCTCGCCCCGGCGCCAGGGCGAGCCCGCCTTCGAACGCTGAGCTAGGCGCTCGTGCCGCTCGAGGGCGATTGCGACCGGCCGGGCCGTCCGGGCAGGCCCGACTCGACGCTCACGACCTCGAACTGCTTGCTCACGTAGACCGTCACCGGCGACCCGTCGGCCTTGACCATGTGGGCCTCGTAGGCCGAGTTGCCGTCGGCGTCGGTCTCGACGCGGACGACCGTCCCGCCCGGCACCTTCGCCTTGGCGAGCGCGGTCACCTTGCTCAGCGCGTCACCGGTCAGCGGCGTCTCGTCGCTCCGCTGCCGGCCCCACGGCTGCCCCCCGTTGGGGGCGGCGGCCTGGCCGCCCGCGGCGAACTGCGGGGCGATGCTCGCGGCGGACGAGCCGTTCGAGCCCGAGCCGCTCGCCGCCTGCGCGATCCCGTACGAGCCGGCGGCGATGCCGAACGCGAGCGCCGCCACGACGACGATCCGCTCCGGCGACCGGCGCTTGACGTTGCTGTCCATCTGCGTTGACCTCCTTTCGGTCGGTTGACGAGGCTCACCTTGAAGCGGGTAGCTAAAAGGCACCTGTGATCGCGCTGAAGAGTTCGTAAGAGCTAGGCTGAAGCGAGATGAGCGCCGCCACGCTGCACACGAACCACGGGCCGATCGAGCTCGAGCTGTTCGACGAGGACGCGCCCAAGACCGTCGAGAACTTCCGCAAGCTGGCGGACGAGGGTTTCTACGAGGGTGTCGTCTTCCACCGCGTGATCCCGGACTTCATGATCCAGGGCGGCGACCCGACCGGCACCGGCATGGGCGGCCCGGGCTACACCTTCGAGGACGAGTTCAACGACCACAAGGTCGAGCGCGGCGCCCTCGCGATGGCGAACGCCGGGCCGAACACGAACGGCAGCCAGTTCTTCATCGTCACGACGGAAGCCGCGCCCTGGCTCGACGGCAAGCACACGGTCTTCGGGCGCGTCACCGGCGACATGGGCGCCGTCGACTCGATCGAGAAGACGGACACCGACGCGAACGACAAGCCGCGCGAGCCGGCCGTGATCGAGCGCGTCGAGCTCGCCGAGAGCTAAGCCGCCTTCCGCCGGCGCAGGTACCAGCGGACGAGCTCGATCGTGCCGGTGACCGCGAAGGCGATCGCGAACGCGAGCAGCAGGCCCTTCCAGGGTTGCTCCTCGAAGGCGTGCCCGCCGAGGTAGCCGAGCAGCGAGGCGTAGAGCGCCCAGGTCACGGCCGCGATCGCGTCGAATAAGACGAAACGCGGCCACGGGTACGCGAGGGTCCCGGCGCTGAGCGTCACCACTGTTCGCCCGCCGGGGATGAAGCGCGCGATCACGATCAGCTCGCCGCCGCGCTCCTGCAGCTGGCGGTGCGCCCACGCGACCCGCTCCTTCGCCTTCTCGCTCCGGAAGAACCGGTCGTTGATCCGCGTCCCGAACCGCGCTCCCACGAAGTAGGAGGTGTTGTCGCCGGCGAACGCCCCGGTGGCCGCGAACAGGATCACGAGCGGGAGGCTCAGATCGCCGGCGGAGGCGACGACGCCTGCGGTGATCACCGAGGTCTCGCTCGGCACGACGGGGAGGAGCACGTCGAGGAAGGAGACCACGAAGAGGATCGCGTACGCCCAACCTGAGGCTTCGGCGACGAGGTCGGTGAAGTGGCCGAACACGACGGGGCGAGCGTAACGACGCGCCACGGCCGCAACCCGAGATCTGGACGCCGGCCGGAGGATGTCGTTTACTCCGGCGCGTCGTCAGTTCTCCTACGAGGGGGGAGTCATGAGAAGGCTCGCAGCTTTCGCACTGCTCGCCGGCTTCGCGTCGCTGGCCTCGGCGGCCACGAGCGAGGTTCGGGCAGCGCCGGGCCCGGCCGGGTCCTACATCGTCGTCTTCAAGTCGGGACTGGTGGGGGCCGCCGGTCGGCCGACGGTCGCCGCAACCGCCGGCAAGCTCGCGGAGGCGAGCGACGGGCGCGTCAAGTTCGTCTACCGGCACGCGTTGAAGGGGTTCGCGGTGCGCCTGCCCGCCGGGCAAGCCGCACTGCTCGCGCGTGACCCGCGCGTCGCCTTTGTCGAGCGCGATCGGGTCATGCGCGCGACCGCGACGCAGTCGCCGGCGACCTGGGGCATCGACCGGATCGACCAGCGCGACCTGCCGCTGAGCAACTCCTACACCTACAACCAGACCGGTCTCGGGGTGCAGGCCTACATCATCGACACGGGCATCCGCGCGTCGCATCAGGAGTTCGGCGGACGGATGGGCAACGGCGCCGACTTCGTCGGTGACGGCAACGGCACCAACGACTGCAACGGCCACGGCACCCACGTCTCGGGCACGACGGGCGGGACGACCTACGGCGTCGCCAAGCAGGTGACGCTCCACGCGGTGCGAGTCCTGAACTGCCAGGGCTCGGGCTCGACCTCCGGTGTGATCGCCGGCGTCGACTGGGTGACCGCGAACCACGGCTCGCCGGCCGTCGCCAACATGAGCCTCGGCGGCGGCGTCAGCACGGCGCTCGACAACGCGGTCGCGAACTCGATCGCCTCGGGCGTCAGCTACGCGATCGCCGCCGGGAACTCGAACGCAAACGCGTGCAACTCCTCGCCGGCCCGCGTCTCGACCGCGAACACGGTCGGCGCGACGACCAGCACGGACGCGCGCTCGTCGTTCTCGAACTTCGGGACGTGCGTCGACATCTTCGCGCCCGGCTCGAGCATCACCTCGTCCTGGAACACGAGCGACACCGCCACGAACACGATCAGCGGCACGTCCATGGCGACGCCGCACGTGACCGGTGCGATCGCGCTCTACCTCCAGGCCAATCCGGGCGCCTCGCCCGCGACGGTCAGCCAGGCGCTCGTCGGCAACTCGACGCCGAACAAGGTCACGAGCCCGGGCACCGGCTCGCCCAACCGGCTGCTCTACTCGCTCTTCGGCGGCACGGCACCTCCGCCACCGCCTCCGCCGCCCCCGCCCCCGGGGAACGAGCTGGTCGTGAACGGTGGTTTCGAAGGCTCGAGCTCGCCGTGGGCGCTGAGCGGCAACGCGTACTGGTCGACCGGCGCCTACCCGCACTCGGGCACCGGCTACAGCATCCTCGGCGCGTACAACAGCGCGAGCGGCAGCGAGTACCAGACGGTCAGCATCCCGTCGAGCGCGGCCGGGACGTACACGTTCTGGCTCAACGTCACGACGAACGAGTCGGGCCCGACGCCCTACGACTACCTCTATGTCGAGGTGCGCAGCACGTCGGGAGCGCTCTTCTCGACGCTGGCCACCTACACGAACGCGAACGCCACGACGGCCGGGAGCTACTCCCAGAAGTCGTTCAGCCTCGCCGCCTGGCGAGGCCAGACCGTCCGCCTGCAGTTCCGGGCGACGACGGACTTCAGCCTGCCGACGAACTTCCGCGTCGACGACGTCTCGCTGAAATAACGGCCATCGAGGGCGGGCAGCTCCGGCTGCCCGCCTCCCGACTCCCTGTCTGCGTTTGGATCAGGCCCCGCGCGGAAGAAGCGTCGTGGACTTCGAGGAAAGGATTGGGATGTTCAAACGCTCCAGGAAGGACGCCGTCAAGGACCGCGCCGCGACGAGCAAGGACTTCGCGCTCGCCCTCTCACGCGACAAGAAGTTCCGCAAGCAGCTCCTCTCGGCGCTCGGCCACGGCGCCAAGGCGAAGAAGCGCGCCGCCAAGCGGATCGGCTTCACCGCGGCCGCCGCCCGGCTCGCCGGCGACAAGCAGCTGCGGCGCGAGTTGCAGACGATGGTCAAGGACCTCCAGAACGCGTGGGGCCGGGCCGAGAAGAAGCGCAGCCACAAGCTCCGCAACACGCTGCTGGTGCTCGGCGGAAGCGCGGCGGCCGCCGCCGGCGCGCTCAAGCTCCGCGGCAAGCGGGGCGAGAGCGGCACCGGAATCAGCACGATCGACGAGTCGATCGAGGTCGGGGTGCCGGTGTCGACCGCCTACAACCAGTGGACGCAGTTCGAGGAGTTCCCGCTCTTCATGGAGGGCGTCGACGACGTCCAGCAGCGCGACGACACGCGCCTGCACTGGGTCGCGACGATCGGCGGGCAGACCGCCGAGTGGGACGCCAAGATCCTCGAGCAGCACCCCGACCGGCAGATCAGCTGGATCAGCGAGGACGGCAAGAAGACCCGCGGCACGGTCAGCTTCGAGCCGATCGGCGAGGGTACGACGCTGATCCGGCTCTCGATGAGCTACCAGGCCGAGGGCCCGGTCGAGCAGCTCGGCTCGGCGGCCGGCATCGACTCCATGCGCATCCGAGGCGACCTCGGGCGCTTCAAGAGCCTGATCGAGAGCCGCGGCACCGAGAGCGGAGAGTGGCGCGGCGAGATCGAGGCCGGGAAGGCCGACAGCAAGACCTGATCCGATTAATCTCGGCGCTCCCGCCGGTCGTACTCTTCGACAGCGACCGGCGAGGAGCGCGAGATGACGAAGGTCACGGCAGCGATCACGACGTCCGTCGACGGGTACGTCGCCGGCCCGGACGACGGCCCCGGCAACGGGCTCGGCGACGGCGGCGAGCGGTTGCACTACTGGGTGTTCGGCGGCCCCTGGACGTACGCCGAGGAGCCGCGCGGCGAGCCGACGGGCGAGGACGCCGCCTGGCTGTCGGAGGTCATGGCGCAGCTGGGCGCGGTGGTCAGCGGGCGCTGGACCTACGAGGCGGCGGGCCACTGGGGCGGCGAGAACCCGTGGGACGTGCCCGTCTTCATCGTCACGCACCGCCCCGAGGAGGAGCCGGAGGGCGGCGCCTTCACCTTCGTCGCCGGCGTCCGCGAGGCCGTCGAGCGCGCGAGCGAGGCTGCGGGGGACAAGACGGCGCTCGTGATGGGCGGCGCGGACGTGATCCGCCAGGCGCTCGAGGCAGGCCTGGTCGACGAGCTGACGATCATCGTCGCGCCGGTCGTGCTCGGCGGCGGCAAGCGGCTGTTCGAGGGCTTCTCGGGCTCGCTCGACCTGGAGCAGCTCGGCGTGAGGCAGTCGCAATACGCGACGTTCCTCGAGTACCGGGTCAAGCGCGAGCCGTCGCGGGCAACCTGAGCGGGAAGGCCGTCAAGCGAGCTGCCTGCCTACGTATGCGCCAATCTGCAGCCTCGTGCCGCCGGCCTGAAGGAGGCGCGTCGACTAGCCTGTGGGCGCCCAGAGATACCTAGTCGGGGAGGGTTCACGTGCACAAGCGCTGGAACGTCCTCCTCGCCGCCATCGGCATCGCGGCTCTGGCATCTGGCTCGGCCGCGCTCGCCGACCATGGCGGCGGGAAGCATGGCAAGCCCGGGAAGGGCACGACTCAGGTCTTCACGCTCGTCCCGTCGACCCACGGCAACCCAGAAGGGGTCGCCACGAGGGGTGGGGGGAAAGTCTTCTTCGTCGGTGCGACCGGCGATGGCACCATCTACCGCGGCACGGTCGGCAACCCGACGGTGACCGAGTTCATCCCCGGAGCGGCCGGCAAGTCGGCGGTCGGCATGAAGATCAGCGGCGGCAAGCTCTACGTCGCGGGCGGTTCGACCGGGAAAATCTCGGTCTACAACCTGCGAACGAAAGAGCTCCTGGCCACGTTCGACACCGGCCCGGGAGGGTTCCTGAACGACCTCGTCGTGACCGGGCGGGGAGTATTCGTCACCGACTAGTTCCGTCCGGTGCTCTGGCGAGTTACCAAGGCGCAGGTCCGCGCCGGCTCGGGAACTCCCCAAGCGATCCCGGTCGGGCCTGAGATCGCCTACGCGTCCGGCTTCAACCTGAACGGGATCGTTGCCCGCGGCCACGAGCTGATCGTCGTGCAGTCGAACACCGGAAAACTGTTCGGCATCGAGCTCAAGCAGGGCGGGACCACTCGTGAGATCCACCAGATCGCGTCCGACCCGGTCCCAGGCGGCGACGGAATGTTGCTCGACCGCGGCCGGCTGATCGTCGTCCAGGGCTCGCCCGCGGCCCTGCGGTTCCTGAAGCTGGAGCACCATGGCTCGAGCGCCAAGCTGGTGGCGACGCGGACAGACCCGACACTTCGCGGGCCCTCGACCGTTGCCCGCGCACGGCACCTGTACCTCGTCGTGAACGCTGACTTCGCCACGAGCACGACTCCGTTCACCGTCTCGGGGCTACCCCGCGGCGGCCAGCACTAGCGGACAGGAGCGCGGCCGGCGACCTCGTCGGCCGCGCTTCTCCGAGGATGTCGTGCCCGGCGATCCCGCATCGGGAGACAAAGCCGACGCCCGGACTCGAACGTTTCGACCTAGTTGCCAACGTGCGGTTGGGTACGAATCCACCACACCCAAAAGCCAATGAAGCCCACGAGTAGACCGACGAGCACACCAATCCCGCCCAACAGTTCGACCTGGAAACGACGACCGAAATCGAAGCCGGAAGGGTGGTAGGTCAAGTAGCCGATCAGGGCTCCCACCCCTCCACCCACCAAGCCACCGCCGACAAGCCACGCGAATATCCACCATGCGCTTGATTGCGATTGCTCATCCATCGCAGCCACCCCAGCGTCGCATGATCTGGTCCGCCCCTCAACGCGAACGCAATGGTCGCGTCGCAGCTCGGGCCGCCGAAGAGCGCACCGCACCCTTGAAGACTCCGCGCGTCGGTGGTAGAGGGGAAAGATGGTCTGGTCACGCCCTCTCGTGAGCCGATGACCGACACCGACCCGAACCGAACACCAGAGAAAACGCCCTATCTCAAGCAGCCGATGGGGTACGGGACGAAGGGTGGCTGTCTCGGTTGTCTCACGGTCATCGTCGTAGTCGCGCTGGTGCTGCTCCTCCTCGGGCTGTACTCACCAGCTGTTCTGATCCCAGGCGAACTAGCTTGGGCGCTGCGGCGCATCGCTCCGTCTGGACACGGGGCGCCTAGCCAAACGCCGATTTTTGTAGACACGCCGCCGTCCGCCCTTCTCAACAGCCAATGAAAAAACCCGCCATGTGCGGCGGGTTTTCCCGAAGCCGACGCCCGGACTCGAACCGGGGACCCCTTCATTACGAGTGAAGTGCTCTACCAGCTGAGCTACGTCGGCGGGGCGGGCGAATTCTAGCCGCGCCTAGACCGGGGCGAGGACTCGCTCGGCCGCCTCGGCGCATGCGACCTGGCGATGCATCGTCGGGTCGGCGGCGAAACGCTCCGTGACCCGCACGACCTCCTCGCCGAGCGCTGCCAGCTGGTGCTCGACCATCTCGTCGCCGATCGAGCCGTCCTCGCCGAAGACCTGCCAGGACGCCGGGATCGGGACGACGTACGGCACCGCCCAGCCCCGCAGGGCGCGCGCCGAGAAGTCCATCGTGTTGATCGCCTGCAGCCCCTGCGTGCCGCCGGCCGCGCTGATCAGGCCGATCACCTTGTCGTGCAGGTACGGCGGGTCGCGCTCGCCGAGGATGTGCAGCCAGTCGAGGGCGTTCTTGAAAGCGCCCGAGATCGTCCCCTGGTAGAGCGGGCTGCTCCAAATCAGGCCGTCCGCCCCGTAGCAGGCATCGATCAGCGTCGCCGCCATCTCGGGCGGCTCGGGGTGGTCGGGGTCGTACAGCGGCAGCTGAAGCTCCCGCAGGTCGAGCAAGGTCGTCTCGGCGCCGGCGGCCGCGGCACCCTCGAGCGCGCGTTGCAGCGCCAGGAGGCTCGTCGATCCTTTCCTCAGCGATCCTCCCAGCCCCACGATCGTCGGCATCTCGCGACCCTAACCGACGCCGATCACGTTAGACTCGCCCGGCATGCTGCTTCTCGCCCGCATCGCGATCGCGATCGGCGTCAACGCCCTGGCGCTCTGGGTCTCCCAGGAGCTCTGGGACAGCGTCTCGATCCACGGCTTCTGGGCCTACTTCATCGGCGCCCTCGTGCTCGGGATCGCCAACGCCGTGATCAAGCCGATCCTCGCGATCCTGACGCTCCCGTTGATCATCATCACGCTCGGGCTCTTCTACCTGCTGATCAACATCGCGATGGTCGCGCTGGCCGCGTGGATCACGCCGGACTTCTCGATCCACGGCTTCTGGACGTACGTCGGCGTGGTCGTGATCGTCTGGCTCGTGAACTGGGTCTGCTACTCGGCGCTCGACGCGCTCGAGGGCGGGGGCCGGCGGGCCCGCATGGCCTAGCGGCCTTCGAGCTCTGCCACTTCCTCGTCGCCGAGCTCGAGCTCCGCTGCGGCCAGAATCGGCTCGACCTGGTCCGGCCGGCGGAAGCCGGTGATCGCCCCGTCCACGGCCGGGTTGCGCAGCGTCCACGCGACCGCGACCGCTCCCGGAGAGACGCCGTGCCGCCCGGCCACGCCCTTCAGCCGCTCGACCAGCTCGAGGCTGCGCGAGAGCTGCGGCTCACGGAAGCGCTCGCTGCGGCGGCGCCAGTCGTTGTCGGGCAGGCGCTCGATCCGCTCGCGCGTCATCTGCCCGGTCAGCAGGCCGGAGGCCATCGGCGAGTAGACGATCACGCCGATTCCCTCCTCCTCGCAGAAGGGCAGGAGCTCCGGTTCTGCCTCGCGGTCGAGCAGCGAGTACGGCGGCTGCAGCGTCTCGACGGGCGCGATCGCCTGGGCGCGGCGGAGCTGCTCGATCGAGAAGTTGGAGACGCCGACGTGGCGCGTGAGACCCTCGTCCCGAAGCTCGACGAGCGTCGACCAGCCCTCTTCGACCTCCTCGTCGGGGATCGGCCAGTGGATCTGGTAGAGGTCGACCGCGTCCAGGCCGAGGCGCGAGAGGCTGCCCTCGAGCTCGCGCCTGAGCGAGTCGCGCTTCAGGCTCTGCAGCGTCGTCCGGTTCGGACCTTCGGGCTGGCCGCCCTTGGTGAAGACGAACGGCCGCCGGTCGAGGCCTTCGAGCGCCCGGCCGACGACCTGCTCGGAGTGGCCGAAGCCGTACTGGGCGGCCGTGTCGATCCAGTTGACGCCGAGCTCCAGCGCGCGGTGGATCGCCGCGATCGACTCGTCGTCGTCCTGGTCGCCCCACCCCCAGTCGTACTCGGCGCCGCCGATCGCCCAGGCGCCGAAGCCGACGCGACTGATCTCCAGGCCCGTGCGGCCGAGCTCGGTCGTCCTCACGCGGCCACCGTGATCGAGCCGGCGAACGCGCGGCGCAGCTGCACGAACAGCGCCTCGAGCGCGAGGGTCGGCGAGAGCTGGAACTCCTCGAAGCGGCGCCAGGTCTCGCGCACGAGCTCCGCCGCGAGCTCGGCGCCCTCGAGCCGCTCGAGCGTCCCGTCCTGCTCCAGCTCCCCGACGCGGTCGACGTGGACGAGCGCCTTCTCCGCCCCGGCCGCGGCGGCGACCAGGTCGCGGTACCACGACGCGAGCTCCTCCAGCGAGGCGAGCAGCTCCTCCCGCTCGGCCCCGCGCGCCGCTCGCCGGACGCGCTGCTCGGCGTCACGGGCGGTCAGGTCGAGCCCTTCCAGCGTCGCCTCCTCACGCTCCTTGGCCTCGGCCGCGCGCTCCTTCGAGGCCTCGACGAGCTTGCGCGCCGCGGCGGACGGGTCGAAGTCGGGCGCGTACACCGACCGGGCGACCTCGAGCAGTGCCGACCGCCGCTTCGCGGAAGCCGGGTCGAGCAGGCGCTCG
>Ga0081540_1002419_pt1 | contig 15213 bp, 19 predicted proteins | sample TabmetS2T1R1_FD_71024 | JGI IMG/M metagenome (GOLD analysis project Ga0081540, IMG submission 71024) | Tabebuia heterophylla rhizosphere microbial communities from the University of Puerto Rico - S2T1R1 | ecosystem: Host-associated > Plants > Roots > Rhizosphere ... | reverse complement strand
GACGACGGCCGCCGCAGCCAGTTGACGAAACGCGCCGGGCCGGCCGGCAACTTGCCCTCGAACCAGACGAAGTGCCGGTCGAGCTCGATCTGATAGTTGACGCTCACGGGAAATCTCTCTCTCGCCCCGTAGCAGAGATGGCGATCGCCCGTACCGTGACAAGCGGCAGTTGGCCGCGGGAACCCGCTTGAAATGCCTGATCGCAATACCCATGACCCGGCAGGAGCAGATCAGGTGGGGGCGGGCTTTTTCGGCTTTTTCGGCGTTTTTGCCTTCGCCGGCTTGCGCGCCACCGGCTCGGCGATCTCCTCCGGCTCGGGGCCGAAGAACCGGCGGCATTCCGGCGAGAGCTGCGACTTCCGCGCGATCATGCAGGCGGTGATGCGCTCGACATCGGGAACGTATTCGCCGCAAAGCCGCATGGCGTCGGGCGTGCAGGCTTGCTGCTGTTCCGGGGTATAGGCGGAGGCCGGGGTCGCAATGCTGGATGCGAAAAGCGCAATGGCGAGCGCGAGAGCGAACTGAAAACCCCACCTGCAAATGGCGTTCATGAATCCCCCAGAAGCAAAAAACCCCGCGAAGATAGTGGGTGAAGGCTAAGCGGTTGGCAAGCCGGAGCGGGTCACAACTCGCGCGGCAGAACAACTCAGCAGTTGTCGACCGGCTTCCAGAGCCCCCTCAGCCCGAAGCGGCCATCATGTCCGAGACGCGGGCGGAGAACGGCATGCCGCGCTGTCTCTGGGGTGGCAGCAGGCCTGCGTCCGACACGAACTGGGTGCTCTTTTTTCCGCGGTGATCAGGGCGGTTTCATTCGGGCAAGCCCGCTTTCCGTAGACCCTCAATCAGCAGCTTCGAGTTTGACTGCCCGCCCCGAGCGATCCACGAAGAAATTGTAAAGGCGGGATCGACCTCAAGCAGACGCGCCGCCGCCTCGCGCGCCTCAGCGTCGCGTCCAAGATGGGCGAAACCGGACGCGAGACAACGGTAACCTGCCGAATAGGAGGGGTTGTGACGTTGGGCCTTCTTCCCTACCACGATGGCCTCGTCAAAGCGACGAAGCTCGACAAGGGCCTGCCCCATCCCCGCGAACGTCGTGTGAAGCAGTGGGTCTACCGGGCTCACACGAATGGCTCGTTCAAAGCTCCTGTTCGCTTCTTCCTGTAACCCCGCAATTTTATAGACCCATCCTCTGCAGTTCCACGCAACAAATGAGTTGGAGTTGAGCGCGACCGCCCGGTCAACCATTTCGATCTCACTTTCACTATCGCTGAGAAAATACGCCGAGATTAAGCAAGCCCAAGCTAACGCCTCCGGATCACTATCGTCGATACTCAGTGCCAAGCGAGAAAGCCGCACTGCCTCCTTGCGATCGAATTGAGGATCGATAGCATAGCCCCAAATTACCTTCATCATATGGCAGACACTTGCCAGAACAGCGACAGCGACGAACCGAGGGTCTAGCTCGAAAGAGCGGTGGGCGAACCTGATCGCCTCGGCCAACCCTTCGCGGGTCGATAGGTAATACTGCGGCAAAGCTCTGAGATAATAATCATATGCAGTGAGGTTCTCCGGTCGCCGCCGCGCCGCCAATTCAATTTCTGTCTGAAGCAATTTTGGCTGAATGGTAGAGACAACGGCAACCGTAACCTCATCCTGGAGGGCGAAGACATCTATCAGCTCACGTTCGAACCTGTCCGCCCAAATGTGGACCCCCGTAATCGCATCGATCAACTGCCCGGTGATACGAACTTTTCCCAACGCCTTGCGCACAGACCCCTCAAGAACATAGCGAACGCCAAGCCTGCGTCCGACCTCCTTTACATCGACGGCTTGGCCCTTGAAGGTAAAGCTCGAATTGCGAGCGATCACAAATAACGACTTGAACCGGGAGAGCGCGGTGATGATCTCCTCAACCATCCCATCCGCAAAATACTCCTGCTCGGGATCGCCGCTCATGTTCTCGAACGGCAGCACCGCAATGGAAGGCTTATCCGGCATCGGAGGCGGACTCTCTCCGTCAGCAATACGTGGAGAAACAGCCTCTTGAACTTCATTCGGGGCACCCACCTGATAGGCCCTGATTGGCTCTTGAATGTTCTTCACCTTCTGAACACCAAGGTCCACGAAGGTCATCGGCAGGACCTTGCGCACCTGATCGTATGTCGCACCAGAGATGCACACGCCTCCAGGTTTCGCCAATGTCTGCAACCGCGCGGCAATGTTCACACCATCGCCAAAGAGGTCCCCCGACCGGACCATCACGTCACCGATGTGAACACCAATGCGAAAGCTGATGCGACGGTCGGGAGCGAGACCGGAGTTCGCTTCGGCTAAGGCGATCTGCGCATCCACAGCGCATCTCACCGCATCCACGGCGCTGCCAAACTCGGCAAGGACGCTGTCGCCCGCCGTGTTGGCTATGCGGCCCCTATGCTCCCCAATGAGCCGATCAAGAATGGCACGGCGCTCCGTGAGCCCGTTGAGCGTGCCGACCTCATCGGTGCCCATGAGCCGGCTGTAGCCCTCCACGTCTGCCGCGAAGACAGCTAGCAGCCTTCGGGTGACGTCCGTAAGGTCTGACACGAGCGAGCCCCAATGCCACCTGTGGGGACCAGTGTGAGCCCAGGGGCGCATTCCCGTCAACGGCGCAGCGCCTGGCTTGCTCTTGGGAGTATCTACTTCCCATTGCTGCAATTCGGGACGATCAATCCCAACGATATCGTTGATATCGGCAAACTCGTGTTCGTCGCGAACGGCATCGACCGACTTGCTGTTCTTGCCACGGGCGTTCTCGCGATCTGGATGTTCGATCGAACGCGAGCGCTCTGATGAAGTTGGTACAGTTGGGTGGGCTCGAACCACCGACCTCCTGTTCCACAGATAGAATGAGGCCTCTGAAGAGGCTACGCTCCTCCCGCCCAATGTACGAAAACCCGCTTATTATCAATGTCTGGCGCCGTCGTCTCTCGCCTTAGCTACGCTACAATTGGCGCTATTGTGGTAGCTAGATGGTAGCTACAAAGGCGATAAATGGCTGTTTCGAATGTCACGATCCGCGCAGTGCAAGCGCTCAAGCCGGGCGAAGCTATTTGGGATGCCGACCACCGCGAAGCTGTGCGAGGCTTTGGCGTTCGGCGCCAACGCGACCAGGCAACCTACGTCCTCAAGTACCGAGTGTTTGGTCGACAGCGCTTCGTCACCATCGGCCCGCACGGCTCCCCTTGGACGCCCGAGCTAGCACGCAGGGAAGCAAAGCGCCTCTTGGGCTTGGTCGCCAGTGGCAAAGACCCGGCGGACGAGAAAAACAAGGCCCGTCTGCAGGCGGCTGACACATTCCGGACAATCGCGGATCAATATCTCCGGAACACAAAGCAAAGGCTGAAGCCCCGGAGCTATTCGGAAAAAGAACGCTACCTGTTGGTTAGTTGGAAACCCCTGCATCCGGTCTCGGTTTTCCATATCACCCGCCGTCATATCTCGGCTCGGGTTGCCGACATCGCATCGGCTCATGGGACGGTGTCAGCAGCCCGCGCCCGTACGGCGCTGTCCTCAATGTTCAATTGGGCAATACGGGAGGGCCTCGACATTCCCGCGAACCCGGTTCTCGGCACCAATCGACCCGCCCAGCCGGGAAGCCGCGAGCGGGTCCTCACCGACACAGAGCTATCAATGATCTGGCAAGCCTGTGGAGACGACGATTACGGAAGAATCGTGCGTTTGTTGCTGCTCACAGCCCAACGGCGTGACGAAGTAGGCAGTATGCAATGGGCCGAACTTGATACAATTTCGGGGCTCTGGACGCTGCCAAGCGCTCGGACCAAGAACAATCGCGAGCACTCGCTCCCATTGGTTCCCGCCGCCCTGGCCCTACTCCCGCAGCGCCGAAACGGCCGAGACTTCCTCTTTGGAGACGGCCCCCGACACAGCGGCGACCCGCATCGTGGATACTCCGGCTGGTCAAAGTCGAAGACGGCGCTTGATGCACGGATCGCGGAGTCCCTAGGCGAACCCCTGGCCCACTGGACGGTTCACGACCTTCGGAGATCGGCCTCCACGGTCATGGCCGATCGGCTTGGCGTATTGCCACACATTGTGGAGGCGATCCTAAACCACGTCAGTGGTCACCGGGCTGGCGTTGCTGGTGTATATAACCGCGCCCGGTATGCAGCGGAGATGCGCGAGGCGCTAGAACGGTGGGCAGAACACCTTGCGGCTCTGCTGACCAAAACCCCAAGGCCATTCGTCTTCGCGCGGCGGCCAGCCAGGCTGCATTCGCCGACGGAAGCGAGGGGCGTGACCACCCGGCGAGAGCTTGATTCAGCGGGACAGGGTGACGTGGGGTCAGCGGGCCCCGGCTGCTTCTGATTCTGGCGCCAGTTGGGAACGTCGATGCCGGAGATCGCAGCCTCGACGCGCCACCTCAAACCGCGGTCCGCGTCGGGCGCGACGCATGGCTTGATCGACCTTCAACGCCATTCCCGAAAGTGAACGGCAGAAATACATTATGGAAGGAAGCCTATTCGACAAGTTTTCCATGTTGGGTCGAATGGCTTAAGGCAGTTCAGCACGTACCATTGTCTGCGCTCACTCATGCCGGCGCTCTCCTTCAACAAGCCGCTCTTAACCCATCCTGTTTGAGCTGTTGACAGCCTACGAGAGCGAGCGCGCCTTCATGCGCAAGCTGGTGCTGCCTCGTGACGACGACAGGTGCCTCACCCAATGGTGTGGCGGTTATCGATGGTTTTCAGATCCTCGAATTGTCTGCCTTGAGAAGGTCCGCCTGGTGAAAGCCCGGCGGATTCGGCAACCGACATCAGCAGTGTAATGAGCGATGCAAGCGTGACTCAATTGCGAGGAGTGTAACGAGCCCTTGTGGCGATTAGTAACCCAGCAGCCCTGGAAGAACTGAAAGCAGCGATCCGGCGGCGGAGGATGTGAAATGAGCGAACCTGAGAACGTGATCTGCGAAGAACGGCTTTTCGGAGCGGTGTACTGCGTCTACTTCACCAACTTCAACGAAGTCGACCGCTTTGGCTTGGGCGGCTCCGGTTGTGCGACCAACCCGGCCTAAGAAGGACTGACCAGATTTCCTGCGCGGGATACCTCGAACCCTCATCGTTTCGATGTTCCGAGCCAACAGCGCCATTGGGCCCGACATCTTGCGCGCTAGGAACACCTGCTGCTGCAGGCAGCGCTACCCCACCCTTTGCTTGATCGATTTATTCCGAGCCCTGCGGCGTGTTTTATTGGACTGGAGACACTCGTCGCACACTTGTAACGACGTGAACACCAGGGTGCCTCCTGGACAGCCAAATGCTGGCGAAATGTGACGGCTGATAGGTAGTCTACCCTGGCCCCACAGAGTTTACCTCCGATGTCATTTCACACCGCGATTGTCTGCCTGATCGTACTCAACATTGGCATTCTGATCGCCTACACGGTCGACGCTCTTAGAAGATAGCGAGCCCGCGACGGCGCGAACCGGCACGCCCTTGTTCTTCACCGCCTCAGCTGCCCTCGCGCAGTTGCTGCTCAATCACTTGCAGCCTTTTTCTGAGAGCGCGATCTAGGGCGCTGGCTTCTCTTGACGCAATTCTTCCCGTCGCAATATCGGCCAGGATCCTGACCTGAAACGTTGCCATCTGCTCCAGAGTCATCTGCTCGATTTGAGCAATCCGCGCCTCAACATCGGCATTTGCTTCCGCCGCTTTCCCATTTCGCATGTGCACTTGCTCCCCTGGTGAGTCGCGATCTTGATCCTGACCCGGGCGGCGCCGAAGCAATAAGCGCGGCCGGGATGTGGATAAGCTACCGCCCCAAGCGGTGTGTCCACAGCCTTATGCCGTCCCACGTTTTCCTGGCACGATGTTTGTTTAGCTGGGGGCCACGGGGGAGTTCTGTAGTCTCGCCTGAGACACGCGAGCGGCTGGCACATTTGGCGGCGTGCGCTTTTTGTGACGCACCAGGCGAAAGGCGCGAATTTAGGCGGGCGCCCCCAGCGATAACTCCCGTTTGAACGAAGCCATTCTCTCGGATCGCGAAGCCGTTCCGAAACAATCCCAAGTCAGCCTTCTCGTTGCGATTCACGGGAGGCGACCATGTTAGTTTCTGCGCTAAACCTGATTTACAAATTTGCGATACGGACGAGCCTAGCGAAATCCAGCACGTCGTTGAATCTCGGCCAGTAAGGGAACAGGCGAAAGCCTCGTCGATTTAATAGCATAAGTTCAGTTGAGTGATGCCGAGTAAACGAGATGACGCAGCCGTGGGAAATAGAATGGAGTTTGCGCCCGCGCCTCAGCTTGAGACTCGGCCAGGCGCACGGCAAGGCAGATCGCCCGTATTCGTGCCCTTGGTGGGCTGACGAACATGTCTAAGCGTTGGCTTTCCTGCAAGCCAGAGGCTTCGGTCTGGACGCTGAGAAAAGTTACATTAGTAAGAGCAGGTTCGTCTTGCCCCGTCATGACGTTGTGCAGTCCCCTCCACTTGGTCATCGGCCAGAAACCCGGAACTTTGGTTCCGACACAGGAACGTCGTCTTTGAAGCCAACAAGTCCGAGCGTATTCGCTGGGCCATCGCTGAGCGGGCAGCACAACGACGAGATCCAGCTCTACGCCTTCGACATCCTCGCCCTGGATGGCGATGATCTCCGCAACCTGCCCCTCTCTCTTCGGAAGACCAATCTCGCCCGCCTGCTAGCCCGTCGTGCCAACGGAATCACCTTGCGCCCTTTGGGTAAGGCGAGATTGGCCCTGACTTGTTTCGCGCCGCGTGCGACATGATGCTGGAGGGCCGGTCTCGAAACGGCGGGACAGCCGCTACCGGGCAGGCCCGTCCCGCGATTGGATCAAGGTCAAGAACCCGAAATCGCCGGCAATGAATCGGGCGAAAGATGCGTTCTCGTAGAACCACCGTGAAAAAAGCACCGTGAAAGAAAAACCCCGCCGGATAGGACGGGGCCAAGTTAGCGTTCAACACGCATGCCAGACACCTTCCTGCGCTGGCGATTGTCGCTTAGTCCGCGGCCGGTGGTGTTTCAAATTAAAAGCGGGCAAGAAAAACCTCGCCAAAGTCTCTCTGGCAGGAGCGCAACAACCGCCACACCGCCACAACCTTGTTTTGATCAGAGACGATGTCCGCCACTGTGGCGGATAATCGGCTAGAAGCCAGGACGCTTGCGAATTGAGCGAAACAAGCTGCAACCCTGAAAAGGAAAAGGCCTCCAACGGTGTTCGCGGAGGCCCTCTTCTCATCGCCAAGGGTACATCCGCCCTGAGCGACACCCATGAACGGATATCAATGCATTTAGGAGGCGACAATTAGGCCATCCCGTGCCCAAAAGAAAACGGTCCCCAATGGACAAGTTGGGGACCGTTCCACTTAGAGATTTGGATGCACCGGAAGACGGGATCTCCGATGCGAGTTTAGGGTACGGCCCTTTCGCGTCCGCGGGCAATTCGGAACTTGGCGTGAGTAATCGAAACTCGGCTGGTGCGACATCCGAGCAACGCCCTGTTGCGTGCAGAGAGCAAAAGCGAAAGCCGCCTCCGGGCTGAGGATCGGTGACGGCTTCCTTGCGACCAGAATCGCGCCCTTTGCGTGCGCTGTGGTCATCCCAGCCGGCAAGTCAATGATCGAATCGCCGAGTTTCGGGAGAGGCCGAGTCATTGTCTCTGCCTTGTGTAGCGCGGGGACGACGATAGGAGAGCCCTAAATGGCAGGCCCTTACCACCGTAGCCCATAAATTTGACGACTTCTCATCTGGCCTTGGACTGGCGGCTTTTGCCCGCTTGAGCTGATTGAGTTCATCTCTTTGCTTGGAGAGCTGTGCCGCTATCTGCTCAAGAAAAGCTTTGTCAAATACTGGATGTGGGTGATGCATGTTCAGCTCCTCACGCTACGTCGCCAAACATTAGGAGCATACACCTCGTCTAAACCACGGTCTGCCCGCCAGATCACACAGCGCTGACGCTCGCAAAGCGGTCCTTGTTCCTATGGGCTAGCGAACAGAAAGGATGCAACGATGCGCAAGCTGTTCTTCTCACTGTGTGCAATCGTAGGCCGTCACGGCACTGTCTGTTTGCATCCACACAGCGCCCGCTCCAGTACAACGAATTACAATACCGCTGTGACTGGCAAGGGGACGACGTTCCGGCCGGTCTGAAGAGCTTTATCGAGCGGCACGTAAAGCGGGACCGTGCCCAGTTGAGGTTGGTCTAGCGACTGCTGACATCGCCTAACCACGAAGGAACGGAAGTTGCGCTCTTTGGTGAAGCCGTGGACCGAGGAAGAATGCCAGCGGCTTAGGAAGCTTCACGCGGCGGGCGCTAGCGTGGTGCGCGCGGCCCTAGCGCTAAAGAAGAGCCCGAACGGGGTAAAGACAAAGGCCCGCCAGCTTGGCATTTCCTTCCCGACCGACCGTGAACGGAAGAAGCGCCAGAAGGAAAAAGAAGTTGAGGCCAGGACCGCGGCGGGACTTTCCCCTGTTCAAAGCAATCCGAAATCTCGTCATCGATAGCGTTTAATATGCCCCGTAGTCCATTCTCGCCCTGCATCCCTACCCGTGGAACCAAGGTCCCTTCGCACTCGGACTGGATTCCCGAGGTCAAGCAAGACGGCTTCCGCCCGATTTTGCAGCGTGACGGTGATCGTGATCGGCTGTTCACCCGCAACGGGTATGACTGGACAAGCCGCTGGCAGCGGCAAGGTTTTTGATGCGCCAATTCGGATCCTCTGGGGGGTCTTTTAGTTAGAATAGTGCCGGGGCTATTTTTAATCACGAATTTACCGGTAGGGGTCGCGCGAGCGACCCCTTTTTCATTGGCCGAGTGCGATGGAGTGAAGGAGAGCGAGAGAGGGGCCACCGTCCGGGGCTGAATCTGCACGGCAGCCCTCTCTCACTCTGCCCCGCATGCAGCGTATCAACCGCTACGTGATCGGATCGTGAATCACGCGGAGACTTTCACAGCAAGCGCGCATAAAGAGCCCCGCCATCCTGGAGAATGGCGAGGCTCCCATTGAGATCCGCAGGTCCTCTCAACTACGGGCTATTTTGCTTTAGCGCAGCGAGCTTAATGATCCATTGAGTGCACTTTTGCACACAGGAACGCGAAGGATTAGACGACCCTACTTCTTGTCCTCGCGGTACGCCTTGATCTCCGATTCTGGTGCTGGCGCTTTCCAACACGGCGCGTCGCAGCTCGCGGAGCGCGTCCTCTTGCTGCTCGGCCAGCAGCGGCGCTGTTGAAGCGAGTGGCTTTCCTCGATGGCAATAAAAGCTCGCGCGAGTAACGGATCAATCATGCACTGAGCATGAGAGGCTCCCAACGCGCCTGCTATCACATAGGTTGATTGAGAGGAGCTATCCGCAGCCCTGCCGGTGATGGTTCCGACAGAGGCCGTGCAGGCTGGCTGTGCTATGCCGGCCCGACGAACCTACCGCCGGCACCGGATGGTTCCCATAGACTAGCAAAGCTAGCGGTGGCGGCCTATCTTCAGACCATGCCCAAGCACATTGAGTTGCCGCCGCGCGTAGCGCAGGCGTTCGCAGGACTCGGTGCAGCAACAGTCCAAGATCATCGCGGAATCGACGCGAGAGTATAGCGCGTCGCCTGATGAGGCAGCGGGCAAATCTGCGCCTGCGCTGATGCTCCCGGATAAGCCGTCGATTGCGGTGCTGCCGTTTCAGAACATGAGTGGCGATCTCGGGCAGGACTACTTCGCGGATGGCGTTGTAGAAGAAATCATAACGGCTCTAACGCGCTTCCGGCACCTATTCGTGATCGCCCGCAATTCGAGCTTCACTTACAAAGGCCGCTCCGTCGATGTGAAGCAGGTTGGCCGTGAGCTGGGCGTCCGGTACGTGCTCGAGGGCAGCGTGCGCAAGACGGCGAACAAGGTGCGGATCGCGGGACAGCTCATCGACACCTCACTCGGAACTCACCTTTGGGCGGACCGCTTCGACGGCTTACTAGAGGACATCTTCGATCTACAGGATCAAGTGACCGCGTGCGTTGTGGGCGCCATCGCTCCTAAGCTGGAGCAAGCGGAAATCGAGCGGGCTAAGCATAAGCCAACTGAGAGTCTCGACGCCTACGATCTTTATCTGCGCGGAACCGCAAGCATCTATCAGTACACCAAAGAGGGTTTCAACGATGCGCTCCATTTGTTTTATCGGGCCATCGAACTGGACCCCGATTTCGCTACGCCCTATGGCATGGCCGCGCGGTGCTATGCGCGGCACAAGGCCGATGGGTGGACAACCGATCGTCCGCGACAGATCGCCGAAACCGTGCGGCTGGCTCGGAGCGCGGCCAAGCTGGGCAAGGACGACGCGGTCGCCCTGTGTAACGGCGGGTTTGCGCTCGCCTATGTGGTCGGCGATCTCGATAACGGCGCGGCGATGATTGATCGTGCACTCTTGCTCAACCCGAATCTCGCAGCAGCTTGGACCCACAGCGGTTGGGTCTGGATGTTGCGCGGGGAGCCGGAAGTGGCAATCAATCACTTTGCGCAAGCGATGCGTCTTAGCCCACTCGATCCAAATGCATTTAGCACGCAGGCGGGGCTGGCATCCGCTCATTTCTTCGCAGGGCGTTATGATGAGGCAGCATCATGGGCGGAACGATCGGTACGGGAGCAAGCGGGCCATACACCACCTCTACGTATTTTGGCCGCCAGCAGCGCGCTCATGGGGCGGCTAGAAGACGCGCACGCGGCAATCGCGCGCCTTCGCCAGCTTGAGCCTACATTTCGGATCTCCGATCTCAGGGATCGAACCCCGCTTCGTCGCCCGCAAGACCTTGCAACGTTTGCAGATGGGTTACGGAAAGCAGGGCTGCCGGAGTGACGAGCGCTCCTGGCCCAGCAGCGATGCCGGGCCTTTCCGCATTAGGCCGTGTACCCATAAAACCGTCGGCGTGACTCTACGTCCGCTTTGTCCCGATAACGACCAAGTTCGTGCGGCAACGAAAGATGTCGCGATGGGCCATAACCGGAAGTCAGTCCGGTTATTCGATCACCTCGTCAGCGCGGGCGATCACGCTCGAGAAAGTGCGAGACCGAGTGCTCTCGCCGTCTTGAGATTGACAGCGAGTTCGAATTGCGTCGGCTGCTCAATCGGCAAGTCAGGCCGACATCACGACAAAACCGGCGCGTGGGAAATGCACACAGACCTCTCCGACCGCGGGATCGCTGCGTCGGATGACGATCTCATGGACGCCCGAGGCGACCAACTCGCCGACGACCGGGTCGCGTCCGGTGTCATCCGGCGTGACGGTCACTGTCTGACCAGGTTTCCGGCCGATCGGATCTCGTGGATCGGGGATTACGCTGGCGATCGACGTAGCGTCCCTCGCCACATCGAGCGCTTTTTTCGAGGTCATTGGGCTCCGCCTGCCGTGGCCGATTGCGGCAATGCGCTCGGTCCAACTCAGCAGGCTCGGAAAGCCGTCGAGCGGCGCCGCCAGTGGTCCGAATTTTTGCTGCAAGAACCAAACCGGATGGTAGGCGGCGAGATCGGCAAGGCTAGGGGCAGAGCCCTGCAGGAATGAGCGCCCGTCAGTCAGCATCTGATTCAGCCAATCGAAATGCGCGCGCAACTGATCGAGCGAGTTCGGTACTGCCGCCTTCATCGCGGCGGGATCGATATTTCGGCCGGAGAATTTGGCCCGGTCTTCGAGAAATCCCTTGGGCAACGCGTCGGGTCTCTTCGCGAACGCGATGCTCGCAGCCGGGCTGAACGTTGTCTTCTCGGCCCACCAGGCAAGCGCATCGGCCGCGCCGTGGCCGGCGGGATAAAAGCTCGGGGTAGGATGCCGGCGCTCGAGTTCGCGCATGATCAACTGGCTATCGCAATAGATGTCTGCGCCGATCTGCAACACGGGCGTCTTGCGGTAGCCTCCGGTCAGCGCCGTCAGGTCGGGTTTTGGCATGATGACGGGGATTTCCACCGATCCCCAGGCCAAGCCCTTCAGACCAAGACCGAGCCGAACTTTCTCCGAATAGGGAGAGGTCTCGTAGTGATGCAGGATGATATCGGTCATCGAGACGGCCCTCGTTTTGGGATGTTCGTTCCGCTGGGTATCCCGCTCACATCATCGGCTCTACCATAATCTTTAGCGATCTTACGTTCGGCGGCGGCCAACTTCAGGAAAGTCGAGAGGAGTGTTGAAACGCCAAGGGTGTAAGGCCGTAAGCCTGCTTAAATGCGGTACTGAAATGGCTGTAGCTTGAAAAACCGAGGTCGAGCGCCAAGCCCGTCAAATCTGAACAAGCATCAAGCAGGTCAAGCGCCCGGGCGAGCCGCAATTGGAGTTGATAACGATAAAGCGGCAGACCCTCGACTTGCCGGAACACCTGAGTGAGATAGACCGGCGAGACGCCGACGGCGCTGCCAATCTCAGCCAAAGTCCATCGGCGTCCAAGATCTGAAGAAAGCACAAGTTTGGCGCGGTCCACCAGTTTTTGCCGCCCTATGCTGCCGGATGCGGCGTACGATGTGCGCTTCCCGAGGGCGCGGCTTACCAGCGAAAGGATCAAATCCTCAGCTTCAAGAGTCTCAGTCATTCCGCGGGCAAGACGATGACGCCCAAGTGCTGCGAGCAACTGCGCGCGGGCATCGATACGCATGCGAGGCCGGTTGAAAATGATTCGATCTTTGGTATGGAGAAAGTCCGCAGGCGCCAGCTCCAACAGCGTCGCCTCATCGATTCCGATCGATAGACTTGCATCGCCGCCTTGAAGAGGATGGCTAATTCGATAGGGTTCACTTTCATTAAAGAACACCACCTGATTCGCTTCCACGACTGTCTCGACCTGACCTGTATGATGCACGTAGACGCCGCGGTAAGGAAACACGAGATGTGTTGTGCTGACGCATTCCTCGGCGCTTTTGTGCTTGCACGTGCCTGAGCACAAAACGTCCCACACCGCTACGGTGTCAGTCGCCAAAAGTGGGTGGGAGTTGATTTCAGCCATTGTTGAATTGCCTACCCGGCCGCGTCGAGCTCGTCCCCAACTTGGCCCAACCCGAGGGGCAGACCGCTTGTTCCTATTGTTCCAAAGTGAACATAGAAAATCCTGCTAAGTTCAAACCTCCGTTCAAATGTCGACAGCGCCCCGGCTCGCACTCGGGCACCGAGCCCCTGCAGTCAACAGATGCCAATAGAATGTCCGTTGAGGGTTCATTCACGTCGAATCGCATCGGCGGAGTCGCCGGTCGATGTCCGCAATGCTCCGTTTGCGTCCACGCCGGCACTGCGCGGCAAACGACGCTAGGGGCCAATAGCTGCCCACAACGTTAAGACGGCGGCGCGCTCTTCGAAACTAACACCGGCACGTCCGGTCGAATCTTCCGTGCCAGCGCGACGCGCTCGTTCCAATCGAAAGTAAAAAAGCGAAGACCTTCTGAGAAACGTGCTACACTCGGCCTATGAAAACGTTTTCAGATAAGGTCCGCGACATCGTACGCAAGATCCCAAAGGGGAAGACCCTGACGTACAAAGCTGTCGCTGCTAAAGCCGGCAATCCGAAAGCTGCACGCGCGGTTGGTGCCATAGTGCGCACGAATTACGACCCATCGATCCCGTGTCATCGCGTTATTGCAAGCGACGGCTCAATGCGCGGCTACGTTCGTCCGCGCCGTCGGCCGGCCCAACAATGATCCGCTTGACAGGGAGCTTCACCGCTGTATTGCGGAACAATGTGACGTAGCGAGCTTTACCGCTGCTTTTGGTCATTTTCGACGGTCTCATTGAGGATTGTCGGCAGGTTGATGTCCGCTCCTGCCCCGAAAACGCCGAACCAGGGCCGAGCCAAAAGTTCATTGCGATGGGTCAGACCCCTGTGATTCTGCTCCCAGACTGGGGCTCGAATCATGCGCTACGAACTCGCCGACTATGAATGGACTGGCTGGCGGCGGGCTGGTGTCTGGGGCCGCATCATAGACGCACTTGCCGCTACCCATGATGCCGCTGTCCAGATGATCGACACTCCGTTGTCCGCGTCCATCAGCATGGATCCTGCATCACAAGGAATCAGCGCTAATCAATGGGAAGGTCGCGCGGCGGCTTGACGAGCAAAATCCATGCAGTGGTCGCTAGCAATGGTCTGCCGGTACGGCTGGCGCTAAGCCCCGGTGAGGCTCATGACGTTAGACTTGCCGGAAAACTGCTGTCTCGTCTGAAATCCGGGTCAATGCTGCTTGCCGACCGTAAAGTGTGGTGTCCGCCTACACGTAGTCTCGCCCAAACAATTTGCTCATTTCAAAACTTGATAGCGTCCACGGCGTGTGCGGCAAAAATCCCAAGACTCAGTACGGTCAGCATGATCTCAACGCGCGGCTAACCTTTTGTACGCCGCAATGGCGCGCTTGAGGTCGTCATATTCCTCGCAAGGAAGGAGGCAGAGATTTTCCAATGCAGCCAAATGTTGTTCAGCTTTGGTAGGCTCGCCCAGCACCAGATAAGCCTCGCCAAGATGCTCGTGCGCGCTGCGGTGACGGGGATTAAGCATCAGCGCCTGCTGATAGTGGCCAATAGCCGGACCAAGCTGACGCAAGCGCCGATAGGAATAGCCAATGTAGTTCTGGATGTCGGCATTGCGCGGGTCACGCAGGGCGGCGCGCTCGAACGCTGCGATGGCTCCATTCCAGTCCGCTGCGGCGAGCGCCCTCTTGCCTGCCTTGAAATCGGGGTCAAGTTGCGCCCAGTCGGCATCCGGTGCCACCGATGCCATGGTGGTGCAGATCGGCCAGGATTCGGGCGTGACTGCTGTCGCCGCCGCGCTAAGCCCGCTGAACGGCAGTATGGTGCGCCACTCCGCCCAGCCTTTCGCGTAGACGACGAGACCGGCGACGAGCCCACCGAGCACCATCCCCGCAGCGATCGCACGGATCAGGGTCATCTCTGCAATGACGGCGCCCTTGGCAGTCGGGCCGGACAGCCGGAGCGTCATTGTCGTGCAGTACCCATTGTGTCATTCCCTAAGCGTGCCTTGGCTTGACGGATTTCCTGCCGCTCCGTATCGGCGTTCTTGGCGAGATCTACCAGCTTGCCAAAATACTCGGTTGACATCTGACGATCCCCAGCGCCGTCGGCGGCGCGTGCGGCCCCCCAGAACGCGCGGAAGCGATTGGGGGTTTGCTTAAGAGCGGTCTCGTACTCCTTCAGTGCGGCGGCGGGCTGTCCTACCTCGAGGAGCAATTCCGCCAGC
>Ga0081540_1002418_pt1 | contig 15215 bp, 14 predicted proteins | sample TabmetS2T1R1_FD_71024 | JGI IMG/M metagenome (GOLD analysis project Ga0081540, IMG submission 71024) | Tabebuia heterophylla rhizosphere microbial communities from the University of Puerto Rico - S2T1R1 | ecosystem: Host-associated > Plants > Roots > Rhizosphere ... | reverse complement strand
TGTGATCCTGTTGTGTGGTGGCGATAAGCGCACGCAAAGACAGGACATCAAACGGGCGCAGAAAATGGCGGAGATCATGTGATGTCTAGGACAACACGATTCGATGCTGCCGACTACCTCGATACACCGGAGCGTCAGGTCGCTTATATTGCGATGGCGCTCGAATCCGGTGACGCGGATTTCGTCAGGGACGCGCTTGGTCTCGTCGCGCGTGCCCGCGGCATGAGCGAGATTGCGAAGAAAGCCGGCCTGAATCGCGAGAGTCTTTACAAGGCGCTCGGGGAGGCCGGCAATCCCGAATTCGGCACCGTCATGCGTATCGTTGGAGCCTTGGGCTTGACGCTTTCAGCGCGTCCTGCTGTGGGTGGACCGACACCAAAGCGGCGCCGGGTTGCATAAGCAAGTCGGGCGAACCGCTGGTATCATGCAAACGCATCTATGAAGTCGCTGGCGCGCTCATGGCATTGCCAACTGCATCGAACCGCGCCGGCGGCTTGTATGGTGTCTGCTCAACGTGAGCCAGATCGAAAGAGCGGCAAGATCTGCTTCGGCTTCCTTCTGTGATTGCGGAGCGGGTTTGACTATGGAACTTATTCGCGTCCGTCCATAACGATCAAAGGCGCGTTGCATGAAGAAGCCGGCAAGGTCCAGCCCCCGAGCGGCTGCCGCAGTCACGATACGGTCCATGACCGAGAGCGACGTACCGGAGCTGCTTCGGCTCATGCGCGCGCTCGTCAGCTTCGAGCGCGGTCAGAACTTCAACCTCGACGAAGCGGAGTTGCTTCGCCGCGGCTTCGGTGAGCGGCCCGAGTTCGGGGCTTACGTCGCGGACGCAGGCACAGGGTCACTTGCCGGAATGGCGGTCCACTACGAAATCCCGTTCATGCATACGCTGCAGCCGCTTCTGATGCTGAAGTGGCTCTATGTCGATCCCGAGTTCCGAGGTGGGCGTGTCGGCGAAAGGCTCATGCGGCAAATGGCCCTGCACGCCCGTGCGACAGGGCACGAGCGCTTCTGCTGGTTCGTGCTGAACGACAATATGCTGGCGCAGTCATTTTACCGCGGCCTCGGTGCGACGGAGGACCCCGAATGGCGCCGGTGGATCATGCCTAGCCACGCTTTGAACCGGCTCGCGGAAGGCGCGGAATGATCGTCACCAGCCAATTGGCACGCCTGGCAGGCGTAAGACGGGTGAACGAAGTGAAACCCATCATCTGCCGTGCCTCATCGCGATGAGTTTCGCTGCGCTCAACCCATCCTACACGCAATACACGGGGCAACGGCTCTACTGCGCCGGCAGCTTGCCGGTCTGCTCGGTTTCCTGGAGCAGCGCGATGTTGTTCTGGATGTAAGGATTGGCCGGATCGCGCGCGGCGGCGGCCATCAGCTTGTCGCGGGCGCGCTTGAGGTCGCCGCGCAGCATGTAGGAATAGCCCTGATTGTTGAGGATCTCCGGCCGCGGGCCGGCGAGCTTGATCGCCTCCCCATAGGCGCGGTCGGCGAGGTCGAAGCGCTTGAGCCGGTCGTAGGCGGCGGCGAGCCCGACCCAGGCCTCGATGTCGCGCGGCGAGGCTTCGACGGCGCGGCGGAAATGCTTCTCGGCATCCCCGTAATTGCCGGCACGGTACTGCTTCTTGCCGACCTCGACGTCGCTCTTGGGATCGCCGCCGACCAGCGAGTTGAGCGGCGTCGCCGGGCCGGCGATCGGGAAGGTCCCGGTGACGTCCTTGTCCTTGGCGGAGATCGAGCCGGTCGCGGTGGGATCGGCCGGATCCGCCGGATCGCTGGTCTTCCTGCTGAAGACATCCGGCAACTTGAGCGAGGTGGTCTCGCAGCCGCCGAGAACCGCCAGAGCGGCGGCCATCAGCAGAACGCGCACGACACCTGCACTCATCGCAACGTACCCCGCACCCAACGCCACTGACTTCCCGCGGAGCCTGCGCGCCTGCGCAATGTGCTGCTGCTCTCCGGTCGCTACTGGAGGCCTGAGCCTAGGCGAGGACGGTTAAAAAAGTCTGGAACCCGGCCGCGCGCAGGCGCCCGGGGGCTACGGAAAATTACGGGTTTTCAAAGCGATATGAGGAGTCTGGCTGGCGCATATCCTGGTCGGACCTGCCTTCGCCCGCCGCAGCATCAAGCCACAGGCCGAGCTTTGCCACAGGCTTCGCGCAGGCGGGAAACCGGTGACCACTATTCCGGGATATGCGCTAGTACGCGCCCATCTTGATGCGCACGAACACGGGCAGCAGGATCGCCACGAACAGCACCGGGAAGATGCACAGCATCATCGGCAGGGCGAGCTTGGCGGGCAGGCTGTAGGCCTTCTCCTCGGCGCGCGACAGCCGCTTGTGGCGCATGTCGTCGCTGTAGACCCTGAGCGCATCGGTGATGCTCGAGCCGAGCTCGTCCGATTGCTGGATCAGAGTGGCGAAGGCGCGCACCTCCTCGAGGCCGAGCCGGTCGCCGAAATGCTCGAGCGCCTCACTCATGGTACGGCCGGCGCGGATCTCGAGGTTGGTCATGTGGATGTTGGCGGAGAGCGATGGATAGGAGTCGGCAAGCTCGCGACCGACCCGTTCCAGCGCCGCCTCCATGGCGAGGCCGGCATCGGCACAGACCACCAGCAGGTCCATGAAATCGGGAAAGCCGGAGCGGTATTCCTGGCGGCGCACGCTGATCAGCTTGTCGAGATAGAAGCTCGGGCCGAGATAGCCGAGCACGCCGGCGGCGCCGACGAACATCCAGAATCCGTTCGATCCGCTCTCGACGAACATCGGAAGCAGCACGAACACAGCCGCGGCCAGGCCGACGGCGAGCGCGACGCGCAGCACGAAGAAGTAGCCGACCGCGCGCGGATCGAAGATGCCGGCCTGGATGAGACGGCGCCGCAGTGCCTTGGTGTCGTTGTTGTCGACGGAGGAATAGTGCTTGGTCGTGCGGTCGAGCAGGCGCTTTGCGGCCCTCATGCTCGTCTGCCGCAGCGTGCCACCGCCATCCTCGCCGAAGCCGCCGCCGGGAATCGACGCGGCGCGGCGCTTGACCACGGTGCGCGCGTGCACGCCGGCCATCACGCCGAACGCCGGAACCGCGACGGCGAGGAACACCATCACGCCGAGCCACATGACGGCCGAGTCGCCAGAGAATATCATGTCGGTCAGTGCATCCATGAATACCGCCGATCAGATCTTGAAATTGACCATGCGGTACATGATGAAGTTGCCGACCAGCATCCAGCTCGATGCGATGCCGAGGCAGATCTTGGTCAGGTCGTATTTCCACACGCTGCCGTAAAAGTCCGGCGCGACGATCTGGATCGCGGCGAAGATGCCGATCGGCAGCGACGACAGGATGATCGCCGAGGCGCGGCCTTCGGCGGCGAGCGCCTTGATCTTGCGCCGCATCTTGAAGCGCTGGCGGATCACGCCCGAGAGGTTTTCGAGGATCTCGCCGAGATTGCCGCCGGTCGAGCCCTGGATCGCCACCGCGGTGACGAACAGCGGCAGGTCGTCCTGGCCGAGCCGGAAGTACAGGTTGCGCATCGCCGTCTCGAGGTCGGCGCCGTAGGTGATCTCGTCGGCGACAGTGCCGAACTCGGTGCCGATCGGATCCGGCATTTCGCGCGCCACCATGGTGACCGCGATGGGCACCGGATGGCCGGCGCGCAGGCTGCGCACGATGATGTCGATCGCGTCCGGGAACTGCGCGCCGAACTTGCTGCGGCGCCGCGCGCGCTTGAACATCAGCACCAGGAGCGGCGCGACCAGCCCGGCGAACAGCGTGGCGGCGACCGCTTCGAAAATGTCGCCGCGCAGGCCGAACACCGCGCCGAAGCTGATCATGGCGCCGATGCTCGCGAGCAGGATCAGCTTGGTGAAGCCGAGCGTCACGCCCGACTGCAAGACGAGCCGGTTGAACCAGACGAGCGGCAGCTGGAAGCCGCCGTCGCTGGTGAGGCCGCGCTCGCGGCGCAGCTGGACCAGGATGTCCTGCCGGTTCGAGGTCTTGTCGAGCAGCGAAAGGCGGCGGTTGACCCGCTTGCGATAGGACGCGCTCGAGAAGAACAGCAGGTAGACGCCTTCAGCGAACAGCATCGCCGAAACCGCGACCGACAGATAGATCAGGTGCGTCGTATCCAGCTCGAACATGGCTACAACGGCTGGCTGGGATCGAAATACGACGGCGGGACCTTGATGCCCTTGGCGAGGAGGTCGGTCAGGAAGCGCGGCCGCACGCCGGTGGCGACGAAGTGGCCCTGCACCGTGCCGTCCTCGAGCGTCGCCGTGCGCACGTATTTGAAGATCTCCTGCATCTGGACGATGTCGCCTTCCATGCCGGTGATCTCGGCGATGCTCATCACCTTGCGCTTGCCGTCGGAGAGGCGCGACAGCTGCACGACCAGGCGAATGGCGGCGGCGATCTGGCCGCGCATCGAGGCGATGGTCATCGGCAGGCCGGCCATGCCGATCATCTGCTCGAGGCGCGAGATCGCCTCGCGCGGATTGTTGGCGTGAATGGTCGCCATCGAGCCTTCGTGGCCGGTGTTCATGGCCTGCAGCATGTCGAAGGCTTCCTCGCCGCGGCACTCGCCGAGGATGATGCGTTCCGGCCGCATACGCAGCGCGTTCTTGACCAGGTCGCGCTGGCGGATCTCGCCCTTGCCCTCGATGTTGGGCGGCCGCGTCTCCATGCGCGCCACGTGCGGCTGCTGCAGCTGGAGCTCGGCGGCGTCCTCGATGGTGATCAGCCGTTCTCGATCGGAAATGAACGCGGAGAGCGCGTTGAGCATGGTGGTCTTGCCCGAGCCGGTGCCGCCCGAGACGATGGTGGTGATGCGCGCCTTGACCGCAGCGGCGAGAAGCTCCGCCATCTGCGGCCGCAGCGCGCCGATGTCGACCAGCTTGCTGAGCGCGAACGGCCGCTTGGAGAATTTTCGGATCGAGACCAGCGGGCCGTCGACCGCGACCGGGCGGATCGCGACGTTGACGCGCGAGCCGTCGAGCAGGCGCGCGTCGCAGATCGGATGCGATTCATCGACGCGGCGGCCGACCGCCGAGACGATCTTGTTGACGATGCGGAGCAGATGCGACTCGTCCTTGAAGCGGACTGCCGTGGGCTCGAGGATGCCGCCGCGCTCGACATAGACGCATTCGTGGCCGTTGATCAGGATGTCGTTGATGGTCGCGTCCTTGAGCAACGGCTCGATCGGGCCGAGCCCGGTCATCTCGTCGAGGATCTCGGTGACGAAGTCGCCGAGCTCCTGCGCGTTCAACGCCAGCCGCTCGACCAGGATGTATTGCGAGACGAGCTGCTGGACGTGCTTGCGGATCTCGTCCTCGGGCAGCTTCTCGAGCGCCGAGAGGTTGATCTCCTCGATCAGCTTGCGGTGCAGGCGCACCTTGGCGTCGAGCAGCTTGTCGGTGAGCAGCGGATTGTTGTTGCTCGGCGGCGGCGCCGCATCGGCGGGCGGCGGCGTGAAGCTCGGCAGTGGCGCGGCGGTCGCCGGCACGGATGCGTCAGCGGCGGCGGGCGGCGACGCAGTCTCAGGGAAGACGGTCCAGGCGACGGCTTCGGGTAGCGCGGCTCCGGTGTCCGGCGACAACTCCGCAGCGGAGGCACGACGTGGGGTGAAGCGGGCCATGCGTCAGCGCGCCCAGGACAAGGTGAGCTTCTTGGCCAGGCCGCCCGCCAAAGCCGGCGACTTGTCCGCCGGCGGCAGGATCAGCTTTTTGAGCGCCGCGGTGATGTTGTTGCCCTTCTTGACCTCTTCCAGCGGCACGCCGCGATCGATCGCCTCGCGCACCAGCTGGTAGTTGTTGGGGATCGCGGCGGCGAAGTTTTGGCCGAGCACCTGGGCGATATCGTTCTTGCGCAGGCCCGCGCCGAACATGCGCTGCTCGAACCGGTTGATCACCACCTGCGGGTGTGCGCCTTCCTGGAGCCGGTCGCGGATGGCGGCGACCAGCTGCTTGGCGTGGCGCAGGCCGGGCACGGTCATCTCGCTCACCACATAGAGCTTGTTCGAGCCGAGCAGCACGCTGTCGGTCCACGAGAACCAGGTACGCGGCGTGTCGATGACGACGTAGTTGAAATGCGACGACACGAGGTCGAGCAGGCGCGTCACCATGTCGGGATCGAAGCTGCGCATCTCGGCCGGCCGGTTGGGCGCGGCGATGACCGCAAGCCCGGACGCGTGATACGACAGCATGACCTCGAGCAGCTGGCGGTCGAGCCGCTCGGGCCGGGGTTCGATCTCCTTGAGATCGAGCCGCGGCTCGAGGTCGAGATAGTCGGCGCAGGCGCCGTGCTGGAAGTCGAGGTCGACGAGGCAGGTCGACGGCCGCGCCTTCGGATTGCTGTTGAGCAGGATCAGCGCGGTCTGGATCGCCAGCGTGGTGACGCCGGCGCCGCCCACCGCGGGGAGGAACGTGTGGATCTCGGCTTCCGCCTCGTCCTCGGCGCCCTGGTTGCGGCTCTGCACCACGCGCGCGCAGGTGCGCACCAGATCGACCGGCTGCACCGGCTTGACCATGAAATCGGCGACGCGCATCTGCAGCAGCTGCCGCGCGGCGTTGGCGTCGAACGACTGCGTGACGACGACGACCGGCGTGTCGGTGTTGCGCGCCATCAGCCCGCGCAGGGCCTCGAGCTCGACCGCCTGGCCGGCGTCCATGTCGATGACGATGACCGTCGCCGGCTCGGCGTCGAGCTTGGCTTCGTTGGCCGCCAGCGCGCCCTCGATGACGGTGAGGTCGATCTGCGGGCTGGTGCTGAACGTCGATTGCACCAATGCCTCGAAAGCCGGATCGGCCGTCAGCACGACGACCCTGGTCCGGCCTCCTGCAATCTTCGTGTTGCCCGCGCCCATCGCTCGAACTCTGGATCCGCGCCGCCCGGTCAGGGATTGGCTGCGGCGCCGGTCGCAGCCGCGGCGGGAGCGGCGGCCGCCCCGTAACTGGTGGAGCTGGTGCCGGTGCCGATCGGCTTGATGACCTTGCCGGTGCGGTAGCGCTCGATCGCGGCGGCGACGACGTGGCCCTCGCCGCGGATGTTGTTGTTGCCGCTCGCCGCCGGCCACGGGTCGATCATGTGCACGACCTTGTTGGCCGCGACCGCGTCGTCTGCGCCGAGCGCGACGGTCTCGCGGCGGTCACGATAGATATCAGTCGAGCAGCCGGCGAGCGTGCCGCCGACGAGCAGTGCGGCGACGATCGCGCATGCGCTGGTGTTACTGAACCGCGACATTGGTGTCCCCCATCGACAGATCGAGCATGTGGCCGCGCGCCGGATCACGCCCATAGAGGCGCTTGCGCAATTCGGTGCGGGTGATTTCCGCCTGGCCGCGCAGGAAGAAGTCCTTGTCGTTGCCGGGCACGGTGTTGTCGAGCGGCGTGCGCAGCACGTCGCCGGGACGCGCCGGACGCACCAGGCGCGGCGTCACGATGATGACGAGGTCGGTCTCGTTCTTCTGATACGAGGCGCTGCGGAACAGCGTGCCGAGCACCGGCACGTCGCCGATCCACGGCAGCTGCTGCTGCACGGTCGCGCCTTCGTTCTGAAGGAGACCGGCGAGCGCGAAGCTCTGGCCGTCGCGCAGCTCGAGCGTGGTCGAGGCGCGGCGCACCGTCAACGCCGGCACGACGATGCCGTTGCCGACCGTGACGTTGTGGCTCGGGTCGAGCTGGCTGACCTCGGGCTCGATCTTGAGGTTGATCAGCTGGCCGTTGAGCACCGTCGGCGTGAACGCGAGGCTGACGCCGTAGCGCTTGTAGTCGATGACGATCTGGCCGAGGTTGCCGGGCACCGGGATCGGATATTCGCCACCGGCGAGGAAGCTCGCGGTGTCGCCGGACAGCGCCACCAGATTCGGCTCGGCGAGCCGGCGGGCGAGGCCGCGCTCTTCCAGGGCGTTGACCAGGATGTCGGCCTGGAGGCCGCTGGCAACCAGGTTGCCGACCAGGAGCCCGAACGGCGGGGTCGCCGTGCCGAGCACGCCGGCCGCAGTGCCGGGCGAGATCGAGAGGACGCCGCCTGCGGAGCCGGTGGTGCTCGGCAACAGGCCGGCCGACTTCTGCGCGCCGACATTGGCCATGAAACGGTCGCTGTGACCGGGCCGCGGCAGGATGTTCCACTGCACGCCGAGCTCGCGTCCGGCCTGGCGCGACGCCTCGATGAAGCGCACCTCGAGCATGACCTGCTGCGGCTGCGCGACCGAGACCGAGTTGATGACCTCCGGACCGAACTGCTTGGCAAGCGCCAGCGCGCGGTCGAGCACGATGCCGTCCGGCGCGCTGCCCCACAGCATGATGCGGCCGTTGACCGACGACACCCGCAGGCCGGAGCCGGGGAAGCGGCGCGCCACCTCGGCGGCGAGCGACGAAACATCGTAGGAGACCTCGACGTCGAACACGCCGAGCTGCTTCTTGGCCTCGCCATAGATGGTCACGCGGGTGGTGCCGATCTTCTTGCCGAGGATCGACAGGCCGCGATCGGTGAGCGGATTGACATCCGCGATCTCCGGGTCGCCGACCGTCACCTCGATGAACGGCGCGTCGGTGCGCACGTCCTCGGACTTGCCGACCGGCACCTTGATGTTGACCGTGCGCGTGCCGCCGATCGACACCATGCGCTGCGCGAAGGCCTCGCCAGCGCCCGGCAGTGCCGGAGTGGCGGCGAGCAGCGCGAGGCCCCCCAACAGCGAGATGGTCGTCGAGATGGCGAGCGACCTGAGTGTCCTGTCGCCAGGCCGCCGGCCCGTGGCCGCGGCCAGGATTTCGTTGAAGTTCTTCACGTCGGCCTCCCCGCCTGTGTGAACACGTGTCCCCAGTTGCATTCCCTTCGCGCCTACCGGCTTCCCACGCCGGCGAGCGCGCGCGTGTCCACGCCTTCGCGCGGCACGCTGTAGACTGAAACGGTCTTGCCGCTGCGGATGACCTGGATCGACGCAATGCGGCGATCCTCGCGCGGACTTGAATCGGCGATCGAAAGATCGGCGTTGGTCACGCGGCGCGTATCCTGCGCCTGGACCTCGCCGGCCTTGCGCAGCGCGAGCGACAGCGTGCCGACCTGCGCGGCGAGCATCAGCTTCTGCGCGCCGGAGATGTCGACCTCGAGCGTCACCGCGCGCGCGACCGACGGCTTGTCGGAGCGCTCGTCGGCGAGCTGGTCGATCGCCAGAACGCGCGCGTTCTGCATGACCACGTCGTTGACGGCGTTGCCCTTCTCGTACTGACGCGTCAGCACCACGTCGACGCGCTCGCCCGGCAGCACGAAGCCGGCAACGCCCTCGACGTCGTTGACGCGGATGGTGACGGCCTTCATGCCGTCGTTGAGCACGGCCGACAGCGTCGCACGCTGGCCCGGGCCGGTGATCTTGGTGTTGAGGATCGGCTCATTCGCCTCGAACGAGGCGAGCACGACGCGCTTGCCCTGCTTGGTGAGCTCCTCGATGGTGCGGAACGCACCGGCCGGCAGCGCCTCGCCCGGCCACGGCTGCTCGCGCAGCGACGAGCCCGACAGCTCGGCGCCGAAGCGGAGCGGGCCTTTCGCCACGACGATGGTCTGCGTCGCGATCGGCTGCCTGCGGTTCTGCGCCTCGAGGGTACGCATGCGCTCCTCGGCCTTGCTGGTGAGCCAGCTCTGCGCGAGGAACGCCGCGATCAGCCCGAAGACGACGGCGAAGCCGATCATCACGATGGTGCTGGCACGCACGGCGCGATTCCTTGAGTTAATTTTCGTCGATCGTTCGATCGTGCCGGCACTATAGAGGCGCGGTGCGTACCAAATCGGTGAATCGAATTCGGGTTCTCGCCCTATGCTGAAAGTTGGCTTACCCGACATTCTTTATGATTGGTGGATCAAGCGTCTCAACTTCGACGTAACCTTGAAACTGATTCACGATTGAGAAGTCATGTCGCGCGCGCCGGCGATCATCGCGCGACGGCCGCGCCGGTGGCGCGCGCAGAAATGCCGATTCCGCGGGGCTTACCGACACATCGCGCGCGGGGCGGCGTGCGCGTCGAGCGAACGAAGCTCGCCTCTCCGCCACGTTGATCAACCGATCACAATGCGGCAACATGCCGGTAACCACGCCGACGCCGATCGGGTAATCCACTGACGCGGACCGTGTCATGCACATCGGTTGCAGCGGCGGAACGGATGCATCGGCACGGCCGAACGGTCGTCCGGTTAACGATCGGGGGATTGGGTGGAGCCGAATGGGTGACGTGTACGGCGTGGTGAAGGTCGCGGCGGTGCAGGCCGCGTCGGTGTTTCTCGATCGCGAAGGCTCGACCGAGAAGGCGTGCCGGCTGATCCGCGAGGCGGGCAGGAACGGCGCCCGCGTGATCGGCTTTCCGGAGGGATTCATCCCCGCGCATCCGGTCTGGTACCACCATCACGCTGCGACCGGCACGCTCGCCAATCGCCTCGCGACCGAGCTGTTCAAGAATTCCGTCGAGATTCCGGGACCCGAGATCGACGCGCTCGCCGCCGCCGCGCGCGACGCCAACACCTATGTCGTGGTCGGCGTGTGCGAGAAGATCCCGAACACGATCGGCACCATGTTCAATACCCAGGTCTATCTCGGCCCGGACGGATCGCTGATCGGCAAGCACCAGAAGATCATGCCGACCGTGGGCGAGCGGCTCGTCCACATGGGCGGCTTCGGCGACACGTTCGGCGCGTTCCAGAGCGAGTTCGGCCCGATGAGCGGGCTCATTTGCGGCGAGAACTCCAATCCGCTCGCAGTGTTCGCGCTGACCGCGGAAGGCACGCGCATCCACGTGATGAGCTGGCCCAATCATTTCCCGACCAGCGGCGACCCGTTGCGCAACCGGGTCGCGATCGACTCGCAGGCCTTCGCACAGATGAGCAAGGCGTTCGTCATCTCCGCCTGCGGCACGGTCGACGAGCGCATGATCAAGATGCTCGAGCCCTCGCCGGAGGCGGAAAAGTTCCTGCGCGATCCGGATTGCTGCGGCGGCAGCGTCATCGTCGCGCCGAACAGCCGCATCATCGCCGGCCCGATGGGCGCCGAGGAAGGCATCCTCTACGCGGAGTGCAATCTCGACCTCGGCATCCAGATGAAGCTGCGCCATGACTTCGCCGGCCACTATAATCGGCCGGACATTTTCCACCTGCACATCAACCGCGCCGCGCCACGGCTTTACTCCGTGCACAACGATGCGGCGCCGGCGCTGACCGGCGAGCCGACGCAGCTCGAACCGAAACAGGCGCCACGCCTCGAGTCACGTGGCGACCGTCAATCCGACTGACCAGCCTCGCCTCCTCCATTCAAGGGACCGTTTCATGGCCGATGCCCTCGTCCAATCCGCCATCGCGCACTGGGGACCGCGCTTCGTCTCGAATGGCGTCGCGCTGACCGACTTCGAGGAGGTCACCGCCTCGATCGGCACCTGGAACGACTGGTGCAAGGCGTGGTCGGCGCGCGCGGCGCTTCACGAGCAGATGGGGCGCGACGCGCTGGCGAAGAAGAAACTCCTCAGCGCCGGCGAACACCTGCAACGCGCCGGCGTCTACTATCATTTCGCGAAATTCGTGTTCGTGCATGACATCGCCCAGATGAAGGCCGCGCACACGAAGGCGGTCGAGTGCCGCAATCTCGCGCTGCCTTTTCTCGAGCCGGCAGGCGAGCGCGTCGAGATCCCTTTCGAAGGCAAGAAACTATTCGGCATCCTGCGCAAGCCGGTGGGAGTCGCGCGGCCGCCGGTGATGATCATGGCCGTCGGCCTCGACTCGACCAAGGAAGAAACCGAAGCCTACGAGCGGCCGTTCCTGCAACGTGGCGTCGCCATCCTGGTGTTCGATGGGCCCGGCCAGGGCGAGGCGGAATACGACATCCCGATCCGCGGCAACTACGAGACCGCGGTGAAAGCGGTGTGCGATTTCATCGAGACGCGCCAAGAAACTCATGGTGACCTCGATGCCTCGCGCATCGGCCTGTGGGGTGTCAGCCTCGGCGGCTACTACGCGCCGCGCGCCGCCGCGTTCGAGAAGCGCGTCAAGGCCTGCATCGCGCTCGCCGGTCCTTATGACATGGGCGATGCCTGGACCGGCCTGCCGGACCACACCCGCGAGGCGTTCCGCGTGCGCAGCCACTGCAAGACGCAGGACGAGGCGAAGCGGAACGCGGCGACGCTGACGCTCAAGGGCGTCGCGCAGAATATTACCTGCCCGCTGTTCATCGTCACCGGCAAGCAGGACCGCATCGTTCCGTGGCAGGACGCGGAGCGCCTGTCGCGCGAGGTGAAGGGGCCGTGCGAGCTCCTCATCGTCGAGGACGGCAACCACATCGCCAACAACCGGCCGTATCGGTGGAGATTGCAGACGGCGGATTGGATGGCGGAGCGATTGGGTGTGGCGCCGAGGTGACTGAAGTGAGGTGAGCCGAGGCTGTGCCTCTAGCGTCCCCTCCCCCGCTTGCGGGGGAGGGAGCAGGCAGTGCGCGTGGCTTCGCTGCCGGTCGCAGCACGCTTACACCGTCACCAATCCGCGCGGCATGGCGTGCAGCCGCTCGATGCCGCCCTTGTTGATCAGCACCAGCTCGCCGGTCTGCACGCCGGCGCGGCCGTCGGGCGTCGTCACGTTGGGCTGGATCACCACTGTCATGCCGGCGCGGAACGGCTCGTCCGGCACCGGGCCGGCCGGTCGGCTCTTGGTGCCGAGGATCGGCGGCAGGTAGCCGCCGCCATAGCCGTGGACGAGGTCGTCGATGGTGGTGAAGCCCGCCTCCTCGATCACGCCCGACGCGGCGATGACGTCGCCGGGCATGGCGCCGTCGCGCAAGACGGCCGCGATCGCGTCGAACGCGGCGTCGGCGGCCGCGTGCAGCTCCTTGTAGAGCGGCACCGGCTCGACACCCAATGCAAACGTGCGCAGCACCTGTCCGGGATGATCCCAGAAGCTCGCGCTGATCTCGGCGAACACCACGTCGCCCTTCTGCACCTTGCGCGTCGAGGGAAACTGCGCCGGGACCGCGAGGCGCGGCGCATTCATCCCGGTGACGCCGAGATAGTGGATGACGTTGACGCCGCCATGCGCGACGTAAGCGCGTTCGATCAGGTCGCCCAGCTGGCGCTCGTTCAGCCCGGCCTTGAGCCCGTCGCGCAGCGCCTGCATGCCGAGATCGGAGAACGCCGCGCCGATGCGCAGCCAGTCGAGTTCCTCCTCGGACTTGATCTGGCGCAGCGCGACGTAGTCCTTATTGAGCGACTTGATCTTGCCGAAGCGCTCGGCGAGCACGGCGTGCTGCTCAGCGCTGAGTGGCCCGATGCTGGCGACGCGGTCCTTGCGCGCCTTGCGGCGTCCGAGCGCGTCGGCGGCGGCGCGAATCGACGACTCGCCGCCCCAGGTCACGTCCGCCTCGGCGAGACGCCGCGCCTGCGGCAGATGATTGAAGTACTGCACGAACAGGTCGTCACGCTTGCCCGGCGACAGCACGCCGACCGCCTCCGCGGTGACCGGCCACTGGGTGAGCCACTGCACCACCGAGCCGACGCGGTTGGCGCCGCAATAGACGAGATGGTCGGCGCCGCTCGCCTCGAGCAGGTCCTCGATCGCCGCGCGCCGCCGTGCCATCTCCTCGGCGGAGAAGCGCGGATATTCGGCATCGAGGATCGCCTTCGACCCTTCCGGCAGTGACAGTTTCAAGACGCGGCCTCCCCTGCGCGGTCGCGTTGCGACGAAGCCGTGGTATAAATCGCGAAACCAAAGGGGGGAAGCCATGCGCCGAACGGCCGCTGTCCTGCTGTCGCTCTTCGTTGCATTCACAGCCGAATTTGCAGTCGCGCAGAATGCCCAGCTCGCCTGGAAGACGAGCTGGATCGCCTCGGTGCAGGGCCCCTACCCGACCGGCAATCCCTCGGCGCAGCCGGACCAGCGCTTCGCCTTTCCGACACCCGCGACCGGCGCGCGCGACCAGACCTTCCGCCTGATCGTACGTCCGACCATCTGGGGCCCGCAGTTGCGGATGCGTCTCTCGAATGCGTTCGGCACCAAGCCGGTCGCGTTCGACGACGTGCATGTCGGCCTGCAGCTCGGCGCGGCGGCGCTCGTGCCCGGCACCAATAGCAGCGTCCGTTTCGGCGGCCAGGGCGGCGTCACCATCGAGCCGGGCGGAAGCGCGTGGAGCGACCCGGTCGATCTGCCGTTCGCGAGCGATCCGGCGAGCGCGCTCCTGCAAGGCCGCAAGCTCGCGATCAGCTTTCACGTCGTCGGCGAGAGCGGGCCGATGACGTGGCACGCGAAGGCATTGCAGACGTCCTACGTGACCGCGCCGGGCGGCGGCGCCAAGGGCGCAGACGAAGGCGAGGCTGCGTTCCCCTACTCGACCTCGTCATGGTTCTTCCTCGACGCGGTCGACATGCGCGCGCCGGCGAGCACGCCGGTCGTCGTCGCGTTCGGCGACTCGATCACCGACGGCACCGCGTCGACCATGAATGCCGACGACCGCTGGCCCGACGTGCTGGCGCGGCGGCTCGCGCAGACGCTCGGCCCCAATCGCGTCGCCGTGCTCAACGCCGGTATCGGCGGCAATCAGGTCGCGGGCCCGGCCGAATACGGCCCGGCGAAGCCGTTCCCGGGCGGGCCGGCTGCCGGGCAGCGGCTCGAGCGCGACGTGCTCAGCCTGTCGGGCGTGACCAGCCTGGTCTGGCTCGAAGGCATCAATGACTTCAGCAAGAACGGCAACGCGCCGGTCGACAAGGTACAGAGCGGCATGCGCGAGATCGCCGCGCGGCTGCGCGAGCGCGGCATCCGCGTGGTCGGCGCGACGGTCGTGACCGCGCTCGGCAGCACCAGCGCGGCGCACGGCTTCCCCGAGCAGGATGAGAAACGCAAGGCGCTGAACGAGTTCATCCGCACGTCAGGCGTGTTCGACGCGGTCGTCGATTTCGATGCGGTGGCGCTCGACACGACGACCGGCCAGCTGAAGGCGGAGTTCATCCCCGAGTCCACGGCCGGCGGGCCCGGCGACAAGCTGCACCCGAACCGCACCGGCTATCACGCGATGGGCTTTGGCGTCGACATGGGCGCGGTGGCGCCGGGGGTGAAGTGATCGAGTAGACGCGGCAACTTGCTGCTGCGGTGAAATTCTTGCCGAGGCGGTGAGGCTTGCGTCCCCTCCCCCACCCCCCGGGGGGGGGTGGGGGGGGGGGGGAAGAAATGCGGCCTGTCCCGGCTGTCGCCCGCCGCCCTGG
>Ga0081540_1002417_pt1 | contig 15217 bp, 16 predicted proteins | sample TabmetS2T1R1_FD_71024 | JGI IMG/M metagenome (GOLD analysis project Ga0081540, IMG submission 71024) | Tabebuia heterophylla rhizosphere microbial communities from the University of Puerto Rico - S2T1R1 | ecosystem: Host-associated > Plants > Roots > Rhizosphere ... | reverse complement strand
TACTTGTTGGCGCTCGACCAGCCCGCCATGATCGAGCCGAGCACGCTCACGCTCATCACAGCGAGGGCGAAGAACAACCCCAAATCAAGGTCCACGGCAACCAGGGTCGCTCCCACTGGGATCACGATCAGGGCGAGCAGGTAGGGCAGCATCGCGATGGCCGGTGCCAGAGAGAATATTGCCCGGTCCGCTCTGGTCGGCACCACAAACTCTTTCTGGACGAACTTCACACCATCGGCGATCAATTGCGCCCAACCGTGAAAAGCCCCCGCGTACATCGGCCCAAGCCTGGCTTGCATATGGGCCATGGCCTTGTGTTCCATCTGCCCGATCAGTAGCGGCAAGGTCAGGAACGCGGCGACGACCAGCGCCAATTTGGCGACGACCTCAACTACGTCGGAGTGGATCACTGGTCGCCAACTGCGTCCGGCCCCCAGACGTCCGGATCGGGGACGCCCGGCGGCAGTTTCCGTTTGCGTCTTACGGCGACGTCGCGCGCGGACTGGCCCGGATCGACCGCGCCGGGCCACTGCTTGGCAACGCGCGACGCGAGCACGAAATCCTTGCGGAGCGGATGGCCCTCGAACCCGTCCGGCAGGAGAAGCGGTTCGAGGTGCGGATGATCGGTGAACTCGATGCCGAACATCTCGTACGTTTCTCGCTCGTGCCAGTTGGCACCACGGAAGACGGACGTGCTGCTCGGCAGAGTCGGACGGTCGGGCGGGAGTAGCGTCCGGACGAGGACATGGTGGCGCTGGGAAGGCGAATACACGTGCATCACCACGCGAATACCGTTCTCGCCCTCGTCGACCGCGGACAGCCAGTCGAAAAAGTCACATTTCAGCCTATTACGGGCGTAGTGCAGAGCCTCGATCCAGGTGTCGGCGGATACATCGATCGTGAGTTGGCCGTGGCTGATCTCGACTGCCTCGGTGTGAGGGAACTCGTGCGAGATGAGTTCGGCCAGTTCGTCCGGTGTCATCAGGCGGGCCTAAACGTCGGGTACTGCAGCTCCCCGGGCGGAACGGTCGGCTCCGGCTCGCGCCCTTCTCGGGCGATCTTCTGCTGCAGCCGCATGATGCCGTGCAGCAACGCCTCGGGTCGTGGCGGACACCCGGGCACGTACACATCGACCGGGATCAGCTGGTCGACGCCCTTGGTCACGCAGTAAGAGTCCCAGTACGGACCGCCGCAGTTCGAGCAGGCGCCGAACGAGATCACGTATTTCGGTTCCGGCATCTGCTCGTAAAGACGCTTGACCGCTGGCGCCATCTTGTCCGTCACCGTGCCGGACACGACCATCAGGTCGGCCTGGCGCGGGCTGGGCGCGAACGGAATGACCCCAAGCCGGATGAAGTCGTTCTCACTCATCGACGACGTGATGAACTCGATCGCACAGCAGGCCAGGCCGAAGTTGAACACCCACAGCGAATACTGGCGCCCCCAATTGAGCAGGAACTTCATCGGTTGAGGCACCTGTGGCAACAGGCCAGGCCGCGGCTCGTTCACGCGGGTCACAGCCATGTCAGCACACCCTTACGCCAGGCATAGAGAATGCCAACCGAGACGAAGCCCAGAAACACGAACATCTCGACCAGCGTGATCAGCCCGAAACCCGGCTTGGCGAAGATCGTCGCCCACGGGAACAGAAAGACCGCATCGACCGCGAACACCACGTACAGGAAGGTGAACACGTAGAAGCGCACGTGCGCCTGAGCCCAGCCCTCGCCCACCGGATCGACGCCGCACTCGTAAGTGATCACCTTCTCGCGAGTCGGGCGGTGCGGACGGATCAGCCGGTTGCCGGTCATGGCGACAACGACGAATGCGACACCAATGAGCAGTAGTAGGCCGACCACTCCGTACCGGCCGAAATAGCCTTCCATAGCCAGCACCTCCAGCGCGGCGATGACACCGGTGATCTGTGTCAATGATCCCGGCGCAATCAGGAACTTGTCCATCACATCGCGTTACGCTCAGGCTATGTCCGCTGATTTTGGTGAGCCAGTGGACCTGATCGAGCAGGCGACGAGGAAGGCCGGTTTGATCTGGATCAAGGTACCCGGCGACCCGCGCGCGTATCCGGCATGGCATCACTGGCATGACGGTTCGGCGTACGTCCTGACCGGCGGTTCGGAGCAGCCACTCTCGTGGCTCGTCGACATCCGGACGGCGGGCGTGATCGTGCCGAGCAAGGACACTGGCGGGCGACTGCTGTCCTGGACGGCCGCGGTCGAGTGGTTGCCGCCGACAGAGGAGCTGTGGCACGACGTCATCACCGAGATGACCATCGAGCGCCTCAACTCCCGCGACAGCGACGACCAGCCAAGACGGTGGGCGCGCGAGAGCGACCTGATCCGGTTGACGCCGACGGGTGAGTTACAGGAGGCACCCGGACACTTAAGCGAAGCGTCAGGAGCGGCTCCACCGCCGGCCAGCACGGCGACGACGAGCGGGCCATTGCCGTATGTCGTTGGCCGGCGGCTGCGGCGCAGGCTGGCGTCTATGCTCGAGCGCCTACCTAGGCTGCCGCGATCCTGATCCGACGGCCGCGGTCGCGGACCGCCTAAACGGCAACCTATGCACCGTGACGGCTGCGCCGCGGCCCGGTCAAATCAATGTATGTTCGCGCCGTTTGAGGCATCCTCGAATTCTCGGTTAGCCATTGCATCGCAAGGCGGAAAGACATGCCAGCCGTCCGGACACAGAAATGAATGTGTTGCAGCGTTGTGCGGTGACGGCGATGGCCGACACCGACCGCGTCGATGAGCGGGCGGTCCGCTTCGAAGCTGTGTTTGCCGCCTGCTCGAAGGCGGTGTTCGCATATGCGCGCCGGCGGGCGACGAGAGACGTGGCCGAGGACGTCGTCGCGGAGACATTTCTGGTGGCATGGCGTCGCTTTGATGAGCTGCCTTCGGAGCCGTTGCCGTGGCTCATCGGTGCGGCACGCAAGGTGCTGGCGAATCGGCGCCGGTCCGATGACCGGCGGGTTGCGCTCAGCGCGCGGCTGCGCAGCCTGCCCGCCATTCCCATATCGGCAGACCCCGGTGACACGTGGACGGCGGCGGAGCGTGTCCGCGCGGCGTTGGCGGCCCTCCCGCCGAGTGAGCGCGAGGTCATCGAGTTGCTCGCGTGGGAGGGCCTCTCGCCGGCCGAGATCGCGACCGCACTCGAGATTGCGCGTGCCACCGTGTACGTGCGGCTGCACCGCGCGCGACAACGCCTGACGCGGGCGCTGGAGGAGGAGCGATGAAGACCCCGCCCGATGAGCTGGTCAGTCTAGTGCGCGAGGCCGATCCGCTGGACCCGGCCGAGCTTCGAAATTGGGCGGAGTCCCAGCACGGTGAGCAGGTGCTCCGCACGGTATGCGCAACCAACGCCGAGCCGGCCCGGAGGCGTCGCCGCGGGCGATCTCGGCTGGTCGCGGTGGCGGTCGCAGGTGTTCTGGTCGGCGGAGCGGCTGCGGCGGCCGCGACGGTCCTGGGCCGGCCGGCTCCCGATCCGGTGCGCGCCCACCTGGCCGAACTCGACCGAGGCATGCCGCCGGACCTGCGCTACAACCCAGACCTCAACAACGCGCGCGCGGTCGCGGCAACCGCGTCCGGCACGCTGTACGCGGCGGATCTGCTCGACGGCGGCTACTGCATCGAGACGACATCGGCCAACGACGAGCCTCGCGGCGCAACCTGCCTGCGAGCATCGCAGACGTCCCTCCGACCGGTCGAGGTACTTGCCCCGATACCGCCGAACGACGCAGCGCCGCTGCTCATTGGCGGTCGCCTAAACGGTGCCGATCTCGAGACGCTCGAGGTCGCCTACGGTGGCGGCGCAGCGAGCCCCGTCCGGCCCGGCCTCGACCGGTACTTTCTCATCCAGGTGCCGGCAACCGACCAAGCCACCGCGCTCGCCGACGGTGTGCAGCTGATCGCCCTGAACTCACACCGCCACGTCGCCGCCCGGATACAGGTACCACCGTTGCGCGACAACGACCCGCAGGGCAACGCCCTCGACCGGCAACAGCCGATCTACGTCAGCACAATCTCCGACGCCTCCGATTTCACGCTCGTGTTCGGCATCGAGGGGGAGGTGAACCTTCCCGGCTACACCACCCTCGAGCTGACGTACCCAGATGGCACCGTCGTCCGCATCCCCACCGACGCCCACGGCCGCTACCACCTCAACCTTCCGCCGGCCCGGCGCGACGACTTCATACGCTCGTTCGGGGTCCTGACCGCCCGCAACGCAGCCGGCCACGCCCTCGGCACCGCGCCGGTTGGATCGGTCGCTGCCTGGCGGGCCCGCAACCACTGACCTCTCGCCGCGCCGAGCACGGTCCGGGCCCGCGACGGATCCCCAAGCCGTGACCGGTGCTCACTGTCGAAAGACCCGCCGCCCACGGGCACATATCCAATCAGCCGAGCGACCATTCACAAGAAATCGGCAACGGGGTCAACGCGACGGCATGATGAGTTCGCGGGTTCTGGTGGGTCTTGCTCGGACAATGTACAAGGCGCACGCACAGCGTGTCGTCCGTCGACCCGCGGCTGGCATCCGGCGACGTACTCCACCAAACAGCCTCAAAGGAAAGCACATGACCGACCCGCAGGCCCCACCCACGCAGACCGAGATCCCCGCCGACCCGGCTGACATCCCCGCCGCCGAAGCGCCGCCCGTACCGCCCGGCATGCTCCTGCTAGAACTTGTCCCGGTTCCCGTTAGCAATATCGACCGGGCCAAGAGCTTCTACGCCGATCAGCTTGGCTTCCACGTCGACGTCGATGTCCGCCCCAGTGAAGGTGTTCGAGTCGTTCAGCTCACCCCCCCTGGCTCAGCCTGCTCGATCACCCTCACCACAGGCATCCCGTGGCTCGACATGCCCGCCGGAACGTTGCGCGGCCTACATCTAGTGGTCAGCGACATCGAAGAGGCACGCGCCGCATTGATCGACCGCGGAACGACGGTGGGTCGGGTCGAGGACTTCGGCGGAGTCCTCTACGCCCAGTTCGCCGATCCTGACGGCAATACCTGGACTCTCCAATACATGCCGTGGCGAAGCTAAAGCCGCAGGGTGGAGCAGCCGGCGAACGAGTTCGATTGCAAGCTCCCAATAGCCTGGCTCATCTCAGCCACCCTGGGGTTGGGCAGCGCTGCTGGCGAGGAGGCCCGCGCCGTCCGCATGAGCACCAGGCAGGCTTTCACCGCGCTTCGGGCGAACCATCGTGCGCCTCTATACGCTGTCACCAGGACCCCGAGAGCTCCTGGACTCGCTGACCTGCCTGCTAGCTGCCGGACACCTGACTTGTTGTCGCTTATGGCAGGCGCTGGGTTTCTCTTCGCGCTGCATCTCGACCGTCTGGTCGCAGTGCTCGCCGATGGCCCGGCCACGGGGGACCGGTCGCCATTGCAAGGGCCACAACGATGAAGTGTCAGGACGACATTGGGGTTCGGGTAGCCGTCGACCTGAATCACGCCGACGTGCAGCCTTTCGATCAGTCAACGACAAGCAGTCCGTGTTGGACTGCGAACAGGCTGGCTGCGGCGCGGTTTGGGGCCCCGGTCTTGGCGTAAATGTGCTCGGTGTGATTACGGATTGTCTTAGGCGCGAGGATGAGGCGGGCGGCGATCTCCTTGCTTGACAGCCCGCGCGCCAGCAGTCGGAGCACTTCGACCTCCCGCGCTGTCAGTCCAGCGGGATAGCTGTGCCGGCGCGCCGGACGGTGGCCAGCCGCTTCCAGCACCGCCTCCGCGGCACGGGCGTCGAGGCGTTCGGCCCGGATGTCGCCCTGTATTCGGTCTGCCGCCTCGGTGGCGGAAAGCGCGGCCCGGTGAGGGCGCGGCTCGCGCAGCGTCTGGTAGGCGTCCGCCGCGCCAAGCACCCGGGCAAGCGGGCTAATTGCCGTTCCGGACAATCCGCCGGGGTAGCCGGAGCCGTCGATCCGCTCGTGGTGCTGCGCGGCAATTTGCCCGTAGGTCGCAAGGGCGGCCGATTGGGAGAGCATCCGCTGTGTCAGGTATGGGTGCATGCGCACCCGTTCCCACTCGCCGGCACCGAGGGGGCCGGGCTTGTCCCAGATCGCGTTCGAGACACCGAGCCGGCCGAAGTCGTGGATCAGACCAGCACGGCGCAGCGTGCGGATCTCCCTTTCTGGCAGGCCGAGCACCTGTCCCGCACCCGCAACGAGCTCGGCGACCGCACGGGCGTGGCCAAGCGTGTACGGCGACTTGATGTCGACGAAATCAGCGATGGCCAGCAGCGCTGCATCGACGGCGTCCCCATGCAGTTGCACTCGGAGCGCTGGCTCGGCCGTGATCACAGCCTGCCAGCTGCGGGTCGAGTCGAGGTCGTCGAAGATCTCCTTCGCGCGCCCACAAAAGACCTCAGTCAACTGCGGGTCGAACTGGTTGTCCGAGCGTTTGCGGGCGAGGGCACACGCAGCGCCGACGCCACCGAGCCGATGCGCGACCTCGACGTACTCGGCGAATTGCGTGATCCGTGCCGCGATCGGGATGTCGTTCCCGCGGAGTGTTCCCGGCCACCCCTTGCCATCCCAACGTTCATAGGAAGCGGCGACGGCCTCCTGTACGTCAGTGCTCAGGCCAAGCCGGGCGGCGAGATCACGGGCAAGCAATGAGTGCCCTTCGATCATCTTGTCGACGTCGTGACGGCCATGTAACGCGAACTCCAGCCCGACGCGAAACCGGTGCAGTGGTGGATTCCCCGCGCCGAGGAACCTAATGGCGCTCGCTGCGCCGCGCAGGCTGCGCTGGTCGTGGTCGTACTTCGTCGACCGCAGAGCGATGTCGTCGCCAAACCACTTAGCCTGCTCGTGGGCGTCGGAGTGGCAGCCAACATTGACCAGAAGCGCGGCATAGTAGACAACCGAACGCTGCTGCTCAGGTAGACCGAGTCGTTCGCACAACCGCAGCGCGAGAATGCACTGGCGCAGCACGTGTTCCATCGGCTGGCCGAAGCCGAGGTCGACACCAAGCGACAGGGCGGCAACGAGCTCGGCGAGCGGAACCTCGTCGCTCCGATCGGTCAACTGTGCGGCTGTGGACTGTTGCAGGCGCGTCATTCTGCTGGCCCCCGGGGCGCGACTAGCTTCTACGCCCTCAGGCTACGCCGAAGCAGTAACGCTCAGGTCCCTTGAAGTTGCTGCATGCTGCGCTGGATAGCTTCGTCGGTGGCCCTCATCGCGTCCGTCGGGCTGAACTGGATCAGCTCGGTACCGACCTGGTAGCTGGGCACATGCCCGGGCGTCATATGGAACCAGTCACCCTCGTTGACTGTCTCGACTCGATCGGCGTACTGGACGTCGAAGCCGCCTTTCAGCACGACACCGTAATGCGGACACTGGCAGCGCCCGTCCGGGAGGCTCTTGAGCATGAAGGCCATGTCGACCGGCTGCTTGATAACCAGGAAGTCAGCCGTGATCCCATCGAGCTCGGCCGTGCGGACCTCGACGAGCCCATAGTCTTGGAGTGCAACATCCTGCGGTGACGTACGTGTCATGGCTGTCCTCCTGATTCGCCGCGGGACAGTCTCCCGGCTGCCAGGACCATAGATCCACGCCACCGTTGTCGCTTGAGGCACATGCCCCAACTTCTGGGCATAGTCGCGCAGACACGGTCGACCTGAAGAATGTGCGGACGTTGCTGGACGTTTGACTCAGGGAAACCGCGCGGTAGCAGTACGGCGCCGATTCGTCGGTTCAAGGCCTGGCCATGTCTGTTGTGCAAAGGAACGGGCACAGTTCGTTACCGGTCCACTCTCCATGGCTCCAGGCGCATTGGCTCGGAGATCGATTGAATCTTGACCAGCGCGGGTGTTGCCGTAGCGTCCTGTATTTATCGGGGATCCTCTGGCTCTGTTTTCAAGTCGACCCACGTCAGCGCGCGTGGGATGGCTTCACCTGGCCGGGGCGACTGGAGTTGGGGGTATGGCATGGGCACGATGACTATCGAGCGACTCCGTGAGCGGGTGCGCGGGTTTGTGATCACGGCGGACAACAGCGATTACGATGACGCCCGGACGGTGTACAACGCGATGATTGACCGTAGGCCGCTTGCGGTTGTGCGGTGCGCGAACGCCGGTGACGTGATGGCTACCGTTGACTTCGCCCGAGAGAACGGGGTTGGCATCGCGGTGCGGGGCGGCTCGCACAGCGTGCCCGGCTTCGGTGTCTGCGACGACGGAGTGGTAGCTGACTTGTCCGCGATGCGGAGCGTTCGGGTGGATCCGGTGGCTAAGACAGCCCGCGCCGAGGGTGGCGCGACATGGGGTGATTTCAACGCGGCCACCTACCCGTTTGGGTTGGCGTCGACAGGTGGCATCGTTTCGACCACGGGGGTGGGCGGGCTGACGTTGGGTGGCGGCATCGGCTACCTGGCCCGAGGTCTGGGCCTGTCTTGCGACAATCTGATCTCGGCCGACGTGGTTACCGCGGACGGTCGGCTGGTCGTCGCCAGTGAGAGGCAAAACGAAGACTTATTCTGGGCATTGCGTGGTGGAGGCGGCAACTACGGGGTGGTGACCTCGTTTGAGTTCCGGCTCAGTCCGGTCAAGGACATCTATGGTGGGCCGATCTTCTTCGAGCTAGACCGCGCTGGAGATGTTCTGCGGTTCTACCGCGACTTCATTGTCGACGCCCCGGAGCAGCTCGGCGGGTTTCCCGCGTTCCAGATCGCTCCGCCGTTGCCGTTTATTCCGGAAGATCGGCATGGTGAACCATTCGTTGCGTTCGTCGCGTGCTGGGCCGGGCCATTGAACGAAGGCGAGAAGGCCGTCCAACCAATTCGCGACGTGGCGCCGATCGTGGCAGAAATGGTTGGTCCGATGCCGTATCCGATGCTTAATAGCGCATTTGACGGGCTAGTTCCACCTGGCCTGCAGCACTACTGGAAGGCTAATTTCAACACCCAGCTCACCGACGAAGCGATCGAAGCTCACCTCATCTATGGCCCGAACGTGCCAACGGTAAACTCGACCATGCACATCTACCCGATCAATGGTGCCTGTCACCGCGTCGGTAGCGATGCGACGGCATTCGCCTATCGGGACGCGACCTTTGCGACCGTCATCGCTGGAATGTGGCCCGACCCGACCGACAACGAGGCCAACATCCAATGGGTCAAGGACTATTACGCAGCCACGGCACCACATTCGGAAGCGGGCGGCTACATCAACTTCATGGCCGACGATGACCAGCACCGCATCAGGGACAACTACAAGGACAATTATGCCCGTCTGGTCGATATCAAGCGCAAGTATGACCCGAATAACCTATTCCATTTGAACCAGAACATTGCGCCCTGATAATCGTTTCCCGTCGGTGTCTTTGCGATCATTCAATGAACACGATTGGTCGCGGTACGCGTCGTATCGTGCTCGATGGCGACCGGGTCAACTCGCTGCTGCGCCTCGTCGATCTGGTAGATGACGCGAAAGTCGCCACGCCGAGCGCGATGCACACCGGCCAACTCCAGCCGAGGTGTCTTGCCCGCTCCTTGCGGATTCTCTGCCATCGGACCGTATGCGAATTCGATGATCGCGTGGCCCACCGGTTCGGTCGGTCAACGAGGCGGTCGACCGTGTCGGGCCTGCATTCGTTCGGCCCAGCCACGCAACCGATGGGCCATCTCGGGCAGCCCGACCGGCGGATGCAGAGGATCGACGAACAGGTCGAGCGTGCCTTCGATGGAGACGGGAGCTTGTGGACGGAATCGGTGGACTGCCGCCGCGACGGCGGCGGGATCGAGATTCCACTTGCGGTGCGCTGATGCCCGGACCGCCTCGCCGTTGGTGAGATCGACATGCAGCATCGGGTCGTACCCGTACGCGCGTCCGGGGTCGGAGTCCCACGATGACTGCAGCGTGTAAATTCGCACGCCGCCGATCTGGGGCCACGGTATCCGACGAGCTCGCCTGCGCCAGCCCTGCGGTCGATCCAGGTAGATCCCATCGCGGTCAACCGCAAGCGCCACGTCCCGACGGAGACCACGCCACAACGCCGGCGCGGTGCTGAGACCAACCACGAAGATCACAGCGAACAGCCACACGGCACCAAGATCGCCCATCCACACCGACAACCCCGCGGCGGCCGTGGCAAGCGAGGCCACACTCAGAGCTTTGACAGGGTACCGGCGCTGAAACCGAACCACGTACCGGTTTGCGTCCGACTGATGCTCAACGCGATTGGAGCGATCCACACTCTCCACGCCGCCATTGTTCGTCGGTCCGGCGGGGATCGTCCACCCTTAAAAACAGACCGCCTCGCAGACGAAGGTCTCAGGGTCGGCGATCAGGTCGACGTCCTCGACAACCAGCAGGCCAGCGCAGAATGACTCGGAAGTCCCAGGCCGCGGCCTTCCCGAGCTTTTGCGCGTGCGGGGCCGTGGGAGAGCTGTGTCTGCCCGTCGCTAGGCCGAGGCCGGCATATCTTGCCACCGTCTTGGGTATGACAGCACGTTAAGAGGGACGCAAGGTCGTCCGCTGAGATGCTAGGAGTGTCATGAGCGTTTCCGCGAAAGTTCGCCACGCACCGCTTCGCTTTGCCGCTGGCGCTTACATGCTGAACACCGGCGTCACGACGTTCAACGCCGACGATGAAACGGCGAAGTCGCTGCACGGCATGGCGAGTGATACGTATCCGGTTATCGGGAAGCTTGAGCCGAAGATTTTCGCGCGTACTCTCGCGGTCGGCGAGATCGCCGTCGGCACCATGCTGCTGCTGCCGATCGTCCCGCCGGTCATCGCTGGCGCGGCGCTGGCCGGCTTCTCGGGTGCGCAGCTCAACCTGTACTGGCATACGCCGGGCATGCATCACGAGGGCAGCCTGCGCCCGATCTCCCAGGGCGCACCGATCTCGGAGCCGGTGTGGATGCTCGGGATCGGCCTCGGGCTGATGACCGACGCGATACTCGAGGGCGCACGTGCCGGGGTCGAGGAGGTCGAGGCGTCCGTCGCACGCGGGCGTGTTGAACAAGCCAAGCGGACTCGGCGCCTGGGCCGCCGGGCCCGTCGGGCGCAAACCACTGGCGCGGAGTCCCTCAAACATCTCGCCCAGCGCGCCGGCGACGCGTCCGAAGCGACCGCTAAGCGGCTGACCGAGCTGCGCGTCGAGTACGGACCGATGGTCGCCGAGAAGGCGCGCGCGGCCGGCGAGACGGTTCGGCAGGCCGCCGCCGAATACGGACCGATCGTGGCCGAGAAGGCGCGCGCGGCCGGCGAGACGGTTCGGGAGGACGCTGCGGAGCACGGACCGGCCTTCACCAAGAAGATGAAGGCCGCCGGCCACACCGCGAAGGAGCACGCGATACGGGTCCGCGAACGGCTCGCGTCGTAACCGGCGTACCGGGTCGACCCGACGGCCCGGCCAGCGCGCGGACAGCCCGGCGCCGCTCCAACGACCACAGGAATTCAGCGTGCGATAACACGCACCAGAGCGTTCGAATTTATTCTTGGGAACTGTCGCCCTGCCTACGCGAGGCCAAGCCGCAACGGGAACGGTCCGCACCCCGGTCGTTTCTCTGGCCGGCGTCGAGGCCCAGTGCGTCTCTTTGCCGGAAATATTGACGGTATACGTGGCGAAACGCGCTGCAAAGTGGTGGATGCGCTGAGCTGAGCGAGGTTTATGCGCCGCACTGACCAGCCGACGTGCCATTGCAAAAGACGACCAGTTGTTTTCCGCCGATCTTGACGTTAAGGAGTTGACCAGGCGAGCCTGCTGCCAATGTGACTCGCACGGGCAGACCTAGGGCCCAATTCCTGATATCTGAGGAAGCGGTGACGCGGCCAGCAGCCACACCACTGGTGACCGAGGTCAGGATGAAATCGAGGGTGCCAGCGGGTGCGGTTCCCTCGGAGCAACTCGGGCACGCCGTCAAGTCCGGGTAGATCAGATGGCCCGCGCCTGCGTTGGCTATTACGAGAATCATCTCGTGGGCGCGCCAGGTCGCAGCGAAGGCGCGTACCGAGGTTGGTGCGCCTGCCGTCGTTGATGTGCTGGGTGGGACGGCCGTGGTCGCCGACGCAAACTTGCACGGGCTGAGCCCGAGGCTCGTGAGGACGACAGCTGGGATAGAGCCGTACCCGCCGACTGGGCTGCCACCGCCAGGGCCGGCTGGGCAGAAGCCGACATTCGTCGGCCCGATCACCTCATGGGTTGTCAGATTGATCATGACCTCGTCGAGGTCGCTGGCGAGCTGCCCCTGAGCGGTGTAGATCCCCACGCGGGCGTAGACCCAGGATGGGTTTGCTGCGGACACTCTTACATTGGTAGCCCGGCATTGACCGCCGTGGACCCCACCGTGAAACACCGCAGCACAGATAGCGTCTTGCGTGGACGCGCTTGATGAACTCGCCGCGGACGGCAGTGGTTCCTTAGATACGCCAGATGCTGGACTCGCAGATGTAGTGGATGTCGGCGTACCTGACTGGGTAGCTGCGTGGACTGGTCTTGCCGCCTGACATGCTGCGAGAATCGCGACGATACCGAGGTATCCAACGATTGGCATAAACCTTCTCATATATCCCCCGTTGCCAAGCCGATGGCCACGCTGATGGTCGCAGCCATAATGCGAATCGGTCCAGGTGGGGGAGCAGGAAATGGGCTGATCGCGAAGCTACGCGCGTTTCGGGTCGATTTGGCGTTCGTAAAGTCGGCGGAGATATTGACTTAGGGTCGGCGGCGGCTGTCCGAGCGACCCGCCGATCATGTTCGTTTCGACGAACGGATATCCGACGGTACTGATCGCCAGGTTCTGCGCGACCGCGGTTTGCCGTGACGTCCAGCTGGTGCCCTTGTCCACCTGCCGGATCACGAATCCGTACTTTTGCGATCCGGTCCAGGCCGATCCTGTGTCAATCGTACTAATGGGAAAGACCTGTAGAGATATCACTATTTCTCAAAAGAATCCTAAACCGCTCAGACCACTGCAAACATTCAACCAAGAGAGCGGGGTCGCTCGTGGCGCGAAAACTCTCCGGTTCTTGATAGTCGTCAGGCGCGGCGGCGCAGTTTGGGAGTGATCTCTACCTGAGTGGCGGCGGTCTACCGTCGGCGGTGGCGGCAAGGGCTGTATCCCATCCGCAGATCAGACATGCGTGGCGGAAGGCGGAGCGGGCGAATTCGAGCGCCGCCGCGCGGGAGTCGCTAGCGGCGCGGACGTCGTCCCAGTCAAGGATGTATTCGCCCAGGGTGTCGTCCCAGTGCGCGGCCGCTGGCGATAAGTGTCCGTGGGCGAAGGTGGGCGGGGTTGGGTGAGCGAACGCAAAGAAGGCGGCTGTGGAGTGGCGAGCGTCTCCGGGCCACCAGCCAATCTCGATCGCTTGGGCGTCGGCGGCGTTGCGCATGATGAAGTCGTTTGACGGTGCGTCGGCCGGCAGACCGGAGAACAGCGCCACGGCCAGGTCGAACGTGCCCCACCACGCGTTGACCGGTGTCGATCGGCCTCGGAACGGCGCGCGGAAGGCCGCGAGGGCGAGCGCCGCCTGGGTGGCGGCAGCGAAATAGTCACTGACCCGATCGGGGTCGTAGCTGGCGTGCTCGTAGTCCTGATCGAGGGGAACCGTCCATGGAACCTCCTGCGGCACCGGGTTGATCTGCACAGCACCGCCCACCGCGGCAACGGCGCCGAGCACGTCCGAAGTCACATCTGCGACGGCGCGGTTCGGGGTGAGCGAAACCCGCTCAACCGTGCCACCGCTGTGCTCCACGACCGCCTGGTGCGTACGCAGATCCAACGCCACGACCAGTGACCCGGATCCATCGGGCGCGGGCAGCGGTGCGGTCTCCCAGCCTCGCGCGGACAGCCGCAGCGCCGCGTGCTGTAGCTCGGGCTCGGGTGGCGCCAGCCTCGCCGCGAGTTTGCCCAGCACCTGGGTATGCGCGTGCAGGGTGTCGCAGGTGGCCGCCCACCTGTCGTAGGAAATCGTCGGCCAGCCCGCCGTCATGATCTGCTCCTCTCCCAGCTGGCGAAAGCCCTGCGGACAGCGTGACCCGAGCTCGGCCCGCTCGGCAAGGAGCAACGGCACAACCGGTCCGGCACAATCCCAACAAGCAGGAGGTGGTTACATCTCCAAGTCGCCGGATACGCGCGATATCAGGCCTCGTGGGTAGGTAGCAGGAGGACGCAAATGAAGGCCGTGGCCCGCACGATGTACGGCTCTGCCGATGTGCTCGAGTTCGTCGATGTGAACAAGCCGGCCGTGGCAGATGACGAGATACTGATTCGGGTACACGCGGCCGGCGCCGGCCCCGAGGTGTGGCATCTGATGACGGGCCTGCCGTATCTGGTCAGGGTGATGGGCTTCGGGTTGCGCAAACCCAAGAACCCGATCCTGGGGACAGATGTCGCTGGGGTTGTGGAGGCGGTCGGCCGGGAGGTAACGGAGCTTCGGATCGGCGATGCGGTGTTCGGCACGTGCGCTGGCTCGTTCGCCGAGTACGCCTGCGCGCGAGCAGACCACGTGGCACCCAAGCCGACGAATCTCACCCTGGAGCAGGCGGCAGTCCTGCCGACGTCCGGGTGCACGGCGCTTCAGGGCCTGCACGACGTAGGTCGGATCGAGGCCGGGCAATCGGTGCTGATTATTGGCGCGTCAGGCGGCGTGGGCACGTTTGCGGTACAGCTGGCCAAGGCGTTTGGAGCAGAGGTGACGGGGGTGTGCCGGACAGACGCGATCGATCTCGTCCGATCCCTCGGTGCCGACCACGTAATCGACTACACCAGCGATGACTTCGCCGATGGCGCGCGTCGGTACGACTTGATCCTCGACACCGCCGGCCGGCGCTCGCTGACCCATCTCCGTCGTGCCCTTAGCCCGCACGGGACGCTCGTGATCGTCGGCGGCGAGGGCGGCGGAAAGTGGACCGGCGGGTTCGAGCGGCAAATCGTTCGCGCGACATTGCTCTCCGTGGTCGTACCGCAGCGGTTGCGCCCGCTGACCTCCACCGCGCGTCGCAAAGACCTGCTAGTGCTGAAGGAATTCGCTGAAGATGGCAAGCTGACACCAGTCGTCAGCAAGAGCTGCCCGCTGCGCGAGGCTGCGAAGGTCCTCAGCGACGCCGACGAGGGTCACGGCCGAGGCAAGGTCGTCATCACAATTTGATCCGGCGTTCCAGAAGCTTTGTGCGCCCCCGGAAGCGGTAGAAATCGAAGGTACGCGCGGACCCGGGCGCAGTCTCAGCTCGCGGCCCGTAGCGGTTGCTGGACT
>Ga0081540_1002416_pt1 | contig 15218 bp, 13 predicted proteins | sample TabmetS2T1R1_FD_71024 | JGI IMG/M metagenome (GOLD analysis project Ga0081540, IMG submission 71024) | Tabebuia heterophylla rhizosphere microbial communities from the University of Puerto Rico - S2T1R1 | ecosystem: Host-associated > Plants > Roots > Rhizosphere ... | reverse complement strand
GACCGGCCCGAACCCCTGGGAGGGCAGGATCGTTTAGCCGCTGCCGTCCGCATTCCACTGGTTCGAGAACGGCGTAGCCGCCGACTCGCGGGCCTGCTCGTAGAAATAATAGAGGCCGGCCACGTAATCGAGCTGCGGCACGCTGCCGACCGCCTGGAGTTCCTGGCTGAACTGGCTCTGATACAGGTCCGAAAGGCTGTAGCGGCTGAACTTGGCGTTCGGCACGAAGGCCGGGACACGCTCCGGACCGCCCGAATTGTCGAACTGGTTGGTCGAGACCTTGCGCCAGGCCGTGATCGAGCGCAGCTCGAGGGCGTCCGAGTAGTGGTATTTCAGGTTGGCGCTGACGCCCTGGGTCTTGTCGACCGACCACTGCTGCGGCACGCCGACATCCGCCACGCTCTGGCGATCGGAGTGAACCTGGAGCGCGGGCGGGAGCGGCGCGATGCAGGTGCTGCCGGCGGTGCAGTTCGCGCCATGATAGGTCAGCTGCGTGCCGACATAGGTGCCGACCGGCAGGCCCGTCGGGTTATAATTGACGAGCTGGCTGTAGAAGGGCGTGTTCTCGTCCCGGGCCTTGTCGAACGCGAAATCGGCGGTGAAGCCGTCGAACGGCGTCCAGCGCGCGGAGGCGCGTCCGCCGACGCGGTTATAGGCGTTCCAGCCGATCTGGCCGGCGATGAAGATCATCTTGCCGCGCGCGGCGATGCCGTTCGCGTAACCGCTCGGCTTGGCCCAACCGGGCGGCTGCAAGACTTCGAACATTTCATACTCCCGTAGCAGGACGCGACTGGACGGTCGGCTAGACCGCCTTCAGGACATCGCGTCCGATGATGAGTTTCTGGACTTCGGTCGCGCCTTCATAGATGCGCAACGCGCGGATCTCGCGGTAGAGCTGCTCGACGACCTCGCCGGAGCGCACGCCGCGGCCGCCGAACATCTGCACGGCGCGGTCGATCACCGTCTGTGCGGTCTCGGTCGCGACCATCTTGGCCATCGCCGCTTCGCGCGTCGTGGAAGCCTTCTGCACGTCGCGCCGCCAGGCGGCCCGGTAGGTCAGAAGCGCGCTGGCATCGACATCAGCGGCCATGTCGCCGAGCGCGGCCTGAGTCAATTGCTGGTCGCCCAGTACGCCGCCGAACATTTTTCGGGTCCGCGCATGCATTACTGCCTCGTCGAGCGCGCGGCGGGCAAAACCAAGTGCTGCGGCTGCGACCGATGCGCGGAAGATATCGAGGGTTCGCATCGCGATCTTGAAACCTTCGCCCGGCGAGCCCAACAGCCGCGCTGCCGGAATCCGGCAACCTTCGAACCGCAGCGTCGCCAGCGGATGTGGCGCCATCACGTCGATGCGATCGGCAATCGAGAACCCGGGATCGCTAGGTAGCACCACAAAGGCCGAAATGCCGCGCGCGCCCGGCGCCTCGCCGGTTCGCGCAAACAGCGTATAGACGTCGGCGATACCGCCGTTGGAAATCCAGGTCTTCTCGCCATCCAGGATGTAGTGGTCGCCTTCGCGTCGCGCGCTGCAGGCCATGGCGGCAACGTCGGAACCGGCTTCTTTTTCCGACAGGGCAAACGCGGCGACCCAGTCGCCACGCCGCGCCTTCGGCAGCACCAGCGCGCGCAGTTCAGGCGAACCGGCTATCGCCACCGCGCCGGTGCCAAGGCCCTGCATCGCAAAGGCGAAATCGGCGAGCCCGCTGTGCCAGGCCAGCGTCTCGCGGGCTATGCAGATCAGCCGGGAATCGATCACCGCGTCGGGCTGGTTGCCCGCGACCGACGCCTCCAGCAATCCGGCGGCGCCGAGTTGGCGCACCAGCGAACGGCAGGTCCCGTCGACGTCACCACCATGTGTATCGCCAAGACCGGCGGCAAATGCATCGAGCGCCGCGGCGTATTCGCCATGACGGGAATCGAAGAACGGCCACGCGAGATGTTCGCGAGACGGCCCGCGCAACTGCGAAACCGGGGTCATGTCAGTCTCCCGCAAAGGCCGCCTTGGCGCATGCCGCCAAGTGCGATGCGTCCCAATAATGTTTCATGGCTAAAATATCCTGTCAAGCAAGCCGATGCGGGTCGGGAGCCGGGCGACCGTGCATCAAGCCTACTAGACAGGCTGAAAAATGCGCATAAGTGAACGCGCAGTGTTTTACCGCGTTCAAAAGCCGCAAGCCGATTGACTTCATTTTTGTTTGATGTCTAAAATTATATTTGGTCATCCGGAGTTCCCGGCCAAGGCCGAGGAGGCGAGCATGGCAGAACGCTCTTTCGCGCGCGAGGTGGAAGACCTCAAGCTCGGCGCCGGCCAGGAATTTCGCGGCGAAGGCATCCTCGCGATCACCAAGGCATTGCTCGAATGCGGCGTCAGCTATGTCGGCGGCTACCAGGGCGCGCCGATCTCGCATCTGATGGACGTGCTGTCGGACGCGCAGGATATCCTTTCAGATCTCGGCGTGCATTTCGAAACGAGCGCCAGCGAGGCGACCGCCGCAGCGACGCTTGCCGCCTCCGTGATGTATCCAATCCGCGGCGCGGTCACGTTCAAAGCGCCGGTCGGCATCAACGTCGCGTCCGACGCGCTCGCCAATCTGTCCTCGGGCGGCGTGACCGGCGGCGCGCTCATCATCATCGGCGAGGATTACGGCGAAGGCTCCTCCATCATGCAGGAGCGTTCGCACGCCTTTGCGATGAAGTCGCAGCTCTGGCTGGTCGATCCGCGGCCCAACGTGGCGTCGATCGTCAAGGCCGTGCACGATTCCTTTGAGCTGTCCGAGACATCGAACACGCCCGTGATGCTGGAAGTGCGGATACGTGCCTGCCATGTCCATGGCCGCTTCGCCACCCGCGACAACGTCCGCCCCACCTTTCCGCTTGCCCACGCGCTTGATGCGCCGTCGCGCGACACCAACCGCATTGTGCTGCCGCCGGCCTCGTTCCTGCACGAAAAGGAGAAGATCGAGCACCGCTGGCCCGCGGCGATCGAATTCATCCACGCGCGCGGCATGAACGAGACGTTCGCCGGCGATATCGACGATATCGGCATCATCATGCAGGGCGGCATGTACAACGGCGTCATCACGGCGCTGCGCGAGGCAGGGCTTGCCGATATCTGGGGCGAGACGCGCGTTCCGCTTTATGTGATGAACGTGACTTACCCGATCGTCGACCGCGAGGTGATCGATTTCTGCCGCGGCAAGAAGGCGGTGCTGATGGTCGAGGAAGGCCAGCCCGAATTTATCGAGCAGGCGCTGCATAAGATCCTGCGCAACGCGGATATTCCGGCCAGGCTGCACGGCAAGGACCTGTTCCCGATGGCCGGCGAGTACACCGCGCAGGTCATGGCCGAAGCGATCGGCGCATTCATCCGCCGCTGGCGCCCCGACGCGCTGCCCGATTCGGCCCGCGCGCCGAACATCGACCGTGTCGAGGTCGACGACAAGATCCGCGCATTGGCCGACGTGGTGCCGCCGCGCCCGCCGGGTTTCTGCACCGGCTGTCCGGAACGGCCGATCTTTTCCGCAATGAAGCTGGTGGAGAAGGAACTCGGCCCGCATCACATCGCGGCCGATATCGGCTGCCACCTGTTCTCGATTTTGCCGCCGTTCAATATCGGCGCCACCACCATGGGCTACGGACTCGGCCCGGCATCGGCCTCGGCCTTCAACGTGCCGGCGGGAAAACGCCCGATCTCGATCATGGGCGACGGCGGCTTCTGGCATAACGGGCTGACCAGCGGCGTCGGCAACGCCGTCTTCAACCAGCACGACGGCGTGATCGTCGTGGTCGACAATTATTATTCCGCCGCGACCGGCGGCCAGGACATCCCATCCTCGCGCGCCGACAACCGGTCGCGCTCGACCAAGCATCCGATCGTCGAGGCGGTGAAGGGCGTCGGCGCTAAATGGGTGCGCCAGATCGATCGCACCTACGACGTCACGCACATGCGCAATACGCTGCGCGAGGCGCTGACGACGGAGGAGAAGGGCCCGAAGATTATCGTTGCCTCGTCGGAATGCATGCTGAACAAGCAGCGGCGCGTGAAGCCGCTGGTCGCGGCGGCCGCGAAGCGCGGCGAGCGCATCGTGCGCGAGCGTTTTGGCGTCGACGAGGATGTGTGCTCCGGCGACCATGCCTGTATCCGCCTGTCGGGCTGCCCTTCGCTGTCGGTGAAGCCGACCAGCGACCCCTTAAAGGACAATCCGGTCGCCGCCGTCGACAACTCTTGCGTCGGCTGCGGCCATTGCGGCGAGGTCGCGGATGCCGCCGTGCTCTGCCCGTCCTTCTACCGGGCGGACGTCGTTTCCAACCCGACCGCGTTCGAGGCCCGGTTCGACCGCGTCTGGCGGCGGATGATCGGTACCCTGCAGCGCTGGCGGGCGGGACGGCGGATCATGTTCCAACAGGAGGCGGTATGAACGTCTCCGTAGCCCCCTCCTCCGTCGGGCTCAGTCAGGCCCGCCCCATCACCGTCGCCGTGCTGGCGATGGGCGGCCAGGGCGGCGGCGTGCTGGTCGATTGGATCGTGGCGCTGGCCGAGCGGCGCGGCTGGTTCGCGCAGTCGACCTCGGTGCCCGGCGTCGCCCAGCGCACCGGCGCCACGATCTACTACATCGAGATGATCGCGCCCGACGCCAGCAAGCCCGATCGCCACCCCGTGCTGTCGCTGATGCCGGCACCGGGCAAGGTCGACATCGTGATCGGCGCCGAATTGATGGAAGCCGGCCGCGCCATCCTGCGCGGACTGGTCTCACCCGACCGCACCCTTTTGATCGGCTCCTCGCACCGCTCGCTGGCGGTGATCGAGAAGACCGCGCCCGGCGACGGCACCGCCGATGCGGCACAGGTCTACGAGGCAGCGAATGTCGCGGCCAATCGCTTCATCGCGTTCGACATGGCCGAGATCGCGGATGCCACCGGCAGCGTGGTTTCCTCGGTGCTGTTCGGTGCGCTGGCGGGCTCCGGCGCCCTGCCCTTCACGACAGAGGATTTTGAAGCAACGATCCGCGCGGCAGGCGTCGGCGTCGATGCCAGCCTGCGCGCCTTCACTGCCGGCCGCGAACGGGCCGTCGCCACGCTCAAGCAGGATCCCAAAATCAAGCCGGCGGCGAAGCCGCCGCTCGCAAAGCGCTTTCCGCGTCTCGAGCCGATCGGCCATGCCGGCTATGACGCACTGGTCGCAAGGGCACGGCTATTGCCGGAAGATCTGCACGGCATCGTCGCTGCCGGCCTGCAACGGGTCGTCGATTTTCAGGACGTCGCCTATGGCGGCGAATATCTCGACCGGCTGGAAGCAATGCCGCGCGACGCAACCGGCCTGATGCAGGCCTTTGCGAAATATCTCGCGGTGGCGATGGCCTATGACGACGTCATCCGCGTGGCAGATCTCAAGACCCGCGCGGGACGATTCGACCGGGTGCGCCGCGAGGTGCGGGCCGGCGACGACCAGCTTCTCGCGATCACCGAATTTTTCCATCCGCGGATCGAAGAGATGGCGGGGCTGTTGCCGCCGTGGCTCGGCCAGAAGATCGAGCGCAGCGAATGGCTCGCCCGGCTCGTCGACCGCGGGCGGAAGCTCCGCACCACCGCGCCCTCGTCATTCCTGCTGCTCTTCTGCGTGGCCGGCCTGCGGCGATTCCGCCGCGGAACCCTGCGGCATGCCCGAGAGATGCGCCATCTCGACGAATGGGCGCAGCGCGTCAGAAAATTCGCTACCGATGATGCGGCGCTCGCGACCGCCGTGTGCGAGGCTCGTCGCCTCGTCGGCGGCTACTCGGATACGCATTCCCGCGGTGAATCGAAGTTCGACAAGGTCATGCGGGCATCCGATCGTCTGGCCGGCCGGCCTGATGCCGCCGAATGGGTGCAGCGATTGACAAAGGTGGCGCTGAAGGACGCCGATGGCAGTGAGCTCAACGGCGCATTGCGCACTGTCGAGACCCTGTTCGAGGACGCCTGAGGATGGATCATTTCGAAGTCGTGGTGTCGAAGGCCGAGGCGCTCACGCCGCGCATCCGCGAATTCGTGCTGGCGCGCCCCAACGGCGCGCCGATGCCTGGCTGGGCCGCGGGCGCCCATATCGACGTCCACCTGCCCGATGTCGGTCGGCGCTCCTATTCGCTGATCGAGACGGTCTCACCACGGTCGGCCGCCGAACATCCGGCCGCCTATCGCATCGCTGTGCTGCAGGAAAGCAAGAGCCACGGCGGCTCGACCTACATGCACGGCCTCAAGACCGGCGATCGCCTGACGATCTCGCCGCCGGCGAATAATTTTCCGCTTCGTGCAGGCACTGGCGAAGTCGCACTGGTTGCCGGTGGCATCGGCGTGACGCCGCTGCTTGCGATGGCCTGCGAACTGAACGCGGCGAAGCGGCCGTTCTCGTTCTACTACGCCGGCCGCAGCCGCAGTGAACTGGCTTTTCTCGGCGACATCGAGCGGCTCGCCAGCGCAAGCGCGACCATCCATGCCGACGACGAAGCCGGCCGCTTCTTCGACCTCGAGGGTCTGATGAAGCGGCTCGCGCCCGACGTGTCGCTCTATCTTTGCGGGCCGCTGCCGATGATCGAAGCCGCCATTGCGCTGGCGAAGCAGATGAACTGGCCGCAGGGCCGGCTGCATTTCGAAATCTTCACCGCGCCCGAGGAGAAATCCGGCGACGCCAGTTTCGAGGTAGAACTCAAGAGCAGCGGCCGCGTCTATGAAATTCCCGCCGGCAAGACCATTCTCGACGTGCTGCTCGAGGCCGGCGAAGACCCAATGCACGACTGCAAGCGCGGCGATTGCGGCATCTGCCAGACCACGGTGATCTCGGGCATCCCCGATCATCGCGACTACATCTTGAGCGATAGCGAGAAGGCGTCGAACAAGGTGATGCAGATCTGTATTTCGCGCGCGAAAACCAAGCGACTCGTGCTCGACCTGTGATGGAGGAACGCATGACCCGATATGCCGGCAACGCCGCGGCCATTCGCTCCCTGGTCCGCGACCAGGAGGTTCACCGCGACGTCTATGTCAGCGAGGAAGTGTTCCAGCTCGAGATGGAGCACATGTTCCCGAATAGCTGGGTCTATGTCGGCCACGACAGCCAGGTCCCCAATGCCGGCGACTATTACGGCACCACCATCGGCACGCAGCCGGTGCTGCTGGTCCGCCACACCGACGGCACGGTGAAGGTGCTGCACAACCGCTGTCCCCACAAGGGCACGCGCATTACGTCCGAAACCTGCGGCAACACCGGAAAATTCTTCCGCTGCCCCTATCACGCCTGGAGCTTCAAGACCGACGGCTCGCTGCTCGCGATTCCCTTAAAGAAGGGCTACGAGAACACCGGCTTCGAGCAGAGCCGTGCCGCAACCGGCATGGCTCCGGTGCGCCATGTCCGCAACTATCGAGGTTTCGTGTTCGCCAAGATCAACGATGGCGGCCTCGATTTCGAGGAGTTCTTCGGCGAAAGCCTGTCGAGCTTCGACAACATGATCGACCGTTCGCCGGTCGGCCAGCTCAAGGTCGCGGGCGGCGTGCTGCGCTACATGCACAATTGCAATTGGAAGATGCTGGTCGAGAACCAGACCGACACCTGCCACCCCATGGTCGCGCACGAATCCTCGGCCGGGACCGTGGTCGAGGTCTGGAAGAAGGCACCGCCCGGTACCAGGAAGCCGATGGCGGTCGAGATCATCGCGCCCTTCATGAGCCCGTACGAGTTCTTCGAGAACATGGGGATCCGGATCTGGGACAATGGCCACGGCCACACCGGCGTGCATCACTCGATCCATTCCGACTATTCGGCGGTGCCGGGCTATTTCGAGAAGATGACGGCTGCCTATGGCGAGAATCGCGCCAAGGCGATCCTGGGCGAGAACCGGCACAACACGGTCTATTTCCCCAACATCATGATCAAGGGGCCGATCCAGCTGTTGCGGCACTTCAAGCCGATCGCAGCGAACAAGACGCTGGTCGAGTCCTGGACGTTCCAGCTCGTCGATGCGCCCGACATGCTGCTGGAGCGCACGTTGATGTACAACCGGCTGATCAACGCGCCGACCTCCATCGTCGGCCATGACGATCTCGAAATGTATGAGCGCGCGCAGGAAGGCCTGCATTCGAACGGCAACGAATGGGTGAACCTCCAACGCCTCTACAGCCCCGACGAGGCCGAGCAAACCAATGTGGCGGTCAACGGAACCAGCGAGTGGCCGATGCGCCATCAATTCCGGGCCTGGACCAAGTTCATGACGATGGGGATGTGATATGAGCATGCTCGCCGAGGCCCCTCTCAAGAACGCTGTTCCGACCGACCAGGAATTGATCGACTTTGTCGTCAGCGAGGCGCGCCTGATCGACCAGCAGCGTTTCGACGAATGGCTCGACATGTACGCTGACGACGCCTTCTACTGGATGCCGCTGGAATGGAATCAGACCGATCCGCGGCTCACCTGCTCGCTGATGTACGAGGACAAGCTCTTGCTTTCGATCAGGGTCGAACGCCTCAAGGGCGCGCGGACCTTCAGCCAGAAGCCGAAGAGCCGCTGCCATCATGTCCTGCAGACCCCGCAGGTGGATTCGCGCGACGCCGCCGCCAACCGCTACGTCACCTGGACTCCGATGCATTATGTCGAGACCCGCCTGGAGGAGCAGACGCTCTATGCGGCCTGGGCCACGCATCATCTAAGCGTCGAAGACGGCAAGCTGCGCATCAAGCTCAAGCGTGTCGACCTGATCAATTGCGATGCTGCCTTTGGCAACATCCAGCTCTTCATGTGAGGCAGGATAAAGATGGCCCAATACACGGCGATCGTGAGCGGCGGCAACACCGGCATTGGCGCCGCGATCGCGCGCAGTCTTCTCGCCGAGGGTTACGATGTGATCTCGCTGTCGCGGCGCAAGCCCGACTGGAGCCATCCAAAACTCTCCTCGCGCGAGGTCGACCTGCTCGACGCGGCGGCGACGCGTCAGGCAGCGGACGAAATCGCCGCAAAGGTTGCGATCACCCACGTCGTCCACAATGCCGGCGCGATCAGGGCCAAGCCGCTGGAAGAGGTCGCCGACGAGGATGTCGGCGCGTTGGCGCAACTGCATTTCGGCGCCGCAATTGCGCTCGTGCAGGCGGCACTGCCGGGCATGAAGCAGGCGCGCTTCGGCCGCATCGTGCTGCTGTCGTCGCGCGCTGCGCTGGGGGCCGCCACGCGCACGGTCTATTCGGCAACCAAGGCCGGCATCATCGGCATGGCGCGGACCTGGGCGCTGGAGCTCGCCCCGTTCGGAATCACCGTCAATGTCGTAGCGCCTGGGCCGATCGGAGATACCGAGATGTTCGAGAGCGTGATGTCGCCGGAATCCGAGCGCGCGAACAAGCTGGCACGGTCGATCCCGCTCGGCCGGCTCGGCAAATCGACCGACGTCGCCCGCACGGTCGCCTTCTTCAGTTCACCGGATGCCGACTTCATCACCGGGCAGACGCTCTATGTCTGCGGCGGAGCCAGCATCGGATCGATTTCCATCTAGCCCGGTGAGATGCAAGCCATGGATGCCACAGTCAAACGCAAGGCCAGACCTCCGAAGGGCACGCGCGTGCAACCGCCGCGCCTGGCCGAGCCGGCGCACGAATCCGACGGCGCCCATCTGGAATTGCGAATCTGGCTGCGGCTGCTGTCCTGCGCCACGCGGATCGAGAAGGCGCTGAATGCGCGGCTGCGCAAGGAGTTCAACACCACGCTCGCCCGCTTCGACCTGCTGGCGCAGCTCGCGCGCAGGCCGGCTGGCGCGACCATGTCCGAGGTCTCGGAACTCCTGATGGTCTCAAACGGCGCCATCACCGCGCTGGTGCAGAAGCTTGAAGCCGACGGCATGATTCACCGCGAAGTCGATTCCGAGGATCGCCGCACCTTCCGCCTGCGCCTGTCGCAGGAAGGCGCCAAGGAATTCGGCCGCATGGCCCGCCGGCACGAGGAATGGGTGATCGCCCTGATCGGCGAACTGTCACCCGTCGCGCAATCCGACCTGCTGCAACATCTGACCCTGCTGAAGCGCCGCCTCGACAAGCACACGTGAGGCGGACGCTCCGCGCCGGAAACGGATCACACCAGAAAATCGTGATGATGATTGACCGGCGCCACCTTCTCGATGAAATCGAGGATCTGGTCGAACGTCTGATGCGCATTCTTCTCCAGAGTAACGTCGTGGCCGGCATTCTTGACGACAAGCTGCTCGAAATCCGACGAATTGGAATAGAAGGCGCGTTCCGCTGCGAGAGTTGACGGGTCGGTCTGAAACAAGAGGTCGTGATCGCCGACGACTTCCAGCACCGGGGCCGTTATGCCGACCGAGCGCGCGGGATCGAGCGCGAACTGAAAGTTCAGTTCGGCACCGGTGCCCGTACCAATGTGCGAAGCATCCCAGCCAAGGATGTCGCGCGAGGTATGGCCGACATCATGGAACATGTCCCGGTTGTCGACGGTCAGGTATCCATCGGGCTGCCCGGCCGCCGGGTGGATGCTGCTGATGAATTGACCTGCGCCGTCGGGATTGACCTCGTGCCGAAAGCCCGTGAGCACCAGGGCATCGGCATCGTTGTAGATACCGGACTCGGTTTGCACGATGGCTGATCCCACGGAATGACCGACGAGAATGACCTCGGAAAACCCATAGCTGCTCAATGCACCGCTCTTGATCGACTGAATGATCTGATGCAGCTCGTCGGCCTGATCCTGTATCGATGTCAGTTCCGCCGGTGGCTTGTCGCTCGACCCCAGGCCCAGCCGATCGAGGTTCAAGGTCGCATATCCGGCGCGGTTGGCCGCATCGACAAATGAATATTTGCCGTCGCCGACCGGAGGATCCCAATATTGGTGGTCGTAGGAAAAGCCGGACACCAGGATCAACAACGGTCGTCCCTGGGTCGGCCCGGGCGAATCCAGTACCGCATGCATGTTGAAGTCGCCGGAGGTTGCCGTGGGAGCCACCGAAAGAACCAGGTCCTTGTGAACGGCGCAGTGGTCGCCGTGGCCGCGGAAATCCCATTGGTGGTCGGCATCACCCCAGCGGAAATAGCCGTCGTCCGTCCGGAGGTCATCGTCATTTCCCAGGCCGCGAAGGCCGCTGGCCAACTGCTTTGAACCCGCCATGAGGTCGCCCCTTTCGATTCTGTTACGAATGAACTTCATCATCCCGCTTCTTGCGGCGATAATGGACGCGTTCTCCCGTTGCGCGGCACGACGTGCGAGGCGCATCCGTCAGCCGCGGCGATACAATGTTGCTCCGTGCTTGACGCTTTGGACCGTATGTTCCAAGCTATTTGCCGCCTATCCCTGTTTTCAGGGATACCCGGTGTCGCGTTGATGGCATGAGGCGGTGATGGCGATCTCGCTTTCTGATCGAGAAGTGACGCTGCTGAAGCGGGTCAGCGAAGGGCTGCTGCAGCCATTGCGCGCCGACTGGCTGTTGACTGCGCCGGATCTCGCAACGGATCTGCAGTGCCTGCTGTCGATGGATTTCATTGGCACGACGCGGTGGAATCCGCGCACCGGCCATTATGAGAATGCAGCATGCACCGGGCGTGGGCCGGACATGGCGCGCGTGTATGTCCAGGAATTCCAGCGTTGCGATCCGATCTCACCGCGCCTGCGTCCGCGCCGCGGTCCGACGCCGATTTATTCAGTCATCAATCGCGCCGAGCTCGAGCGCACGCGGTATTTCAATGAGTTCCTGCGCGTCTACCAGACGACGGACGGCATCGATCTCCACCTCTATGACGGTGAGACAAATGTCGGCGATTTCCGCTTCTGGCGCGCTCCGGGCGGCATCCCGGTCGGGTCTCGCGAGGTGGCGTTGCTCACATTGCTGCAACCGGTCCTGCTGTGCGCGACCAGGAGCCTGTACAATCGGACCAGCACAGCGGTGAGCCGCGGCTTTCCACAACTCACGAGTCGGGAAAACCAGATCGTCGCGCTCGTCGCCAGCGGCTCGACGGACCGCACCATCGCCAATGATCTCGGGATCAGCTATTGGACGGTCCGGACTCATCTGGATCATGTTTTCGAGAAGCTCGAAATACCCAATCGGGCAGCCCTGATCGCGCGTGTTCACCGCGAGCGGGCATGAGGAAAACCGGCAGACGCCGGCATTTGCCCCCGCTCAAGCGCCACCGCGACAAGCACGCCTGACGCGGATTGCCCGGCCGCGGTACTGCAAATCCCGCGATGACGCGCAAACCAGATGCATTCTTTGGTTGCATATTGGCGGAAACCGGGCTACAGGGCTGCACCGCAACTGCATGACTGGAGGCGACCATGTTTACGACTGCTCGCTTCCCGGGTTCGACGCGCGATATTTAGCGCGTTCTCCGGGATACGATCCCGGATGAGATCTTGAAATCTTCAACTGAATCCAATCTGCCGCAGATATTTGGTCCGCGCTTGCGGAATTTTTTGTCATGACCTCTATTCTTGTACTGGCCCCTCGCCGGGGGACCGGGCGTTCCGATCTGCTGGAACGTCGGCTTCGGCGCTATCATCTCCGCTTCCAGGGAACAGTGCGCGCCCTGGCAATGCGGCACTCGCGCATTGCCGATCTTGCAGCGAGCTTTCCCGCGCTGCTCTTCGCACTGGCCGTCCCGCGGCCCGGGTTCGATCCAGCGCCCGCGCTTGCGTGCGTGATCGACGGTGCCGGCCTCGCCGAAGCGGCCGCGGCCGCCGAGGTGCCGCTATGGCTGCGAAAGCTGCCTCCCGAGGCGTTCGCGCATTCGATCGCGCGGCTGCCCGACGGCGAACTGTTTCGCCGACAGATCGCGAACCACTTGCCGCGCTCTCTAAAACTTGCGCCGACGTGGCTACAGGCCGTGGCTGACGTTGCCGAACTCGCGCATGAGCCTGCGGCGGTGTGGATTGCACGCGAGCTTGTCCGCGAACCGCAACGTGTGAAGCCTGCGCGGTTGCGGCGTATCAGTCTCTGGGTGTGGTTTTCCAGCCAACAGGCAACGTTCGGGCACGGGTTGATCGGAAAGCGGTGGACGCCGGACATGCGCATGGGTGCCGCCCTTGAGGCTGCAGACGACTGGCGAACGACGCTCGAATTGCATCTGAATCTCGGTCCTCAGCCGATCAACGACATGTGGCTCCAGGCCGGTCGGGTGGCTGGCTACGATTTCCTGCCTTTGAACTCGATCTCCACCATCGATGAAGAGGCGGACGCCATGCGGAATTGCGTTCGCACCTATGGTTACCGCCTGGTGTACAATCGCTTGCGGCTGTGGAGCGTACGGCGGAATGGCGAACGCGTAGCTACGCTGAGCGTTGGCTGCCGCTCTCGCGATCCACTACCGAATATCATCGAGCTCGAAGCAGCCGGAAATACGGCTGCATCGCGTGAGCTGTGGTGGGTGGCGCGCCAGTGGCTTCACATGCATGATCTGTCGCAGATTAACATCGTGCGGCGCAACTGGGACACCGCGCCGCTCGATCGCACGACCTGGCTATCGCTTTGGCGCCCCTATTGGCTCGCCAAGCGCCGCATCCCGGAATGGCTGCCGATCGCGCCGTCGCGTCCCGCCCTTTGGGCACTATGAACCGCGTCCGCCTCGCGGCGTTGCGAGCCTGTGCCTGAAGAACGCCAGGATCTCGTCGCGCGCCGCGATCGTCGGCTGGCCGGCCTCGTCGATCAGGTGCGCGGTGACAACGCTGTGCGGTGTCGTCACGTGGCGCGCGAAGAACGGCGCAAGATCGGTATTCGCAGCGCTGTCCGGAAGCACCCGCCCGATGAAACGATCGCCGAGCGCTTCCGCATAGGCCGCAAAACGTTGCGCCATGCAGAACTTGTCGCCCGCGAAGCGATAAGCCAACACGGTCAGATCTTCCCGCTCGAGCCGTTCGCGGACGAGCTTGATTTCGTCCGCCGCGATCTCGATGCCTGCCGGATTGTTCAGCGGCAGCGAAGGCTGCGAGAGCACCGGCGCCAGCATCGATGGTTCAAGCATCATGGTCAGCGCGAAGTTTCCCGTGAAGCACATCCCGATGGCGCCGACGCCGGGACCGCCGCACTCGCCATGCGCAAATCGCGCCAGCGACCGCAGCCATTTTGTCACGGGACTGGATTCATTTGAGGCCAAGGCACGAAACTCGGCGCTCACACACGCGCGCTGGAAGATCGCGGCGCCCTCCTCCGCGCCGGGAACGGCGCCATCGCGGCCGAACAGCGACGGCATGTAGACGGAGAAGGAGGCATCGCGCACCCATCGGGCAAACCGCGCGACATGCGGGCTGATGCCCGGCATCTCGGTCATCACGATGACGGCCGGCCCTGTGCCGGCCACGTAGACGACCTTCTTGACGCCGTCGAGCGTGATGTCGCGACGCGTGAAATCCTCAAGCGGATCGTCCTGCTTCATTGACCGTTTCGGCACCGGCAAAACTCCTTGCTGCTCGGCTTTCACGGTCAACGTTGCGAATTCGCGGCCGGCGGGCTAGTGTCAAAAATGACATTTATCGGGTATTTCTTGACATGACCAAAGTTGCGGTTATCGAGATCGAAGGGTGCATGGCCTCAAGCGCGGCCATCACCCGCGACGTGATGGCAACCGCCAACCAGATCAGCGCGGCAAAGCGCGCTCCGCCATTCAAGGTCACGACGGTGCGTTACGGAACCCGCCGAAGCGACGTCAATCTACGCGGAATCGAACTCATCATCGTCCCCGGTCTTGGAACGGCGTCGGCAGACGAACTGGACAGGAAGTTGAAGAGCCCGGCGTGCCGGCGCGCCGGCGACATGCTGACGCGCGCGCACGCGACCGGCGCCATGCTTGCGGCGTCCTGCGCGAGCACCTTCCTGCTGACGGAGACAGGCTTGCTCGACGGTCGGCGGGCAACCACGACATGGTGGCTGGCGCCGCTGTTCCGGCAGCGCTATCCCGCCGTCGAACTGCTGACGGAGGAGATCGTCGTCGCCGATTGGCCGATCGCAACCGCCGGCGCGGCCATGGCGCAGATGGACCTGATGCTTGCGGTCGTCAGCCGATTCGGCGGACCAGGCCTGGCGAAAGCCTGCGCCAACTATCTGCTGCTGGACGAGCGGCGCTCCCAGGCGCCATTCATGGCGATCAACTATCTGGCAGGCCAGGACCCCAGGATCGCCAGGGCCGAGAAATGGGTGCGCGACAACATCGCGCGTGACTTTGCGATCGAGGAGCTCGCGGATGCCGTCGCGCTGGCGCCACGGACATTTGC
>Ga0081540_1002415_pt1 | contig 15221 bp, 8 predicted proteins | sample TabmetS2T1R1_FD_71024 | JGI IMG/M metagenome (GOLD analysis project Ga0081540, IMG submission 71024) | Tabebuia heterophylla rhizosphere microbial communities from the University of Puerto Rico - S2T1R1 | ecosystem: Host-associated > Plants > Roots > Rhizosphere ... | reverse complement strand
CCCCCACCCGGAGCTGGGTTTCCCCGAGTTCGAAAAAAAAAGGTGGCAGAAGGGAAAACCCCGGGTGGGGGGGGGGGGGGGGGTGGGGGGGGGGGGTACTTGGTTCGCGCTGCGTTTGTTGCGAACCCCCCTCCCTGTCCCTCCCCCACAAGGGGGGAGGGAACGCTGGCTGCACGTCCTCGACTCAAGTCTCTACGCATCAAGACGCGGGCATCACCAACACGCCGCATCGCGTGCGCTGTGCGTAACGCTGCCCTCCTGCACCTCGCAGTCGCGTTCCCGCGCGTTCGCTGCTATGCCTCATGCGGGGTGGCCGACCGGGGCCGGTGATGATTCGTGCGTGTTGTGTCGCGGCTGTTGGCGCGCTCGTCTCGCTGTTTCCGCAATCGGCCTTCGCCGCGGCCGCGCTCGACGGTGCCGCGCTGTCGTGGCCATGGGCCCTGCCGTTCCTCGGCATTCTCGCCTCGATCGCGATCGGGCCGCTCGTGTTCCCGAAACTCTGGCACGACCACTACGGCAAGATCGCCTTCGTCTGGTGCGCGTTGACGCTGGCGCCGCTGGCGGCGCTGCACGGAACCCCGACCGCGTTCGCCGCCTTCGCCCATACCATGCTGGCCGAATACAAGAGCTTCATCCTGCTGCTGTTCGCGCTCTACACCGTGGCGGGCGGCATCCTGGTGACCGGCAGCTTCAAGGGAACTCCGCTCACCAACACGGCGATCCTCGCGCTCGGCACGGTGACGGCCAGCATTGTCGGCACGACTGGCGCCGCCATGATCCTGATCCGACCGCTGCTCGCCGCCAACGCCGCGCGCGTGCACAACGTGCATGTGGTGATCTTCTTCATCTTTCTGGTCGGCAATATCGGCGGTGCGCTCACCCCGCTCGGCGATCCGCCGCTGCTCGTCGGGTTCCTGCGAGGCGTCGATTTCTTCTGGACCACCCAGCATCTGCTGCACGAGACCGCGCTGGTCGCGGGCATCGTGCTGTTCGTGTTCGTCGTGCTCGACGTCTGGTTCTACCGCCAGGATCGCCGCGTCACCGTCGTCGGCGAGGTGCCCGTCAAGGAGCCGTTCCGCGTGCGCGGCAGCGTCAACTTCGTGCTGATCGCGCTGATCATCGTCGCGATCCTCATCTCGGCGACGTGGAACCCGGAAAAGGCATGGAACGTGTTCGGCGTCATCCTCGAGGTGCAGGACGTGGCGCGCGACGGCGCGCTGCTCGTCATCACGCTCGCTTCGCTGATGCTGACGCCGCGGACGCACCGTGCCGTCAACGGCTTCACCTGGGAGCCGATCCTCGAGGTTATCAAGCTGTTCGCCGGGATCTTCATCTGCATCATCCCGGTGATCGCGATGATGCAGGCCGGCCGGTCCGGCGCGTTCGGCTGGCTGTTTGACCTGGTGTCGCGCGGCGACGGCAGCCCGAACAATGTCGCGTATTTCTGGCTGACGGGGCTCATGTCGGCGCTGCTCGATAATGCGCCGACCTATCTCGTCTTCTACGAGCTGACCGACGGCGACGCCGGCACGCTGATGGGTCCGCTCGGCGGGACGCTGGCGGCGATCTCCATGGGCGCGGTCTACATGGGCGCGCTCACCTATATCGGCAACGCGCCCAATTTCATGATCTATGCGATCGCCGTCGAGCGCGGCGTCAAGATGCCGAGTTTCTTCGGCTACATGGCCTGGGCCTGCCTGGTGCTGATCCCGATATTCGTCTTACTGACTTACGTTTCCATTTGGCAGTAACGAATGCCCCGGCGCGTAGGATGGGTTGAGCGACGCGAAACCCATCGCTCGGCGGACAGTTTGGCTTGATGGGTTTCGCTGCGCTCAACCCATCCTACGACGATCACCGTCGCTTCTTCTTGGCGGGCTTGGCCTTCTTCGCCGTCTTCTTTGCAGCCTTCTTCGCGCCCGCCGCGCTCGTCCTGGCGGCCGGCAGCACGGCGATCGCCTCGACCTCGAACAGCGCGCCCTCGCGTGCGAGCTGCGAGATTGCGACCGTAGTGCTCGCCGGCGGCGCCGCGGTGTTGACGAACATGTCGCGCACCTCGCGGAAGATGCCGATGTGGCGCATGTCGACCAGGTAGTTGTTGAGCTTGATCACGTGCTCGAAGCCGGCGCCGGCCGAGGCGAGCGCGGCCTGCAGGTTCTCGAAGGCTCTCACGGCCTGGGCGCGGAAATCGCCGAGGTCGCCGACCAGCTTGTTGTCGAGATCGAGCCCGAGCTGGCCGGCGATGTAGATCAGCCGGTTCGGACCGGTCGCCTCGACCACGTGGGTGTAGCCGGGCGGCTTGGCGATGGTGCTCGGATTGGAAAAGCGCAGGTTGGCGGGCATGAGGTTCCTCCCTGTTGGCGCATGTCCCGGAAAAGTGGATACCGGTTTACCGAAAAGGGACATGTGCAATCGAAGAATCTGGCGCGGTCGCGACTATAGGCGGGAAACGCCGCGGCATTGAAGATGGCCGTCGCGGCTTGACTCGCGTGGCGGGCCTCCATCAGCTTGTCGGCAACGGGGGAGGGGGGATCCGCATGGCCGGTCACGCTGCGTCGCACGTCTATTTCGGTCTCGACCCGATGTGGGTCTCGACGGTGATCCTCGCCGTCACCTATGCCGTCATCATTTCCGAGAAGATCAACCGCTCGATCGTCGCGCTGGTCGGCGCCGGCGTGATGATCTTCGCCGGCGTGCTGACGCAGGACGAGGCGATCAAGGGCGTCGACTTCAACACCATCGGCCTCCTCACCGGGATGATGATCCTGGTGTCGATCTCGCGCCGCTCCGGGATGTTCCAGTACGTCGCGGTCTGGTCGGCCCAGGCGGCGCGAGCGCACCCGGCCGGCATCCTGCTGCTCCTGCAGGTCGCGACCGCCGTGCTCTCGGCGTTCCTCGACAACGTCACCACCGTGCTGCTCATGGTGCCGGTGACGATCGCGATCACGCGGGAGCTGGAGGTACCTGTCTATCCCTACCTGTTCGCGGAGATCTTCGCGTCGAACATCGGCGGCACCGCGACTCTGATCGGCGATCCGCCCAATATCCTGATCGGCTCGCTCGCCGGCCTCGACTTCAACGCGTTCGTCATCCACCTCGCGCCGGTCATCATCGTCGTCATGGCGGTGCAGGCGCTGATGATCCATCTGGTCTGGGGCAAGGACCTCAAGGCGACGCCCGAGCGCGAGGCCCGCGTCATGGCGATGAAGCCGAAGGAGACGATCCACGACTGGCGCCTGCTCAAGCAGTCGCTCGTGGTGATCGGTATCGTCATGGTCGCCTTCGTGCTGGCGCGTCCGCTCCATCTCGAGCCGGCCACCATCGCCATGTCCGGCGCCGCCGTGCTGATGCTGCTCGACAACTGGACGCACCATTCGGAGAAGGCGAGCCACAACATCCACCAGACGTTCTCGGACGTCGAATGGATCACGATCTTCTTCTTCATCGGCCTGTTCATGGTGGTGCACGGGGTCGAGGTCGGCGGGCTGCTCGCGCTCCTCGCCAACAAGCTGGTCGCCGCGACGGGCGGGAACCTGGCGACCGCCGGCTACGCCATTCTGTGGGCGTCGGCGGTCCTGTCGGCCATTGTGGATAACATCCCGTTCGTCGCGACCATGATCCCGCTGATCAAGAGCATGGCTCCGGCCTTTGGCGGTCCGGACAAGATCGAACCGTTGTGGTGGTGCCTGTCGCTGGGGGCATGCCTGGGAGGTAACGGGACCCTGATCGGGGCCTCGGCCAACCTGACCGTGGCCGGAATTGCCGAGCGGAACGGAGTTCCCTTCCGGTTCCTGACCTACACGTATTACGCGTTTCCGATGATGGTCGTGTCGGTGGCCATTTGCCACGTCTACATCTGGTGGCGATATTTTTGAGACCTAATCCTTTTTTCACTGTATTCTGTTTCACAGAACGGAAGTTGGGTTAGGGAGAAGCCTTGGGCTAAGGGGAGATTTGGACCTGTCCGGGCGGCGCTACGCAGATGGGGATATCGGCCGCATTGCCCTGGTGGCGATGACGTTGCTGCTTGTGCTCGGCACTGCACCAGCATCGGCGCAAGGCCTGTTCGACTTCCTGTTCGGCGGCGGACGCCGTCAGCAGCCTGCCGCGCCGTCGCTGCCGCCGCCGCCCAGCAACACCTATCAACGCGGCGACTACGGCGACTCGTCCTATGGCCCGAGCAGCAGCCGGTTCGACACCGGCACCGGTCATGCCACCATGTTCTGCGTGCGCATGTGCGACGGCCGCTATTATCCGGTCCAGCAGCATGCCAACGCATCGCCGCAGCAGATGTGCAGCGCCATGTGTCCGGCCAGCCAGACGCAGATCTTCTATGGCAGCTCGATCGACAGCGCGTCGTCGCCCGGCGTCGGCCCCTACAGCAGCACCCGCAACGCCTTCCTGTATCGCAAGCAGCTCGTGCCGAACTGCACCTGCAACGGCAAGGACGTGTTCGGCCTCGTTACCATCGACGTCAATGCGGATCCGACGCTGCGGGCCGGCGACCTGATCGCCAGCAAGGACGGCTCCACCAAGACGGCACGTCCGGCCTACGCCACCGCGAGCGATCCCAATGCGGTCCTGTCCGACGGCGGCGGCGAGGTGGTGCGCGTCATCCCGCCGCGGCCGGTCGAGCAGCAGCAGCCCCAAGCCCAGCCCCAGCCTCAGCCTCAGCCCCAACCGCAGCAGCGCGGCTTCAATCTGTTCCGATTGTTCTGACGACCTCGTCGGCAATCGACAGTGCGCTGGTGAGTCCGGGCGACTCGATTCCGAACAGATGAACGAGCCGCGGCAGGCCGTGGTCCGCCGGCCTGTCGATCAAGAAATCCGCCGCTGTCTCGCCGGGTCCCGTCAATTTCGGCCGGATGCCCGCGTAGTCGGGCACCAGGCTGTGATCGGGCAGGCGCGGCCAATAGGTGCGGATCGCGGCGTAGAACGAGTCCGCGCGCCGCGGATCGACGCTGTAATCGTAGGGCCGGTCGCCGAGCCATTCGACATCGGGCCCGAACCGCATGCGGCCGGCGAGGTCGAGCGTGACGTGCACGCCGAGCCCGCCGTCGACCGGCGCCGGATAGATCAGCCGCGAGAACGCGGGCTTGCCGGCATAGCCGAAGTAATTGCCCTTGGCGGGGACGAGCCGCGGCACCCGTGCGGCCGGATAGCCCTCGGTCGCCCGCGCGAGCTGTTGCGCGCCGTGCCCGGCCGAATTGACCACCGCGTCGACCAGCAGCTCGCCCGGCTCGGCGCCGCCGAAATGCACGGTCCAGCCTGACGCATTGCGGGTGATGCGCTCGACCGGCGTGAAGAAGGCGATGGCGCCGCCGCGGTCTTCCAATTCGCCTTGCAGCGCCAGCATCAGCGCGTGGCTGTCGATGATCCCGGTCTCGGGTGAATGGACGGCGGCGATGCAGGTCAGCTCCGGCTCGAGGTCTCGCGCCGCATTGCCGCCGATCAGGGTGAGACCTTCGACGCCATTGGCGACGCCCTGCGCCTGGATCTGCTCGATCTTCCTGAGCTCGGCCTCCTTGGTGGCGACGATCAGCTTGCCGCACTTGTTGTGCGGAATACCGTGCGACGCGCAATAGGCGTAGAGCAGCCGTCGTCCCTCGGTGCAGTGGCGCGCCCGCTGCGACCCGGTCGGATAGTAGATGCCGCCATGGATCACCTCGCTGTTGCGCGAGGATGTGCCGGTGCCGATGCCTTCGCTCGCCTCGGCGACGATCACCTCGTGGCCCTTGAGCGCGGCCGCGCGCGCGATCGCCAGCCCGACAATCCCTGCGCCGACCACGAGGACCTGCATGGTCAGTCTTCCACAATGCCGTCGCCGTAGGCGATCGACCCGCGGTTGATGACCTCGGCGTAGACGCCGCAATCCATATGGCCGAACGTCTGCATTAGCATCTGAGGGATCGTGAGGTCGCGCATGCCGGTCGCCGGATCGACGTTGGTCGCGGCGCAACGCACGATACGCTTGGTGACGCTCAGCCGCGCGGGCGAGTTGATGGCGAGGTCATGGCCGATCAGGTCGAACTCGTGCCAGGCCGGCCAGCCTGCAACATAGATGTTGGCGCGGAACCGTAGCGGGTCGACCGGCTTGCCGATTGCCTTCTCGATCTCGGCAACGGATGCGAGATTGATGATCGAGACCACTTTCGCGGCCACGTCGGAGAAGCTGTGGCCGTCGGCCCGCAGGATCTTTGGCGGCCCGCGCAGCTCATCGGCGCAGAAGCTTGCAAAGAAATCCTCGATGGTTTTTCGGCCCTGCGGGTTGGCCAGGTCGCCGCGGATTTCGCGTCCGTCGCCGCGGATCGTCAGCGTGTCGGTCGCGTCGTCGTAGCGCGTCTCGAGTCGGGCGAGCCGTTCGTTCTTCATCAGCATCAGGAACCGCTGCTTCGGCAGATAGGCGGGCGCGGCTGGATCGAAGCCGGACGGCCCGTTCTCGATGGCGTAGCGGCGGTCGCCGGGCAGGGTCTGGAACAGGTCCAGCTTGGCGAAGCCGAGCTTTTCGGGGCTCAGGCCTTTGACCGGATAGCGGTAGATCGACTGGATGTGGGCGTTGATCATTGTCATGGCGGGCACGTCGTCGGAAGGGTTTCATTAACGGCTATGGGCTTCGCTGCCCAGCGGAATTCAGACCGAAATTCGGCCCGTCCGCCCCTTCCAGGTCCCGGTCCTGCAACCTACATCTGGAACCGGACGGTGCCTCTGCTGAGGGCCGCCTGCGCATGCCGGCCAGGCACGCGCGAGAACCCACACCCAATGACGATGTTTCGACCGCGCCTGCGGGGCGGCGGGACAGGCCGAGGGAGTAGACGATGGATTTTGAGAAGTTCACGGACCGCGCCCGCGGTTTCCTTCAATCCGCTCAATCGCTGGCCCTGCGCGAGGGACACCAGCAATTCGCACCCGAGCACCTCCTGAAGGTGCTGCTCGACGACCCGGAAGGCCTGGCCGCCGGGCTGATCGACCGTGCTGGCGGAAATTCACGCCAGGCGCTCGCCGCCGTCGAAGCCGCGCTCAACAAACGCCCCAAGGTCGAGGGCAGCGGCGCCGGCCAGCTCTATTTCGATCCGGCCCTGGTGCGGGTGTTCGATGCAGCCGAGAAGGCTGCCGAGAAGGCCGGCGACAGTTTCGTGACCGCCGAGCGGCTCCTGCTCGCCCTCGCGCTCGAATCAGGCAGCGAGTCCGGCAAGATCCTGAAGAGCGCCGGCGTCACGCCGCAGAATCTCAATTCGGCGATCGAAGCCCTGCGCAAGGGCCGCACCGCCGACTCGGCGTCCGCGGAGAACGCCTACGATGCGCTCAAGAAATATGCCCGCGATCTGACCCAGGCGGCGCGCGACGGCAAGATCGATCCAGTGATCGGCCGCGACGAGGAGATCCGCCGCACCGTGCAGGTCCTCTCCCGCCGCACCAAGAACAACCCGGTGCTGATCGGTGAGCCGGGCGTCGGCAAGACCGCGATCGTCGAAGGCCTCGCGCAGCGCATCGTCAACGGCGACGTGCCGGAGAGCCTCAAGGACAAGAAGCTGCTCGCCCTCGACATGGGCGCGCTGATCGCCGGCGCCAAGTACCGCGGCGAGTTCGAGGAGCGGCTGAAGGCCGTGCTGCAGGAGGTGACGTCGTCGGACGGCGGCATCATCCTGTTCATCGACGAGATGCACACCCTGGTCGGCGCCGGCAAGGCCGACGGCGCGATGGATGCGTCGAACCTGCTCAAGCCGGCGCTCGCGCGCGGCGAGCTGCACTGCATCGGCGCGACCACCCTCGACGAGTACAAGAAGCACGTTGAGAAGGACGCCGCGCTGGCGCGGCGCTTCCAGCCGGTGTTCGTGTCGGAACCGACCGTCGAGGACACGATCTCGATCCTGCGTGGGCTCAAGGACAAGTACGAGCAGCACCATGGCGTGCGCATCACCGACGCGGCGATCGTCGCCGCGGCGACCTTGTCCAACCGCTACATCACCGACCGTTTCCTGCCCGACAAGGCGATCGACCTGGTGGACGAGGCCGCAGCGCGGCTGAAGATGCAGGTTGATTCCAAGCCCGAGGAGCTCGACTCGATCGATCGCGAGATCATCCGGCTGAAGATCGAGCAGGAGGCGCTGAAGAAGGAAACCGATGCGGGTTCGAAGGAGCGGCTGAAGAACCTCAACAAGGAGCTCGCCTCGCTCGAGAAGCAGTCGGCCGATCTCACCGCGCGCTGGCAGTCCGAGAAAAGCAAGCTTGGCAGTGCAGCCGACCTCAAGAAGAAGCTCGACCAGTTCAAGGTCGAGCTCGCCAACGCGCAGCGGCGCGGCGAATTCCAGCGCGCCGGGGAGCTCGCCTATAAAGACATCCCTGAGACCGAGAAGCAGCTGAAGGCGATCGAGGCCGCCGACGGCAAGGGCGCGATGGTCGAGGAGGCCGTCACCGCCGACCATGTGGCCCAGGTCGTGTCGCGCTGGACCGGCGTGCCGGTCGACAGGATGCTCGAGGGCGAGAAGGAGAAGCTTCTCCGCATGGAGGAGCAGATCGCCAAGCGCGTGGTCGGCCAGGCCGATGCCGTGAAGGCTGTCTCGACCGCGGTGCGCCGCGCCCGCGCCGGCCTGCAGGACCCGAACCGGCCGATCGGCTCGTTCATGTTCCTCGGGCCAACTGGTGTCGGCAAGACCGAGCTGACCAAGGCGCTGGCCGAGTTCCTGTTCGACGACGAAACGGCGCTGATCCGCATCGACATGTCGGAATACATGGAGAAGCACTCGGTCGCGCGATTGATCGGCGCGCCACCCGGCTATGTCGGCTACGAGGAGGGCGGTGCGCTCACCGAGGCGGTGCGGCGCCGGCCGTACCAGGTCGTGCTGTTCGACGAAATCGAGAAGGCGCACCCGGACGTGTTCAACGTGCTGCTCCAGGTGCTCGACGACGGACGTCTCACCGACGGGCAGGGCCACACGGTCGACTTCAGGAATACGCTGATCGTCATGACGTCCAACCTTGGCGCCGAGATCCTGGTCAACCAGCCGGAGGGCCAGGACACCGACGCGGTGAAGGACGCGGTGATGGCGATCGTGCGGGCGAGCTTCCGGCCGGAGTTTCTCAACCGGGTGGACGAGATCATCCTGTTCCACCGCCTCAAGCGCAGCGAGATGGGCCGCATCGTCGACATCCAGCTCGTTCGGCTCGGCAAGCTGCTCGAGGAGCGCAAGATCACGCTCAAGCTCGAGCCGTCGGCGCGCGAGTGGCTCGCCGACAAGGGCTACGATCCGGCCTACGGCGCGCGCCCGCTCAAGCGCGTGATCCAGAAGGCGCTGCAGGATCCGCTCGCCGAGATGATCCTCGCCGGGACGGTGAAGGATGGCGAGACGGTGGCAATCTCGGCCGGCAAGCAGGGCCTCTCGTTCAACGGCAAGCCGGTCGCCGTCGCGGCGTAATCAAGCCACCGCTCCTTCTTCGTCATCGCCGGGCTTGTCCCGGCGATGACGATTGAGCCGGCAATGCCTCCCTAAGCGAGATGGCCGGGCCTACGGCCGCCGAAGGGCTGAGTTGTGAGATCGATCAAGTGGCGGCTTCGGCCCGAAGGCGGGACAAAGCCCGGCCATGACGATCGACTGTCTGGATATTTGGGACGCGCTCTTACCGCCCCGAGCCGCCGGCCGGCGCGGTGGCAACGCGCGGCGGCGCCTTGACGACGATCTTGTCGATCCGGTCGCGCTCTTTCTCGAAGTTCGAGAGCACGGTGTTCTCCAGCACGCGGCCGCGCGGCAGGCGGATGCGCATCGGGTCGACGAAGCGGCCGTTGACCAGGATCTCGTAGTGCACGTGCGCGCCGGTCGACAGGCCAGTCGAGCCGACATAGCCGATCACCTGGCCTTGCCGCACGCGGGCGCCGACCTCCATGCCGCGCGCGAACGCGGTCATGTGGCCGTAGGCGGTCTCGTAGCCGTTGTTGTGCTTGAGCCGGATATACTTGCCGTAGCCACCTTCCCAGCCGACCTTCTCAACCACGCCGTTGCCGGACGCGTAGATTGGCGTGCCCATCGGCGCCGCCCAGTCGACGCCGGTGTGCATCTTCACGTAGGAGAGGAGCGGATGTTTGCGCGAGCCGAAGCCCGACCGCATGATGCCGGTCGCGACCGGCTTGCGCACCAGGAACTTCTTCGCGCTCTTGCCGGTCTCGTCGTAGTAGTCGACCACGCCGTCGTCGGTGGTCTGGAACCGGTAGAACTTCTTCAGCTCGCCGCCGATCGTGAGCGCCGCGTACTGCACGTCGTTGCTCTTGTTGTCGGCGGGGTTGCTCGGATCGTCGTCGGCGTAGAGCACCTCGAACGAGTCGCCGGGCTGCACCTTGCGCTGGAAATCGACGTCGTAGGAATAGACGCGGATCAGCTCGTCGATGACGGGGCGCGGGATGTTGTTGCGCAGCGCCGTCTCGTAGACGCTCTGGTAGAGCCGGACGCCGGAGCCGTCGTCCTCCTCCTCTTCGTCGGTCTCGGCCACCTGCGTCTCGGCGCTCTGCACGTCGACCGACACCCAGCGGCCGAGATCCGACAGCGCCACCACGGCTTCAACCGTGTTCTCGCCGACCACCACGACGCGCACCGGCTGCGTGCGCTGCGCGAGACCCATCGGCGACATCAGGACGCGCAGCTTCTGGCCTTCCTTCAGCGCGCCGTCGCGGCCGCGCGCTCCCAGGATGGCGGTGATCGCCTTGATCTCCTCCGGTAACGCGCCGAGGTCGCGCAGCACGGTCGAGACGCTCTCACCCTTCTTGATGGTGATGGTGCGCTCGCTGCCGGCATTGCCGCCGGTCGCCTGGGCCGCGGTCTTGGGGAGAAGCGTGATGTTCTCCGGCACCACGCGCGCCTCGAACCCGACATAGGGGTCGGCGGTGCCTTCGGTCGCGTAGGCGGTGATCTTTCCGTCGGACGGATTGGCGGAGGCGTAGCGCACCGGCCCGGCGCCGCCGAAATTCGCGGCGTCGCGCACGCGGGTGATCACGTTCTCGATCGAGATCGTCTGCCCGATCTTGATGCGCGGCAGCATGGCGACCAGATCGCGGGTGACGAATGAGACCTCGGCGTCCGGCTCGACGCCGGGCGCGTCGGCGGCGACGGCGTCGCCGGTCGATTGCGCGAGCAGCCGCTGCGGATTGAACGGCGGGATGTTGGCCGAGAGTTCCGAGGTGCTCAGCGACAAATTGGCGGCGATGCGCACGAACGGGCGCACACGCACCATCTCGCGGTCGCCGACGCGGTTGGTGGTCGAGATGCGGATCAGGTTGCGGGCGGCGGTGTTTTCCGAGGCGGTCGGCAACTTGTCGGCCTTGCGCGGCTTGTCGCCCGGGGCGGCGAATGCGCCGCGCAGCGCGGTCTCGACCATCTCCGGCACGGTCGCGAAATTGGTAACGCCGTCGAGCGCCGCGAAAACGGCGCCGCCCATGAGAGCAGCGCCGCACAAGCCGGTCAAAATCGTTCCGCTGAACCACTGGACCGAGACGCGACGACGATCGACGCCGCCGGCAGTGCCGCCGTCGACCGACAGCGGCGGTTCATTGCCGAGGTCGATCGCAGCCGAACCTAGCGCTGTCCGATGCGAGCCACGCGCCCTGCCGTGATCCAAGATCGCTGTCCCCTGCACACACGATCGCGCTGCCGGGCAGTGCCCTACTTGCCCGCGGATATCCGCTGGACGCACGCCGCGGCACGATGCCGTGCCGCCCTCAGTCCGTCAATGACCGGTGCGTTCGCGAGGATACCCCAAAACAGCGACGTACGAATCCTACCCCAGAACCACAAGCACGACGGATGAATGTGGCTTCAGTACGGCGTAAGCCTTGAGATCACTCAAGGAATCACTACATACCAGATCAGCTTCGGGAGCGTCCTCACCGACGTTCCCGAAACGACGATTTTGCGACAATCAGGTGTTGACAGTAATCGGGGCGCTCCCTTATATACGCGCCATACGGCACGCCGCCGCTCGGCGCGTTGGCGTGCCCCCGAAGCTCCTCACTGATATTCGGTGACCAGGCTTCCGATCTCACAGTCGGAAGCCGATAGGCTTCGACGGCTCTCGGGTCCGTCCTGAGGGTGGGAACTGTCATGGTTTCCGGGCTGTTTGACAGGTGAATCAGAAGAAAGAGAAACGTGGACGGCGGAGTCCCTGCGGACCGCTTCCTCGGACGGGGAAATCCTTCACTGGACAACCCTGAAAGAGAGCGGTCGGACGAGACTTCGGCGGTACACGTTTCAGGTCAACACCAATGGTCGCGACTGATCAAAAGTCAGGCGTGATTAGCGGTGGGACCTCGTCAAGCAAACGTGTGATCAGCCGGTTCAAGATCTCATCCAACTTGAGAGTTTGATCCTGGCTCAGAGCGAACGCTGGCGGCAGGCCTAACACATGCAAGTCGAGCGCCCCGCAAGGGGAGCGGCAGACGGGAGAGTAACACGTGGGAACGTACCCTTCAGTTCGGAACAACCAAGGGAAACTTTGGCTAATACCGGATACGCCCGAAAGGGGAAAGATTCATCGCTGAAGGATCGGCCCGCGTCTGATTAGCTAGTTGGTGGGGTAATGGCCCACCAAGGCGACGATCAGTAGCTGGTCTGAGAGGATGATCAGCCTCACTGGGACTGAGACACGGCCCAGACTCCTACGGGAGGCAGCAGTGGGGAATATTGGACAATGGGCGCAAGCCTGATCCAGCCATGCCGCGTGGGTGATGAAGGCCCTAGGGTTGTAAAGCCCTTTCGGCGGGGAAGATAATGACGGTACCCGCAGAAGAAGCCCCGGCTAACTTCGTGCCAGCAGCCGCGGTAATACGAAGGGGGCTAGCGTTGCTCGGAATCACTGGGCGTAAAGCGCACGTAGGCGGACTCTTAAGTCGGTGGTGAAATCCTGGAGCTCAACTCCAGAACTGCCTTCGATACTGAGAGTCTCGAGTCCGGGAGAGGTGAGTGGAACTGCGAGTGTAGAGGTGAAATTCGTAGATATTCGCAAGAACACCAGTGGCGAAGGCGGCTCACTGGCCCGGTACTGACGCTGAGGTGCGAAAGCGTGGGGAGCAAACAGGATTAGATACCCTGGTAGTCCACGCCGTAAACGATGGATGCTAGCCGTTGGTGGGTTTACCCTTCAGTGGCGCAGCTAACGCATTAAGCATCCCGCCTGGGGAGTACGGTCGCAAGATTAAAACTCAAAGGAATTGACGGGGGCCCGCACAAGCGGTGGAGCATGTGGTTCAATTCGAAGCAACGCGAAGAACCTTACCAGCCTTTGACATCCCGGTCGCGAGCACCAGAGATGGAGCTCTTCAGTTCGGCTGGACCGGAGACAGGTGCTGCATGGCTGTCGTCAGCTCGTGTCGTGAGATGTTGGGTTAAGTCCCGCAACGAGCGCAACCCTCGCCCTTAGTTGCCATCATTTAGTTGGGCACTCTAAGGGGACTGCCGGTGATAAGCCGGAGGAAGGTGGGGATGACGTCAAGTCCTCATGGCCCTTACAGGCTGGGCTACACACGTGCTACAATGGCGGTGACAGAGGGACGCAAAGGAGCAATCCTTCGCAAATCTCAAAAAGCCGTCTCAGTTCGGATTGTGCTCTGCAACTCGAGCACATGAAGTTGGAATCGCTAGTAATCGCAGATCAGCACGCTGCGGTGAATACGTTCCCGGGCCTTGTACACACCGCCCGTCACACCATGGGAGTTGGCTTTACCTGAAGACGGTGCGCTAACCGCAAGGAGGCAGCCGGCCACGGTAGGGTCAGCGACTGGGGTGAAGTCGTAACAAGGTAGCCGTAGGGGAACCTGCGGCTGGATCACCTCCTTTCTAAGGATGATCCTTTAGAGACGCCTCACGCGTCTTTCTCGGATCTCTTGGAAACATCAGAGCGGATCGGTTTCAGGACCGATTTTGCTCATTGGCGGGACACCGCCGTCTACGCTTCTCTTTCTTCTCGGACGAGCCCGTGCCGGAACGTCGTGGATAAGGATCCGCGATGCGTTCGGCCGTTCGTTAGGATCAAGGGCTTGTAGCTCAGTTGGTTAGAGCGCGCGCTTGATAAGCGTGAGGTCGGAAGTTCAAATCTTCCCAGGCCCACCAGCCTTCGCGCCTCCGGTGCTTCGGCCCGGCAAGCCTTCTGATGCGAGGGCTGCCATGCCGAGCTCTTCAGCGAAGGCGGGCTCCAGCCAGTCATGAGTTCGGGGCCATAGCTCAGTTGGGAGAGCGCCTGCTTTGCAAGCAGGAGGTCGTCGGTTCGATCCCGTCTGGCTCCACCAGTCGGGTTACTTGTGCGCCGTCGCTCCCTGAGCGAAGGCGCAATGCTCGTCCGAAGTGAAAAGTTTCGCGTCCGTCGTTGTGTCGCAAGTGGCATGAAGACGGACGCGTGTTGTCTGACATCGTGAAGAGGAGATCGCTCCGAGCATTGCGCGCGGTGAAAACCGCGGGTGATGCGCTATCTCCGAGCTTTGAAGCGGCGTTCGTCGGCGATGAAAATCGCAGGCCGAATGTCGTGACGAAGCTTTGTCGGGTGCGCTTGACCGCACGCCCGTCGGAACGATCTCGTGAAGCAAGCTGGTCTTTCTTCATCAATGCCCGATCTGGCATCGTCGGAACGCGCTGTTCTTCGGAACGCGCGCTTCGCAGGTGTCGGTCTCGCTGCCGAGCGGGTGGGCATTGAGAATGAGAGCGATCAAGTGCCTTAAGGGCATTCGGTGGATGCCTTGGCGCTGAGAGGCTATGAAGGACGTGCTACGCTGCGAAAAGCCGCGAGGAGCTGCGAAGAAGCTTTGATCCGCGGATATCCGAATGGGGAAACCCACCTTCGATAACGGAATTCCGAGACCATGTGTGGTCAGGTGCACAGCCTGGCGCACGAGGTTTTTCGGGAATCGCCCGATACCTTGCGCTTTGTGCGAACAAAGCTTTGGTTTCGGACTTCCGTTATCAAAAGAAGGTATGAGACCTCTGAATCAAATAGGGGGTTTCAAGCTAACCCAGGGAACTGAAACATCTCAGTACCTGGAGGAAAGGACATCAACCGAGACTCCGCTAGTAGTGGCGAGCGAACGCGGACTAGGCCAGTGGCAATCCTGAGACAACCGGAAGCGTTTGGAACAACGCGCATCAATGGGTGACAGCCCCGTACGGGTAATGCGAAGGATTGTCCTCGAGTAAGGCGGGACACGTGCAATCCTGTCTGAACATGGGGGGACCACCCTCCAAGCCTAAGTACTC